>Ga0134088_10000002_pt1 | contig 59612 bp, 74 predicted proteins | sample 15_taG_3_FD_94461 | JGI IMG/M metagenome (GOLD analysis project Ga0134088, IMG submission 94461) | Grasslands soil microbial communities from the Angelo Coastal Reserve, California, USA - 15_D_Rain_20cm_5_09182015 | ecosystem: Environmental > Terrestrial > Soil > Grasslands ...
AAACATCTTGATGTATATCCCCTTAACCGAGGAATATCCCATCCCTTGCACGATGTAAAAGCCACTAATGGTCACCGTTGTGACAATGATCAGGCCTGCCACAAGAACTGCCCTTTTGTGTCGGAAGGATTTCTTGATTAGTCCGTACAATCCTCACATGATTCCGGACATCATTTTTTGAACCCTTGAATGTTCAGGGCAGGGATTCAATAGTGAATCCCTCTTAACAAGCTTGCCTTTCATCTGCAACGTATGGGTTCAGACTTCCTGAGTTCCAGGCTCGCTGGTGCGGGGGGTGGGATTCGAACCCACGAAGGCCTACGCCACGGGATAGCACACCCGCGTTTGGCTAGGGCATCAATCGTTCCGATGCCTTCCCGGTATTGGGTCTTGAGTGTAGCGCGCGCGTGCTAGGCGCGACCCGCCCATTTGGTCAGATATTTGACCTGACTCTGGTACCCCCGCAGGAAAAATCCAACATCAGCCTTCTCAAATATGCCTTAGTGCGCGTCACATCGAGGGACCTTTGTAGCGTCCTGACCCTCTCGTTTCGAGCCCGCGGGAAAGATATTATTGGACGAATGCAATTCTCTTGCATTGCAGGGATCTTCCATGTCTCAAACACAGACGAGAAAACAGAGGATTCTGGGAGATGTCAAGAAGAAGCGTCGCCAGGGAACAGTAATCACATACCTAATTGTGGCGATCCTTATCGCAGTGATAGTCGGAGGAGGCATTTATGTGCTCACCTTACCCAGGGACTACATACTCATACCTGGTGGTATTGGGTTTTCGAGCACTTGTGCACGACCGTTGCATACCCATGACACATCTGGGACAATCCATGTTGAAACGGATGTAAATCAGAACTATACAATTGGCGATTTCTTCTTGATCTGGGGAAAGGTTTTCAATAGCAGCGGAATATTTCCGTCGAACCAGCCCCTACCTTCCTATTTGGACCGCTGCGTAACAGGTAATCTGCTTTACCATTCCCACCCGTCAGTGACTATACAATACAGGAAGGACTTCCCGACTGTGATCAACATGACGGTAAATGGCGCACCAACAGTGCCTAACCCCAATCCAAACCTCCAGCTGCCTCGAAACGCTGCAACCTCGAGTGCAACCTGCAGCCCAGGACCTTCGTGCGTGCCTTTCAATATTGTCATCATGTATGGTCCAGGGATACCCGCTAGTTTCTAGAAAATACCGACTTCGAGTTGGAAGCAGACTCTATGCTCTAGACCATCCCAACAGTTCCTGTATAAGGAACGCCTTCTAATTTTTGTGAGAGAGAAAAATCTCCACCCAAACCGCTCGGAAACTGCGGGGAGGCACTAACCAGGCGTCTACACTGACACGGACCATATGTGCCAAGACTCTTTTAGTTGCTTTTTCGTGTGTCAGATCCGTCCGACTCGCCATCGAGCATGATTCGTGAGATGAGCTGTTGAGAACTAGCGAGATGATCATAATCGCACTGGTCGCAGGGGTCCTTGCGACAGGCGGAGTCTTGGCGGTAGTGCTCACTCCTCCCCCGTCTCCCTGCACAGGAGTCACCGGAGCACTTCGCTCATTCACGATTATTGTAGACTCGACTGGCTACAACGGCAGTGTGTCCAAAACCGGATCTTGGCCGGTTGTCACGGTCCAACGTTGTGACAATGTGGTTTTCACCGTGATCAATAATGCCACCGAGTCTCATGGATTCGCTGTAGCCTACTACTCCAACGTTGGTTTGGAGCTTGTAGGAGGAGCGCACCAGACTCTAAAGTTTCAAGCTACGAGGGCCGGACAGTTCCAAATTTACTGCACGATTAATTGCTCAATTCACCGCCAGATGCAGAATGGCCTTCTGAACGTCACTTAGGCATCACTCGCGGAGACTATAATGCGACTGTTATACGCGATCGCTCCAATCCTTATCCTCATTTTCCTCTCCCAGCTCGCCTTCTATGCGGCTTCCCCCACCAATGTTGCTCACCAGCCAGATATTGTCCAATTCGGCCCGCAAACATATGTGACCTTCATGCAGAAACCGCTAGATCCTAGCCCCAGCCCGTGGGTCCTTTATCCAACTGATAATGCGGTGTGGGTCGCAGGAATATCCTCAGTAGCGCCCGCAACCTCTCAAATCCGGGAATATTTCTTAGTGAATGGAACTTCGAAGCCGGTAGTCAATCTCGCGAACGTAACAATCAGCTCCTTAGTTGCTGATACTCGGGGGCGAGTTTGGTTCACGGACAATTCGACACTTGCATATTACGACAGCCAGCGCTTGACAGTGAATAAGACGATAACTTTTCCTAACCAAAGCCTGCAGTATTTGGCGCTAGACCATCAGGAGAGAATATGGATGACGGTGTTGGGTTCTGGTGGCGCCAGCAGCAGCCTCGTGATGCTCGACCCTTCTGATGGCTTGAACCGGACCTATCCAGTTCGGACAAGCAACGCGTTCATTCAAGGAATCACCATAGCTCCTGACAATACGATATGGTTCGCAGAGGCTGGTTCGAGGAAGCTTGGTCGTCTTGCCTGTGACAGCTGCAGTATCACCGAGTTTTCTCCGCCTTCCTCTCTCAACCTCGCAGCGCTTACGCAAGTGGCGGTCGACAACTCTGGCAACGTTTGGTTCACCGACCACGAGGGGGATAATCAATTCGGAGTGTTTAACCTGCAAACCAATGTTTGGAAAACCTTTCCGATCGGTTATTGTCCTGACGCTTGTGTTTCCGGGCTTCCTAATGCGATCTTTGTTGACACCCGAAATGAAATCTGGTTCTCAGAACACATTGCTGGGAGAATAGGACACTATGACCCCTCTAGTAATGTCCTAACAGAATATTTTGTCTCTCCCACTCCCACCACTTTCCCGTTGGTCTGGTGGGCAAGGCCCGGGCCTAACAATCTCGTATGGTTTGTCGCCAACGGGCTTGGCGAAGTGGGTTATGTCAACGCGAGTTTGCCTGTTCCGTTGACTCTTGCAGGTCCTGCAGGTGATGTTGTTATCCAGAAAGGAAGCTCAAAGAGTATTCCCGCTAGTGTCAGCTTTCAGGGCCCTGGGACAGTGTCCCTCGGCGTATTCCCCTTGACCCAAGACCAGCCGTCTTCTAATTCTCCTGCCCAGCTCTACGGGTCCGGGCCATCGGACATCGGGCCTAGTAACAGTCCTCAAACAGCCACAATAACTGTCTCAGCTTCTTGGAGCGCGATCCCTGGAGCCCGGTACGTGGCTATTACTGCCACTGAGAATAACGTGGCCGTGAGTGTTCATGTTAGAGTAGTAGTCGTGGAAGCTTCGGCACCGGTTGTTGCTCTGGGTTTCTCGTCCGCGATCGTTCTTGGAGGTTTCGCGGTCTATTTGCGAAGACCCAGAAAGTCCAGGCTCCAGCCCGCGAAAAGAACAAGAAAATAGGTTGAGTGTTAGAGTAGTTCTATTTCGATGAAGACATCGTCGGGGGCTCTTATCCGCATCAGTCTCTTCAAGAATCGTTCGTTCGGATCCACGTCGATGAGGCGTTTGTGAATCCTCATCTCCCACTTATCAAAAGTGTGAGTTCCCTGACCCGCGGGTGATTTTCGAGACGGGACAATTAGCTTCTTGGTTGGCAGCGGAATCGGTCCTTTCAGCTTGACGCCTGTCTTGTCGGCTATGTCTTTGATCTCGGTGCAGATGGTGTTGATGTCCTGGGGGTCTGTGCTGGAGAGGCGAATTCTAGCTTTGGAAACCAACCCAAGACACCTTCATTGTCAACCTTTGTAGCGAAGAGTCAGGGCTGGTCCAGTGCGGTTAAAAACCTTGGTGTAAACTCTCGCGGAAATCTCGCTCCTGAACGCACGTGTTCCTCTAGCAACAAAGATCGTTCTGAGCCGGGCGAGTACGTTACGACCCGAAAAGAAGACGGTTCAGCGATTAGATGAGAGATCCGTTGACCCTTGTTAGGGCCTTGGAGTGTCCTTGGACTGTTACTTCGGTGCCGAACTAGCCTTTGGTGATGATCTCTTTGACTACGCCGACTCCGACGGTGCTCCCCATGTCCCGGATGGCAAATCTTCCAAGCTCGGGAATATCGGAGAACGCTTCCAAGACCATGTTGTGCAATGGTTTCATCTTCACCAAGGCGCTATCGCCGACCTTGAGGAAGCTAGGCTTCTCCTCGACCACCTGGCCTGTTCGCGGGTCAATCTTCTTGATGAGTTCCTCGAAAGTCACACCGACAGTAGCGGTGTGAGCGTGCAACACTGGGGTGTATCCTGCGGCGATGGCGGTCGGGTGGTAGATAATAATAATCTGTCCGATGAATTCCTTAGCGATCGTCGGCGGCTTGTCGGTGTGGCCCATGACTTCTCCCCGTCCGATCTCGTTCTTCGCGACGCCTCTGATGTTGAAGCCGATATTGTCTCCAGGCTCGGCCTTCGTCATCCGCACGTGATGGGTTTCGATCGATTTTACCTCGCCTAGTTTTCCGGAGGGATTGAAGATGACCTTGTCACCATCCCTCACAACACCCGTTTCGACACGTCCCACGGGAACAGTTCCAACACCGGTGATCGTGTACACGTCTTGTATCGGTACGCGCAATGGTTTGTCCAATGGCTTCGGTGGCGGAATGAAATCGTTGAGCGCATCGAACACTGTAACCCCCTTGTACCACGGCGTGTTTGTGCTCTTTTTCGACAGGTTATCGCCCAGCCATCCGCTGGTCGGGACGAACGGGATCTTTGTAATGTCAAAGCCTACAGTCTTGAGCAATCCTTCGAGCTCTTTCCGGCATTCTTTGTATCGTTCCTCGGAGTACTTGACCGTCTGGTCATCCATCTTGTTGATAGCTACGACCAAGTTCTTCACTCCAAGAGTTCTAGCAAGGTAAGCGTGTTCTCTAGCTTGTCCCCCTGGTCCGACGGCGACTTCGAATTCACCCTTCTTACCCGAGATGACAAGGATGGCTACGTCTGCCTGGCTTGCACCAGTGATCATGTTCTTGATGAAGTCCCGGTGTCCGGGCGCGTCGATGATCGTGTAGAAATTCTTCGGTGTCTCAAACTTTTGAAAGGACAGATCGATGGTAACTCCTCTTTCTCTCTCTTCCTTGATCGTGTCTAGGACCCAGGCGTACTTGAAAGTATCACCGGCTCCGGTCTTTTCGGATTCTTTCGCGTACTGCTCGATCGTTTTCTGATCGATGTATCCTGCATCGAACAGAAGGTGACCTGTTAGCGTGCTCTTTCCATGGTCGACGTGACCCATCACAATCAGGTTGAGATGGGGCTTTGCGGACATTGTCTTAGTTCAAACTCCTTTCTCGAAACGGAGAGAGCAAACGCCGCGTTTCTTTATAAAAAGCCTTGTTCTCCGGCTTCCACTCTTCTAACCGGAGAAAAAATCTAGAACAGTGATTTTTCCCTGAATTCTGAAGAAAGGTCTAAATGGGAAGTTTCTCGCGGCTTGTTCGATTCGAAGGCATATTGATTGCTAGAGACCACTTCTAAGCACGAAGCTGCTCCGTCAAGCCACGGCATGCAAAAGACCCAGTACGACATTGCCGTAGAACAGTTCCAGCGGGCAGCTGACCTGATGAAGCTTGACCAGAATGTTCAGGAGATTCTTCGAAAACCTAGAAGAATTCTCAGCATAAACTTCCCTGTCAAAATGGACGACGGCAGAATCCTTCTGTACCAAGGATTCAGAAGCCAGCACAACAACGCCCTAGGACCCTACAAGGGCGGAATCAGATACCATCCTAACGTCACCATCGAAGAAGTAAAGGCGTTGTCAATGTGGATGACGTGGAAGTGCGCGGTCGCGGGCATACCTTTCGGAGGCGCGAAAGGAGGCGTCACGGTTAACCCGAAACTCCTGTCCAAACACGAACTGGAGAGACTCTCCAGAACATTCTTCTCTCTCATAAGCGAGATTGTCGGCCCGTTCCGGGACATCCCCGCTCCGGACGTCTACACTGATTCTCAAACTATGGCCTGGTTCATGGATGAATACAGCAAGACCGAAAGGAACAACGCCAACGCGGTCGTGACAGGTAAGCCGATAATAATCGGAGGCTCCCTCGGAAGAGATTCGGCCACAGGGAAGGGAGTCGCGGTCAGCGTTGAGGAAGCGGCGAGACATCTCAAGATCGACCTGAAGAAGGCAACCTGCGCAGTCCAAGGCTGGGGAAACGTAGGCTCGTTCGCCCACCAATTCCTTGAAGAAGCCGGAGTCAAAGTTGTCGCCGTCTCCGACTCAAAGGGAGGAATTCACAAGAAAACAGGCCTATGGTTCAACGAAGTAGCAGCCTACAAGAAGAAGAACAAGAGCATGGCGAACTTGCCCGGGACCGAGAACATCTCGAACGAGGAACTCCTCGAACTAGACGTAGACATACTGGTACCGGCTGCGCTAGAGGATGTCATCACAGAAAATAACGCTCGAAACATCAAGGCTAAGCTGGTCGCCGAGGGCGCTAACGGCCCGACGACACCTGAGGCCGATGACATACTCTTCAAGAACGACGTTACCCTGATCCCGGACATCCTAGCAAATTCTGGCGGTGTAAGCACAAGCTATCTTGAATGGGTGCAGAACCTCCAACACCTCTGGTGGACCGCTGAAGAAGTTGACCATCGCCTGACAGCGATCATGAAGAAGGCCTTCGCCGAGGTCTGGAAGACCAGTCAGGAGCAGAATGTCGACATGCGTACCGGAGCGTACGTCTACGCTATTGGCAAGGTTCGAGACGCTATGGAGATCCGAGGCTGGGTTTAGAAGACTTCGAAGCGGTCAGTCTAGCAACGCGGTAAGCTTTCGTTCCTCGCGTGCCTCATCGGCCATAGCATCCATCGCCATCTTGTGAGTAACCATGTCAGTGTCTCGCGTCTTAGTGGCGAGTCGCTGGTAGAATTCGAGTGAAGACCTTTCAAGTTTCAAACTTTCCTTGATCATCGCCTTCAGATCGTTTCCTCTGCGCGGCGGCTCCGAGTAAGAAAAGAAGGCTTTCTTCTCCCATTCGACCGGTTTTGACACTGGCACTCCTCCTAGCTGGATGATTCTCTCCATGAATCTTGACGCGTGGTCCCATTCTCCGTCAGCCATTTCCTTGAAGAGCTTCGAGAGGGGCAGTGAGCTTATTCCGGTCGCTATCTTGCTCAAGTATAGGTATCGGAAGGCAGCCAAGGTCTCTCCGGCAAGAGCTTGGTTGAGGTCATCGAGAAGCGTCGGTTCTTTCTTGACTGACAAGACAGGTCAAACCACTGCGTAGGCTCCGAGAGTCTTTTTAGCCTTATTCCAAGAGCTGGATGTTGTGGAAATCACAAGGCCAAGGACCCTGCAAGGGACGAGATCCTGAGTATGTCGAGCCGCACCATGTCGACTCACTTGAACGCGTACTTGGCGCTGATACGACCCCCAAATACCATAATGATCGGGCTCGCGGTGGCTATCGGTGAAGCGATTGGACTTGGCAAGCTCCCAGGACTCAGAGAGGCCGTTTTCGGGTTCCTGACCGCCTCGCTGATGATGGCGGGGACAATGGTGGCCAATGACGTTTACGATGTCGAAATTGACCGAGTGAACAGTCCAGGGCGGCCTCTCCCTTCCGGAAGGGTGAATACCCGAGAAGTCATTGTCCTAGCAGTAGTTCTTTCAGTAGCTGCGATAGGGTTCTCCACCCTCCTCGGTCTATGGACCTTCTTGACTGCACTTCTAGCTCTCGCTCTGATGATTTACTATAACACGAGGGGAAAAAAGACAGGGCTTATAGGAAATGCGGTTGTTAGCTTCAACGTCGCCTTGCCTTTCTTCTTTGGAGGGCTCGCGGTGAGTAAGATCAGTCCTCTGCTCTTCATCTTTTCAGTCGTCGCGTTTCTTGCAAACTTTGGGCGAGAGGTTGCGAAGGGAATCGCTGATGTAAAGGGCGATAGCCTCCGTCAAGTCCGGACCCTAGCAGTGGTCAGGGGGACCAAGGTTGCAGCACTTGCGTCTGCAGGATTGTTTGTCACCGCGGTTTTGCTTAGCTTCCTCCCGCCGTTTCTCGAAAGTATTTCCCTCTTGTATTTTCCTCCGGTGATAGTCGCGGATGTCGGCTTTCTCTATTCAGCATACAGACTGATGAATAATCAGACACCTGAGAACATCCGAGCTGTCAAGGGTCATGTTCTGGTGTGGATGCTGTTAGGCCTTGTGGGTTTTCTTCTGGGCAGCGCGGCTCTCCTTTGACTTTGACGTTTCGAGCAGCAATTCTCTAGCCCTGTCCAAGCGAATCTTCCGTTCGGCGACCATCTTGTCCGCCAACAAGTCGATCAGATCACCTTGAGCGCCGGCCATAGCGGCGATATTTCTCGCGTGCAGGGACATGTGTCCCTTCTGAATCCCTTCCGCGGCCAAGGCTCGTAGAGCAGCCATGTTCTGGGCTAAGCCCACCGAGGCCATGACCTCGCCAAGTTCGCGTGCCGTCTTGACGCCAAGAATCTTCAGGGATATCTTGGCGATAGGGTGAACCGCGGTCACTCCCCCGATTATCCCGACCGCAGCGGGGATCTCGATCGTCCCAACCAAGTTTCCTTTCGAGTCCTTCTTCCATATTGTGAGCGGAGAGTAATGTCCAGATCGCGCCGCGTAAGCATGGGCCCCTGCCTCTATCGCCCTGGTGTCATTCCCAGTGGCTAAGCAGACGGCTGTTACGCCGTTCATTACTCCTTTGTTGTGGGTTGCGCATCTGTAAGGGTCGGCCGCTGCAAACGCGTAAGCCTCCACGATCCCATCAACAATATCCTCACCTCCGAGGGCATCTTTCGAAACTGTCACAGTGGCTCTGGCAATTCTGTTGTCTGCAAGGTTTGAGATGATCCGCAGTCGGGCTTGACCCTTGGAGACATTCTCAAGCATCGGTGCGACCGCTTCTGCCATCGTGTTGGCGACATTGGCCCCCATGGCATCGCGGCAGTCGATCAGAAGCTCTGCGATGACCATTATCCCAACTTGGCTGGGCAGGATTCTGACGCGGAGGTCTTTTGCCCCTCCGCCCAAAGAGAGCAGGGTCGGGTCCTGCTGGTTGGCTTTCTCAAGGATCTCTTTTCTCGCTGAGAGGATCGCCTTCTCAGCATCTTTCGGCGAGGGACATTTCACTATCTGAATCTGGCTGATCATGACAGGTTCCGTGCTGGTGGCTGTGAAGCCGCCTGTTGGTCTAGCCATCTTGGCCGCATTGCTAGCCGCAGCGACGACCGACGGTTCCTCGATGGCCATCGGTACCAGGTAGTCTCTTCCGTTAACTAGGAAGTTCGTCGCGATTCCGAGAGGGATCGGAAATATGCTGATGACGTTCTCGATCATTCGTTGAGCGGTCGCGATGGGCATTGATCCGTTTGCTAGGGTCTGGGCTTCCTCTGAGGTCAAGCTTGCGAACTCTTTGACCATTCTGAGCCTCTCTTCCAAGGGAAGCTTGTAGAACGAGGCAATGGTTGATCTTCTGTTTAGAACCGGCGTTTCCAAAGCTAAGCCCCGGGTGGACCGAGGTTTTCCTTTCTCAGTCTGTTGAATGCGATCGGGAACCAGGGAGTATATTTCTTGGGGTCTTTCTCCAAGTCTTTTTGGAGGTCGGTGAGGGTGATCCATTTCCAGTCGTCTACCTCTTCGGGATTCGGTTTTGGGTCTCTATCGTATTGCCCGACAAAGACATGATCAAACTCGTGCTCTGTCAAGCCGCTCTTCGGGTCGGTCGCTTTGTAAACGAAGCTAAAGGTCTCTTTCAACGGCGTATCAAAGCCCAACTCTTGCTTCAGCTTTCTGTGAACTGCAGCCTCTAGTTTCTCGCCTTTTGTCGGATGACTGCAGCACGGGTTGCTCCAGAGGCTTTGAAAGTGATGCTTAGCCTTCGACCTAAGTTGGAGAAGCGCCTCGTTCTTGGAATTGAAAATGAAGATGGAAAAGGCGCGGTGCAGCTTTCCACCATCGCGATGAGCTGCTAGTTTTTCTTCGTATCCAATGGGGTTGTCTTTCTCGTCGACTAGAACAATGATCTCGGGCATTTTCTCTATCCGTTTATCGGGATGTGAACCGCTCTTTTTCTGCCTTTCCGACCCGAAGTCATCTCAGATTAGTATACTCCCTGCTTGTCGAGGGACACGTTGTAGATCGTTCCTCCCTCTCTTCGCAGTTCTCTCGCTATGCGGGATTGAGTCTTCTTGTCAGGGCATAGCGCTATTATGCATCCGCCGCCTCCAGCGCCTGTGAGTTTGGCGCCGAGAGCTCCTGCTTCCCTCGCCCTAGCCACAAGCCTGTCCAGCCTAGGAATTGAGACACCGATCTGACGAAGTAACTCGTGATTTCTGTTCATCAGAGACCCCAGCTCGCTGTCGCCCTCGGTTTTTAGTGCCTTGACCACCGCATTCGACATTGTAGTGATCTCCTCTAGATGCGTTTGAAACCTATCGGTTTGTTTCCGCGATCGCTTCACAACCGACCCTACCAAGGCTTTGGTTGACCGGTGAATTCCTGAGTCGCAAACAAGAATCGTGGGTGGTCGTTTGACGTTGATCGGATTGATCTTTGAGGGCTTTCTGAACTGGATAATTCCACCGAAGGTGCAAGTTGCTTGGTCGACCCCCGAAGGATGCCCGTGAAGGTAGTTCTCTGGAATGAAAGCGAGCTTGAAGATTTCTCGTCGGTCAAGTCGAATCCCTCTTGACTTGGCTACTGCTGAGATGGTTGCGACTGTGGTGGACGCGGAGGATCCCAGGCCCGCGCCGATTGGAATCTCGCAATTCGCATCTACATGGAGGCCCCGTTCTTTGCTTGCTAAGTGGTCGAGTGTAGCGTTCGCTGCGAGACGTAGTGGCTCTAGAAGCTCTTGGTTGTTTGCGGCTGACGCCCCCTTGTCGACGTCACTGACTAGATGTAGTGGAATGTCAGCTGTTACCTCGATCTCCCCACTCTGGGAGGGCCTCACATCAATCTCTGAGTAGAGATTGACAGCCATGGCAACTGCCGGCGCGCCGAGGACGACGAATTGTTCCCCTGATAGAATGATCTTTCCAGGCGCTCTGGACGATACGGTCGCTGGAGAAGTTCTCGGCGAGAACGATCTCACTTCGTAAATGCGATCGCCGCGTAACCAACAACTGACCGCTTGTCTCCAGCCGTGTCTCCGCTCGTCTGATACGAAAGCAATTTTGCATGTCTTGCCCCGAGGATCTTGGACGCGTGTAGAACGGCCGTGACGGGACCGTATCCGCAAGCCGAGACATTTTTCTCTTCGATCACGTCCTGGAATTTTTTCTCGTCCATTTCGAGCACGGCCTCGATGGCTTCCAAGTCCTTCTTCTTCGCCGATTCGTAGGGTTCGTAGTGACTCCAATCTGAAGAGGCGATGAGCACCGCTCCCGTCTCTGCGGACGCCTTGGCGAGGGCGTCGCCTATTTGCATGCTCGTTTCAAGATCCTGAAGCATCATACAGATCGGTACGAACTTGAAGCGTCTTGGATAGATGAATTGTAGGAAGGGAAGTTGAACTTCTATCGAGTGTTCTCTCTTGTGGGCTTCCTCTTCAACGTCGATCAGACCTGAGAATTTCGCAATCGAAGAGGCCAAGGGGTTGTCCACGGGAACTTCACCGAGCGGAGTTGCCCACTGCCCCTCCGTCATTGTTGAGACGCCGCTACCGTAACCGGTATGGTTAGGTCCCAGAATTATCATAGATCCCCGCAAGCCCGACGAGGCAAGTTGAAAGTAGCTGTGGGCAGCTACAGGTCCGGAATAATCGTATCCCGCGTGGGGCACGACAAACCCCACTAGCCTGTCGTCTGGTGTTGCTGGAATGGAGGGTACCGATCTTGGTCCGAGCGGGTGCAGGAAGCAGTTGTGTATCTGGGTTCGAAGTGCGCCTTCAGTGTCGGGGTAGAAGGTGCCAGCCTGTGCGGGCGGGCGTGTTTTCACGCCTCTCCACCAGAAGCTCGTCCCATGGGCATGGCGGCAAGCTTCGTTTCAAAGTCATCCACGGTCAGGGGGATTGTTCCGTCTTGGGGAAGTTCTCCCCTCTCGCGGAGCACTTGTCTGGCGAGCAACCAGTAGACCACAGCGAGAGCTCTCCTTCCCTTGTTGTTTACCGGGATAACGAAATCAACCCCGGAAAAGACGTTGTCAGTATCGCACAAGGCAATGACCGGCACGCCTACGGAGGTGGCTTCTTTGATTGCTTGCCAGTCGGCTCGGGGATCAGTGACAAGGACGACTTGTGGCTCTGCGTGGTGGGGCTGGAGAGGATTGGATATGAGTCCTGGCATGAATCGGCCGACTATTGGAACTGTACGCGTGATCTCTGCGAACTTCTCCACGGGAGTCTTACCGTAGAGTCTCGAAGACACGGCCAGCACTCTTCCCGGGTCGAATCGACCCATGAATCTGGCGGCGATCCTGATCTTTTCGTTGGTCTCGCCGATGTTGAGGATGAACAGGCCATCAGGGCGGACTCTGAAAATGTACTTTTCCATGTCCACCGTTTTGATCCGCGTGCCAATGTGCAGTCCCGCAGCCAACAGCTCTTCAAGAGAGAGAAGCAGGTTTTCTGCTCTCGGTATCGCTTCTCTATCCTCGATGTCTTGGCTTTCCAACAAGGTTCCTCGTCTAGATGATCTCGGCTCGCTTCTTGGCAGAGACTTGCGGGTACTTCAGGAACTCGTCGATTATTTCAACGTGGGTTATGAGCATTCTTCGGCAGCAGTATCGTCGGATCCCTAGCTCGTCTAGTACCTTGATGGGCCGATCGCCAGCCCGGACCCGTAGGCTAAACGTTTCCCATTTGTCGGCTATCTGTTTGCCGCAGGTAAAGCATCTTACTGGTATGATCATTTTTCTTTTCTCTCTTACCTGTACGATTTCTGTTTTCTTCTTCGTGCACTTGGCCCGCCGAACTTTTTCGGTTCGGTTACTCGTTGATCCCCGGCTAACATTACTCTGTCGAAGGCGATGAAGTTCTTCCTTAGCTCGCTGCTCTTGGTCCACGAGGCGAGTGATCGTGCGATGGCGATTCTGGCCGCCTCAGCCTGACCCATGAAACCTCCGCCGTTGACTGATACCCGGATGTCGACGCCTTTGGCCCGGTCTCCGGCGATAATTAGTGGTTCTTGAATTTTCATCCGAACGACCTCTGGACTAACATAGTCCAGGGCTATATCGTTGAAGTAGATTCGGCCTTTTCCAGGTTTTACAACAGCTCGCGCTATCGCGGTCTTTCGCTTACCTGTCTCGAGTACAGGCTTCTTCTTCTCACTCAGGCGGGAATGCCCCCGATCTCTTCTGCCAGTTGAGCAACGGTGATGAAGGGAACTCTCAGCTTTGACGCGTTTGCATGGGACACGGTGTTGTAGGTTTTTCCCTCGTACTCTTTGGGAACCCCAACGTACACGATAACTCTGTGGAACGCCTGTTTTCCATGACTCTTCTTCCAGGGAAGCATTCCCCTGATGACTCTCCGGACATAGTTGTCAGGCCTCCTAGGATGAGTTGGGGCTTTTTCCTGGTTGCCGAGCGTTCGTGTTTTCAGTTTTGTCTTGGCCCGGGCGACAACTCTGGCCTTTGTACCGGAAATAATAGCTCGTTCAGCATTCAGCACAACCATCTTTTTTCCTTCGAGGGCTTGCTTCGCAACATAGCTCGCCATTCTTCCAAGAATCAGATTTGACGCGTCAACAACCTCTTCCTCCGGCGAGAGACTTGCAACTATTTTTTTCAACTCTCGGTCATTCCTCCAAGCCCTTCGCCGAAGCTAACGGATTTCGCGTTGATTATCCGTGCGGCCTCAAGGACGATCTTTTCGGGAGGCATCGTTCCAGTCGACTCGACAAGGAAAGTGAAGGTCCGAGCCTTTTCGTCATAGTTGTAGGTCGCGGCTGAGACAGATTGCCATTTCGCGTGGACGTTCCCTCTCCCTAGCCGAGCGTAGGCTTCTAGCTTGATCTTTTGGCCAGCTGTAAGTTTCACGATGGGGATCCTGTCGGAGACCGGCTTGACCTCCGGGTTCTCAGGCTTAAGCTGGGAGGAATAGACTACCTCAACCGGTTCGGAGGCCTCTATCTCTAGAGAGAATGACGCTCGACACTTTTCGCAGCCCAGCTCACTCTTACAGGTGCATTCTTCAGGCAGGTTGTAAGAGGTGTCAGTTGTAACCGGGATCAGTCCGAGACGGTGCGCGAGGATCTCATCATACATAACAGAGTTGTTTTCAAGGATCATGACATCGTCGATCGCCATCACCGGGATCTCCGAGATCATTATCCGGCGCAGGGCATTAGCGAAGGCAGGTGATACGTCTGAAAGCACGAAGCGGAGAGTCTCTTGTTCCTTGCTCAGGAGTTTAATGTCCATCTAGCTATCATACTTCCAGGATGAAGGTGACCCGGGCAAGCGGTCCGGACTTTATTTAAAGCTGACGAGAAAATGAGCCCGAAAAACCGCAACCGCCACGAAAACAGCCCCGGCGACCGACTCTGGCAGCTTGGTCAGGCTGTGAATTGCTAGATAGAGAAGAATAGGATTCCGAAGTAGATATTGACCAGCCCGATGCCGATTGCTATCGGCGGGAAGGCCAGCACCGAGCCTATGAACTCAAAGAGGTCCTCCACAAATCTCAGCAGGGTATAGATCGCGAGAGTTGCGATTAGGAAGACAATCACGAGAACGGTGGTGCTCGTAAATAGTGATGGGAGAAATGTTCTGAGAAAGTATGCAATTAGCAACCCCAACGCTAGGGAGATTATAGATGCCCACCGAACGTTTCGAACGGGACGGGATATGAGCAGGATCCCGAGCAGAATCATGGCCGGCAAGAAATACTTCAGATAAGGCGAACTTGTCGACGCGCCCGCGACCGCTTCAGAAATCGCGCTTGAGAGAAATCCTAGGCCAAGAGCATAGTCAACTGAGACTATGAGCACTAGAATTCCGACAAGGAACCCTAGAACAGATAGCGCGCGTCCGAGCCCCTGCGAAATGCGTTTGAAGAGGGGCGCGCAGGCACAGAGTCCTCCTACGACCAGTATTATGCCTGCGGATAAGACCATGACCTGTCCTGGTCTCGAATGGAGTACGAGTTTAGTTTAAGTGGCTTGTTACTTTTTCTCTGGTTCGGGCTCCGCCGTGAGTTCTTCCTCCGGCTCGACGAGCTCCAAGGGTTGTTCCGCCTGAACCTCTTCTTTGATCTCAGGTGAAACCGGGAGCACGGGCATAGCTGGTCCCGCGACTATCGGCGCTTCTTCAATGACCCTAGCGAGTCTTTTTCCCCCGGGAGCCGCTCTCGCGGGATGCTGAGCATTGGTCAGTGGGCTTCTCTGATCGAACGCGATTCTCGACTCTTCATCACGTTTGACAATGTAGCTCGGCACTGACACGATCTCGTTTGCTACGCTGATGTGACCGTGACTGACGAACTGGCGGGCTTGGTGGATGCTTCTTGCCAATCCCGACCTGTAAACGATCGTCTGCAGGCGCCGCTCCATCAAGTCCTTGACATTGAGATCGAGAATGTTGTCAACGCTCGCGGATTCGGGAAGGATGCCGAGCCGTGCAAGACGCTTAAGGTATTGACTTTCAATCTGGGACTTTGCATCTTCAGAGGCACCGAGGAGAGTTCTTGCTATGCCCCTTATCTTCGAAAGCATCGTCTCGTGACGTCTAAGTTCCCGCTTGTTTCTAAGACCATACTCGCCGAGAAGATGGAGCTCGGCTTCTAGCTGTTCCTTTCGCCATGGATGGCGAGGAGTCTCGTATGTCTTTCTCGGCTTTCTAGGGTCTCCCAAGGCCTACTCCTTCTTCTCTTCCTTTTTCCCTGTAGCCGCAGCGCGTGCCGCTTCCATGAGAACTTTCTTCTTGACTCCTACAGCTTTTCCTGAGCGCCCCGTAGTTCTTGTGCGCTGGCCCCTCACTTTCAGTCCCAAAGAGTGTCGGATTCCCTTCCAGCTCTTGATGTCCTTCATCAGATCGATATCGGCCTTGTTTCTGAGAGCGAGATCTGGCCCGACCAAGTGCATGTCTCGTCCGCTCTCGATATCCTTTCTTCGATTGAACAGTCGTGAGGGTATTCCGTGTTTTGCAGGATCCTTGATGATGTCTTCTAATCTTGAAATCTCCGCCTCGCTGAGGCTTCCTATTCTCGCTTCAGGGCTTATCCGGGCTACTTTCACGACGGCTTGGGCGAAATTTGGCCCAACTCCTCGTATCCTGCTCAGCCCGAACGGCACTTTCTTGGTCCCATCGACGTCCGCGCCGAGTACGCGGAGGATGAGCCTAAACTCTCTTGACATCGCGCTTACACGAGGAAGAGGAAGCTTCCCCTATCGCTTAATTTAACGTTTCGACTTTGCGACAGCTTTGCGCCTCACGTTACAACCGCTTAACACGTCTTTGCGTGATCCGTTTTTGATCTCGCCGACTGGAAACTCATTCCCTTCCACTGGAAATTTCTGAGTTTGCGAAAATTTTTTTCGGTGAAAAAGTTCGTGCAACAAATATTTTCTACGACAGCGGATTTTTTTCTCACCGGAAAAAATTTACCAACGAACTCGGTTGATGTGTAAACAATTCTTAAATACGCCACGCGCCTTGCTGATCATTCATCCGAAAAATATTCGCAAGAAGAGAAATCAACTCCAGAAATGTTCGGACCACATCTTACACTGGATTTGTCGGAGTGTAATCCTGAAAAGCTCTCCGACCTTTCTTACATCTACGATCTCCTAGACGAGCTTCCGGACGTGATCCACATGCACAAGATCACGGCGCCATACGTGTTCGTCTACAAACCCAACGAGAATCCAACCGAGTGGGGAATCAGTGGCTTCGTGATCATCGCCGAGAGCCACATCAGCATTCACACCTTCCCCGACAACAAGCACGCCTTTATGGACATTTTCAGCTGCAAACAATTCGACATTCACAAAGCCGTCAACTACATCACATCGAAGCTTGAGGCCCAGAAGGCCGACAAGAGACTCTCCGGAAGAGGAAAAGAGTACCCACGCCAAGTCATGGCCGCGAGAGAGATCGTGGCAAGATCGCGACCAGCTCTAAAACACTAGAGCGCCTGAGAACGGCTCTTCCTCCCAAAATCACGACTCTATCTGCTTTCCTGCTACGTACCACAACGAAACCTTAAATGACGAATTCTACCGACCGATGACGAAGCTCTAGAAGTGAGACTGTGCCAACTATCGAAGTCGGACGCGTCTGCGTCAAGCTCAACGGTAGAGAAGCCGGACGCAAGTGCGTCATAGTCGACGTTATCGACAAGAACTTTGTTCTAATCACCGGACCCAAGAAATTAAACGGAGTCCGCCGCCGTCGAACCAACGTCAAACACGTCGAACCGACATCCGAGACAATAGAGATCAAGAAGGGCGCAGCCGACGAGGACGTCGCGAAAGTAGCTGAAAAGGCGAAGAAGACAAGCTATCTGAAAGAGATAGTCACAATCAAAGAGATCAGCGTAGCAGCCTAGCCGTAACCAGAACGACCACCATCTCATTGTTGTCCAGCACTTTTTCTATGACAGTTTAAGAACCAGAAACTCCTCTGTCTCTATTGGAGAAAAATCGGATGTCACAACAGGCTCCCTGGAATAGGCCACAGAAACTGCTCACCAAGATCGACGAGGAAACAGACCCAGCTTTAGGCTGTCCACCGGAGAAGAGGACGATTGATCAACACATCAGGTTCGGTTTGATCAACTTGGACAAGCCTTCAGGGCCGTCAAGCCACGAAGTCGTTGCCTGGGTCAAACGTCTACTGCGGCTGCATCACGCTGGCCATGGTGGAACTCTAGAGGTCCCGTTCGGGGCCGGAGTAATCCAATGGTCACAGGCGTGCTCCCGTTAGCTCTAGAAGACGCTACCAAGACCATCCAGGCATTCCTCCTCACTGGCAAGGAGTACGTTTGCCTAATGACAATGCACGGCGACGTAGACGAGACCAAACTCCGCGGAGTCTTGAAGGAGTTTGTCGGCGACATATTTCAGAAACCTCCTGTGAGAGCCGCGGTAAAGAGGGAGGTCCGGAAAAGAACAATCTACTACATCGATGAGGTAGAGATTGATGGACGACATGTTCTCTTCCGCGTCGCCTGTCAAGCAGGTACTTACATCCGCAAACTAGTTTACGATGTCGGAGAAGTCCTGGAAGTAGGAGCCCACATGCGAGAGCTTCGGAGGACGAGATCAGGATCTTTCACTGAGGGAGACATACACTCCCTCTACGACATCCTCAAGATCTCCCAGGCCTCCGAGGACGAGAGAGATGAAATGGTCAGGCAGATCGTGAGACCGATGGAGGATGCCTTCGCCTATGTTCCGCGAATCTATATTCGCGACTCCGCGGTCAGTTCGATATGCCACGGCGCCGATCTTGCTGTTCCAGGCATAGTCAAGCTGAGCGAGGGAATACGTCCGAAGACCGCGATTGCGCTCTTCACGCTCAAAGGAGAACTTGTCGCTCTATCAAAGGCCCTCATGGGAACTGAACAGATGATGAAGGATGAACGTGGACTCGCTGCAAAAACCGTCAGGGTGATCATGCCGACCGACACTTATCCAAAGCTGTGGAAGCCAAAGCACTCGCACACAGTAGTGAGGCAGTTCAATTGACAAGCCTGAGCCAGAGCAAAGTCACTTTTGTCTGCAACTGTGGAGACGAGATCACGGTAGAAGTCAAACCCGACCAGGAGAACGAGGTGGTTTGTTCAAAGTGTGGCCAGGAATACCGGTTCTTTGGACAGAGCGTATTGAGATTTAGAACTGGCTCAGAAGACACGGAACACTGAGACCGCGACCGCTATCCAAAGCGGGATCGCGACTGCCGCCCAGACTCTGCGATCCCAAGTGAAGACCTTCTGCCCATCCAGAATGAAGAAGGGAATCATGTTGAATGCAGCAAGCACCAGATTGATCTGAACGCCCTTTTGAAGAAAATAGAAGCTACCACCGACTACGATGTCTCCGAAACCGAAAGCTGTGGAGACCACGAGGGCAACCCCGAATATTGCAGCAGCACCTATGTTGACGAGGGGTCCGACGAGCGATATTATTCCGTTGGCCTTCCGGTCGATTCCTTCGCCGAAGTAGCTTGACCGGGAGGCGATGTAAACGGCGCCCGGAGCGGCGAAGATGAAGGTTCCTTGGGAGATTACTGCGAATAGTAAGGCCATTATTGCACCGACAGTCCACAGCTTGAATTCTGCCCAGCATCCATATCGTTGAGCACTGAACTTGTGCGCAAGTTCGTGACCGAGGAACCCCGTTCCTATCACGAGGATAGTGAGCAGGAAAACTTCTAGAATCTCGACTGGTCTTAGGCCGCCGAACACGTATCTCATCGAGAAGCTGAGGCCCAGGACTAGTAGAGCCGCGCTCAGAGCGTAGAGTTCTCGGCTCGAGATTGATGCTAGTTTCGGTGCTCTGATCAGTCTCAGGTTTGTCCCTGATGAACGCCGCTCGACTCGGATGATGGGTTTTGGAGCTCGCGCCTGTTGGATATTCGGGCATTCGTGGTTTTCGGGCAGTCGATGGTAGACGCAGTGAACGCGACCGCAGTATCTGCAAGTGTAGGGGATGAATTCTTCCGCCCCGCAGACGGCGCAGCGTTCCATGAGGGTCGCGTGAACATTTACTGTTGCCCCCTTAAAATCGTGCCTGCAAGAGGGAATACTTCCCAGTAACGAATGCGTGTGTTGGTCGGTTACGCGAGGCTTAGAATCGCATCTCGTGAAATGGCCGACTCAAGGGTGGCGTCCCCCGGATGCGGACACTGCCATTCGCCCGTTAAGGGTTGACGGCTGGCCCGCACCCACCGCCACTCTAGTTCCTACTTCTACAACGATCAATTGTCTCTCGGGTCTTTTCGTATCTATCCCAAAGGGGAAAATAGCTCTTGTCAATGGCATAAGCTGGGCCGGGATTCCTGAGCCTGGTACAGGGCAGTCCACGCCGAGAAGTGTGGGCCTAGGCCTGGAAAAATAGGCTCCTGTCAGCCTGTGGTCCTTGCGGGCCGCGTGGGTTCAAATCCCACTCCCGGCGCCAGTACAAACCCGGTCTCGGCTGGAGAAATCTTAGGTAACGTTCGGGCTTCTCTCCTGCGAATATAGCATCTAACCTGCTGATTACATCGATTCCCGACTTGACAAGTGCTGGCTCCGATCCTGAAGAGGATCAGTACTTGACCATATCGCGTTGGCGTGAGACCGAGAGGGCTCATATGATAAGTGCGATTCATGAGATGATAGAAGAGGCAAGGAAAAAGGCAAAGTCCAAGCCCGCTCCAGCGAACGAGAGAATTAGATGGACACGTCTTGCGGGTCAGCTAATTTGGTACAAGGATTCTATTCTAAGGAGCATGACCCAAGAGGCGATGGAGAAGGAACTCATAGTCTTGAAAAAGAAGGTTCTAGAGAAGAAACCCGAGGAAAACCTCCACCTGGCTACATGTGGTTTGGACAGCCACCCGTCAAACAAGACCACACGATCAAGCCGAAGTAGTCGTCAATTCTGCGCCGAACAAGGCGAGACGAAGCTACAGCCAGCCCCGATCCCGATTCTAGGCAATCGATATTTTGGAGCACGACATTTCACGCTTGTCGCTACAGGAATACGCACACTTCGAAAAACAACAGACAAGCCGATAATGCGCCAGTCCTCCTAGAACAAGCCCAGAATCCAGCCCAGACAGAAATGGGTCTCGACAAGAAAAAATTCTATATTTCAGAAAGTCCCCCGCGCCGCAGAGTGCATGACTAGAACTGATTGTTTGGTGCGGGAGGTGGGATTCGAACCCACGAACCCCTACGGGACAGGCGCCTCAGGCCTGCGCTTCCACGACCCTTGATCGAAAGGGTCTCTTTGACCTGGCTTGGCAACTCCCGCATACCAAGTCCCTTCCCGTATTACAACTCCGCAGATAGAAGGCCCTAATTGGCTTTCCCCGCTCTATCCAAAATCCCGTCTGGATCGACAGTACTGGAAAAACGTTTAATTCCGCCGCGACCGGTCCCACCGAACACTCAGACTAGAGCATGCTCTAGCAGCCAAAATCATAAGCGTGAACCCGACATGACCACAGCAAAGAGAAAGACCCGAAAGCTCCGCGGATCTAGATGTCACGGCTGGGGACGTTCCGGCCAGCACCGAGATTCAGGAATGCTCGGGGGTCATGGCAACGCAGGCTGGAAACGCCACAAATGGTCCGCGGTCATACGCTACGACTTGCAGATGGGAAGTAGAGGCTTCCACCCGGTCAGGCAAAAAATCACGAACGCGATCAACGTAAGCGACCTGGTCCTGCAATTAGACCGGCTGATAGAGGAGGGCTCTGCGAAACAGGCTGGCAACATGCTCGAAGTTGACCTTGGAAAAGCAGGCTACCAGAAGCTTCTGGGAAACGGCGTAGTAAGCCAGCCGCTAAGAATAATTGTTGCGAAGACCTCCGAACGTGCCCAAGAGAAAATTGGAAGGGCAGGTGGAGAAGTCGTCCTCCCAACAAAGAACAGACAGGACTGATCACTAACGGTCAGGTTCATAGAACTATTCCAACCCCTGACCAGAATCCTCCCCGGAGTCAGATCACCAACGAGAGACGTTGGTTTTACAGAGAAGCTGATCTGGACAGCCATCACTCTCGTCGTTTATCTGATAATGGCCGAGACTCCAATCTACGGAATCACACATACCGGGAATATTAACGACCAGTTCGGACCTCTTCGAGTCATCTTCGCGTCAAACCGCGGAACACTTGTCGAGTTGGGAATCGGGCCTATAGTCACAGCCGGACTAATCCTGCAAGTACTCTCCGGCTCAAAGATGATCAATGTCGACTTCACAAATCCAGCAGACAGGGCCTTGTTCACCGGCGCGAGCAAGGTACTATCGGTGTTCATGACAATCTTCGAAGGAATAGCCTTCCTGATAGGAGGGGCATACAATGTCACAAACACAGCCGGACAACTTATCACACCTAGCTTACAAGCTCAATTTCTGATCCTCGTCCAGCTGGTGGTCGCAGGAGTAGTGATCATCCTCCTAGACGAGATGCTGCAGAAAAAATGGGGCTTTGGCAGCGGAATCAGCCTGTTCATAGCTGCAGGAGTCTGCCTCTCCATAGTATGGAGCACCATCGGACCAATATCGCCCGTCGCAGATGGCAAATACTTCGGCGCGATCTTCGCCTTCGCCCAATCCATTGGACCCGTGCTCTCCAGCCCTGGAAGCTTCTCCGCATGGCAGGGCGCGCTCTACAGGGGAGGAAGCGGGCTTCCTGACATGGTCGGACTCTTCACCACCCTAGGCGTATTCATCCTCATAATCTACCTCAACGGACTCCGCGTCGAAGTCCCAGTCTCCTACGCACGATACCGAGGCTTCCGAGGACGCTTCCCCATCAAATTCTTCTACGTATCCAACATACCCGTCATCTTCGCCGCCGCACTCTTCGGAAACATCTTTTTCATAGGACAACTCCTCTTCCAAAGATACAATCCAACTTGTTCTAGCACAGGTCTAAACTTCTGGCTCAGCCTCTTCCCCGGCTGCTTCGTCCCTACAAGCTCGACAAACGCGCAACTCGTACCTAGCAAGGGACTTGCATACTACACGTTCGCCCCGAGATCCATCACCGTCGTTCTCCAGGATCCGATCAGAGCCGCCGTCTACATGGGCATATTCGTCCTCGCATGCGTCTTCTTCGCCGTGACATGGGTCGAGGTGGGCGGAATGGATTCGAAGACCGTAGCAAAACAGCTGATCGACTCTGGAATGCAAGTAGAAGGATTCAGACGTTCCGGCACCACGATCAGACAGATTCTCGACCGCTACATACCCACGGTAACAATCATGGGAGGAATCGTCATAGGCACCATTGCAGCGGGCGCCGACTTCTTGGGCGCTTTCGGAACGGGAACGGGGATTCTACTGACAGTAGGCATCATCGAACAATACTACGAGATACTGGTCAAAGAGAGAATCACCGAAATATACCCTGGAGTAAAGGGATTCCTCGGACAGTGACCCAGGAACTTGTCCCGCACCATCATAGTAGCAGGCATACCCGGGGTCGGCAAAACCACGGTTCTACAAGAACTGGAGACCGTCGCTCGCGAAAAGAACATTCCATTGAAGATAGTGAACTTTGGAAACGTGATGAACGAACTCTTCAAGAAACGTGGAAAAACCGTCCATCGGGACCACATGCGACGCCAGGATCTTGAGCTCCAGGCTAAGGTCCAGGAACAAGCTGCACGCGAGATCGGAAAGACCGGCGGCAAATCAGCACTAGTCGTTGACACCCACATGTTCGTCCGAACCAAGGATGGAATCTGGCCGGGAACGCCCCGAAGAGTCTTAGACCAGCTTGACCCTGGCCTCATCATTCTGATCGAAGCGGACCCCGAGGACATTGCGAGGAGAAGGAATGCAGACAGAACACGTGAGAGGGACAGCAAGACCGTAGACGAGGCACGCACAGACCTCGAATGGTCAAGGTACATGGCAAGCGCCAACGCTGTTCTAGCTGGCGCGCCTATCCAGATAGTTCTGAATCCAGATGGGCATCAGAGACGAGCGGCGGAGGACCTATTAGCGCTAATCCAGAAGAGGACACTACAATGAGTTTCATCGACGACATTCTGAACACCCTGGCCGCACCGCTCAGCCAATACAGTCATCCGCCCTCTGCTACTCTCCTGGTTCTGGCCGCAGCAATCGTTCTCTCACTGATCACAATGTCTGCTAACAGGTTCCTCGTTAACTACAAGATGATCGCAAACTCAAGACGAGAGTATATGACTTGGACGAGCGCGGTGCGTAAAGCCAAGAAAGATGGAGACGAGAAAGCGCTCGAGAAGCTGATGAGACGCCAGTCGGCGATGATGAAGATGAGCTCGCGATCGACCTTCGAGCAGTTTAAGACATACCCGATCACAATCGTACCTTTTCTCTTGATCTACTATACCGTAGTAAGGGCGATCGGCTCGATCCCAGTAGCTTACGCGCCCCTAGTCCTTCCGTTTACCACGACGACGGGTAATGACATGTTTTCTGTACTGTCCTTGTTCTACTGGTATCTCATCTGCTCATTTACTCTGAGCATTCCACTGTCAAGGTTGTTTGGAGTCCAATCTTCGTTCTCGATGACTCCAACAACTGGAGATTCTAGTTGACGCGTCCCTCGCAGAGGACGAGTGGACGCCGGAAGAAAGTGCTTACTCTCCCATCGGGCATTCGAACTATCCATTTTAGCGCCAAGGCGCACAAGAGTGCGCAATGTTCCCGATGCGGAGCACAGCTGCATGGAGTAGTGACAGGGAGGCCAGTCGGAGTGGCAAAGAGTTCGCGCGTTCCCTCGCGTCCGTTCGCTGGAGTGCTGTGTGGCAACTGTCTCGCGTCTGAGATTAGACGAGTTGCTCGCGCGTCAGGTTCTATCGATTGATTGTGACAGTTAGCGGGCCGCACGGGTCAGGCAAATCTACGTACGCAGAGAAGCTCGCCGGATCGCTCGGTCTCCGTCATGTATCAGCTGGGCTAATGTTCAGAAAACTAGCCGAGGAGAGGAAGATTCCGTTGGAAAAATTTCAGGAGATGGCTGCCGCTGATCCGAGTATTGACCGGTTGGTAGATGAGAGGACGATGCTAGAGGCGGAGAGGGGGGATGTGGTGGTTGATGGACAACTTGCAGGGTGGGTTTTGAAGGAGATTTCTGACCTCAGAGTCCTACTAACCGCTCCATTAGTGGTGCGTCTGGAGAGGATTGCCGCAAGAGACCATATTGCTCTGGAGGAGGCGAGGAGGCAGACACTACACAGGGAAGGAGTACAGGCGGAGAGATATCGCAAACATTACGGATTCAGCGTGGATGACTGGTCCATATACCAACTAATCCTCGATACCAGTTTCGGCTCGATTGAGGATACCGCAAAGATCCTTCTCGCCGCCGCTCTTACAGCGAAGAAAGCGAAGATCGGGAATGCTCCAGACAAGATCCCCGGAGTCCAGACTATTCCAGCTGATACCGCTCACCCATAAACCATACACGGACCGCGACAAAGTAGTGAGCAGGTCCGACATCATATCTGGATAGCCCCAGCAACGATTCTCTATCGGAACCATCGTCCAGTAACAACATGCTCATTCCGGAGAATCTGGTCATGATCGTGCATGTCCCTCCGGGGTTGACCTCTCCTGGCAGTCCAGAGCACAGAATTAGTAGTTCAAGAGACAGGGAGTCGAAGCGCTGAACTCGTCTTTGGCTCCATAGACGGCCTATTTTCCGTCCTCGGCATCATTTCAGCAGCAGGTTCAGCAGCACTCATACCAATACAGATCTTCGCAACAGGTGTAGGAGGAGCGGTCGCGGGTGCACTCTCCGTCTTTGCCGCAACCTATCTAGCCGAGACACACGAAAAGAAAACTCAACTACTTGAGGCAATGACACGGACGAACCGCCAGCGGTCAAGACAGACCAACGGCAACAAGAAAAAACCAGTTCCCCTCACAACGGAACATCCGAAGATCCATCGACTGTTAGGAAAAATCAATCGAAGAGCGTTAGGCTCCGGAATAGTCACAGCCATAACGTCCGCTCTCGCATCCTTGGTTTTGCTGTTTCCCCTTGTCCTATTCCCTGACACATATGCCGTAACCGCATCAATAGTCATCGGGGTCGTGTTGCTCTTCTTGCTAGGAGCCTTCCGAGGAGTCACTCTCAAACAGTCAGCTGCGAAATCCGCCGTGAAAATGGTCGTTCTAGGAATTCTGGTAATCTTGGCGAGTAAAGTCCTCGGGTCCTACGTTCTGAAGCTCGTAACCCAGTAGCTAAGGAATGCCACCGGCAAGAATCTTCACCAATTTTGAGGAATCGATGTTTCCACCGGACACTACGCATACAATTTTCCCTGGCCCAGCTTTACCTGTAGTGGCAGCAGCGACAGATGCCGCTCCAGCACCTTCGGCAACAACTCTATTGCGTTCTATCAAGAGCTTGATGACGGTGGCGATCTCTGAGAGAGAAACGACCAGGGGCAGAAGCAGGTTTCTTGCTCGTTCCCACATCTCGGGCAGAACGCTTTTTCCACCGATGCCATCAACGAAACTGGGAGTTCTATTGATCTCTTGGGCTGAACCGGCGGCGAATGACGCGGACAATGGTGCGGCGGTTTCCGGCTCGACAGCGTAGACTCGAGTCTGGGGACTCTTCGCGCGGATGGCTGATGCGATCCCTACAGATAGTCCTCCACCGCCAAATGGTATCACAACTGACTGGACGTCGGGTAAGTCTTCGAGGATTTCCAGGCCCGCGGTTCCGTTTCCTGCCATCATTCGGACATCTGCGAAAGGGTGGATGAATACGGAACTGTCAAGTGGAGGATATCGATGAGTAACGACAACCTTCCAGACTTCGTCAAAGGAGACTTGGATGATTTTTGCGCCGAACCTTCTGATCGCTTCTAGCTTCGTCTCCGGAGCATTGTCTGGAACGATCACTGTACATGGAATCTTGTTTTGAAGTGCTTGCCAGGCGAGGGCCTGGGCCATGTTTCCCGCGCTGCAGGTGTAGACTCCACGCTTCCTTGCGTCTGGACCCGCGAGGGCGATGGCGTTGCTGGCGCCTCGGACTTTGAAGGAGCCGGTCGGCTGTAAGTTCTCCAGTTTCAGAAAGATATCTGCAGGCGCATCTTCAACGTTCAAACGGACGAGTGGAGTTCGTAGAACTGTCCCCTTGATCCGTTCTCTGGCCTCTTCGATGAGTTTCAGGGGTATCGCACCGCGGGTTTCCGAGCCTGGAATGGTCTTCTCTAGCATTAGTGACCAGCAGGCTGATGCTGGGTCTCAACTCTTAAACACCAACGGAGCAGGCCGACCAGCTGGGTCTCATGAAAAAGGAAGCTGTGAAAACGGGTCCCGCGCCGCTCGGCCTCCCATTCTCGCCCGCTCTGAAGTATGGAGAGTTATTGTTTGTTTCCGGGCAAGGACCAATCGACAAAAACGGGAAGGCAATTTCTGGAGATATCAAAGCACAAACAAAGGCTACTCTAGAGAATTTCAAGAGGATCATGGACGCTGCAGGGTCCAGTATGGACTGTGTCCTCCAGACGACGATCTATCTCAAGGATCTAGCCGAATATTCTGCGATGAACGAGACCTACTCCAGTTTCTTCAATGACCCAAAGCCCGCGAGGACGACTATCCAGGTGGGCGACCTGCTCTTTGGGATGAAGGTGGAGATTCAGGGCATTGCTTATGTCCCTGACAGACAGAAGAAATAGCATCAGCAATCCTTCTCGGAGAAGGCGGTTCCTGAAGGACAGCAAACACCAGTTCCTCTATCTCACTACCGAAGGGTGGAAGACCAAGACACTCCACAGAATAGAAATCTGGTACGTCCGACACCGAGGACGATTCTACCTCATATCACAATACCGTGACGAGGCTCACTGGGTACAAAACATCAAGAACCATCCGCGAATCTCTTTCGAGGTGGACGGCGACAAGTACGTGGGACTGGGCCGAGTCGTGGATGCTGGTGCTGAGCGGGAACTGGCCAAGATTGTAACGGAACTCATGGACGCCAAGTACCAATGGAACGATGGACTGATCATAGAACTCCGGCCAGAGCCAGGCAGTCAGCAATGACCAATCTCCACATTCGAGAGTTTACTCTTATATCGAGCATCCAGCTCGCTTTCTAGAGGAGTACAGTTGACGGTTTCAAGCCAGCTTTCAGTTGACAAGAACGTTGAGTTTGTCGAATTTCAGCGCCTGAAGGATTTGTCGGACAGCGGCGCGGTTGAAGCTCTCGCGAAAGAATTGGGGGTGGTTTATGTTACCGCGATCACGCGGGACGGCTGTTCAGGATGCATGGAACAGAAGCCACTGTTCCGAGAGCTCGCGCAAAAGATGAACTCCGATCTTGGCGGGAGGGTTCATTTCGCAAATGTTCATGTTCGCTATTCTGAGAACGATCGAGCCGAGTCCTGGGGTAGCAAGAGAATCTTTCGACATGCCGCTTATCCAACGTACATAGTTCACGTGAGATCCAAGAATGGCGTCCTTGAGGTTTACAGGGCGATCTATCCCAGTATGGAGGAGCTGGAGAAGCAGACAAGGGAATCTCTGGACCTGGCGAAGTTCTACAAGGAAGCCGCTTAGAAGAAGCTGGAAAACATCTAGGTCGCAGCTGCTTCGAGATTGTAGAGGCCTGCGAGAGCGTCTTGGATACCATTGTTGTCGAACAACCGGAAGAATCCGCCTAGGACGAGAAATAGGCCGCCGAGTTGTAAGCTGAGGACTGCTCGCTCGTAGCCGAGTGTCCGGGAACCTAGGAGTAGCGACGAGAGCGTCAGTGCCAGGCCGAGGAAGGCTACAAGCTTGGTCTTTAACATACCAGCACTACAGCATCAATCACAAGATAGGGAATGCAAGATTCAGCTATAATGCTGACCCAACCTTCTCACGGAACAATAGTAAAAGCAAAGAATGGAGATGAGCACTTTCACGTCGCGTGTTGCTCTGTGCAATACTCCCCTTTCCGGCGAGAGGATTTGCTGGTCTGGCAGGGTTTCCGGGCGAGTCCCGCGATTCAGGGCGTGATTCTGGCGTAGATGCCAGGGCGAAACTAGCGGTCTTATCGCCCTGTCACGAACGATCTCTCGGGCAGTGAAGGGAAGGCGTCCCAGATTCGACATCAGGGCTGATAACGGGCGACTTTTTCCATGTATTAGGCGACTTCTTGCATCTCTTGTAGAGGGATCATGTACTATGGCGCGTTGTATGCCTCGGAATAAGAGAGCGTCCAAGAAGGCGATTCGGTCGTGGGCGTTTCTTCAGGTATGTCTTACCGGAACTTGTCAGGAAAATGTTTGACAATACCCTTGTAGAGTGCATCCGCGAGAGTCAATATCTCAGTGTAAATATCGTCAAAGGCTAAGATTGCGTCCTTCCATTTCTTGCCGAGTACTGCTACAGCCTCCTTCTTCGTCAGATCAAGGTGCTGTTTCAACAAGTCGGAAACGTCGCGCCTTGGCCAGTTAGGGTTTGCACCGCTCAGGAATTTGGCAATCTCTTCTGCGTTATCAGACCATTGCTTGTCTTCTTCCTGGAATTTCTGCTGGTTTCCATTCTTTGCAGCTCCGACGAGCTCGACAGCGATCTTGATGTGCTGTTTCAATAAACCAGTGAGCTTGTTTCCGGCATCCTTTCCATAGTACTGGGAGACCGCGTCCCCTATGTGCTCCTGATTCTTGAGCAATCTCTCCGCAACGGCATCAGCATTTGACGCGCCAAGCCCAGCAGCAATAATGTACTCGCGCGTATAGAATACATGGTCAGACCAGAGCTTCCGCATCCCAACTGCAAGCGAGTGCTCCTTTTCATTCATAGTAGTCTGCATAATCCGAACCGCTTCCGAATTTCACGATCCCGCGTATTTAAGCGCGAAACATGCAAGAACCCTGAGTCGTGGGTGCGCAAGTCCCACCGTGCAATTTGAGAACGAGAGACCAATTGTCTATAGGCTTAAACCAGCAAGACGCGTTTTGTTTCTGTAATGTCGAAACCTGTGCTGACTGTCGAGCTGAAAGCTTTGCAGGACCGCTCGAGCGAAGCGGCTCAATTTCTAAAATCCAAGGTCGAAGGGAAAATGAAGACCAAAGGAACGCAGCTCCAGATCGAAGGCGCAAAAACCAAAGAAGTCAAACTGCTACTCCACAAGTTCCTCCACCACCAAGGGCTAAGCCACTACAGGGTCCTCAGCCAGAGCGGGGTCCTAGAAGTTACGCCGCCAGAGAAGCATGTAGTGCATGAACCGGAACGCGTAGGGTCCCCACCAACTGCACCTCAAACGACCCCATACTATTTCCCGCAAACACCAGTTCTAACGCCGGAGAAAAAGAAGAAGGCCAAGCCCAAACACAAGCACGAATAACGCAGGAGCACTAGTCGCCTTTTGCAGGCTCGCCTGCTTTCGATGGACCCACAATCTCCACCACATACCCTTCAGGATCTCTGAAGCCAGCCGACCGCGTCCCCCACGGCCGATTCGCCGGAGGACCGTCGAACTTCACACCTTTAGACTTGAGAGACGAGTAAACCTCATCGACATCATGAACCTCCAGGTGCACCTCGATCGTTGAACGGGAGAGAGGCGGGGCCTTGGTGAGCCTATGAAAGGCGAGCCGGGACCCTTTAGTGTCAAACATGATGAAGTTCTCGTTCTCCTCGGCAACTGGAAGACCGAGAGTATCCTTGTAGAGCTTCTTCACCTGATCGAAATGGACTGCCCAAAGTGTCAGGTAAGACAGCTTGCTAAGCCTCATGAAACGGGTCCTAACTTGTCTAGCGAGATTGCGATTTAGCACATTCGGGAGCTAATCGAGGATTCCAGAACATGACTCTATTAGGAGCGGCGACAGTGGTAGGTGGTATTAGTTTGACAAAATTTATGATGTCGCTTCGCGACGAGAACTATCGCGTCCTAACAGGCGCCGCAATAGACCGAGGAATTTCCGTGCAAGAACTCCTCCGAGCCGTGATCATACCCGACTGGGTCAAAGAGACCCCCCAAGGAATAGTCGCCAACACCTGGCCCTCTATCAGGCCGCGTCGTTAACCAAGGCAACGCCGCCAACTCGGTCTTCCTTATTACCATCTTATTAGGGACGACTACGAACGAGCCGGAGGAAGAAACATGGCGAAACAGGTAACATGCGACTGCGGCTTCATGCTACGCACACCATCTGATGATGAACTAGTGAAACATGTCCAACTTCACGCAAAAGACACTCACAGCATGGATCTCACTCCAGAACAAGCCCTAGCACGGGCCGCTTCAGTAGAAGCAACAATATAGGCCTAAAAGTTCGGGGAACCCCGCCGGAAACCTCCTTCTTTATTTCACTGGTCAGCTAGCGAACCGACCTCTAAAGCATCACGTTAGCCACAAAGTATTGAACTTGGCCCAGTCACTTAGTCGGATCTAAACCCGGTCAGGGAACGATTTTCTTATCAGCGAGAATCTGCAGACTTGGTCTGAGCGCTTTGGACGTGGGAAATAGTGAATCGTTTCTTGGCGGATTCGCAAGCGGATTTCTCGCGAGAGGCCTCACTCATATCGGATATGGAATTTACTTCACAACGAGCAGACTGATCGGCATAGACCTAGGCGCGAACGGCGGTAGTGCCTTGGGCGGCACAATGGCCGGCTTTATTCACGGGGAGCTCATGCCACAGCTCTCTCCAGAAGAGAGCGCCAAGACGATTACAGATCTCGAACGGATGAGGGACTTCGAGATGGAGAAGAATCAGATAAGTCGAATAGAACTCAAGAAACCGGGACTACTCGGAACCGGCCATATCGTAATTACGCCGAAAGAGGGGAAACCGGAGAAGATTACTCTGCGGCACCGGATAGCCTACGATAGACTAATGACACTCAGGCAAGCGTTCAGCCCTGAACTAGTGAGATCGTCTTAGAACCTTTGTTCATAGCAAGCGGATCGTTTGCAACTCCTCGTAAGTCTTAAGACAGTGCCACCGTAGGGGTTAGAATCAACGGGCGCGTGAGTGGTGCCTTCCACCCGTTGCGCCATACAAACCCCGGAGTAGGGAGGCAAAAAATGCACGCATGGAATAGAACAGGTCAGACTCGTGTCACAACAATAGAACTAGCGCTAACCTCGACTCTCGCCGCTGTCTACATTGTTTCAGCATTCTTCGCCCTTACCCCGTTTATCGGTGGCCCGGGTTTTATCACACTAGAAATCGTTATGCTCCCGATCGTAGCTTTCCTACTCAGGCCAATTCTCGCCACGGTTGCCGTCCTCGTCGGTAGCATAGGGTCAGCATTCATCCAGACAGGCTTCTACTCTACCTTTGGGTTTGCAGGACTATTGATTCCACTACTGGCCGTTGCGCTAGGGAGCATTGCCTTCCACTACGAATGGGGAGCAATCATTCCATGGGGGTACGTCTTGGCAGGCGCCGTCTACTATGTCCTATTCTCAAAAGGAGGAACTCTCTTTTGGCTAGCACCATATACCCTCGTGATAGCCTCCCTGCCAGCGGCGCTAAGAGTCAGAGAACCATACCGGCTAGGTCTACTCGCCCTTTACACAGCAATGTCCGAGCAGGTGACATTGAATGTCCTCAGCATTTCGCTTCTGAATCTCACAGGAGCCTTTTGGACTGGCGTTACACCCCTCATGTTCCTTGAACGAACAATAGCGACCCTTGGAGCCTTCGCGGTCATCGTCGCCCTTAAATCCCGACTTGGAACAAGACTCGAACTAGGACACGTCCTGAGGGAGGTGAAGTAGAAGGCATGTGCGTTACAGCAGTAGTGAAATGTTGGCACTGTGGAGAATGGTTCGCAAAACAGGCTGACCGTGGTGAGTTCGAAAACTGCCCGTTCTGTGGAAAGGGCTTCGAACAACTCAGCGTTGAGGCACAACGGGCTGTAAAAGCGACCCTTGCGCCATTCTTCGAAGTGCCTCATCTGAAAGAGAGACCCCTCACTGCATAAGGTGAACGTTTTCTGGTCAAAATCGAGGCCCTTTTTTCGAAGGCCTCCTTTCCCTAATTTGAATCGGTCAAAAATATTTCTAGGCGAGTTTTACCTGCTTACCTTCCGCAGGCTTTAGATCAGATAGCCTAACTCCAACTAGTCTCATCTTACGTCGATCTTTCTCGAACTCTCTGAATAACAACGTCACATATTCCCGGATGACTCCCAAGTCATCGACATATCCGGTGTGAGTTTTTTCCCGTGTAAACGTTACGAACCCTTCGAACCGGACCTTGATCCCAACAGTCCGATACCACAAACCTTCACCCAAGAGTCTGTCGTGAACCTCGTGACTCAGAGACTCTAACGCGTCACGGACCATAGTCTTGTTCTGAATATCTCTCTCAAAAGTCTGCTCAACACTAATCGATTTCCGCAGACCCCTTTCTTCCACCGGTGTCTCCTCGATTCCGTTCGCTATGGCCCAAAGCCAGATACCACCTTTTCCAAACCAATCTGTGAGCTTCTTCGCCTCTACCTCGCGCAATTGACCTATAGTTTCGATCCCCTTTTCATGCAGAAATTCAGTTGTCTTCTTTCCCACGCCGCTGATCCTACTAACGGGTAGCGGTTCGAGAAATTTGTCGACCTGTTCTGGCTGAACCGCGGTAAGTCCGTCTGGCTTCTGCATGTCCGAGGCCATCTTCGAAATGGACTTGCTTGGAGATATCCCGACGCTGACGGTAAGACCTTCTCGTTCTTTCAAGGCATCTTTCAGTTTGGAAGCTAGCAGTTTCGCGTCATCGTAGGTCTTGCATCTCTCGCTGACGTCCATGTATGCTTCGTCGATGCTGGTCTGTTCGAAAATATCCGCAAAGCCCCGCATGATATTCATCACTCTCTCCGAGGTTTCGCCATAGAGTTCGAAGTCGGGCGGGACATAGATTCCCCGAGGACATAGCTTCCAGGCCATACTGATCGGCATACCGGATCGAACCCCAAACTTTCGGGCCTCGTAAGAACAGGAGGTTACGACTCCGCGGCCCTTGCCATTTTTCGGGTCTGCACCCACAATCAATGGCTTGCCTTTTAGTGAAGGGTCCCGATGGATCTCGCAGGACGGATAGAAAGCGTCCAGATCGCAGTGAAGAATTATTCTCGACCTAGAGTTGGTAGACATTTTCTAGCTTTCGAAGTTGTAGGCAAAGCCCAGGTGTCTCGTGGGCTTCAACAAACCAGTTTCCGAATCGACTTTGAGCCCAAAGTCTTCGAGGAACTTCGCTCCCAATACGGGGGAGGCACCCTCGTAGGCCGCGGCTAGAGTTACGTTCTCGCGGCCGTGAGCCGAGACTATTATCGAATAGATTGGAGCCTCAACAATGCTACCGCCTTCCAGTTCCAGCTTCGCCTTCAGAGATTCTGATAAAGCACCCACCTCAAACAAGATATTAGCTGGCAGAATCGTGAAGAAGACCGTCGGGTCAATTGAAACTCCGGAAATATCTCTCTGGCCTTTCTCGCCTTTGACCGAAGCTCTCGTGAAAGCCGCGGACACAGCTCCAACCTGCAGCATAGTAATGGTTTCCCTGCCAGATAAGCTTCAGAGTAGGCCGTGGCCTCGAAAACAGTCAAGTCCAGCCTGCTTCTGTTCTGCCCTTTTGAGATTTGGGCCTATCATCTCATGATAGAAGTGCCAATATACGCATAGGTTTCAGGTAAGCCCATTTCTTGCAGCGTCGAGTGACGACAATATCCATCGACAAGAAGATTTTCTTCACGCAACAAAACTATCGGCCAAATAACTGCCCTGCGTGCCTCCAACGCTCTACGCAACTCCGACCGGCGTTCTTCCAGTCGCTCCGCGAACTTTCGACCAGTCTTGACGTCAGAAGAGTTCAGGATCAGAGGATTCAGTCGCACATCGTTGATGTTGACAACTTCCAGCCTCCACTTCCGTTTTGGAAGCGAGTTAAGCAAGGCGTCGTCTCGTAGGTCCCATCCCATGCTCTCCAGATCTGCTTCGAGTTCCCGCCGGACCTCCGTGTTGATGAGATCATGGATATCATCTGAATCCTCAAACACTCGATATTCGATGCTGCCAAGTCGACGCACCGTTGTCAGGTTCTCCATTATAGGACGAACTGTCATAGTGTCGAGGCGCCTTCGACAGGGGAACAGTCGGCCATTGTTGCATCTCTAACTGCTCCGGTCCCACTCTTAAGACTCGCTCCTCAGACAAGCTATGCGATCGCCTAGCCTAGAAACAGTTTCGGTCATCTCAACAAGAAATCGACCGTTAACCCTTTTACGGTAGCCGAGGGTCGAAGGTCCGTCGTGCAAGTTCTAGAGAACAGGCCCAACCAAACCTATCCGGAAAAGATCGAAGAAGAATACCATCGGCAATACAGAATCGCCTCAGAGGCCCGGTCGAAAGGACTTGACCCTTCGTGGAAGGTTGAATCACAAACAACCTATGATCTAGCTGAGCGTGTGGAGAAATCAGTCGGGCCAATCGGAGTCGCAACTCGAATCCGAGAATTGAGCAAACTAATCTCCCGTGAAGAGACAGCGCTGAAGATTAGCGAAGACATAGTTCTGGGCCACTTCGGAAGCCTTGAGCCTGAAGACGCCGCCGAACAGGCAATTCGTACAGCGCTAGCGGTGTTGGACGAGGCCGTGACTGTGGCGCCAATTCAAGGAATCCACGACGTCAAGATCCGAACAAACGTGGATGGATCGAAGCACCTAGCCGTCTACTTTGCAGGCCCAATGCGGGCGGCCGGTGGGACGGAGATGGGCTTGACCATGATCGTCGCCGACTACGTACGTCGACAACTGAACATTCCACCTTATCATGCCTCAGAACAGGAAGCGATGAGATTCGTCGAAGAACTACGTTTGTACGAGCGATCTATCGCCCGTTTCCAGTATCGAAACCCCGATAGCGTGCTCAAAGACGCGATCATGCGTCTAACCGTCGAGCCAAACGGAGTGGAAACAGACCCCGTCGAGGTGACAGTCAACCGGAATCTGATGAGGATAGAGACCAACCGGGTCAGGGGCGGAACACTGCGAGTGGTAAATGATGGACTGCTAGGAAGATCAACCAAGGTTCTGAAGATTGTTGAGAAGCTTGGCTTGGAAGGCTGGGGATGGCTGGCTGTGATGAAGACCTCGTCATCAGAAGGAGAAGAAGCGAAGGAGTTCATGTTCATGGAGGATGTTGTCGGTGGCCGCCCAATCTTCGCTTTTCCTGGAGCGGCGGGGGGTTTCAGAATTCGATATGGCCGTTCGCGAAACACTGGAATGGCATCCGTTGGTGTTCACCCGGCCACGATGGAGGTTCTAGGGGGCTTTCTGGCGATAGGGGTCCAGATGAGACTGGAAAGGCCGGGAAAGGCAGGCATCGTCAACGCAGTTGATAGTATCGAGCCTCCTGTTGTGAAGCTCATCGATGGTTCAGTGATGAGGATAGATTCACCTCAAGAAGCAAAGGCGCTGCGGGACAAGATTCAGAAGATACTATTCCTCGGCGACCTAATGGTAGGATATGGGGAATTTCTTGAGAACAATCGGGCGCTGGTCCCGTCAGGGTTTGTCGAGTCGTGGTGGGCGCAGTTATTAGAAGAGAAGCTCTTGGAACAGGAAAATAGGAACAAAGCACAACAATTGCTGAATATTTCGGCAGAACGATTGCAGGACTTCGCTAAGAGCCCGTTCTCCGTTAGACCACGGGCGAGCGAAGCAATTGGACTATCTCAGACCCTCGGGATTCCTCTGCACCCGGCGTACATACACTTCTGGAGTCAGGTTACCGTTGAAGACATACACTATCTCCGCGAGAAACTAATCCACTACCTAGACGACTCCTGCGTTCTTCCGTATGATGAAAAGCTGAAGGACATTCTCGAACAGGCTCGAATGCCCCACAAGATGGTTGCCGGTGCAATCCAGCTCCTAGACGATGATGCCCTAGTTCTCCAAACGATTCTGAATCTCGGGGCCCCATCGACAACGGTCAAAGGAGAAAACTCGCTAGAAGCGTTGAGCATGCTAGCAGGATTCCCAATCAAGAACAAAGCGCCCATCTTTGTCGGGGCACGCATGGGACGCCCAGAGAAGGCGAAGGAAAGGATCATGACTCCAAGGGTCCACGGCCTATTTCCAACCGGCCAAGCAGGCGGCCCACGCCGTGATGTGATTGAAGCATCGAGGAAATCGGTCGTAACCTTGGAACTAGTAGACCGAAATTGCTCGCAGTGTGGTCGGTGGGAATCGAAGCTCAGATGCCCAAGCTGCGGACACGAAACGCGGATGAGTGTAAACTGTTCAAAATGCGGCCAACCATCGCACGATTCCTCCTCCAATTGCAACGGATCGCTCGTCGCCTACCGGAGCGTCAACCTAAACCTAGTCGAAATGCTGGAAGAAGCAGTCGGGAGGCTCAAGCTGGGAAAAATGGAAGGATTGGTAAAAGGAGTGAAGGGTCTCATCAACAAGACGCGAATGCCCGAGCCCCTGGAGAAGGCGCTGCTACGTGCCAAATCAGATGTCTCCGTGTTCAAGGACGGAACCCTGCGGTTTGACGCATCAAACGCAGTCTTAACCCAGTTCAAACCCGGGGAAATTGGGCTGAGCCTTGAGAAAGCCCACGAGATAGGTTACGCGAAGGACACGGACGGTTACGAACTCTCAGACTCGAAACAGTTGTGCGCTTTGGAGATACAAGACCTCGTTGTCTCGGAGGCTTGCGGCGAGTACCTGTTGAAGGTCTCCCGGTTCCTAGATGACCTCCTCAGCTCTTACTATGGAATGGACAAGCTCTACAAGGCGTCGAAAAGAGAGGACCTCATCGGGCATCTGGTCGTCGGGCTATCACCTCATACATCCGTCGGCGCAGTGGGAAGAATTGTCGGATTCACCAAAGCAAGCGTCTGCTACGCCCACCCGCTATACCATGCTGCGAAACGGAGAGACTGCGACGGAGACGAAGACTCCGTGTCCCTTTTGCTCGATGTGCTGTTGAACTTCTCCAGGGAATACCTTCCAGACAGGATTGGGGGGTTAATGGACGCCCCACTACTCCTCGCTCCACTCCTAAACGCGACCGAGGTGGCGCGGCAAGCATTCAACATCGAAACAATCACCGCTTTCCCCATCGCTTTCTACGAAAAAACACTGGTCGGAGCGAACCCTAAGGAGATCGAGGATCTCGTCCCAACCCTCAACAACGCCCGGGAGTCTTCGTCGGGCAACTGGAACATTGGATTTACCCATCCGACGGAAGATCTAGACCGAGCGCGGTTGACAAGCGCCTACAAGGAACTACCGACGATGCTGGAGAAGGTCAAAGAGCAGCTCGACCTCGCGGACAAGATCGTGGCTGTGAAGGGAGAAGAGGTAGCGAGGAAGGTCCTTGGCACGCATATTCTACGAGACTTAGTAGGGAACTTGCGAACGTTCACGTCGCAGAGATCGCGATGCTCAAAGTGTAACTGGAAACCGCGTCGCGCACCATTGAAAGGAGTCTGCGTGAAGTGCGGAGGGAAGCTGGGACCCACCGTATTCAAAGCAGGGGTCGAGAAATACCTCCAAGTCGCCTTTGACATGGTCAAACGGTACAATGTCGGTGAATACTACCGTCAGAGACTCGACCTGATCAAAGTCGAACTGGACGAGACATTCAGACCGGCTGTGGAAGATAGGACGCAAACGAAGCTCTTGGTGGGAGATTTCGCTTAGAAAAGGGCTGGAAGCGTGACACCGCCCTACCATCCACGTGCCTACATCTCCGGAATGAGAAACGTCAACCGAGGGCTAGCATCGAGATCAAAGATTATTGAGACCATGGAGAAAGGAAAGACACGAGTCATCGAGATTAGCGAGAAGACTGGCCTTACTGAAAGCTGTGTTAGTCATCACCTGAAGCTTCTCCTCAAACAAAGAGTCGTCTCAGCTGCGGCCGTTGGGCGGGGAAACCGGTGGACCCTGACAAAGTACGGACAGGAAAAACTGGGTTGAATGCCCGCTTACTATGAAGCCCACTCACCAAAAAAAAGGGGATGGTCGATCCTGTACGATTGGGGCTAATCGTCGCCTTGGTCGTTCTCGCTCTCGTTCTCGTGCTCGTGTACTAGCTGGCCTCTGATCTCGCCCATTGGATTTGCTTTGGTGTGGACGTTGACGTACGTATTGTCTGAGAGGAGGGCTTTGACGAAGTCGTCCCAGCTCGTGATCGTTGGACTGGCTTTGGTGTTGAGGTCAGCTGCGGTCCTAGTCCCTTCAGCCAGGGTCTTGCAACCGTGCGGCGAGGAGAAGAGCGGTTGGCTAGTGAAGAAGGGAATGATTACAGGCCCATTAGTTCCTGCCGCGCCTACGTGGATGTGCGATGCTGTCACGTTGACGATGTCGCAGACTATCACGCGGAAGTCGATCGCGGTGCCATTGTCAACAAGTCTGACGGTCGCCATTCCGAATGCCTCTGTGGTTACGGGACCTACCTGCTGGTTCCCAGTGAGGTCGATGTGGAATGTGACTTGATGGACCTTGTTGTGTTCGTCGGACGTTTCATGCCCCTGGTGTTCCGCAATTGCTGGGGCTATTTGGAGCGTGGCTACGAAGACCGCTAGAGAGACGAGGAGAACTATCGATAATGCTTTTTTCAAACTAAAACCTCCGTAGCTCCCGTATCTTCCAGGATAAGGATTTATGATTTTTCTAGTCAAAGCGACTCCAGGATAGACAAGGATAGAAAAGGCTGTTCATAGAATCCTAGTAATGAGCCAATGTTCTCGCGAGGAATGCTTGGTCCATTACTGAGCTGGCACTATGGAAGCTGGTTCCTTCTGGATCTTCACGGTGGCAGAGACAGCTCGGTCGTCAGCATTCTCCACGACGAAGAACCATTTCCCCTTCGAAGTCGCAGTAAATTCCAGCGTCGCTTTTTCGACGCCCTCCTCGCCTGTCTCGCTCCAGAATTCCTCGCCCTGATCTAGGTTGTCCAGATTGTCTTCATCGAGGAGATAGACGCTGACAAGGCCGGTTGCAGTGACCTCGCCTGAGAAATCCTCCCCAGCGTCCAGCTCTACATCATACTCCGTATAATCGCCCTTGGCAATTGTCGGGTTGAAGTTTGGACCCTCCTTGACAGGCAGGGGTCTTGGCGTAGGCGCTACCTTTGGCAAACCGGGTTTCGGTGTGCTAACTGTAGGAGCTGAGAGTTTAGGGCCAACTTTCGGTCCGAGAGTCCTAGCTGGCTCTGATTTGGGCGGCGTCATTTGATCGATTCTTGCGGATGACGAATGGCTTGGAGGAGAGTGTTTCTCTGCAGTTCGATGTTGTGGAACCTCGGCCTCAGTTTGGGAACGATGCGTTGTCGCAGGAATCTTCGGGGAGAGGCGCGATGTCATAGGCCCCCTAGGCGGGCTGATATTGGCCAGCAACGGGAGCACCAACGAGAGAAGGATCAGAACACCCGCAATCGGCCATGATATCACCTGAACAAAGGCCACAATTGTCACGACTATCGCGACCACATTGCCGAGGAGTAGCAGGGGTCTAGAGCCCATGGCCATTACCGGAATGACCTGAGGTATCTTGGCCGGTTCAAAATGGAATTGTAACCCGGAAAGCTCGAGGGTGGGGGTGCGGGATTCTTCTATTTCAGTAATTCTTCGCGTCGAGTTCCCTAACTTGGTCCCATCACTCTAGCGGGACAAAGCCCTGATCTCCTAGCTTTGCCTTCGCCTGCTTGAGGGTCCAGGCTCTTGCGAAATATGACAAGGCGATAGCCGGAAGCAGAACCAAGCTGACAAGCACTAACAGAGAACTGAGCGTAATCTCGCTGGAAGCTCCGGTGGGCTGTTTGTTCATCGTATCTGGTTGGGTTGATTGGATTGATGAGGTGGTTCCCCTAGGATTGGAGCCAGAAGTTGTCGGAGTCTGAGTCGAAGGTGCGAGAACCCCGGGCAGAATGACCAGCCCAAGGCCGATCAGCAAACCCAGCGTCAGACTTAGTCCAGCTCTCGTCCGTCTCCCGAGCCTCAAATTTCGAACCCTCTGCTCCCCTTCTTCCATGATACTCATGGGCTTTGGCTCCGCATAATCCCACGGGTTAGAACAGCCCGATCCGCTATCAGAACGGCCTCGACCTCCACGCCCGCAAGGTCTCGCTCCACGAAACCGCAACCGCGGAGATGCCGAAGACAAATGCCATGATATTGTGTGTGGAAAAATCTGGTGGATAGATGATAGGGTACAAGGCGAGCATGACCGTGAACATGGTAGAGTAGAACAGGTATCGTGGAAGCATAAATCCCAAAACCCCGACAAAGTTCTGCAAAACCCCGACCTTGACCAGCTCGATCAGATGATATTCGCCGGTCGAGTCCTTCTCTAGGAGTCCCAGATCCTTCAGTTTTTCCAGATGATGCAGGGCAACACTGGGGCTACTCAAACCCAAGGCTCTCTGAACAGGCCTAACACCGACAACCTGCTTCTTTGACCCGAGAATATGCCAGTAGACACGCAAAGTCACGCCTTTCAGCTCGGACTCGATAACTCTCTCTCGTTCTTCCGCCATGAATCCTCGATCCTCCTGAGGGTGAGGGAACTCCTTTGGTTCAATTCAAGCTTACCCGTGAAAACGAGGGCGTTCGGGTTTCCGAACACCATGTTCTAAACACTGGGATTAAGCCCACGTCCCACCCTACCATATGACGAACAAGCATGATACTCCGCAAAGCAACAACAGCATACCTACTCATCCTCACCAGCCTCACACTCATCCCGGTCTCCGTCTATCTCACAACTCCAACAGCCCATGCAATGATCCCGTTCACTTCTTACCAAGACCTGCAGGAATTCGTTCACGGGGGCGGATGCCGCACCACCGCGCCTAGCCTGGACAATCGAGGCGGTCTTACTACCGGTCTAGCAACAACGGGCCCCGCCTCCCAATCGAACGGTGCTTCAAGTCAGAGTCCGACCCATTCTGAAACGAATCAGCAGGTGTCTGGCGTTGATGAACTAGACACAGTCAAGAACGACGGCCAGTACATTTACACGATAACAAACAACACCGTCGCCATAGTCCAAGCGTACCCCGCAACAGATGCAACCCTTGTCTCGAAGGTCACTGTCAACGGAACTTTGCAAGGAATATTTGTAGTCGGCAACAAGCTTGTTATCGTAAGCGAAATTCCAGGATTCCCATATCCGTATTATGGAGGAGGCGCAAAGGTTCCTGCACTAGGCATTGGTGCTCCTCAACCCAGCAACATTGCAACGATATACCCTATTCAATTCTCAGGGACCACTTCGCTCTTCGTTTTCGACATCAGCGACCATGCCGGCCCGGTGCTCACGACCAGGGTTGAGGTAAACGGGACCTTAGCCGGTGCTCGTCTTATCGGAAATTACGTCTATGTTGTCGCAACACAGCCTGTTTTCTGCTACGGCGAGATCTTGCTCCCGGAGCAGATCATCAATGGTCAAGCGGTAAAAGCTATGCCTGTACAAGTCTATCACTCGGACATCATCGACCAAGGGTACAGCTTCACCACGATCCTCGGGTTTGATACGACAGAGAACAACCCCCATCCTGCTGCGAAGATCTATCTGATCGGAACGACTAGCACGATCTACGTTTCTCTGCACGACGTCTACCTCACACAGCCAGTGTGGAGCCAGAGCCAGCAAACAATAGTTCACCGTATCAGCATCGACGGCCTCGCAATCAACTACCAGGCTACAGGCGCAGTACCCGGACACGTTTTGAACCAGTTCTCCATGGACGAATACAATGGATACCTCCGCATCGCAACAACCAACTGTTGCAGCCAGAGTGGCGATCCCACGCCCCTCGCATACGCGCCAGTCAACCAGCAAGAGACAAACGTGTACGTTCTCGACAAGAGCCTCCACACCACCGGAAAACTCGAGGGACTCTCTCCGGGCGAACAGATCTATTCTGCCCGGTTCATGGGCGACAAAGCGTACCTTGTCACCTTCAAGCGAACAGACCCACTCTTTGTCATTGGCCTCCGGGACCCCGCGAAACCCACGGTGCTCGGCCAACTCAACGTGACAGGCGTCTCAGACTACCTACAACCATACGACGAGACACATCTTATCGGAATCGGCCAGTCAGGCACGGACGTCGTGTGGGAGAACGCGGTCCGGTTCACAGGTCTCAAGATCAGCCTCTTCAATGTCACAGACCCCAAACAGCCAACTGAGACAAGTCGATACCTGATCGGTGGTCCCGGAACCAGCTCGCCTGCAATCACGGACCACAAAGCAGTCCTATTTGACAAGACACTCAACCTCCTCGTGATCCCAGTCGAGATAACCGCACAACCGCAGGACGCAACGTACTGGTACTCTTACCAGCCTATCTGGCAAGGAGCCTACGTCTTCAATATCACACCCGACAAAGGCTTTGTCTTCAAGGGCGGAATAACACAACTGCAAAGCGGCCAACTACCAACATGGCAGGACAACAACCTCTTCATCACCAGAACACTCTACATTGGAAACGTGCTATACACCATCTCAAACAACATGGTGCAAATGAACAGTCTCACAGACCTGTCAGAACTAGGCTCAGTCAGCCTATAGCATAACGACCAAAAAACCCCTTCCAGTTTTTCTTTTTTTCTCTCTTAGCCAGTTGCTGGTCTCACATGGACCAGTTAGGCAGTACGGGTTCGAGAATCGAGGACGAGTTCTGACTTACTAGATGTTCCAGCTTCGTTTAAGGACAGGCTTGATCCGGATATAGGTTCCGGGTCCCATGTATCCGGTATGCTTGACGATGTCCGCTTTTCCTTGTATCTTAATCCCGCGCGGCGCCCAGGGTTTCATCGTCTTGAGATCATCCACAACGAACGAGGCTCGAGGATTCTCAAGTACGTTCTTGTACTTCATGGTGTTCATGACGTCCCGGCCGCTGACATAGACGTACTCACCATCGGTATCGAAGCTGACAGCGGCAACATCCGGCCTTCCTGACTTGGACGATGTTCCGATTCTGGCTAGCGGCTGAGATTTCAGATACGCAATCTCTTTCTCACTGAACAATAGTCACAGCTCTTGATAGGAGATCATCTTCGTCTTCGTATAAGGCTGTCTCGCTGTCATCAAGCTTGCGGACGTTTGTGACAGGGAAGTCTGAATTATTTCTGGAACTGTGCCATGCTGCTTTGTAAAGGTCCGGGTTCCTTGGACAATTCTTTCCAGTCAAGTTCGGCGAGTCCTGCGAGCCGTCGGAATTCGTTCACAGACCCGGGCCCGAAACCGGCGAAATGGTTGTTGAAGAAGATGAAGCCCTGTTTGAACAGACTCGACTTTTCCTCTAGAGCAGTGTACCATTTCCGCATCGTCTCCCCCTGGTCCCTCTGTTTCTCGCCAAAATTTGTTATCGAACGATCGCCCACCATCCGCAAATACGCCACATTAGAGGTGGCCTCAGGTGGAGCAGAAGCATACTGGTTCTCGGACCAGACTAGGCTGACTTTGTTTTTCTTCAGCAGCTCGTAGGTGTCGGGCTTGAACCACGATTTGTTACGGAATTCAATAGCATGGACATAGCTCTTGTCAGTTAGTGCGAGAAAGGTCTCCAGAGCCTCCTTGTCTTTCTTGTAGTTGAACGAGGGCGGGAGCTGAATCACCAATGCTCCGAGTTTTTCTCTCAACTCGGACATTGCCTTGTAAAACCGTTCTAGTTGCGCCTGACTGTCTCGCAGTTTCAGCTCGTGCGTTATTTTCTTTGGAAATTTCGCCGTGAAGAGGAAACCCTCAGGGGTCATACGTTTCCAATTGGCGACCATGAAAGGAGAAGGCGTCCGATAGTAACTCGAATCAATTTCGACGGCATTGAAAACTTGTGAATACATCCGAAGATAATCAGCAGGCTTCGTGTCCCTAGGATAGAAGGGGCCGACCCAGTCCTGGTAGGACCAGCCGCTGCACCCGATTCTCAGCTTCTTTGGATCAAAAGACAAAGGGTCCTGACAGTGCTCTAGGAGGTTGTTAAAAGACTCTTGACCGCCAACACCTAGAACATAGGTGTGTTAGAGAACACGATACCCTGCTGCGTGATCTGGTAGAAGTATCCTCGTGAAGGTGTCGGATTACGCCCGATTCTCAAAACCTTCAACGTGCCCCCTTTCAACAAGACCTCTCCCTGTCGTTTCCTCATCTCGATTACGCCGTCCGCCAGGTTCGCGGTCGCGTTTTCCACGTTTACATCTACGACCTCCGTATGTAAGACCGAGATCGTTACTGCTCTCGCGATCTGTGTTGCAAAACGCATCACCTGAACATACTGGTAGACACGTCTTGCTTCCGCTAGAAGGAAAAATGGTGTGATGGAGTCCATCACGATTACCTTAGGCCCGACGCTTGGCTTCATCGCAAAGCTTCTCCCGAGGGCGAGGAGATCCTGAAACTTCAACGTCTCTTCCAAGATATCACCCGGCTCCATTTTGGGAAGCGACTCGGCTAGCTTCTGAGCTCCGAGCGAGAACATGTCGACAAATTCGAGACGTCCTTCCTCTTCGATCTTCGTCACCGCGATGTGATGGTCCTCGAGACCTAGCTTGACCACATCAGCGGGATCGTCTATGCAGTAGTAGAGGAGCTGGCACCCTTGACGAAGGAAATTCGCAACTAGTTCTCGGACGAGAGCAGATTTGCCGCTTCCAATCGGGCCCATCAGCGCTACACTGGACGGCCGAGGGAAACCTCCTCCGCTGACCTTGTCAAGAATAGGGATGCCCGTTGGCTGCACTGCCTCTATTCTATGATCAACTGGGGACGGTTTCAAAGGTCGCTGTTTTCCTTGTCCACCAGACAAGTGCTCTAGTTCGAAAGGGGCCATGTAACTTGGACCTGTATCCTAAAGTGACAGTATCATTTGCTCGACCGGAGTTTCGCCAGGCCCAGAACGAACGTCCCGCAGAATATTCCCAGAAAGACTCCGCCGAGAACGTCACTTGGGAAGTGCAATCCCAAGATTACCATTGAGACCCCTGTAGAGATCGCGAGGACAATGAAGGGAATACGCCAAGCTGCATACCTAGACCATATCACGGTGGCGACCGTAAAGGCGTTTGTCGTATGTCCCGAAGGGAATCCAGGATTGGTAGGAATTTCACCGCGCGCAGATATTCCGAGTGAAGGTATCTGGAATGGTCTTGGAAGGTTGAACGCCGCTTTCAACAGGTCCGTCAGAGCCATTGCTGTAACGATCGCCACGGCCAGTATCAGCGAACTGGTCCATTCATTGCTATCTTTGCGGAAGACATAGAGCCAGAAAACCAGTGGGACCCAGATGAGATCACCCACTGTCGCTATTCCATAGATTAGAGGTACAAGGGTATTACCGGATATGAGATTGTAGAGGGCATTAGAGAGGTACATGTCTGCAGATGTTCCGAGTATCCGGAGACCAAGCAACGCAACGACGAATCCTATGATACAAGCTAGGATTACTCGTTCTGCGGCCCGCAGGCTCTTGACCCAGGACCTTAGGTCCAGCCCTGCTCTTCCTAGTAGAGACATCTGGAAGAGCCTAGTTGATCAGTTGTCATAATGTGAGTGGCCTGAGCCCTCACTTTTATTAGCACCGCACGGGCGGTCTCGTTCTCCCATGCTCATACTAGGCGGCTCCGCGAGCCAACCGCTCGCGGAGAAAGTCGCAAAGGAACTCGGCCAAGAAGCTGGGCAGTTGGAAATCAAACGTTTTCCGGACGGCGAAAAATATCTCCGAATTCATGGTGACGTCAAGGATCAGGACGTCGTAGCGGTTCAGTCTCTCTATCGAACACCTGATGAGTACATATTCGAACTTCTCCTGTTGATCGATACGCTCAGAGACATGGGGGCCCACTCTATCACGGTCGTAGCCCCATACCTCGCCTACGCTCGGCAAGACTCTCGATTCTATCCGGGGGAAGCAGTCAGCTCTGCATCGGTAGCTAGGCTTCTAGAAGCTGCGGGAACAACATCGTTCCTTACAATTGACTGCCACCTTCACAGGCTGGGAGATGTTGCGAAGGTCTTCAAGATCCCGGCCCGCAACCTCACCGCAATGCATGAACTGGGAAAGTACGCACGAGATCATTTCAAACCACACAACCCTATCGTGATCGGGCCCGATGAGGAGGCTGGCCAGTGGGCTGCGGTCGTGGCGAAGGAGCTGGACGCTGAGCACACGGCGTTTCGGAAAGTACGAGTTCGAAAAGAGGGCATGACTGCTTCAAAGGTGGAAGTTGATACGGGAGGTGTGGAGTTGAAGGGCCGAGACGCAGTTTTCGCTGACGACATCATCAGCACGGGTGGAACTATAGCGGAGGCGGCGAAGGCTTGTAAGAAAAAGGGAGCGAGACGCGTCTTCGTGCTCTGTACCCACCCTGTTCTCGCAGACGGTGCCCTCGACCGGATCAAGAAAGCTGGAGCGGTGAAAGTGATCGGCACTGATACGATGCCGAGCCCGATAAGCAAGGTGTCGGTCGCACCTGTCATCGCTGCAGCGCTGAAGAGCTAAAAGCACATTTCCACCTGCGATGACGCGGCGTTGTCCACTGTGACGGGGAGAGAGGCATAGTTTGCTGCCGGACCTCGTTGTTACTGGAGCCTTAAACTGGGACGTCAACCTCTTCGTCAAGCGTCTTCCCCGACCCGGAGAAGAAGTGGTCGTGGAGAAGGTTGACCGGGTCCCGGGAGGAAAAGGCGGGAATGTCTCGGTTGCAGCATCTCGAATCCTCGGCCAGAGAAAAGTGGCCTTGCTGGCCTGTGTCGGAAAGGATGAGATCGGCAAGAGACAGTTGTCGATTCTCAAACAGGACGGAGTGGACACGTCTGCAGTCCAGACGTTGATCAAACTTGAGTCGGGACAAGCATACATTACAGTTGACGAGAAGGGTAGGAACAATATTGAGACCCATTTCGGGGCAAATGCTGGGCTGAAGCGGGACCACATCATGCTCCCAGAGGTCCAGAATCTCTTCGGTAATTGCCGGATGATGGTCGTCATAGACCCACCGCGACACGTCGCCGGGAGAATCCTCTCGGAAGGACGCCGCCTCCGACGATCCGTCCTCTGGCATCCAGGCGTCTTGACAAGATTCGGAATGGAAGAGTTTACTGGCGAAATGGAGGGTTTGGACTATTTGGTCCTCAATGAACATGAGGCGCTGGCATTTTCCGGAACACGCACTCTAGCAGAATCTGTCTCCGCTTTCAATAAGGTCGCGCCGAAAATGAGGATTATCGTTACGTTAGGAGGCAAGGGGTTCGCGTTTTATGATAAGGGGAAGCAGTTGAGGATGAAGAGTGTCGATCTAGCGAAAATGGGACGGAAGATCGTTAACACAACAGGTTGTGGAGACGCGTTTGTCGGAGCGTTCGCAGCCTACAAGGTCCTAGGCCTTGCAGACATCGAGGCGCTGAAGCACGGAAACATGGCAGCAGCCCTCAAGGCGGGTAAACCAGAAACCAGGGGAAGCCCGACCCGGAAAGAGCTTGAAGAGTTCTACCAGAAATATCCGGCCTAGCTTTCCATCTCAACGGACGGTTCTGATCATATGTTTAGTTCCAATAAGAGTCTGTAGGGTTCACTTTAATTGGCAGAATGGCAATCGCTCCCTAACGGAGTATCGATGTGTTGTGAGTACTGTCGAGGTCGCAAAGTGGGATCAGGCTGTCGCATGGCTGTTAAAGAATGAGAATCCGAGCGTTCGATACTGGGCGCTCAAGGATATTCTCGGAAGATCCAAGACAGATACCGATGTTGTAGCAGCGTTGAATGGGATCCCATCTTGGGGTCCCGTTGCCGAATACTTGAGCGAACAACACCCAGCAGGATACTGGGGCGATGCGGAAGACGTGTACTGGCCCAAGTGGAGGGCAACTGTTTGGGCGCTGATATTGTTGGCTGAAATGGGTGTCCCAGGGACGAATCCCTCGATCAAGAAAGGCAGCGAGTATTTTCTGCGGGTCATGGATGGGCAGGACCGTTCTTGGCCCCCACCGAAGTATCCGGACGAGGATTTGCGAGGATGGCGTTTAGTCTGGGAGCCCTGTGTAACGGGCAACATGGCACGGACGCTCGCTGAGTTCGGGTTTGAGAATGATCCTCGGGTGCGCGAGATGTTCGAATGGCTTGTAAAGCACCAGCGTGATGATGGAGGATGGAACTGCGACACGGAGGGACGAGACGGTAAGACGGTTCACCATAGCTCGTTCATGTCGACGATCGAACCCTTGTGGGCGTTTTCTTCCCTCGATCCTCAGAAATGGCCACGTGGCGGACGGGAAGCGGTGGAAAGAGGCGTGGAATTCATGCTTATGCACCACCTATTCAAGAGCGACAAGTCCGGCAAGGTGATTCAGCCGGAATGGACCGAATTGCATTTCCCTCTATTCTACTTCTATGACATTCTCCATGGATTACGAGTTGTGACAGCGCTTGGATTTGGTCGACAAGAGAGGACCAAAGATGCCGGGGAGTTGTTGCTGTCGAAACGGTTGCCGGATGGGACTTGGCCGATGGAAGCCACATACATTCGATCGCTGCGACGGAATTTCGTGAAGGACGCGAAGACGGGACAATGGAGTTCCGTGCAGGAGGAGGGCATTGACCGCTCCAACGTGTACAAGAGCACTGGAAAAGGAGTGGAGGTTCCGAGCATTTACGCAAGCTTGGGCGAGGTGGGCAAGGCCAATCCCTGGGTGACCCTGAACGCCCTTCGAGCCCTTAAGGGCCGCGAATAACGGATCACACAGCACAGCGACCGGTTGAATCGCGGATTGTTAGAATCGGCGGTTTTCACGAAGGAAGGAGGAACTGGGATGAGCCGGTGAACGTGGGAAACTCGGCGTTTCACGAAGGGCGGGGCGCGGGAAAAAACCGCCCCAGGGGGTCACATAATAGTTATCAGAAAAAAATAGTTACAGAAAAGAAAAGCTACGTAAGAACAAAAGTTACGAGAAAAGAAATGTTTCGAAAAAGATTGTGCTGTATGGTCCTTTCAAATCGGCACTAGCGTCGAACGTGTCCAAGCATATCGATGGATGTGTGCATCTAGCTACCCTGCTAGATAACGACTCGATTGTGTCTCGGACGGCCCGAAGTGGGCTCTGCCATGGGCTTCCTGGTAAGGTTCGAGAGAATCGTCAAGTCGTTGATGAGCCTCGTCTTAATCGTAGGCTTTGCCGGTACCCTCTTCCTTCTATTCATCTTCCTCACCACGCCTCCAATAACGACGATTACGGAAACGGGTGTTGGGGTCCAAGGCATCTACACCTACAAGATTACGAATATCCCCGTTCAGGGGGTTCCTTTCTTCTGGGTCTTTACAAGCCTGATCTCATTGTCTGCAGGGCACACGTACAAGTCTTGCCAAGCATCTCTTCCTCCACGCTAAGGGCAATCATCCGCCCACGGCGGTAGCAGACCCGAACTAGACTTAGAAAGCACCACTGGAGTGCAGATAGCAGGACAGTCTAGCTCTTCATTTCCGATTTCGGGGTGGACGGGACTTTCTGCTCCTTCCAAGTCGATCCGCAAACGTGGCAGTTGTGATACCTAAACTCGTCCGTTTCTCCAGATGAACGGCTGCAAGGACCCGTGGTGCTGCAGACGGGACACGTGTGGGTTGTCTGCTCCAACGTATTGGTCGATTCCGAGTGTTATCCGACCCTGATTATGTCTTCCTGTGGCTTAGATAGTTGTCGGTAGCCGCTCGCCGTGACCAGGACATCCTGTTCCAGATTGCATGTTCCAAGCTTGCTTGTGACTGAAGGTTCGATCGTAAAGACCATGTCCTTCTGAACCGGCTTCTCCACCTGCTTACCGTACCTGTTCGGCCACCTTGGACCGAGTAGCGGCCCGATCTCATGGGTACTCCGGCCCAATACGTGTCCCAGAGCATGCTTGTACTCCGGATAGCCTTTCTTGACGATTAGTTTTCTGCCGGCACTATCGATCTTGTAACCTACAGTCCCTGGCTTCAGGGTTGCGAGAGCGGCATCGTTTGCAGCTCTAGCAGTCTCGAACATGCGCTTCACCGAGCTAGGAATATTTCCGGGCCCAACGAAGTAGACTCGCTGGATGTCACTACAATAGCCTTCATAGTTGACTCCGAAATCGAGTTTGACGAAATCGCCGTTCCGAATAGTGGTGTTGTGATAGCCTATGTGGCCCATGGGATCGCCTCCAACGTTCACGGATGGACAACGGTCAAAAGCCCAGGCGGTCGATAGCCCCCTTTGGGCGAGAAGTTTGTGCGCGAACTCGTGTACATACCTGTCCTTCTTGCCGGGTCTGATAGCACTCTCGACCTCGTCATAGACCTTCTCGCACTCGACTATCGCTTTCTTTAACAGTTCAACTTCCTCAGGGACAAGCCTCGCACGCAACGCAATAGCCAAGTCCTCCCCTGACACGAACCGTTTGGAATATCCCTTCAGTGCCCGTTTGAGATATGCTTCCATGCCGCTCGTTATACCATCTGCAGCGCCTTCGTCGTAACTTGAGTTGACGGCGATGCTCTTCGGCTTCCTTCTTCCGATTATCTGTTTCAGTTTGGGAGCGGCGCCCTCGCTTGCGTATCCAACGACCTCGTCGTAGAACTTGTTCTGCTTGATCGTGTCGACCTCCAGGCTTCCGACAACAGCGGTCTTTGTTCCATCTTGGTCGATTATCGCCGCGGACCTCCATGTCAGATCGCTGAACCTAAGATCCTGAGCTAGTGGATCCTCATTCCCTTCCCGGGTGAACGTGATCCAGATGTCTATTCCCTGTTCCCTCATTGTTTGCTGAATCCATTTCAGCTTCTTCCGGAGAAATTCCATCTTGAGGGGGACTTTGTCGAGCTTCACGAGCAATCACCCTCACGAGAGTCGACTTATTGCTTTCTGTTCCGACGACTTTTACACGCGTCACCCGTGAGGATAGAACTCCAACCATGGGACCTCTTTACCGTGGAGTCAAGCTCGACCGAACGCCAAGGCTATTAGTACTGGACTCCTGAAATCAACACGATGCAAACGGAGCACTACTCGACCAGCCAATTCGCCAAGGACGTCGACACGATCTTCCGGAATACTCAAACGAGTCAGAAGTTCTGAGACATATCAAACTGCTTCTTGAGAAACTCATCCAGAGCCCGGATCGATTCCATCCGAAGCCTTCACGCCGAGAAAGGACAGATTCGCGATGAACCTCATTCATATGCCAAGGGACGAGGCGTTCTCCATAATTGGAAGAGTCTGGCATCCTGGCCAGACAACTCCAATCCACGACCACCTCACATGGGCGCTTATCGGGGTCTATGATGGCGAAGAGCGGGAAGCGCTGTTCCGCAGAACCGACGATGGTTCAAATTCCAAGATTGCGAAGATCGAGAAGGTTAGCGAGAAGATCAACACCAAAGGACACGTGACAGTTCTGGGCCACCGTGGCATCCACAGAGTCGACAATATTTCAGGAAAATCCACAACGAGCATTCACGTCTATGGCCGTGATATCGGCTATGCGGAACGACACAGCTACGACCCGGTTACCGGAGAGATAGGTAGGTTTGTTTCTGGATACTGCAACGTCCTCCGAGACACAGAACGATTCTAGAAGTTCTCCGCAGACGTCAACTCCTTGAAACCAAGACTTCGTTGCTTCTCAGTCTCATGACTTGACGTTGTGCCTCAAGCTCGCCGGGGAACTGTCCGAGCAGAAAACGTTTGAGGGGCCATGGCATCCGCAAGGTCGTTTTTTCATATACGATGAATAGTGCCCAGCTGAACGAGAAGACAAATCCCGTTAGCTCTTCACGCTCCTAGTTCCGTGGTAGACTATTCTAGTTTCTCACTTATCTCCATAGCGTCTTTGGTAGTGTCCGAGAATTCTAGGAGAGTTTCAATTGTCCGGCTCTTAAAGAGACCCTTGTTTCTGACATATTCTAGATAGTCTTGCATTTGATCCTTGAATATGCCCACGTTGTCTGCGACGATGACGCTGCCCTTGTGAAGATTTTTCTCGACTGCTTTCAGATAGGCTAGATATTCTGTCTTCTCAGCGTCCAAGAAGACGAGATCGAAGGTTCCCGAAAGCTTCCTCAATTCTGCTGTTCCATCTCCTTCTATCATCTTGATCCTCTCTTCCATGTTTGCCCGCTTGATGTTCTTCGTGGTTATGCGCACATGTTCCGGGCTCTTCTCGACCGATATGATCTCGACTCCAGGGTGCGAGTTCTTGGCCATAAGTACGGCAGAATAACCATAGAGAGCTCCGACCTCCAGAATTCGTTTCGGCCGAGTCTTCTTCACGATTTCCGCAAGAATCTTTCCCTTGACGGGGCCGATAGATGGGATGAACGAACGTTGTCCAATCGCCTCGATTTCTTTGAGGACAGCGTCCGCGGGGTCCAACTGCTTCTTCAATGCCTAAACTCTCCTACCAAATTGGCAAGCTATACTCTACGAAAACACACCAAGGTCTCGCCCTTAAATGGGCTTCTCGTTAGGCTCTCTTTCCTTCAGAGAAACAGTTCTTTGTAACCAGAGTGCCCGGTTTCCATGTGGTGTTCGTCAAGCTCGAACTTCTTACCGGGAGAGCTACGAAAATCGCACTCAGCGCATTCGAAGATGTGAAGTAGCTGGCCTTCTACATTCTGCCTACTCCCACCTTGAGAGCTTTTCTCGGCTGTTTTTGACTGGCGTTTCCGAACTTCCTCTAGCTTCTTGACCGCCTCAGGTCCACCGATTTCTTCTATCATCTGAAGCAAGAGTTTCCGTTCTACTATCTTGTCGTGCACCGTAGCTGTAGATGTGAATTTGTCGAAAGCTGACTTACCGGGAGCGGAATCACCTGGATGCTCGATCTCGAACATCTCTTGCTCTACCTCTAGAATTTCCCGTATGAAGAGGTCCACCTCTCGTTCCTTCGCTTTCTCTTCAATCAGCTTCGCGATTTCGTCTTTGTCGAGGCGGGCCTTGGTCATAGCCCCGTCCTTAGACGAATCGGGGACTTCAACATTCAGTAACCCCTCTGCTTTATGAGAGAGAACTCATGCTCCGAACCCAGGTTGCGAAAGAGCAGGCTCGAGTCTCCCCGACATGCCTTCGTTAACTACCAGTTTGTGGTTACGACCTTTGCTGCGGCAGTAGCGACCATTATCATAGGTTTGTTCGGTGCCTTGGACAAACCTACACCGAATCTCGCGTCTCAGAGTCTTATTGCTATAGCCGCTTTTTCTTGCAGGGGCTTCTATTGTAATGACTTCGACATGAGACAAGCGCTGAAGGGGGTTCCCGAGATGGCGAACAAACTCGCGGTCATTTTGTAGGCGCTGCGTGAAATACTACTGCGAGAAGCACCACCACGAGCATAGGGAAGGGAAGTTTGACGGTTTGGGAGACTAATGGAACCCTTCAGCCAGTCAAGTACCGGTCTCTCGGGGCAAATCGATACAACAACCGAAGAGGTGTACTACCGCCTGCGGATAACTCTAGGTTTGTGATGATTGCTAGAAGAATTGCTATAATCTGATGTTTTGTGTGAAGGGAAAACGACCTGAAAAGACCTCTTTCCCCGCCTTTCCTATGTTCAAGCCATTGATTGACAGCCTTGTAAAGTCATATCCGGTGCCTACCTAGTTCTCTAGAGAGACAGTAGCCCCGGTTCAAATCTAGCGAGTCATAAGGGTCTTCATAGGAAAAGACAGGGGAAACGGCAAGATTGCAGCTGAGAATGCTCAAGGGCAAGATTCACAGAGCACGAGTGACAGGTTCGGATCTCAACTACGAGGGAAGCATCGAGATAGACTCGTCTCTAATGGAAGCGGCTGGCATTCTCCCGTTCGAGAAAGTCGATATCTGGAGCATTACAACCGGCGAAAGGTTCTCCACCTACGCGCTCCCCGCCGACCCGCGAAGCGGAATAATCGCGCTCAACGGAGCCGCTGCCCGAAAAGTACAGCCGGGAGACGAGATCATTATCACAGCCTTCGTATCGATGAACGAGAAAGAGGCCGAACAATGGAGTCCGAAGATCGTCTTTGTCGACGAGAAGAACAGGTTCAAACCTATTACTCATGCTCTCAGAACGCTAGCCCACCCGCGAAAACTAGCCCACTAAGCACGTCGAACAGGCAGCCGGAAAAACTCCCGCTCCGTTAATCTTGTTTCTGTGCAGACGCTAGGAACATCGGGATCTTCACCGCCTTATCGTCTTGCGTGCTAGAGCAGCAAGAAGACAACGCATCAACATTTACCTTCTCTAGTCCCATGTCTTTCAACATAGCGGCAATGTCCTCCATTTTGAACCCAAGCCATAGGTCTGCGTGCTCCTTCCGGAGCCATTCGTGGGTATGTTCTTGGAGGTCGGAGAAGGCGATTCTCCCTCCCGGTTTGAGCACTCTGGACATCTCTGCGACCGCTGCCTTTGGGTGAGGGCAGTGGTGCAATACCATGTTGCCGATCACCACATTGACGGACGAACCTAGCAACTGCATACGTTCCACATTTCCAATTCGAAATTCCACTTTTCCTTTCCCCAGTTTCGCAATTGCTTCATCGCTCATCCCCCTTGAGAAGTCGAGGGCGATGACTTTTCGGGCGATCATCGCAGCTGCTTCCGTCAGAAACCCCGTTCCAGCGCCTACGTCTAGAACGGTGTCGTCAGGACTGATTCGAGCCGCGTTCAACACAGCGTCCCGTACCTCTTCGCCATAGAAGCTCTTTCTCATCACATCCCATTGAGGAGAGACAAGTTCGAAGTAATCCCGCACTCTACGCGACATGGACGTCTAGACCGTCCAGCTAGAATCAGTTAAAGAATGCGCAAGCGTACATTTGTTTTCCAAGATACGATGTTTGGCTGATGAAGCGTGGTGGTTGAATCTGATTTCTACAGGGTCCGGCTTCGATTCAAACGCCTCTTCGCCGACCCCACAATCTTCGAGGACCAGAAGAACGCCGTCCGACGGTTTCTCATATCCCCACATCTCCCAAGCAGCCAGGATGCCATCTATCAGATAACAGACTATATTTCGCCCTCTGATAATGTCGGGAAGTCCCCTGACATTGCCGGGACCGCCAGGTACATTCACCGCGGAAGGGTCATTCGTTCAGAGTACCTAGAAAACGCGAACGTGACATTGGAGTATGCAGATTTCGGCAGCGGTCTCTCGCCCAGTGATCATCAGAGACTGTGGAAGAGACAGAAGTGGGGACGAATGAACTTCGACCTCGAGGAATTTCACCATGAGCACTTGATGATCGAGATACCTGCTGTTGCTGAGCTCTATGAAATGCTGCGCACTAGAGCTGACCCGACTGCGCTTGTAGATGTCGAGCTTCCAGATCTTCCAGACAACTTTTTCCGCTCAGCAGTCGGCTACTTGGAAACTCGATTGAAACAACTTGCCGAACTGGAACACCTGACGATCGACATCTATGTTGCCCGAGACCTGCTTGCTGAGGAGAAGACGGCCTTGGAGAAGAGACTGACTCGTCCGTCGACGCAGTCTACGATCTACATCATGTTGTCGAAAGCCGAAGCAACCGCGCAGCTCTAGCGTTGTTTGCTCAAGGCAGAAAATCTATGCGACTTGCTTGTAGGATTCGACGAACTCTGGATCGATTACTCCCGAAATAACTTTCTCCGAACCGTCGGGAAGTATTACCGGCGTACCTGCAGCGTGGTAGGGGAGCTCGAATCTTTCCAGTTTCTCGGGAGATTCGACTTCGAAGAGTTTTCGGCAGGCTCCGTTCTGGTAATGGAAGCAGTAGATTTTCTCGACACGTCTCTCTCCAAATCCGCCTGCTCTCCCTCCGGCGGCATGGCCTTCTTCAGGAAGTTGGAGAATGTAAACGGAATTTTCTCCTTGAAGCGTTTTCAGATCGACCGGGCTTTGGGCGACCAGTATCCGACGGCCTTTCTCGGAAATGAGATGCGAGAGCTCTTCCAGAGGGGTCATGCTAACCTGAACCTCTTCCACATGTAGAGATAAGCTCTGTTAATTTGTCGTCGGGCGTCTCTCTGACGTATTAGTCAGGTTTAAGCCCTTGAATCCCTTGTGCTGGCTGTTAAGTCTGACTGGCAATACTGTGTTCCATCATGCGAGGTGCTTCGTTTGCTGGAGTTGTTCAGGAGGATGGTTAATGAGTCTCTGCGGATAGGTATAGCCAACGATGCATCGTCGCTGAGAGCTCTCGCTACTCTCCTACAACCAGCTCGCCCAGTACGATTCTCCAAGCTACTACAAGCTCTGCGCAATATCAGGCGCCGCTGGAATACTAGCGGCTAGGAAGAAGTCTATCCGGAGAGGTTACTCCACTAGGACCCACGAAGAGTTAACAGAATCTAGAAGTATCTATGCGCGCTCAGAGGAAGCTGATCGTCGCGTCCTTTCTGCCGATTCGGACCAGTTTTTCGATCTCTTTGCTGTCTTCCTCGTTGAGTGGGGTGTAGAGCCGGTTGTCGTTGTCGTTGCCTGAGTATCTGCCGGCTATGAGATATGCGTCCTTGTTCGATTCTTTCAGTACAGTGACACGGTTCAGCGCGTCCCTCGCAGTGTAGAGATAGAGAGGGCTTGGATCGAACTTCTGAACGTCCTTCTTGGAAAGCTGCTTTTTTTCAATAGGCACTGATTGAGTCGCCCGCGGCCTACCACGACCGTGATCTTAGTTAAGTCTTCACGACAAAGGGTGCCCCCTATATCGAAGCGCTATTGGTATGGCTCAAATGTCGAACGTCGACCCGAGTCGCTCTGATCGAAAAATGAAAATGCCCATGCTCGTATTGGGAGTGGTAGTACTAGTCGCAGGTCTCGGAACCTGGGGCTACCTTTACTCAATGAACATACACCATACAATTCAGCTCGGAGGCTTAGGCCTGGCAGTCTTGGGCGCGATTATCGCTGTTGGAGGCGCTATGAAGACGGTAAGTGTCGGAGCTACCACAGGTGCAGGACAGTTCGCCTGTGCAAAGTGCGGTGCCAAGTTCGGCTCGGAAGCCGCTCTGAACCAGCAGACCAAAGACAAACACGGAATGTAGCCCACTCAAGCCGCCTCCCTGCAGAAAAGACGACTTCAGCAAGCTTCTCTCGAATTGTCCCTCATTTTCTTAGGGTTCTAGCATTCAAGAGTTCACCGAATTTTGGCTAGGCGTTCCAAATCTTCGCCGGTAATCTGCATTACACGCCAGTGCTCTCGGAATCTGGCACCTTGGCGCTGGTATGCTTGGATGGCCAACGCGTTCCAGTCAAGCACTTCCCATCGTATGCCATAGCAGTCTTCATCGAGCGCGATGCGGGCGAGCTGGATCATGAGCGCTTTGCCGATGCCTCTGCCGCGGAACTCTGGTCGAACGTAGAGATCTTCAAGGTAGATTCCTGCCTTTCCCTGCCAGGTCGAATAGTGGTGGAAGAAGAAGGCCATTCCCACAGGCACACCGTTCCACTCTGAGATTATCACTCGAAACTTGGGATTAGAGGTGAATCCATCGCGACGCAGGTCATCTTCGGTGGCATGGACGGCATTAGGCTCCCGCTCATATTCAGCTAGTTCTCGTATGAATGAGAGAATGGTAGGTATGTCTTGAGGATCTGCCTTTCGAATATGCAGCATGGCGATTAGGAGTTGGACTCTAAGATTTCAATCATTTTCTGGAGAATGATTTAAGCACCGAGCGGGCAGACCCCTTCATAGCCTCAGCTAGAGTTGGTCAGAGAATCGAAGATTCGAGAAGTTTCAGTCTCTTGTTAGACCTTGAGCTGGCCTGATCTTCGGAGAGATTCAACTTGTCCTTGGGTGTACCTGAACATGATGTCACCGCGCTCTGGTTGGAAGTCCCAAGGAGCGACCAGGACTGTATCGCCCATCTTGATCCAGACACGGCGTTTCATTTTTCCCCGAATTCGACACACTCGGGTGACGCCGTCCGCGCATTCGACCAGTACTCTGTCATAGCCCAGGAGATTCTTGACGGTCCCGTAGAGCTGGCCTGGACCAGGTGTGAGCATCTCGCTGAGGTTGGCCTCGCTGAGGACCTTTCGCTTACCCATACTATCATCCTGCTAGAGCGTAGCGGTAATATTAAAGGTCAAAATGGAGAATCGTAATCCTAGGACCTCCTAGTTTTTCCATTTGACTGAGCAGCCGAAGGGTCTTGTCTCCTGGACTGAAGGCTTGTGGCCTGCGAGGATCGCGTCCAATGCGTCCCTGAGATCCTTGGTTTTCACCGATTCAGGGTTTCGGTTGTCATCGATTCTACCCTTGTATCGAAGTCGCCTTTGCTGGTCAAACGCGAAAACGTGCGGCGTACAAATTGCGCCGTATTTCTTGGCGATTTCTTGCGTATCGTCTCTCAAGTAGGGAAAGTTGAAGCCACGTTCTTTAGCCCTCTTGATCATGTTCGGATAGCTGTCTTCCGGATAGCCGGTGTCGTCGTTACTGTTTATCGCCACTAGGGTGACTCCTTTCGCTGAATAATCCTTCTGGATCTGAACCATCCGGTCTTCGTAGGCTTGGACGTAGGGGCAGTGATTGCAGCTGAAGACGACTACCACCGCTTGCTTGTCTGAGAGGCTCTTCAAGCTGTGAGTCTTGCCATCCACTCCCTTCAATTGAAAATCGACAGCCGACGACCCAAGTGGAAGTCCGACTGATTCAAGGGTTGTAGGTAACGTAGGCATAGTCGGATTGGAACGAGGAAGGCCTTAGAAACCTTTCCGACTGTGATTCATTGAGGCCCGGCCGAATTGAAAACACAGGCGATGGTAGGCGTTTCAGGTTTCAGCTATGCTGGGTGGAAAGGAAACTTCTACCCGCAGAACCTGAAGAGTGAAGATTTCCTGTCCTATTACGGTCAACGGCTCAACAGTGTGGAAATCAACAGTTCCTTCTACGCTCCTCCGAGCGTTTCGATGGTAAAATCGTGGGCTGGCAGGACCGGCGACAATTTCCGGTTCTCATTCAAAGCGCCAAGACAGATCACGCATATCCTGAAGCTCGGAAAGGGATCGGTTGAGGCGACAGAGAGACTTGGGGTGACATTGAGATCTCTTGGAGAGAAGAACGGTCCGAT
>Ga0134088_10000009_pt1 | contig 41047 bp, 37 predicted proteins | sample 15_taG_3_FD_94461 | JGI IMG/M metagenome (GOLD analysis project Ga0134088, IMG submission 94461) | Grasslands soil microbial communities from the Angelo Coastal Reserve, California, USA - 15_D_Rain_20cm_5_09182015 | ecosystem: Environmental > Terrestrial > Soil > Grasslands ...
AGAATCTGGCGCCTTTTTCGCTTCCGACCGGAAGGTAATTGACGAGGATTTCTGCTCCAGAATCTTTCAGCTCAGCTGCAACGTCAACGGGTTTCGTTCTGTTTTTATTGTAAACGTGAAATGGCTCCCTCATGTGAGGCGCGACGCCGTCCAGGATCGGACCCGCTTTGACGGTGACGTCCATGTCGGGGACATCGCTTATCTTCGGGGCGCAGTTTGGATCGGTGAATATGGCCTTGCTAAGGTCGTTTCCGATTTTATTGTGGTTGACCTCGAACGCGGCTACGAATGTGATGTCTTCTACTTTGTAGTCCCCGAACTTGGGATGCATCAGTCCCGTTGTGAGGTTGTCTTCTTTGGGCGGGTTTTTCCGGTAGTATTGAATTCCTTGTATCAGTGCACTGGCGCAATTCCCGACGCCTGCGAGTGCTACTTTGATCTTCCCCATCTGCGAACTTTCCTAGGCTTCTGGGAGCATAGATTAGCCCCGCATTATAAGCCTAGGAATAGTGGGGCTCAAACTCGCTATTCGGAGTCTTCGTATTCGGTTAGGATTGCTTGCTGTTCTACTTCCGACGGTTTTGCATTCTTCGCCTTTTCCCATTCATCTGCCTTGATGAGTCCCCCGGCTTGTACCTTGATCTTCTTCGCAAGCGATGGACCAATGGTCCGAATGCTCGTCAATTGTTCGAGGCTCCTTTCCTTGATATCTTCGATCGTTTTCAATCCAGCGTCGAAGAGCATGCGGGCTCTGACTCGTCCGACGCCTTCAAGCGATGTCAGTTTAACCAGTTCCGGACGAACGCCCTTTGCGAGCCTCACCTTGAGCATCTCCAAGGGCGCCAGAAGGTCCTTGTGCCCAAACAGACGTCCCAGTTCCTGAGTAGCAAGAATCAACCACTCGGACCCCTGTACAAGCCTGAGCAGATCGCCTGGTTCGACCTTCCTGGTTTCCAAGATTTGGTCTTCGGTCTGTTCGTCTATCCAGTCAAGTAGTACTTGAGAGGCCTTGAGCTCGCTCAAGAAATTTTCGTATTCCAGTGGATCAACAAATTGGTCCGGAACATCGCCGACGAATTCGTTTCGGTGCAACTCAGCTGTCACAATCAGTTTGTCTATTTCGCTTCCCCTTGGACGGGGACGGGGAGCAAGGTCGGGAGTCTTGCATATGAGATGCAACAAACTCATGTCGGTCATACTCTTCGCCCGACTGTTGAGTCCATCCCTGAGAATGACAGCAGACATCGGGTCGATGTACAACTCCGAAACCCGTTTGCCGAACTTGGACGCCTCCAGGTCCTTTCCCTCCATCGTAACCATCTTCTGTTTGACAAGAAATTGCAAGATATCGCCGATCTTGATCCTGATCAGCCGAGGCCCATATTGATGGGCGTAGAATGTTTTTCCGAAGAAGTTATGCAACCCCTCCTCTGAATGAGCATACCCGGCAGCAACAGTAGATAGTACATGTGGGCGAAGAACTCGCTCCGCCGCAAGTTTGGACCAGAGTTTCTCAGGCTGGGCAAGAACGTAGTTCTCCATCAACCACTCCGCCTCGTCAGGATTACGCGCGATTAGCAAAGCTTCGCCGAACTTGTCGTACTTCGGCCTTCCAGCTCGCCCGCAATTGTGCACGATGAAGTTTGACGCCAAGTACGTTTCAGTTTCGCTCACGGAAAGATTGTAGACCTTTATTGGGCTGCGAAGTTTCTTCCTGACCGTGCCTTTCACTTTCACCCAGGAATAGGGTTGTCTATTTTCTTCTGTTCGATACGCGTGCGAATTGTGGTACTGACTATAATCAATCTTGGGGATCTTCTTTACGGATGGCGCCAAGTCCCTAAACCTTCGAATATCGGCTATCTTTCGAAACGTGACCCTGTAGACTGGGTTCGGGAAAATAGCCAGTCTATTATTCAGCATAACCTCTTGAACGTGATCACTCTTGACGACTGTGCTCAGGATTCCGAGTCTGAGCAAGAGATCGTGAAGGCCCCAAGCGAACCTACGGCTTCCAGTCGCGATAACGATGGCTCTAACCATAGTGTTTGTTCCTCTCGGATACTTGGTTTCCGAGTAGGATCCATCGCCATCGAAGACACCTGCAAGGAAAGCGCCTATCAAGGGTTTTGGGAATCGTAACAGAAAGTCAGGGACGAAAACATCCAAGGATTTCCTCCTGAATGGGATCCCGAACTGAGAGATTATTGGACCCAATACGTTCGAGCCAACTTCCACAATGAGTTGCTGATCCAGTCTGCTAGTGACTTGCGGATGGCAGCCTAGTCTTTGGAGGACAGATTCAGCTTTTTCGATAATTTCGCGGTTCTTGTTGAAAACACGAATGTGGTAGTAGGTCCCTCTGATGGTTTGGGATTTCTTGATGTACCCGTCCGATGCTATGATCCCAACTAGCCACATGAAATCTTCATTGATAGTTTCAGGGATCCGTATCGGTTTCCCCCACTTGGACTTAACGAGGCGAATTTGCGATGCAAGTTCCGTCTTGCCGAGACCTAAAAGCCTGCCCAGGGACAGAACTCTGGACAACGGCGGATTTCTTCTGGCCGATACGTAACCCTTGAAGGTCCTGAGGCTAACCCCGAGATGTTGGGCGACATCTTTGTATTTTAGGGGAATAGATTTCTTGTTGAAGAAGCCAATCGGTTGTACGACGTAAGTTATTTTCTGCGGCAGAAAGTCTACCCAGTAGACGTGAGACTCCGAGGTTGGAACCTCTCGGGCGTATGCTAGGTGGTCACCTATCCTGATAGATTTGATCGGGATCCATGCGGGAGAACCGTCCTCCCGTCTCGATAAGACTGGGTGTTCCGGTGTTGCACTTAATGTTCTTCCGATAGCAGTGCTGACTTCAACGAGTTCAGCCGCTTCTCGTTCGAAGTATCCAGCAATGGGCTTGCTCACGACCCCGTGAGGATTAGACATGGACAACACGCGTTCGCCAATTCGGTCCTTCACAATCCGGCCAATTGGAATTGGAGACCCGTCTTCCAGGATCACCGGCACATCCGGAGGCAGGCAGAATTGCTTGTACTCTAGCACACTTATCGGGTATCTGCCATAGCCTGCTTCGTAGCGTTCGTAGCTGCTGATGACTACAGCCCTAGCTGGTAGGTTCACGCCTGCGGAATTGTGGACTACGAACGAGCCAACGTAGCTGTTGTGGCCGTTGACCTCCAGATTGTGAACTGTGCCTTGGTAGGGTTCCTGCTCGACGGTTCTAATCGGCATATAGTAATAATCGGAATCAAGATATCCTCTATTGAATTCACGATTCCCAACAAACTTGTTAGATTTGACTCTCAAGATGTCTAATATGAACCGGGTGAGTTGTTTCCCGGAAACCGAAACCGTGTAGAGATCGCGTTTGTGAGTAATTGCCAGACCTTGTTTCGATGTAATCCCAGCCCTCTTGCTGATCTTGATCGTTGCCATGTATCCGAGTTTAACGAGCACCGCAAACAGTTGTTTGGCCAGACCTCTCGACACAGTTGAGTATCTTGCTGTTCTTGCTCCGGATTCGGTGACATCACCGTCTCCGCGCCACATTCCTCTAACTACGTGGGCAAGTTGGTTGTTCGGGAGGTAAACAAGCTGATGCGGAATCCTCTTCTCAACCGCTCCTCGTCCACACAGTGCTCGAAGTGTCTCTGCCAGTTGTTTAGAACAAGCCCTGATGACACGTCTGTGTCTTTCGCTATCGATAACGCTGGGCCTCAACCCGATTGTTATAAGCCAGTTCGTGACTATTGACGTCAGCTCGGTCTCTTTTGTGTTCAGAGCAAACATAACCTGCCCTTGTCTTCCAGTGTAGCCTTTAGCGAGAAACAGGCCCAACACTTCGAGTGTCTGAGGGGTTAATTCCAAGGAGGCAATTTTCAGTCTTGACCAGTGTTTTCCTACGACGCCATACTGGTTTGATAAGGAGCCTTGCTCAGACAGATCAATACATTGAAGATCGTGTTCTTCCTTGATTCTCGGGAACAACACTAGATCGCCCGTACTCAGGTTCTTCGCCGCGACCCACTCGGGCTGAGAATAAGTCCACCAGTGGCGATTCGTGCCCCGAGTGCGCAACGAATGCCTTTCGCGAATCACTCGGAGCACATTGTGTTCTGGCGTCATCCTCATGGGGAGTTGGAACCAGGGTGTGATCTTTATGAGAGGCCCGTCATACCATCGGGAGGTTGGCGCGATGACGTTTTCAAATACGTTCCCATGAGTCAAGACTTTGTCGTGGCTGGAGAGCTTCTCTATTGCAATAGGGGCTGGATTTCCAAAAATCTCTTCTCCCGCAGGGAGGCAAAGTGTTGGGGTCGCTGCCAAGACTTTGATTCTGCCATCTCGAAAGGCGTCTTCCACTATTCCACGATGAATTCCTGCTAATCCTGCATGGTGGAAGCCGGCTCCTCCTGCGACCTGCATTGCCAGGGCTTCACTTAGCCGGGTCTTCTCGCCCGTTGAGAGTATTCGCTCAGCAATACTGGTCAACGCTCTCTCTTCGGGCTTCGACAAGCGACTTTTCACCGCCACCGAAGCCTTCCGCCCCATCTCGACCGCGGACCGCCGGGTCTCAGTGAAAATCAGTGCTTGTCCGCCAGTGCTCAAAACGTCGAGCGCAATGTCGAGGCTCGGCGTTTTGGTTCCGCTAAGAATCACTCGGCTTGCGCCATCTCGGAACTGTACTTGATTATCGTGATAGATTCCTTCTCTTAGCGGGACGGGTCGCCAGTCGGTCGTCACCGATCCGGCTTTCAGCCAGGACCCCACTTCTTCCGCATTCCTCACCGTTGCGCTGAGAGCCAAGACCTGGATGTTCGGGTTGATCTCTGTTAGTCGAGTCAGAACCACTTCGAGAGTTGGACCCCTTTCCTGTTCTGTCAGGAGATGAACTTCATCTGCAACGACCAGGGTTAGTTCGCTCATCCAGGGCGCTTTGTGCCTCAGGAGAGAGTCGGCTTTCTCGTTAGTACAAAGAATGATGTCGTATCTTCCTAGCCACGGGTCTGAGCTGTCATAGTCACCCGTGGATATTCCAGCTCGGACATGGTCCCCGTTGGGTTTCTTGATTGCTGAGTATCTTTGGAATTCCTTGAATTTCTCGCTAGCCAATGCACGTAGTGGGGCAAGGTAGATTGCTTTGCCTCGGTGTTCGAGGACGTGTTGCAAAATACAGAGTTCTGCTACCAGAGTCTTTCCACTTGCCGTTGGACTCGCCAGAACTAGGTTCTTACCGTCCAAGACCCCGGCCTCGATGGCGTGTTGCTGGGGTGGGTAGAGCTCGTCGAGGCCTTCTTTGGATAGTAGCTCGATTACTTGCTTGTCGATAGAGAGTTCGCTAATCTTCACCTGTAATGAAAGCTCCGAAGAATGGGTTCTAGCTTGAGGTTCGCTTTAGTCTTCCTTCCTTGGGGGAGTAGAGCATTCCCTCTTTTATCAACTGCCCGACGAATCGTCTAGCTTCTCCATCGGTGACCTTATTCTTGTCCACTATAGCGGCAATCAGGATTTTCTCATCTACATCTCCGGTTTCTCGTTCAAGCTCCCGGACGATGTCGATTACCCGACCCAACGTGTCTCGCACCGTCGCAGGCCTACCTGTCATTATCGTATCGATATCGATCTTTCCTGTTTTCACGTCCACCCCTACGTCTAGCAAAGCGTAGGTCATGATTTTTACAGCACTTTTCGCATCCTCCACTGTCACTTGATCGCGAAGGAATGCTCGAGCTCTTGCCTCGGATAGTCTGACCAACGCCTCTAATTGACGAGGGGTAATCGCTACTGCTGCTTCTCGGCCTGTTGTCCCACGCATTTTCAGATAAAAGTCCTGTAGCTCCTTGACCGCGTCCGGAGTCAGCACCGGGATTATCCTCTTCGCATAGCTGATGTATTTCCGTAGGAAGTCCGGTTGGAATGGCGCTTCTTCTGAACCGTGTCTCGCCCTATGCAATTGTAGAATGTGAGACGACATTTCGGAATCGCTATCGGGGTCCGGTAGATCCTTAACGAGAAATATCAAGTCAAATCTCGAAAGTATGGTCACGGGCAGGTTGATGTTTTCGTTGATGTTTCTATGCGGTTCATATCTTCCAAGGGAAGGGTTCGCAGCCGCAAGAACTGCCGCCCTAGCGTTCAGAGTGGCCACAATGCCTCCTTTGGCAACACTGACAGTTTGCTGTTCCAGAGCCTCATGGATCGCGACTCTATCATCGGGCCTCATCTTGTCCAGTTCATCTATACAGTTGTGAGTGAGGACGCCTTCAGTGACAAAGTGTTCCCCTAGAGGAACGCGAAGATCATAAACGTAGCCCGTGTAGAATTCCGAATTGACCGTTCGGATTGCATCGAGGGCATAATCGTCCCCAGCAAGCGCGAGGAGTCGTTCTCGAGAGGAGGCGTCCAACCAGGTGTGAAGCCCGCGGATCAATCGCTGGAGAGGAGCCTTGTACGGTTGTCGCTTCCCGTTGCGGTACGAATGGAATGTACTCCAATCGCCGGAGCGGAGTAGCTCGATTGGGACCGGCCGCAGGCCCGAGAGTGCTACACGAAGGGGCAACGCGGGAACTGCCTCGTGTCGAGCTGAAATTCGGGTTCGCTGAGGAGGAATGTTTTTCGCTTTCCCTGAATACAGACTTATTCGGTCCATCAACCGCCTGACATCGCGCCTGGAGGTAATCTGTATGCTCATTACGCCGTGAAGACTCTTGATGCGTGCGTACACGTCGAAGCGCCGGAGGGCCCAGAGCAAGCGGCGGTTTGATGCAAGATCGTTAGACAGAAGAAGATCAAAGGAAACCATGGAGTATTGCCGATTCTTCTTGATACTGAAGCATCCGTCAGCATCGACAGCCCCAGCTAGGAATCCAGCGAGTGCCGCATCATTGAGACGAAGAAGGTTTTGAAGTCCGTTACGCGTCAACCATTCAAACAAGTGCACGACGAGGTTAGAATGTTGGACAAGAACTTGGCATTCCGAACTCTTGGCAAACTTTGTCGTCCTGGCGGGGACTAGATACGTATTCCAAGGGCGGTGTGACACTTGGTGCATTGCCCTCTGAAGTCGCCTGATATAATCGGCGTGGACTGATGATTGCGTGATTCTCAAGGCCGAATGCTTGGCACTAGATCGAACGCATCCGTCTCCATAAGCAAACCCCAGAATGTAAGCAAGGTCCGCTGTCAGTGTGCCAATCTTTAGACGTTCTGTGCGCTTCTTTCTTCCGAAAGCAAACGGTCGCTGTGCCCAGGCGTTGTACATTCCCGTGTCTTTCAGAATTGCCTTGAATTGCCTAATCGTTAGCGCCCCGCGGCCATTGAGCGCATCTCTTTTCAATCCGTAGTAGCTGTTGATTGCTCGCAAGGAGGTATGCTTTGCCTCTAGAACACGGCGAAGTTCCACTTTCTCGCTGGAGAGAGGTTGGACAATCCAGTCGTCTGGAAGTATGTCAAGAAGCAAGACTCGAGTCCGGGAGGACGGTAGCTTCTTGAGAGCGACAATATTGTCTCCCGGCCTGAAGTCACCTATCGGCTTCCACTGTAATGTCTTCCCGTCGAGAACTGGATGAGCTGACGTCAGGCGAAGTTCCATTCCAGACTCCATGCGCACCCGGAGAATCTGCCCACTGTACCATCTGCGGGCGACGAGAGTCGCGGTTGCCTGCCTCGTAACAAGTCTGTCAAGATCGAGATTCGCAACGGACTGATGCAAAGGGGACAATTCCAACCGATTGCTGCCCGATAGCGCCCGTTCAATACGTCCCTCGTCGAACAGATCAGCCACTCTCCTCTGAACCCCATCCACAAAGACCTCGCTATCCGGGTGAAGGCAGGCGACTCCTTTGTCGGCAAGGACTAAGGCACCAGCTTCGAGCACCATTCCTCCCGTTTTCTCGCGCAAGACTGCTGCAGTGAGTCCTGCAGCGGTTGTCCCTCTTCCCGAGGTATAGAGGCCTCTGGGGGCAATTCTTGAAACGTACTGCAACAACTGGCTCTTGGCCGTATTGTGAGAGACTATTCCGTTCGCGACGAACTTGTGGCTCTGGGGAACTTCGATGTCATAAACATCGGCGGGCTCTCGATGATACACGGCTACAATGCGTTCACTGTGTTGCCTTCCAAACCGCTTCAGCCTCGCAGCTCGCGCTCTCAAGTCAGCCAGACGAGTCTGTTTCTTGACCGACGCGAAACCAATCTTGTCAGCAAATTTTAGAATGCTTTCACCCCTTCTAATTAGAAGGGCATTTGAAATTATTCGTGAGTGTATTCCGAATCGTAAGAGAAGAATCTGGACATCTCGCAAAAGCTCGATGTTTTTCGCTTTGAGGCCGATGGCTCCGCATCCTCTCTTACTTGAGAAGACTGTTCCGTCTGCTTCGTACAGCCATCTTAGGAACGGTGAGACGACACTATCTCCCGACTTCAGGATGAGATCTGGGATGCGCTTCTCTTTTAGGGTGGCCAGATTGTACGCGACGTCCTGGCTGTGAATTACCCCCTCAAAGAGCTGGACATTGCGGTTGGGTCCTTTTCTGGAACTAACCTTGGGGGTAATGCCAAAGAGTCTGATTGACATAGCGCAAAGCGTCTTGAGGACGTCCTTCTCCCCATCGGCGACCGTAAACCCAGCTCTGTATCGCTCGACCCAACCGTCTCCAAGGACGTAGCCCATGAATGAGCCAAGTTCGGGAGTCACCTTCGTCGGGAGGCGGCCGCGGAACTTTGGACCTAGCGTGTAAGGTAGAGGATGCCAACCAGTGTGGACCAGCCCAGTAATGTAGCAAGGGAATCCGGTGACAACTGCGACTCTGTCCCCTACCCTAAACTCGTCCAATCTCTTCCAGCGTCGAATCTGCGTTCGCTCGACAATCTCGACCGAAAGCAGAGGATGATTGTAAGTGCCTCTGATGCTCTTTCCGGATTCTGTGACAATCTCCATCGTTGGCTGATTATGGTAAATATGGAATCGAGTCGCGATGTCTTTTTCCGCTCCCCCACCGCCCGTTAGGACAGGAATATTCAGGTTCTCAAGATGATGATCACCGAGGTCCTCAATCTTGGCGACTGTCCCATCACCCAGAACAACTCGCTCGTCTCCAATAAGACACCCGGGATCGCCCACGATCAAGCAGTTCAGGTCACCTCGAATGTTGACGCCATCAGGGAGTCGTTTTGCAACTCCCGCGAATAGAAGATAGAGTATTCCTTCTTTGATCTCATCGTAGCCGTAGATTGATGGGGCCAGACTCATGATGAGGTTTCGATGGACGAAGGGGTGTTTCGAAGCTTCGATGATCTTCTTCTCGTCTTCAAGAGTGATCTCAACGATTTCAGTCTCTTTCCCGACAACATCTACAAAATTCGCCTCTAGATACAGGTTGAAGGTTCTGAGCTTTCCTTTCTCTCCAGCGTACTGTTTCTCAGCTCTCACCACGGAAGTCAACGCCACTCTGTCGCCGGGACGCGCAGTGTCGACGAGGTCGTCGTCTAGTCTGACATCCAGATATCTAGGCAGCATTCCGGGAGGAAGATCCTCGGGGCGTTCTTGGACGCGAGCTTCCTGAGTATTCTTGAACACACACTGGTCTTCGATCAAGTCCCAGCCGCTCTGTTGCTTACAACTTGCACAAATGGGGCCAGGCCCGCGTAACAAATCTCCTGCCTGATCCTGACGAGAGAGTTCGCCACACTTCCGACAGCGGAAAACAGCCTTGACGATCATAGGCCGTACTTGGCTGGTTCGGACAACTATCCCCTCGACTAGTGCGAGTTTCATCAGGTCCTCAGCGCCAATCTTTCTGAGAGCCCTCTTCTCCGGAAGACGACGAAATCGCACAATGATACGACCCACCTGTTCAGCGTACTCAGGATCCTCAACACGCATCTGAGAGGTCGCCGCGGAGCTAGCGTGAACAAAGAAGTCATCAGGGTGCTGCACGACATTTCGTGCAAGCACTGGGTCGAACGCGATTAGGTCGTCGAAATCGATTACGAGCGATCGACCATTGTTGACTGCCACCTCCGCGAGGCGTTTCCTATACTTGGATCCTACCGGGTCGGCTAGGTACGCGCGGAAGAAGTCCTGGAATACGTTCTCTGGGAGACCTGTTTCCGTTGGGGCCAGTAGAGTCAATTTGTAGTCTCACTGCCAAGAATGTCCTTCTTCCACGACTCAACGTTCTGACGCACCTTCTCGAAGAGAGCCTTCTCCTCCAGCGTAAGTTTGGACGTGACCTCAGTAGTTTGACCCCCAGAAGCCCCTAGAGATGCGATCTTTTTCACTCGTAAGTTGACAATATCCCATCCCAAAGCAAGTGCTTTGTCTAGCTCCCGGGCCTTCGTCCGGTCTTTCACTTCAAGGTTCTTGAGGTCTTTGATGAGCCTGCGGAGTTGAAAATAGAATGACCGAGGCAGCTCCGGGATCTGGTTTGAGGCGGGCAGAGTCTGCCTATAATGGGTAGTTGAGAGCGTGTTTAGAGTGAGTTGTTCTTCTTCTTTGAAGCGGGCGTACCCCATCTGGACCAAGTGTTGGGCGATCCACAGTGAAAGTTCGATCTCTTGTCCCATTCGGTATGGGCCTAGGGTCCTATCGCCGATCCGGGTTTCTGGGAATTCGCGGAGAAGTGTTAGTCGTGAAGGCGAGTTTTCGAGTTCTGTGTCTACAATCTCTACGATAGATGGTTCTTTCTCCAAATTACTCGCCCCGGGGAATCATCACGACGAAAGTGGGCTCCATAAAGGCATTCTAAACAGAAAAGCAAATTGATCACACGATATTTGCTCAGAGAGGTGGATGAAACAGTTCTATATGGCTGAGAACATCAAGTTGTTTGGTTGGATCTGATTGGAAGCCGCTCTCTGGACTGAGAAGTACAGGCCAAAGAGTCTCGACGAGATAATGGACCAAGAAGAGATAGTCTCTCGGCTCAAAGATTTCGTCAAGAGAGGCACAATGCCCCACTGCTTGTTCGCAGGTCCGCCCGGGACCGGTAAGACGACTGCCGGGTTGTGTCTCGCTCATGATCTTTTCGGTGAGCGATTCCAAGATGCATTCAAGGAATTGAACGCGAGTGATGAACGGGGAATAGACGTGGTCCGGACCACTGTGAAAGAATTCGCCAGGATGGCGTCGCTCACCAGTGTTCCCTTCAAAATCCTTGTTTTAGACGAAGCTGACAATATGACGGGGGATGCCCAGGGCGCACTTCGCCGAACAATGGAGAATTACACCAATACTTGCCGTTTCATCCTCTGCTGCAACTATTCTGGGAGAATCATCGAGCCAATCCAGTCAAGATGCGCCCTATTCCGGTTCACACCCCTACCCGAGGAGAAAGTCGTCGAATACCTCCACCGAATTGCGAAAAATGAGAACGTAAAAACCACAGAGGGGGGTTTGAAAACCATAGTAGAAGTGGCTGAGGGAGACCTTCGAAAGGCGGTCAACCTCCTACAAGCGGCTTCCTCCATGTCCAAGGGAATCTCAGAGGAGACAGTCTACCAAGTAGTTGGAAGAGCCAGACCTACGGATGTGCACGAGATGTTGAATCATGCCTTGAAAGGTGACTTTCTCAAAGCACGCGACGAGCTTCGAAACCTCCTCGTAAAATACGGTCTATCCGGCTCCGACATTGTCAAACAGATTCACTCTGAAGTCTTCCGCCTCGCCATTTCAGAGAAGACGAGGATCAGTCTGATCGAGGCTATCGGGGACACAGACTTCCGGCTAGTCCAGGGCGGAGATGAGGAAGTCCAGCTCAGCGCCCTGTTGGCCCATTTGGCTGCTCAGTCATCAGTTCATAAAAGTGTTCGAGAGGAACATGTCGCAGCCCTGGACCGTTAGATACAGACCGCAGACTACTCGCGCGATCGCGGGCAACAAGGTGGCTCTAGAAAAGATCCGCCAATGGCTTGACTCTTGGGCCGAGGGCAAACCCTCCAAAGGAGCAGTTCTCTTGTACGGCCCAGCTGGAGTAGGAAAGACAACAATCCCCGAGGCGGTTGCTCGGGAGAGAGACTGGGACCTCGTAGAGATCAACGCCTCTGACAAGCGGAGCGGCGAAATTCTATCGAGAATCGCGGGACTAGCATCAACACAGGCATCTCTGTTCAGCAAGGGAAGACTCATACTTCTCGATGAAGTGGATGGTATCAATCTCAGAACAGACTCGGGCGCGATCATCGCGATTCTCCGAGTAATCAAAGAGTCTCAGTTTCCAATCGTTCTGACAGCAAACGATCCCTGGGATCCAAAGATCAGACCTCTACGAGACGCATGTCTCCTCATCGAGCTGAAAAGACTCGGACTGAGAGAAGGGATCCCGCTGATGAAGGGAATACTCTCCAAGGAGGGCGTGAATGCGGACGAGGAAGCGCTCAGGTCCATTATGGAGCGGGATCGTGGCGATATGCGATCAGCGATAACTGACCTCCAGATTCTAACCGAACTCAAGAAAAGTCTCACACTGGAGGATACTGCTCTGTTGTCGAGCCGAGACCGGACAGAGTCCATTTTCGAGGTTCTACGGATTATCTTCAACAGCAGAACTGTTGCCCAAGCTCGACGTGCTCTGGAAAAGTCGGACCTGGACCATGAAATGCTCTTTCAATGGATTCTAGAAAACACTCCAAGCCAGATTCCGAATCGCCACGAGCTGGAAAGGGCCATGTCTGCACTTGCAGAAGCGGATCTATACTTTGCCCGGATCAGGAAGACACAGTCGTGGCATCTGTTATCGTATGCTCTCGATCTCATGACTGCCGGCGTTGCTGTCGCAAAGGAGACGAGCCCAGGAGGCTGGGCCTCAATGAAGTTCCCTCAAAGAATCAGCTCGATGTCTCGTAGCCGAGGAACAAGAGAGCTTCGAAAGGGAGTCGGAGCCATGATCGGGTCCAAGTCCCACACTTCCAGTCGAAGAGGGACGAAACTCTACCTACCAATGATCCAGTTCATCCATGAGCACGACCCGGAAAAATATCGTCAGATTGCAGAATGGCTCGACGCGAAAGAACCGCTAGACGAGATTCTCTCGCTGGAAGATGATCTGGCCGCCTAACGGTTGCGCATTACAAGTGCGCCGCCGACGAAGGCGATGATGGTCGATATGACTTCAGCGACGAGAAGCTGTTGGAGCGCCGCACCAGTAATGGCTGCTCCGGCGCCCATGGCGGTCGTGGCTGCGATTGCGCCCATGCATCCTGTGAAGAGTAGAAGCATTCCCACGGTCAGATATGCTTCCTTCAGATTCTAGCGCCTTCAGTTGTCCTCGCGGTTTGAAGCGAAATAAAAGTTTAACCACTGGTTTTTCCCACAGATAAAACTAAGAGCTGATGCGCCTCCTAGCAGCTCGTGATTCTCTCTGAGAGGCTTGGAAGCAGCCGAGAAATAACACCCGAAAGTAGGCTATTTCGCAAGCCATTAGGCTTCAGAAGGGAGGGGGACTATACGGCTAGCTCACCAATCTGAATTCTCGAAATTAGGTCATGGGCGGGGTAGATCGGTTCTGCCTTTCAAGCGTCTCATTCGAAATTCCTAGGAGTATTTTGATTTCCTCCGCTTCTCGCGGGGTCGCCGAAGGCAGGGAGTTGAAGTATTCGAGGAAACCGGTCCGAGAAAGACAGACGGAGCAAAGATCCCACTCGACAATTTCGATCCCAAAAACTATTTCGGCGACGCGGGTTTGAGATACGCCGCAGCCCGATGCGCAAGTCCCGCGACAAGCGTGCAAGGCGTAGAAAACGCTTTGGGGGGCGACTTTGACCTTAGGCTCGAGCGGCGTCACAGCACCCAGCCCGGCAGTTTTCTGAGCCTGCATACATCTGGTCATTGTGTTGGCGATCCTCTTCTCCTTGAGTTGTCATTGATAAAATAGGATGAGACTGTGACAGCTGACCAATTCTCGCTCGCTGCGTTGATGCTCGCATCGCGTTCTCCTTAACTGCATGAGTCTCTTCGAATCTCAAGACCGATCCTCTAGAACCTCTTGATCAGGATTGCAGGGCGGGTGTACGAGTGTTGACGGAGCTTCAACGAGAAATAGCCCAACGCTGTGAAGGCTATGACAATGATGCCGATATGATGGGTCTACTCCTTCAAAGCCAAGTTGATTAGTTCACGGGTAACGCCGAGGTATGTGCGGTAGTCAAGTGCTTCCTTGATTTCCTTGGGTTTTAGTCTTTTCGAGATGAACTTATCTTCGAGGAGGAGCTGCCCAAAGGGAATCTTGTTGTCGAGACTCTTGATCGATAGTTTTCTTATTCTTTCGTGAGCATCTTGTCTTGGAACTCCCATCTCAACGAGAAGGTTCACGATTCTCTCGGCTAGCAGGGATCCTTGTGATAGCTCCAAGTTTCGTTCCATGTTCTCCGGCGAGACCTCCAACCCATCCAAGACCCGTGTCACAAGCCGGAGCATTTCATCGACAAGAATGAAAGACATTGGAAAGACGAAACGCTCACTGGCAGAATTGGAAATGTCCCGCTCGTGCCATAAAGGAATGTTCTCAAGCGCAGGAATGACTAGGCCTCGCATCAGTTTTGCCATGCTCGAGACCCTTTCGCTAAGCTCCGGATTTCTCTTCGAGGGTATAGCCGAGCTTCCGACCTGTTTGTCTCGCGCGAACGGCTCCATAACCTCCGAGATCTCGCTTCTCTGCAAGTTCCGAATTTCGGTCGCGAACTTGTCGAGACTTGACCCTAGTAGGGAGAGATAGCAAACGGTTTCGGCGTGGAGATCTCTTTGGATAACTTGTGTGACGAGGCCGGCTGGTTTGAGCCCCAACTTGCTCAGCGCTCGCTCCTGAATCTTCAATGCATTCTCTCCGAGCCCGGCTCCGTTTCCGACGATTCCCAGAACCTTTCCGACCAGAACCCGTTCCTTAACCTGCTTCAGTCTCTGCTGATATCTCCGGATCTCTTCTAGCCAGACTGCGAGCTTGAGGCCTAGGGTGATGACTCCAGCGTGGCGTCCGTGAGTCCGACCTACGATCAAAAGGGCGCGGTGCTTACGTACGCGTGAAGCAAGGATCTCTTGCAGCCCGTCAAGTCTCTTCTCTATTACCGAGAAAGCTTCCTTGAATTGGATCGCTGTCGCCGTATCCTCAATATCGTAGCTTGTTAGCCCATAATGGACGTACTTGCGGCCTTCACCCGTAGAAGCTTCTGAGAGCGCCACTACCATCGCCATTAGATCGTGACGAATCTCCTTCTCGATCCCTTTGACATGATCAAGAGTCACGATCTTCGTGTTGGCGTTCCGTCCGATTTCCTCCGCCGCCTCTTTCGGAATGTCCCCGACGAAGGCTTGTGCTTCTGCGACAGCCGCTTCAACATCCAACCATCTTTGGAGTTTGTTTTCTTCCTCGAAGATTCTCCTCATCTCGGGACTGCCATAACGGCCCGTGTCAATTGGAAGAATAGGCAATCTTACCGACTCGGAAGGAGAAGCAACTAGCCTATCATATTAAACAACTCTGGAGAAAGTAGGAGAATAATGACGGGTATCTGCGGCCTCGTAGGACGGGAAGCGGACGATCTCGAATCGAAGGCAAAGACCATGCTCTCCTTAATGGAGGACCGCGGACTCAAATCTCGAACCCTTGTGCAAAGCCTTCCTGACAGAGAAAAAACCGCGATTGGAATCTGCGATTCCTCCGATGCTCAGTCGTTGGGTAATTCAGCCATACCACTGGCTCTTGACGGAGTTTTCTTCGGCGACGATCAACGACACGGCAATCCTGCGCCCGCAGGTCCCAGCCGTCTCATACAGACAGCTGGAGCCTTTGCCTTTCTAACCTCGCTCCAGGACCATCTGATTGCGGGCAGGGATATCGTCGGACAGAAACCCCTGTACTATGGAAAGGCAGAAGACGGAATTGTCGCCTTTGCCAGTCTGAAATCTCCTCTCAAAGCAATTGGCATTCACGAACCCTGGCCGGTTTCTCCTGGCAAGATAATTCGAGCCTCCGTCCGAGGCTACGAGACAGTCAACAATTACTCGCTCAAGCAACGAAAAGAAGAACCGATAAGTGAGTTGGACGCGACTTACGCTTTGGATGAGCTCTTTAGAGAAGCCGTCCGCAGGATTGTACCCCGACGCTCTGGGATCGCATTCTCTGGAGGATTGGACAGCGCACTAGTTGCTAAAGTAGCGAGGAGTGAGGGACTAGCGCCAGAACTGATCTCCGTGGGGTTGAGAGGTCAGCCAGAACTAGAGCATGCGGAAAAAACGGCGAAGAGTTTCGGAATTCAAGCCAATGTCCGAGAGCTGTCAAGTTCCGAGATCCTCGATTCATTACCTGATGTTGTCGGGATCATCGAGACCGCGGATCCAGTGATTGTCGGGATCTCGGTTCCGATCTATTTTGCATGTCAGAAAGCACGCGAGATGGGCCTGAGCTATATCGCAGCGGGTCAGCTCAGCGATGAACTGTTCGGTGGTTATGGGAAATTCGAAGACATCGCTCTACAAGTGGGGATAAACAATCTTGGGAAAGAAATGTTCGACAGCGTAGTAGCCGCTTCCGCCAAGGATTTTGACCCCGGAGACAAACTAGCCGTCGCGGCTGGTCTCGAGCTCTGCTGCCCCTTCGCCTACCTCCCGCTTGTCGAGTACGCCCTGAAACTGCCCGCGTCTCTCCGAGTCAAACTCGCTGATGGAAAAGTGACGCGAAAATATATTCTGAGAAGACTTGCCACTCGCTTGAGCTTGCCGGATAGTGTTGTAGATCGGCCCAAGAAGGCCGTCCAATATTCCAGTGGTGTTCAGAAGGTTTTGTTGAAAGAAGCAAGACGGCAGGGAATGAGCCTCGGCAATATGCTGGAATCCTTCACGGGATAGCGTGGAAGACTTATCCGCTAGACAGGCTTTGTAAGCGGCGATTGGAAAATGGCCAAGGTAAGCCAGATGCGAGTCGGACATCCAAGATCATTGTTGGCGGGTGGTCTAGGTGTTTTCTCCAGCCTTCTCGCAATAGGTTGGGCGTTGTTCGGCTACAATCTCCCTGCGACGGTCAATCTTGCTTCGATTCAGCCTGACAACTTGATGCTGGCCCAGTTTGGCGTTGCATTCGTCGTTTTGATCGGCAGCGGTTTGATGTTGGCCAGGTACACTCGGTTGGGCGGGGCGATCAACATTCTAGGTGGACTGGCAACCGTTGGCCTCGGCCTTCTGTACGCTAGAAGCCTTGAACAAGCGGCCAGGTCTGCAAGTCTCCAAGGCATTCCCCTCCACTTCTCCCAAGTCTACACCGCACCCCTAGTCATACCAGTTGACCGCCTAGTATCGACGCTCCTTGTCGTCCCAGTCTTTCCTATAGCAACTCTGTTGGTTATCAGTGGCTTGGGATCGCTCGCAACTTATCGCATGCACCGGCCACACCGCGTTGAACCCCAGCCTAAACAAGCTGTCGCGGTTCAGACAACAAATAAATAGAAACTTTCCCAATTCCATTCTGATCCTAAAAAATGTCGAGTCGCAAGAACGAAGCCTTTAACCAAGGCCCGTCCAACGTTCTCGCAACATCACCAGCGGACCCAGCAGTAGCACACAACCACTTCCTCTCCAAGTTATCGTTCGAAACCGACCCGTCAGACGTCTACCACGATATCACAGACAAGATTTCAGGGATCGTTGTGATCGATGCACGAAGCCCTGAAACGTACGCCCGAGGACATATTCCGGGAGCCATCAACATACCACATCGAACAATTGACTCAACCACAATCGCTTCACTACCCCCAGACAAAGTACTGGTGACATACTGTGATGGCGTCTTCTGCAATGCATCCACCAAAGCGGCCGCGAAACTGACCGCCCTCGGTTTCAAAGTGAAAGAGATGCTTGACGGGATGGAAGGCTGGAGAAAAGAAGGCTATCCAGTCGAAGAGACGATCATGAAGATGACCATCCCCGCTTCTCAATAGAACCATCCATCTATCCCGGGAGCATGCGTCTGACTAGCGCCGAGCATAACACAGAAAAGCACCGGGGTTTCGGTTCCCTGTTCAGGGGCCGTCGTCTAGCTTGGTCAAGGGGATTGACCCCGCCCAGAGGATACCAGAGTCCAATCTTGGACGGTGACCCTGGGGCGCTGGCGACCCCGAGAAATCGGGGCCAGAGGTCGTGGGTTCAAATCCCACCGGCCCCACCAAAACCGCTTCCTAGACCTGAACAGACCTCCGCAAGACCTGAGAGGCACTGTTTGGATCATGAAGTCTGGTTGCCCTTTTAGGTTCCGTCATGTCCTCGGCTTGTTTGAAGACTTGACTTGCTCTCATCGACTCCGGGGATTACCGTCGTCGTCGGGTTCCCCTTCACAGCTTCAACTGAGAGCCCTTGCGCCATAGAGGCCCATAGCCTCTTCTCGGCAGTGAACGGTCGAACCTCAACCGCCCCCTCACGCCCGTAGCGTGGTAGCTTGGCCCATTGCCAGGCAAGGATTTTACGGTGGCCAACCAACCATCTATCCCAGTTCAGACCTGTCACCACGTCAGAGTCACTCCCCTCATCCCAACGTGACAGGCTCATACGACGACCGCCTAACGTGTAAAGAGTCATACGGCGAAAATAACGATTAGAGACGACCGAAGCTATCGCCTAACAACAACCGAAGAGTTGGCAGTGTTCGTTCTCCCAAGAGCTCAAGGGCGGTCGAACGCGCTCATCGATGCCCGATTCAAGTACGTTGTGGAGCGGGAGTATTGGTCAGAGCACACTTGTCAGGCTTGAGTTGCAAAAAGACTCTTTAGAGGAGCATGCGACTTGATTCATGAGCCTGATTTGGAACAGCTTCAGAAAGAAAGCCTGGTCTCACCAACTGTCTCGAGATGGTTGCTCGAAGAGAACGAGCCCTCCAGTCAATACTTCACTCTCACCGAGCTGATGGATCGCGACAAGCGAGACGTCGCCGTCCGTAGGGCAGGAGAGAAGATTGGAAAAGAGGGATGGGCGGCAAGGATTTTTGCGAAGCAGAAAGAGAATACTTACTGGGAGAACAAGGAGTCCTGTTATGTTCCAAAGTTCACCGGTACAGGATGGCAGCTACCGGTTCTAGCCGACCTTGGAGTATCCTCAGAGGATCCGAGATTTGCGAAAGCTGTAGACCACTTTTTGGAGCTTCACAACGTTGAGTCCGGCGGGTTTTCCATCCGTCCTAGAAATCAGAAGGGGTTCGAGCCGCATGTCTGCAACACGGGCAACATGGTCCGGGCCCTCGCGAAGGCAGGATATTCGAAGGATGATAGGGTTCGGAAGGCCATGAGCTGGCTTCTCTCCAAGCAGCTATCCGATTCCGCATGGAACTGTGCCCCATCTGGCAAGCACGGATCCTTCCTTGCTACTGTGGAGCCTATGTGGGCCCTCTCCGAGATGATCAAGCACGAACCGAGAGAAGAATGGAAAGAGGCTGCAGCCAAATCCTCCGAGTTTGTTCTCAGACACAAGGTCTACAAGTCCGACAGGGACGAGTCGGTTGTTCTCTTCGATTTTCTGAAGATACACTATCCTACGCACTACTGTTACGATTTCCTTCATGGACTGAGGGTTCTAGCGGAATTGGGAATTGCTCGAGACGAGAGAATGGATGATGCGCTCAGAATGTTACGCGCGAAACAGCTCGTAGATGGGAGGTGGCCCCTGGAGGCGGTGTACCGAGGCTGGCGTCAATCCCATCCAATGCATGGAACAGAAACAGTGTCAAGACCTGAAGAGCGAGAGCTCGTGACGGAAGGATGGGGAACCGACCATACTTCACAATTGGAAGAGGCGGGCAAGCCAAGCAAATGGGTGACACTCCAAGCGTTGCTCGTTATGAAACGATTCGGACTGCTTGACTCGTCATCCTAGGATCTAGAATACAGATCTGATCAATCCCCCGTCGATTGCGAGCATCGTTCCGTTGATGTAGCCCCCCTTGTCGCTCGCCAGATACGCGACGAGATAACCAACTTCCTCCGAAAGTCCATACCTACCCGCAGGCACGTCGTGGAGCATCTGTTTCATCGCGTCATCCACGCTCTTTCCCGATCTTGATGCGAGATCGGTTGCGACCTGTCTCTGCCTGTCCGTGAGTATGTGTCCCTGCATGATGCCGTTCGAGGTTATTCCCTTTGAACCGTACTCTAGTGCAAGAGATTTTGACAATCCGGCAAGGCTCAACCTTATCGTGTTGGACAAGACCAGATTCGGGACAGGCTGCCGCAGGGTTGAGGAAGTGATGTAGATCAATCTCCCCCACTTGTCTTGAACCATTCCGGGAACAACCCGCTTCGTCAGCAATACAGCACTCATCAGAAGCAGCTTCACACCGTTCTCCCAATCTGAGTCGCCGAGGTCAGCGAAGGTCCCGGGTTTCGGCGGGCCAGTATTGTAAGCAAGAATATCTATGGTCCCAAATCTGCTGGTTGCGATATCAACTAGGTGATCAATATCCTCTTTGAGAGTCAGGTCTGCTTTCATCGCAAATACATTGTTGTTTCCAGTTTCCTTTACAATGACTTCACGAGCCTTTGAGATAGAGTCCTGATTGCGGGAAGAGACTACAACTTTGCATCCTTCTGCGGCGAGAACTTTTGCAACACCGAGCCCTATTCCCTTGCTTGACGCCGGGACCAGGGCCACCCTGTTCTTGAGTCCAAGTTCCAAGATGGCCCCTGCTCATGATCTGATGAGATTAAAGTTGATACTAGTTGTGGGATTGTAATGGATCCCAGGGCCTACCTCGAACGAATCGGGTATAGTGGGTCAACCGGACCGACCGTGAATGTTATGCGCAAACTTCACAGGAAGCATCTGCTCTCAATCCCGTTTGAGAATCTCGACATACACTTGCACAAGCCGATTGTCTTGAGCCGGGCAGCCTTCTACGACAAGATCATCAGACATCATCGCGGAGGGTTCTGCTACGAGCTGAACGGGTTATTTGCCACGCTACTAAGAGAGCTGGGTTTCAAAGTGTCCATGCATTCAGCGCGCGTCGCCGGGAAAGACGGAGGCTTCACTCCGGACTTCGATCACATGACCCTTCTTGTGCAACTCAAGGAGCCATGGCTCGCCGACGTTGGGTTCGGGGACTCTTTCACGGAACCAAAACGACTCGACATATCAGGCCCTCAAACCGACCATGGAAGAGACTACCGCGTCATTAGCAAAGGAAGTTGGACATTATTGGCTCGGAGAAATGAGGAGAATGGTCTATGGGAAGCTCAATACAAATTCGGCCCCAGGCCACGAAAGCTGAGTGAATTTGCCCAGCGATGCGTCTGGCAACAAACCTCTCCAAGATCTCATTTCAAAAAAGGTCGGGTGTGCACTCGCCTAACTTCCAACGGAAGACTGACGCTTACCGACACGAAGTTCATCGTGACACGAGGCAGCAAGAAGGATGAGCGACTGCTCAGGAATGTTGATGAGTTTCCTGTACTGCTTCGCAGGCATTTTGGTATCAGCTTGAACTGACAGGATTCAGTTCATTGCAAGGTACTTGTTCTCGAGATAACCTACGAGTCCCGATGGATCATATCCCTTGCCGAACACGCGGTTTAGCAGTTCCTTTGGAGAGTATGTTGATCCGGGCTTGTGGATGTTTTCCGCCAGCCAGCTCTTCAGCGGTGCAATGCTCTTGTCACCTTTCACCGGGAGCAATCCCTTCTTCGTCAGAGCGCTCCATAGCATTCCGGCAATGATGTTTCCGAGAGAATAGCCGGGAAAGGTGGCGAACTGTCCCCAGCTCCAGTGAATATCCTGGAGAACTCCTTCCGCATCAGTTTCGGGTCTCTTGCCAAGATAGTCCTCAATCATATCATCCCATACAGACGGGAGCTCTGAGACCTTGATTTTTCCCTCAAGGAGCTTCTTCTCAAGCTCGTATCGCATGGCGACATGGAAGTTGTAGGTCAGCTCGTCCGCTTCCACTCGGATGAGGCTTGGTTTTACAGTATTGAAGTAAGAGTAGAGTTGCTTCTGGTCATAGCGGGATACAAAGCTCAGATTAGATTTGAGGAGCGGGTAGACGAGTGGGACGAACGCTTTGCTCCTTCCAACGACATTCTCCCAGAATCGGGACTGCGACTCATGAACTCCCGCCGATACGCCCGAGGCCGTAGGTGTAAACTGTAGATCATGGTCTACTTGAAGCTCGTAGAGTGCGTGGCCGCACTCGTGCATTAGCCCGAACATTGATGCCTTGAAATTTTTAGGTTCGTACCTCGTCGTTATTCTCACATCATCGCTCCCGATCCTGATCGCAAAAGGATGAGTGGAAACATCCTGCCGGAACCTCTTCTCAGGCATGCCGAGCAGTCGCAGAATTTTCTCGTTCACCTGTTTCAGCGAATTAACATCGTAATCTACGTCCTCCAAAGCGTGTTTCTCTGGAAAGACCCCTTGAGAGAGAGTCTTGGCCAAGATCTTCTTGAGCTGTGGGATAAGTACGGAGAAAATCTTGTCAAGATCGGTGACAGTTAGCCCCTCCTCCGAAATATCTAGGAGCGCATTGTACGGGTTTCCCTTGGGGTCAAGATGACCCGCCTCTTCCCGTTTCAGCTGAGTTATTTTTTCCATGTGAGGCTTGAAGATACTGAAGTCAGATTTCTTTCTCGCTTCTCTCCACGGGATATTCGCATCGATCGTGGCCTTTTGTAATTCCTCAACGAGTTTGGGCGGGACTTTCTGGAAGTAGTTGAGTTCTCTCTTGACAACCCGGACAACGCCCTTTTCGGCATCGTTAAGCGCTTTCAGCCTCTCAGCCTTTTCAACCGGACCCGTCAGGTCAAGGGTCATCTTCTGGCGGAGCAACTCGATCTCGGATTGCGCCTGGCCTCGAGCGCTGGCTCCAGCCTCAGGCATGTTGATCTCGAGGTCCCAACCCAAGAGGGAGGAGGCGTGAGTCATCGCTGCGATCGACTTGTACCTGGCTAGAAGGTCGAGGACAACAGGATTATTGAACGGGCTCATGATAGCGACCCGGCCTCCCGACTCCTGATTACCTAAAAACGTTGAAGCATATGAACCCGCCCGACCGGCAAAAGATAATACTCATCAGAGTCAAATTGTCAAAGCCGGGAGAAGGACCTTGTCTGATTTCATCCGTGTCGCTTCTACAGGTGAGATTCCTGAAGGCCGGATGAAGAAGGTCACTGTCGGCAATCAACAGGTTCTAGTTGTCAACTTGAAGGGCAAGTATTACGCTATTGGAAATGTCTGTACTCATTTGGGTGGTCCTTTGGACAGGGGTATTCTTGAGGGTAACGAGGTGGAGTGCCCCTTGCACCATTCACATTTTGATGTCACCAGTGGGCAGGTGAAGAGAGGTCCCGCCACGAGGGCTGAGCCATTCTATGAAGTCAAGGCTGAAAACGGCAATATCCTAGTAAAACCGAAGTAGTAGCAGGAATAATCCCCAGTGCGCCTGAGCCTACGACTGTTTGGCACCACAGTTGGTGTGGAATGCAGCCGCACTAGGAAACCTGGCCCCACATTAGAAACAGAATTTCCACTCGACCGGAGGTTGTCGCGGTGGAGTAGCTGGGCGGGATGCTATTCTTCTTTCCAGTTCATGAGTACGCTGCCGAGGGCGATGAAGAATGCGGCTAGGCCTAGGGCTATGAGGGTGTTGGTAAGGGCTTGGGCTGGTTCAGCGTAGATCAGCGCATCTCTTAGTCCGTCGTTCACGTATGTTAGTGGCATGAACTTGGCTATGATCTTCATGATATCGGGCAATGACTCGCGGGACCAGAAGGTCCCAGCCAAGAACATCATTGGAAAGGTTATCGCGTTGGCTGCTGCATCTGCGCTCTCTGCTTCCTTTACGAAATTTGCCAGCACCATTCCGATACCTGGGAATAGGAGAGAGGCTGCGACAACCAATCCTACCGTGTAGATATCTATGGTTGCCGTTACTCCGAAGATGGCGTAGCCGAAGAAGAGTATGACGACGAGTGATATGGTGGCCAGTATCAGCTGGTAGCCGACCATGCCGAGGATCCATTCGATCTTGCTGAGGGGTGTGGTCGCGAGTTTCTTGATGATCTTCAGTTCACGGTAGCGTCCGTTAGTATTCACAGCACCAAAGACGCCTGTAGTGAGAAGGGTCATGCCGATTACTCCAGGTATGAAGAAGTCGATGTAGCGGATGTTCCGAGTTACTATGCCGACTTGTTGGAGAAATAGGTGGTTCGGGGAACCAGCGATGGAAGCTGCATATGAGATGGTGACTGAGCGCACTATTCCCGCGAGCGATGCGGAGGCTTGATCGCTTTGATCCATGTAAAGTTGAACGGTAGCGTTACCTCCATTCTTCAAAGTCTGGTTGAAACCTAATGGTAGGACGAGCAGTCTCTGTCCACGATTGTGGGGCTGAGCGTCATTTTTCACATATGTTAACGGATCTGGTTGCTCAGCTGGGACCATGTGGAGGTTGAACGCTCTAGTATTGTTCAGGACCGTGATGTACCCTTGAGAGTAATACGTTGGCACGTTCGCGTTGAGGTCTTGGTTCTGAAGGTAAAGGTCAAACTTGGTGCTTCCGCTGCCGAAGATTGCTCCGAAGAGGACGATAAGGAGTAACGGGAAAGCGATAGTCCAGAATATGTTGCTCTTGCTGCGATACCAGCTCTTGAAGTGCCCACTGATTATGGTGTAGATCCGGCTCCTCATGTTTAGTTTCCCTCCTCCGAAACCCTACGCCCGGTAAGATTGAGAAACACGTCGTCTAGTGTAGGACGCCTTACTTCTATCTCCTTGTCGTGCAAAGGGGTCTGTGCTAAGCTCATGAGGATGTTTGTGAGTTCACCGTTGTGCAAGGGGATGGCAATGTCTCCAGCGTTTCTGAGCTCTGCCTTCGGGAGACCTGGGAGTAACTGTTTGAGCCCTTCTTCACCCGCATCTCTGATGATGAGCGTCTTCTTTCCACCATGAGTGTCAATCAACTGGTCGGACGTTCCCGACGCGATTATCTGTCCGTGATCGATGATCGACACGATGTCCGCCAAGTATTCCGCCTCGTCCATGTAATGGGTTGTTAGAAAGACTGTTTTTCCCTGACTCTTCAATCGCTCAATGACGCCCCAGACATCTCGTCGAGCCCTAGGGTCCAAGCCCGTGGTGGGCTCGTCGAGGAAAACGACATCAGGATCGTTTACCAGAGATACCGCAAGTCCAACTCTCTGCTTGAGACCGCCTGATAGCTTCTTGAACTGTTCATCCCGCTTATCCTTCAGGTCAACTAGCTCGATGAGCTTGTCCGCGTCGAGCTGATGCTTGAACATCGCCCCGAAATAGTTGATATTCTCTCGGACAGTAAGACGGTCGATGGCGTTGAAGTCCTGTGGTAGGACCCCGATTCGTTTTCGGATCTCAGCTTGATCAGAACGTTTGCTAACATCATAGCCTAGGACCCTTGCTCGGCCACCGGTCGGGTTCCGGAGACATTCCAGGATCTCAACTGTTGTAGTTTTTCCGGCGCCGTTGGGGCCAAGGAAAGCGAAGACTTCGCCTTTGGTAAGGTTGAACGATATGCCGTTGACGGCAACGTTGTCACCATATTTCTTGGAGAGTTTGTCTACCTGGACGACCCTGTCGGATTGTCCGGGTAGAGATGCTGGCAGGTTGTCGCTCATGGGAGCGGGACTCCTACCGCGCGATTCTCAAGAGGTTCGCAATGATTATCGTCGCCGAGATTTCTTCCGGCTTCGGTCGACCGTAACATTCCATCCGATTTCACCACAATCATCGTATTGCTCCCGTTATTGCTTCTAATGGTCAGGCACGTTTCGTAGTCACATGATGTGATTACATCTCGCTTAGTCGCGAGATCTATTCCGTTCATCTGATGGAACAACCTACGAAAGACGAGTCAGTTTCGTGCTGACATCCCATAGTCGCTGGGCGATCTCTTCGTTATAGGATTCGTCTGAAGACTTCTTCACCTTCAGCTTCTCCAGGTATTCTCCGTTGAGATCTTTTGCGTTAGGTGAGAAAGCGAGATAGACAATAGTCTCGGCACCCCGCTTAGGGCTTGTCATGAACAATTTCGGCAGGGCCATGATGAAACCTACTGGGCCGAGAGGTCTACTCCAGATATTGGTCGCAACAGTTCCAGGGTGTACCGCATTGACTGTTACACTGGTTCCTTGGAGCTTCTTGGCGAGTTCATGGGTGAAGATGACGAGGGCGAGTTTCGATTGTCCGTAGGCTTTCCATCCACCATACTCTTTCTCCAGGTTGAGATCGTCGAAGTTGATGTGGCCATTGTAGTGTCCCACAGATGACACATTGATAATTCGACTCGGAGCGCTGGCCTTTAGCAGGTCCAACTGGAGGTTCGTCAAGAGGAAGGGAGCGAGATAGTTTGTGGCGAAAGTATTCTCGTAACCATCCATTGTGACATGACGTCTTTGGTTGAAGAGTCCAGCGTTATTGATCAGCACGTGTAATTTAGAATACTTTCTTTGGAATTCTGTCGCGAGCCGCCGCACCGACTCAAGAGACGATAAGTCGGCGAATAAGAGATCAACTGAATCGTTCTGCGATTCTTTGACTATTTCTGACCTTGCAGCTTCGCCCCTCTCCTTGTTACGCGCGACCATGACTACTGTAGCCCCCATCTTGGCGAGAGCCAGACTGGCCGCTCTTCCGATGCCGGAATTGGCTCCGGTAACCAGGACCACTTTGTCCTTCATTGTTGTCTTGTCGGAGATGTTTTCGTTCTGCATATGTTATCGCGTAGTTAAACTGACTGGCAGGTCATTATTTAAACGCGTCGGTCATTTTTAAATACTACGCTCCACATGTTGTAGTAGAAAGATGCCACGGGTCGTCCCAGAATACAAAGAAGAAGCCAGAACCCGAATTCTGACAGTTGCAAACCAGGTGTTTGGCGAAAAGGGATACCGACAAGCCACAATGGATGACTTAGCCAAGAAACTAGGCGTCAGCAAGGGAGCGCTTTACCTCTATTTCGCCAGCAAGGAAGAACTGTTCGAAGAAATCTGCCGGGCAGAACCCTTAGCTTTCAAAGAAATCCTATACTCCACCTTCGGCGAGAACAAGAAGCCGCTAGAGAGCGCTGGCGAATTCTTTGACAAAATGTTAAGGCGCTACGGATCGAACTCGGGACTAAGCTTCGAAATATTCTCAGAGGCCTCACACAACGCTGGTCTTCGACGGATCCTCAAGAAGACTCAGGACGAGTACGCCGCGACTCTGATGAACTACTTGGAGGAAGGAAGAAAGAGGGAGATTATCGATAAAGACTTGAACTTGAGGTCCATAACCTACGCCCTGATTGCCTTGTGGAACGGTATTGAGACAATCATTGTTACCGGGCTGCCGGTCGAAGATGCTAGACGAGCATGGCTGGAAGGATTCAAAGCCATATTCCTGCCCAAGAATGGGATTCACGCTTCACGAAATCTCTGAGACAAGATCTTGTATCAGAGTGTCTGAAGCGTAGTCAGGCGGCATAATCAAGCCTGCATTCGCGTCATCTGAGGTAGACATAAAACCGATTTCTCGGAGCTTCCTCTGCTTCACATGTCTGCGGCGAAGCGACCGCTTGGCGCCATAGCCTCTGGTGAGGTCGATCACGTAGTGATTATTTTCAAGGAGAACCACACTTTCGACAATTACTTTGGCACTTTTCCGGGAGTTAACGGGATGACTATGCCGAGGTCTCCTAATCCGCCCCCACAGGACCCGGATCACCGGCACAGCGCCTGGCTGACTCGCCAGACGACTTCGGTCCGCCAACAGTTCGTTGAGGCTGACATTCCAGCATACTTTGCCTACGCGAGAAAGTTCACCCTGTGCGACCAGTACTTCACGGACGTTGCGGGACCATCCACGCCCAACCACTCGATGGTATTAGCTGCCGGTTCTCCCTTCATCGACAACCCTCACCCCGGAGACCCGTCCAGAATCGCTTCATCGCTCCCCCTGAGCATCGAGTCGCACAAACTGAGCTGGGGAAACTACGGCGGATACGCGTTTCAATATCTGAGCGGCGTTGGAGGGAGAAACAAGTTCACCTCCGACCAGTTCGCCAAAGATGCGGCCGCAGGAAAACTGCCGAACGTCTCATGGGTCTATGCCACGAGTCGGTTTAACGAGCATCCTCCGGACCCCGGGAAGGGTCCGATGGGGAACGTGACAACCGGTACGCAATCATCAACTGACAAAGAGAGCCTGCGCGGCTAGCGCTTGAACGATCGTAGGACGATTCGAGCCCTGCTCCAAGAGCCTTGGAGATTTCACGTTAAATAGAAATTGAATCGAGCCGGGTGCTTTGTTGGAGGAGTCTAAGAACCTCAATGGAACACTCTTCGCCTCCGAAAAGGGAGGGCACGAAACAAGTGCCGGTTACTGCCGCTCAACTTCTCGTTCAATGCTTGGAGAATGAGGGTGTCAAGTACGCTTTTGGTATCCCTGGCGAGGAGAACATACATGTCATTGACGCGCTAGACAAATCGTCTATCCACTTCGTTCTTGTCCGTCACGAACAAGCTGCGTCGTTCATGGCCGACATCTATGGTCGTCTGACCGATCAAGCAGGTGTCTGCATAGGGACCCTGGGACCCGGGGCCATCAACCTCTTACTGGGAACAGCGGACGCCAACACCGACAGCGTCCCGCTAGTCGCCATCACCGCGCAAGGGGGCTTGAACCGGATCTACAAAGAATCCCACCAGATAATCGATCTCGTCAGCATGTTCAAGCCCGTCACAAAGTGGGCTGAACTAATCCCGAGACCGGAAGCTGTGCCGGAGATGGTCAGGAAGGCCTTCAAACTTGCCCAGACAGAACGTCCTGGCGCCGTCTATCTTGCACTTCCAGAGGATGTCGAAAAAATGGTCGTTCCTACAGGTTATCCCCCACTAGAGATCAATGTGGTGCGCGACACCTCTCCGTCTCCCGCTCAGATATCGCGTGCTGCAAAAGTCTTGGAAGCTGCGAAGAATCCTGTGATGCTTGCGGGACACGGTGCCGTGCGCAATCACGCGAGTGAAGCACTTGTCCGTTTCTCCGAGCGTCTTCACATCCCTGTCGCGACGACTTTCATGGGTAAGGGAGTCTTTCCGGACAACCATCCAAACGCGCTCGGTACGATAGGATTCATGGTACACGACTACGCCAATTTTGGCTTCGACCAGGCAGATGTGATTCTGAGTGTCGGGTATGACATGCAAGAATTCGATCCCGTGAAGATCAATCCGACGGGTGACAAGCAGATCATTCACATCCATCGTTATCCTGCACAGGTCGACGCCCACTATCATCTCGCTGTCGGTATCCAAGGTGACATTTCAGAATCACTCGACGCTCTCGCCCGCGAGACCAAACCCAAACCAACAGCGAATTCAATTGGTCAGAAGATTCGTCGCCTGCTAAAGGAGGAGCTTGAGATGGGAAGAAACGACAACTCCTACCCAGTAAAACCTCAGCGGCTTGTCGCGGATATCCGAGCAGCGATGGGTGCCCAAGACATAGCGCTGGTTGACACGGGGGCGGTAAAGATGTGGATGGCCCGGCTTTACCCGACATATCAGCCGAATACTTGCATCGTCTCAAACGGTCTTTCAACGATGGCCTTCGCTCTGCCCGGAGCGATTGCTGCAAAGCTCGCTTTTCCGGATCGTAAAGTCCTCGCGATTGCGGGAGACGCTGGTTTCTTAATGAACTCGATGGAGCTCGAGACCGCTGTGAGAGAGAAGATACCGCTTGTAGTATTGGCCTGGGTGGACGGGTCATATGGCATGATCAAGTGGGAGATGGACTTGGAGCTGGGACACCACTCGCATGTTGACTTTGGCAACCCGGACTTTGTCAAGTTCGCTGAGAGCTTCGGCGCCAAAGGCTACTTGATAACGCGAGCTGGAGATCTACTTCCTACGCTGAAGCGCGCGTTGGCCGATAATCACGTCTCGGTCATCGCCTGTCCCGTTGACTATTCACAGAATGCTGCGCTGACGAACAAACTGGGAAAACTTACAGAGCCAATGTAACAACCGTAAAGTCATCTCTATCCAGCGTGAGCTAGGCGCAAGGGTTTAGCTATCCCAAGTATAATTGTTTGAGCGATCATACATCTGGTTCTTGTCTTGAAAGAGAAAAAGTTCAAGGATATTGAAACTAAGCTGATTCATTCCGGTGAGCCGGACCCTAGGGTTCAGGGGGCTGTTAGTATGCCGATTTTCCAGTCGGCAATGTTCGAGACCCGGAAAGAAGAGGGATATCATGATATTCAGTATATTCGTCTAAACAACACACCGAATGCTCAGGCGCTCCACGAGAAGCTTGCCGCGATCGAAGGCGCAGAAGATGCCCTCGTAACATCGAGTGGAATGGCCGCAATCTCCACGACACTACTGACCTTTCTTCACAACGGGGATCACCTTCTCGTCCAGAACTGCTTGTATGGTGGGACCCACGATTTTGTCACGAAAGACCTCAACACGTTCGGCATATCCTATGATTTCATCGATGGCAACGACCCGGAGTCATGGGAGAAGAAACGCCGGCCCAACACGAAGGCGATCTATGTCGAGACCATGACGAATCCGATGCTGGAGGTGGCCGACCACAAGGCCGTTGTCACCTTCGCCAAGAAACATGGCCTCGTATCTATGATCGACAACACCTTCGCGAGCCCGATAAACTTCCGTCCCATCGAGCACGGATTCGACCTCTCACTCCATAGTGGAACGAAATATCTGAACGGGCACTCCGATATCGTTGCGGGAGCGGTCATTGGAAGCTCGGAACTAATTAGCAAAGTCAAACATCGACTGGACCATCTTGGTGGTAGTCTGGACCCGCATGCGTGTTTCCTGTTGCACAGAGGAATGAAGACACTGGCTTTGCGCATGAAACAACACAATGAGAGCGCTCTCAAGATCGCGAGATTTCTAGAGGAGCATAACGCGGTTGCGAACGTCAACTATCCAGGGCTCATGAGCCATCCCCAACACAACCGGGCGGGACAGTTGTTTGACGGGTTCAGCGGCATGCTAAGCTTCGAACCGAAAGGTGGCAAAACAGCGGCCGAGCAATTCATGAAAAACGTCTCCATCCCGATCATCACTGTGAGCCTCGGCGGAGTCGAAAGCCTACTCACTAGACCAGCGGCCACCTCACACTCAGGAATGTCTCCGGAAGACAGGAAAAAACTCGGGATCACTGACGGACTAATTCGAGTATCGGTCGGAGTCGAGGCGACAGAGGATCTGATCGAAGACTTCGCAGAGGCGTTCGAGGCGATCAGGACCATAGCCAGCATCTCCTAAGAAATCCGGGTGATCGATCACACTTCTGTTTCAGATAGGCGTTTCAAATCTTCGCCCGTAATCTGCATGATTCGCCAATGCTCTCGGAACCGAGCCCCTAGCTTCTGATACACTTCTATCGCAGTCGTGTTCCAGTCGAGCACTTCCCATCTCATCCCGTAACAATGCTCCGCGATCGCGATCTCTGGGAGATGAACCATGAGGGCCTTGCCGATGCCTTTGCGTCGGAGCTGTGGCCTGACAAAGAGATCTTCTAGGAAGAGTCCCTGCCTGCCCTGCCACGTGGAGTAGTGGTGGAAAAAGAAGGCCATTCCGGCTGGGTTGCCCATCCGACTCTGCAATGATCACTCTGAACTTGGGATTCGCTGAGAAGCCATCTCTACGCGAGTCGTCTTCTGTAGCTCGAACCGTATTGGGTTCCCACTCATACTCCGCCAATTCGCGGGTGAAAGACAGAATCAAAGGAACGTCTTCAACACCTGCCTCGCGAATCCTCAGCATGATTCAAGCTCCCGCTATTCTCTGCCGGACCTGCTTTTGATCACTTGAGGGAATGATCTCGACCTGTCCATTTGGAAAGACTTTGTCGAAAGCCCGATGCTGAAGATGCCAGTCGAGGAAGACGGCGAGGGCGGCGACCTCGCTCATCGGCTGGTTCGTCACTGAGACATTCCAGTCTGCGAGTTTGAAGACTTCTCCAGGCATCTTCTCCGACCCCACGACGACTAGAATATCTCCAGTCGCATTATTGACTTCTTGGATCACGTCAGGTAGCCTCAATCCGTATGCGGTCAGGTGAACAACCTTTCCACCATCGTCGCTCCAGTCGCGAATAGTCTCTCGCCATGGTTTTCCGGACTCGATCGAAAAGTTTCCGCCGAATCTCCTAGCTACTTCTCTGATAGTGGCTTCAACCGTCTTATCCTCCCTATCGGCTATGATTACCCCGTCAGCCCCGAGCGCTCGGGCTGTGAGGCAAACGTGGGTCGTTACTCTTGAATCCCTGAAGAACCTGTGCCCCATTCGGAGCACCATCAATCTCTCCATAGGAAAAGGGGTCCAGAGCCTAATAGATTAAATTGGAGAAGCGCACAATATAGGGTGTTAACGAGGGATTTTTGAGAGTATGGGGTCTAATCATGATGATCTTGCACGACTGGCAAGCTTCTTCGGAGGACAGGAAGCTCTCAGCGTCGTCCAAGCACTATCCGACGCTGGGACAACTACTGACGATATTATCGCAGTCAATGCAAACGTCAAGCTGAACGCTGCCCGCCGAGTTCTCTACAAGCTCTACAACCACGCCCTAGTCACCGTTGTCCGGAGTCGGGATGAGAAGACAGGCTGGTTCATCTATCACTGGAAGCTACAACCAGATCAGCTAGACGCGTTCGTTCGAAGCAGGAAAAAGAAGGCTCTGGAAAAAATGCGGACCCGCCTCGAATATGAAAGGGGACATAGTTTCTTCATGTGCAAAGGCTGCCTCACAGTCAGGGTGACCTTTGAGGAAGCCATGGAGTCTGCCTTTCGGTGCAGTAGCTGCAACGGCCAACTAATCAGCGAAGACAACTCTCGGACAGTCCAAGTGCTAGAGGATCTATCGCGAAAACTAGAGTCAGAACTCCAGGAACGACCCGCTGCATTCCACCCTGACAAGATCTGATTTTTCAGAGGCAAAAGTGAATTGGTAGAGGAGTGGCATGTCGCCACCCTCGCCGAGAAAATCCCCCCGCAAGCTCTCAAGCAACGCTCACAGATAATTGGAAAAATTCTAGCCGCGCGGGCCAAAGGCCTCAAAATGATATCGGACTTTAGCCTCCAAGGACAATGGCTCCAGATCAGGGCCAAAGGCGACGATGCGGACGCGTTTCTCAACCTACTCAGACAAGAGCAAGGCGAAGCTCCCGTATCACGCGCAAATTTGGAAAGGTGGGATACCGTCAAAGGTTTCGTCGCAAGTGCGGGTCGGATAGGCTACGGCGTCTACGTCGACATTGGAATTCAGGACCCTGCGCCAAAAGACGCTCTTTATCCGCTCCACAGAATGAGGGCGCAATTGGCAGATGGAGAGGCTAAGTCGGCTAGAGAAATTCTGGATAGTAATGCACTGGTCGATTATGTACCGCTAAGGATGACTGTGACGGAATTTCAGGGGGAGAACATCTCCGTCGAAATGGAGGACGAGGCTAGAGACCGTATTGTCTCGTGGAGAAAGTATCCCTTTGATAGGGTAATAGTGGTTGGAGCGAACAGAACGCAAGCGGAGAACGCTGTAAACGCATCAGGACTTCAGAGCGACATTGTAGAAGTCGAAAGCCTATCTCTATTTGTCCAGTCCTTAGTGTGCAAGATTGGCACAGACGCGCCAGGAGTAATTGCAAAGATCGGAGGCAGTCTCAGAGGGATGGGCTTGAAATCCTACCGAACCCCAACCAAGCTGTAGCCAAGTCACAGCCTGTTCTCATCAATTGGGTTGCCGAGCAGGGACGTTTCCAAGTCGTCGTAAAGCATCTCAATGGTGTCGCGACCCTTGCGAGCCTTCTTCTCTCCACGTCTATCGGGCTTTGACACCAAACTAGACCCTCAACGTCCAGGAGAGAATGGTCTGAAGTAATAAGCTAGTTTCGCCTTTAGGGCAGAACGCGTTGAGGCCAGTAACAAAGCGACCAGATTCTCAGGGTTCTTAGGGTCTAGCGAGTTCTTCTTTCTCACGAGCAACCCTGACCCATCCGTACCACAGAAGACCATGGTAGGGAGCGCCGGTGAACAGTCCAAAGACAGACTCCAGCGTTGTGAGTCCGAGGACCAACATGAAAAGTCCAACAATTGATGAATATCCGTTTGGTGCTGGGACAAGGACTCCACCGACAATACCGAAGATGAATAACCAGCCACCAAGAAGAGTGAGGACAATGCCTGACAAAAGTCCAGCTATTGCTCCCCTGTGAAGTCTTCCCCTCTGTTCACGGTCCAGACGCAGATCACCGGCTTGCTCTTTGACATAGGTTTCCAACTCGATCTGTTCCAGGCTCTCGTCCGTTGATCGGACATCTAGCAAGCTAGCGCCGCAGACGCCACACTGGTCATCCGCGTTAGAAGAGATGGACCCGCAGCTAGGACATTTTTTCAATCTAAAATCTTCTTTTCAGATCCGGTCGGGAATGATTCTGGTGGTGGTCGTTGTTTCGACAACGGTTCCTATGTATCGGTCGCTGTACTTTTGCCGGCCGTCTCCATGGGTCCCGAGACCCACTGCTACGTCAACTATCAGGAGCATGAAGGCGACCTTGGAGAGATTTCTTACAAACGAGGACCATAAGTCTAGTCGTTTATTGTCCAACCTTACCACTCTCAAGCCCATCAGCTCCTTTCCAATCGTCCTCTCGGACAACGCTTCAGCGAGAACAAAGTAGGCAAGTATGATCAACGGTGCGACTCCGCCCAGCCAGAATCCCCAGAACCATGCAAAGGGAAATGATTGTCCAAATAAGATCGAGGGAAGAGCCGGAAAGGCTACAATGAGCAAGAGAATGTAGGCCGCGATCGAAACGATGGCCACGTCGATTATGTAGGCGATGACGCGTTTCGCCCAGTGGTCCTGGAATCCTCTATCATCTTTCAGCCGGTCGAAGCCTGTTTGCGCACCGCGAGCCACGTTCGGGGAGGGTTTGGCGGCTGCTCCACAGCTATGGCAGAAGGAGGAGCTTTCGTAGAGTTGAGCGCCGCATTTCCAGCAGTAAGCCATTTTTTCTCAGTCGCTGATAGCGTGTGAATTCCTCTATATCACTGTAGGGCTTGCGAGAACCGCTTCAACCAGTCTATGAGAGGGCATGTGCTTCTACGAGGGCGCGGAATTTGCTGTTCTTCGTCATTTCGTCCGCGATCGTGTCGTCTTCTTTGCCCTCGCGGTTCCAGACAATATACCGTCTCTCTCCACCACGAGAGAGTTTTGCAATAAAATAGGGCATGTAGAACAAGGTCCCATCCAACAGCTCCAATCTATCGAGGTCTAGCTTAGGTGGAAGCTGCAGCCCATCGGCGAACATCTTCCATCGCAACAGTTTCGTCTTTCTCAAGAACTCAATATTCTCTTTCAGACTTTCTCTCGCGGGACTCTCCTTCGGGAGAGCCTCATACTGTTTCGACCTTTCCTCCGACTGTACTTCATAATCTCTCAAGAGATTTTTGAGCTCTGCTAACCGTTCGCTCACCAACACCGTGGAGTCAACACCCCTAACGACCAACGAAGAGTCTTCTTCCATATCGGTAAGCATTGGAGCCAGCGCTACCAGCCTGGGGTCGAAGCCGAAGTTCGCCTCTCGCAAAGCCAGGATTGTCGACCGGCCTTCGCTGATCACCGTCTGCTTTGACACGAAGCCTTTTTCCGCTGGATAACGGTACGTGAAGTCCAGATAGGGCAGAAAGATCGTTTTCGCGAATACGATCTTCTCCTCCGTTCCTCCTAGGATACCTTTCTTGGCCCTTTTTCTGTCGGTATCACGCAGGAAAACCTCCTCCGGTATCGCAAGAGGGACAGTCCTAACTGTCATCTTTTCAGGAGCCGCTTCCTCTTTCAACTGCTTTATTTCTGAAGATAGTCTTGGAGACCGTCTATTGTGCCGGGGTCAGAGAAGGAGGCATTGGCGCAGGCGGCGTTGGTGGCCCCCAGACTTGCTGCGGTGGGGACTGCGACGGAAGCTGTTCCGGTATTGAGAAGAAGGCTACGATCTGAAGGATTGCGGCGATGAAGAGTATCACAAAACCTACGAGGACGATCAGCGTGGCGGCCCCGATGAGGAATAGGAGACCGGTGGTCCGAAACATGTCAACTCTCAATTTCGTGGCTATAGTATCGTAGCTTCTCTTGACGAAGACCGTCGAGATCAGAATGCAAACCCAAAGTATCACGCCCGCTAAGACCACAAACCCAAGGGCGGCAAAGAATCCGGAAGAATGGTCATCGACCCGGGTGTGAAACCGCTTAAAGCGCCAAAGAATGACGCAGCCGCAGCGAGTAAGACCACCGTGGCAATAATTGGTCCTATGATTGCCAAGATAACGGAGTACATCATGTTGCTAAAAATCACCTGGTCTCCCACGATGTCAGCAATATTCTTCACAGCGAAAAGCATCAAGACGAGGCCTGCAACCAGCAGGACAATGCCGACGTGAGCGGGAACCCAGAACAGGAGAGCAAGGATTGCCCCTACTCCGCCGAGCGTCTTCGCCTGCCCTAGAGAAGCCACACGCGCCATAGCGATTTCAGAGTAGATAATGCTTTACGGCAGCCGCTGAGCGCACTCTTTCTCTTGCTACTTGCTTTGCGGTTCCTTGTGTCGCACGATGGCAATGTCGCCGAGGGTCAGCTCTCTGGGCCCCGCTTGCCTGACGGGAACGGTGGAAACCTCGAGCTCTGCTCTCGGCGCAAGCAATTTCACACGCAGAATGTGTTCCAGTTCCTTTGTCAACCGCATCGTCGGAAGTATCTTGCCCAGCTCTATCTTCTGGATCACGGTCAGCTTTTCTTTCGCCTTGAAGGCTAGATCCGTCTGCGACAAGCCTAGTTTCTCCCGGGCATCCTTCACAATCCGGTGATAATCCTCGACTAGATCCGAGTCTTCGACCGCTTTCGGTAGGCTCTCTATCGGAGTTCGAGTATGGGATGGCACGGAACCAAGCCGGGCTGCTCTAGGTCTTCTCTCGGGAAAACCGGGAAGCTCTTTGCCCAGGCTCGAACATGATTGGCAGACGATCAGGGTTGCGCCTTCGACAAGAGACCGGCCGGGCTTACCGACTATCTCGTTCCCGCAAACCTCGCAGTACAATGGCTGTTACAAGACCTCGCGGCGAGAAACAGCAGAAATAGCCTCAGACCCAGCTTAATTAGCTATCGGAAGGTTCTGCTAACTTATCGGTGGATAGGTTAGCTTCGGGGCATCGACTCCAGGGATTACCGTAGGCGTCGGGTTCCCCTTCACAGCTTCAACTGCTCCGCCTTGCGCCTCATTGATTGGAGGCCGGGAACGTGCGAACCTCACCCGTCCCCGCCGAGCCAGGTTTATCGCTGCTACCCTGTCCCGGTCCATCACCATTCTGCACTTTTCACACCAGAGCTTGCGTTCCAGTCTCTTATCCCCTTGGAGTCTCTCCCCGCATCTCGGACAAGTCAGACTGGACCCTCTGGTCTCACGCTTAGACAAACGGATTACCGGAAGGCCTGTCCATCGGGCCTTGTACTCTATCTGCTTCTGAGCTTGACTGAAAGACCATGCGTTCATCTTATCCCTGTGTTTTCTGCCCTGCCAGTTGCCTCTACGGTAGAGACTTCGTATTCCTCGAATATCTTCGAGGACGATTGCTTCTCTACGCTCAACAGCCTTTGCGACTATTGTCTTCGTGGTGTTATGGAGTATCTGGCTAGTTCTGTCCCTCCTCCGCTCTCCATACTTGGAGGAGACCAGACGCCGAAGACGAGCATCATCCCGTTTGAAAGAGGCCACAATGCGCCCTGTGGTTTTGACAATTCTCACGGTTTCTGAAAGGTCGTAGCAGGATACCCACTCGTCGTTGCCCGCTGTGAGATTACGAAGATTACGGTCCACGCCCACCGTATGGATGCATTCTATCTCCGGAGGTTCACGAGCGATACTGAGACTCAGGCTGTGAGGGGTAAGCGTGAAGGAACGGACTGTGACGCCCGTTTGGGAGATAACCGCCAGGGTATGGTTGGTCAAGGGTATTCTGAAACGTTTCCTTCTCGATACTGGAATACGCAAAGACCTGTTCTCTATTTTGAAACCGTAGCAGGAGATGAGCTGTGGTTTGACGGAGTACGGGGTCTTGGAAGCGTAGCCTCTACGGATAGACTTTTTCCTAGCCGCAAGTATTCCTGCTGCTCTGCTTATAGCGCAGAGCTTGTAGTAGCTGGATGAATCGTAACGAGATAATTGGCTGTAGGCGAGCAGCGAGAGTCCTCTGAGAGAGCTAGTATCGTTGGTGAGACCTTTCCGTATCGAGTCGTTCACCATGCTCCGGAAAACATCCAGCAACCCTAGAAGACATTCTGGTGGAGCAAAGTTCTGCCGGACAGATTTTACAGCGAACACGGGGGTGAGACATAGAAAACCAAAAACCTACTTAAGCCATAGAGGCAAACGACGATAAGTTTAGCGGAGCTATCGGAAGAAGAATGCCTCTTCAACCCGTCAAGCCGCAGCTCCACGAGCTGCGAAGGATCAGAGCTGTAGCTGCCTATCAGTTCGGCAGAGGAGCTGAGAAGGCCTTTCCCACGTCAATACTAATCGTTCGATCTCCGAACACGCACAGAATACGCCATGTGTACAATGACGGAAAATTACTCGCCACCTATCGTCCCAAGGACGGGCTTCTGGCCTTGACTGTGAATGGAGGCGTCGCATTGAAGCGGATTTTCAAGGCTCCAAAGCTACGAGTCAAGGTTACCCCCGGTGTAGAGTCGTTCATCAGAAAAGGTGGAAACGTATTCGCCAAACACGTGATAGGGGTGGACCCTGAGCTGCGGCCTGAAGAGGAGGTCCTGGTTGTGGACAAGAAGGACCGCTTGTTGGCAGTTGGGAGATCCTTCTTCAATGCTATAGAGATGCAGAGTTTCGAGATCGGGATAGCTGTGAAGGTTCGGCACGGAGCTGCCGATTCTGAATAGGCTTAACAATCACCGGACAGGGTGGGAGGAGAATGATTTCGCGTTGATGCGTCGAGGAAAGGTCAATCCCCGCGAAGCAAACAGAATGATGCAACGCATGGGCATGCAAGTCCAGCAACTAGACGATGTTACCAAGGTGATAATGGAAACCCCGACCAGAAGGATTGTCATCGACAACCCCGAAGTCGCAACAGTAACAGTACAAGGACAGACCATCTACCAGGTCGGAGGGGGAACTATTCGGGAGGAGGGAGTAGGCGGAGGCTCCGACGATGACGCGAAACTTGTCGCCTCACAGGCAGGAGTATCTATGGAACAGGCGACGAGCGCGTTGCGACAATCCAACGGCGACTTGGCACAGGCTATCATCCTGCTCAAACAGAAACGCAACCCTTGATCTGTCTATATGACCATTCAGGCGACACTGTGCTTCATCCTTCACGATAACAAAGTTCTCTTGCTGAAGAAGAACCCCGGCCTCTTCGGGGCCGGCAAATGGAACGCGCCAGGCGGAAAACTACAACACGGGGAGACTGCTGAACACTGTGCTAAGAGAGAAGTCTACGAGGAGACGGGTCTAGAAGTCCAGCCCAGGAAGATCGGAACTCTCGAATTTTTCAAGTTTGACAAGCGTCAGGACCCGGACTGGATAGCACACGTATTCTTGACGAACGAATTTCACGGGACAATTAAGGAGGGCAAAGAAGGCGTTCTCCGATGGTTCCTGATTGACCATCCTCCGTTCGACGACATGTGGGAAGACGACAGATATTGGTATAGACACGCGGTCGAGGGCAAGAGTTTTCGTGGGAATTTCTACTTTAGAGGAGATTTTGAGAAACTGGTCGAACACAGGATCGAGCTTCTCTAGCCCGCTTGACTATTAAGGAGACTCGGATGGGAGAGAACCGAGCAGGAGACATCATTATTGCGGATAGTCGAATGTGTTCCCAACTTCAGTGAAGGCCGGAGGAAAGAGGTCATCGAATCGATTGCTGACGCCATTCGAAAGACGCCTGGGGTAACGCTCCTCGATGTGGAATCCAACTCTGATCACAACAGGTCCGTGATAAGCTTCGTCGGCGAGCCGGGGCCCGTGAAGGACGCTGCTCTAGCTGCTAGCCAAAAGGCGATTGAGCTGATCGACCTGAGACATCACAAGGGAGAGCATCCAAGAATGGGCGCGGTCGATGTTGTTCCTTTCGTGCCGTTGTCCGGCGTAACCATTGACGACTGCGTTTCGCTAGCCCGTTCTTTCGGGCAAGAGTTTGCCGAGAAATTTCACGTGCCTGTTTTCCTCTATGAGGAAGCAGCGACTACCGCAGAAAGACGGAACCTCGCTGACGTCCGTGAAGGAGAGTTTGAAGGCCTCCAAGACAAGATTGGCAAGGACCCGGCGAAGAAGCCGGACTTTGGTCCCGAGAAGATCCATCCCACTGCAGGCGCGACGGCTGTTGGAGCCCGAGAGATTCTGATAGCCTACAACGTAAACCTTGGGACAAGTGATCTAAACATCGCGAAGAAGATCGCCCACCAACTGCGAGCAAAAGATGGCGGGCTCTCGTTCGTAAAGGCGCTCGGGTTCGAGCTGAAGGAGCGCGGAATAGTTCAGGTGTCGATGAACCTGACGAACTATCGCAAGAGCCAGTTGTTCAAGGCATACGAGCTGGTCAAGCTCTTCGCTGATCGCTACGGCGTCCCAGTCGTAGGGAGCGAGGTGGTGGGGCTCGCACCTATGGATTCCCTCGTCGACTCAGCAGAGTTCTACTTGCGACTGGAGAACTTTAGCCGAGACCAAGTCCTAGAGAGGAAACTCTTCGCTCCTACGCCTTCAACACTGACCGACCAGAGCCTGGCAATGTTCAGCGAGGAAGTCGCGTCCAAAAAGGCCACCCCGGGGGGCGGAAGTGTCTCCGCATACATAGGAGCACTCGCCGCAGGACTCCTCTGCATGGTCGCCCGGATAACGCTGGGAAAGAAGGACCCCCCGCCCAGTGCAGAAAAACTCAACGAGGTGGTAAAGGAGGGTGAGGCTCTTCGCCAGAAACTTCTACGCCTTGTAGTGGA
>Ga0134088_10000018_pt1 | contig 36014 bp, 37 predicted proteins | sample 15_taG_3_FD_94461 | JGI IMG/M metagenome (GOLD analysis project Ga0134088, IMG submission 94461) | Grasslands soil microbial communities from the Angelo Coastal Reserve, California, USA - 15_D_Rain_20cm_5_09182015 | ecosystem: Environmental > Terrestrial > Soil > Grasslands ...
CGCGGGCTCATCACCGCGCGCCACCTGGCCCTCATGAAACCGGGCGCGTTCCTCGTCAACACCGCGCGCGGGCCGATCGTGGACGAGAAGGCGCTGCTGGACGCGCTGCGCGCGCGCCGCATCGCCGGCGCCGCGCTGGACGTGTTCGACGTCGAGCCGTTGCCGAATGGCCACCCGTTCCTCGGCCTCGACAACGTCGTGCTGACGCCGCACCTGGGCTTCGTGACCGCCGAGGGCTACGGGATCTTCTTCGGGCAGGCCACCGAATCGATCCTCGCGTATCTCGACGGCAAGACGCCGCCTCGTGTGGTGGCCGCGCGCGGCTAGCGCCGCCCCGGGGCCCGCTGTTACACTCTCGGCCATGCCACGACTCCTCGCGCTGTTCCTCGTCGTCGCCGTGCTGCCGCTGGCCGCCGCCGCCCTCGCCGCCGATCCCCCGGCGCCCATGCCGCCCGGGATGCTGCCGCCGACGGCGCCCATGGCCGACTTCAACCAGCCCGCCCAGTCGGCCTCGTCGCTCATCGCCGCCCTGCACGTCCGCGGACCGGAGAAGATCATCGGCACGGCGGTCGTGCTGCTGCTGCTGATCGCGCTCGTGATGTTCGCGGGCATGCTGCGCCACGTCTACGGCGGCGCGCGCTCGCCGCGCCGCTGACCGGAGCGCATGGGCCTCACGCGCCACCGCTTCGTGAGGGGCGTCGTGGCGGCCGCTGTCGTCGGCGCGCCCCTCGACGCGCACGACACGACGGAGTTCACGCCCGTCCGGCCGTGAGGACGATCCGCCTCGTCGTCGAGGGCGCGGTCGCGCGCGTCACGCTCGACCGCCCCGAGGTGCTGAACGCCGGCAACGAGGAGTGGGTGCGCGACCTCGGCGAGGTGGTCGCCCGTATCGCGCGCGCCCCCGACGTCCGCGTCGTCGTGCTCACGGGGGCCGGTCGAGCCTTCTCGACCGGCGTCGACCTCGACGCGCTCGCCTCCGGCTCTTTCGGCCTCGCCGACTTCGTCGCGTGGGAAGACGCGATGGTCGCCATCGAGCGGATGGACCGGCTCTTCGTCGCGGGCATCAACGGCCACTGTCTCGGGGGCGGCCTGCAGCTGGCGCTCGTCTGCGACTATCGCCTCGCCTCCGACGCCGCGCGGCTCGGGCTGCCGGCGGTGAAGGAGTGCCTCATCCCATCGATGTCGCTCTACCGCCTGCCGCGCCTCATCGGCGGCGCGCGGGCCCGCGAGCTGATCCTGCTCGGCGAGCCGATCGACGCGCCCACGGCCGAGCGCTACGGATTGGTCAACCGCACGGTGGCCGCCGCCGACTTCGAGCGGGAGCTGGACGCGACCGTGCAGAAGTTCCTGGCGCTGCCGCCCGCCAGCGTCCGCGCCAGCAAGGTCCTCGCCGCGCGCGCCTTCGATCTGGAGTTCGACGCGTTCCGCCGCGAGATGGAGACGCACTTCAAGGTCTGCCTCGACTCCGACGAACACAAGCGCGCGATGGACGCCATCCGCGCCCGGCGAAAGGCCTGACTAGGGCTTCACGCAGTTGATGTAGGTCCAGCAGCACCGGAACGCCGGCCGCCCGCCGAACAGCGTGTCCATCGCGTGGCGGATCAGCGCGAGCCGGTCGCTCACGGCCGGCGCGCCCGCCGCCTTGCCGTCGACCTTGGCCGAGCCGCCGACCCAGCCCAGCACGGCCTCGTGGTAGGCGCTGAGGAATTCGAACCAGTCGTCGACGCTGGCGTCGATCGTGCGCGCGGTGACCGATTCGACGGTGAAGCCGGCGCCCTCCAGGCCGCGCACGTAGTACTCGAGCGGCCGCACGGGCAGGAAGACGCGGTCGCGGTAGGCGAGGTGCGCCTGCATCCGCGCCTCGTCGTCGAGCAGCGGCCGGTACGCCGCGTACCGGGGATCGTTGCGCACGAGTCCGGTGGCCACCTCGTGGATCGTCCAGACGGTCTCGTCCAGGATCCACTCGCTCGGCCGCGCGCTCGGATTGCGGATGTTGCCGGACTGCACGAACACGCGCCCGCCCGGCCGCAGCACCCGCGCCCACGACGCCAGTGTCTGCGGCAGGTCGAGGTAGAGGTGGATGGCGTTGGTCGAGGCCAGCGCGTCCACGCCGCGCGCGACCAGCTCGGGTCCCAGCACTTCCTCGAGCAGCTCCAGGCGCCTGTCCTCCTTCAGCCAGCGCAGCAGGCGGAACGCGACGCGCTCGTCGTCGCCGAACTTGTCGAGCCCGACGCGCAGGAACTTCGGCGAGCTGTCGGCGATCAGCATGCCCACCGGGCGGTCGAAGATCCGCAGCTTCAGCCGGTCGAGGAGAATGCCGGTGCCGCCGGAGTAGTCCACGAGGATCTGGCCCTCGTCGAGATGGCGCGCCAGGTCCTCGACGGTCGGGTCGAGGTTGCGATACCAGCCGTGCTGCTCGACGGTGTCGTAACGCAGGCCGAACGTGTCGACGGGCTGCCGCGTCCAGTCGTCGTCGGGCACGCGGGCGAATCCGGCGGGCCAGCGAAACGCCCGCCGCGGGGCGCGCGCGTCGGGAGCGCCCCGGCTGAGCTCGCGGTGAATGCGCAGCAGCTCCGGCAGCGTCGCCGGCGCGCGCCGGCCCCAGCCGCACTCCGTGGCGATGCCGAAGTCGGCGGCGAAGCGCCGCGCGACGTCGATGCGGCGCGCCGTGCCGGCCACGCCGTCGGTGTGGTGGACGAGGCCGAGATAGAGCTCGGTCTCCGGCCGCAGCCGCAGCCCGGCCAGCGGCGCGTAGTACGCGTCGTCGGCGCGGTCACGCGGCACGGGCAGGTGGACCCAGGTCAGCGGGCGGCCGAGGCTCGCGGCGAGCGCGTTGGCGATCTCCACGAGCCTGGCGGCGTCGCCGGGCTCCGTGAAGTGGCGGTGCTGGACGTCGCCGTAGCAGAAGTGATAGCCGAGCTCGACGTCGGCCGGCACCTGGCGCGAGAGCCGGAGCAGGCGCTCGAGGATGCCGCCCTTGACGTCGTCGAACCACACGGGAAAGACGCCCTCGAGCATCCCGAACTCGAAGTTGGTGTCCCACTGGATCGCGAGCTGGTCGTGGGGCACCTCCTGGACCACGAGCCGCAGCTCCGCGAGCAGGCGCGCCTCGTACGCCGGCTCGAGAGCGCCCTGGTGCTCGGGCACCACGAACGCGCTGATCGGCGCCAGCGGCGTGGGCAGGCAGACCTGGAAGCGGCAGGCCACGGGCACGCGGCCGTCGCGCTTGAGCCGCGCGAACACGCGGTACGACGCGATGGCGGCGTCGGCGTAACCGAGCGCCTCGAAGCGCACGTCCTCGGCGCGCGCGCCGTCCTCGAGCCGGACGCGCGGCAGCGGCCGCCAGCCGTCCGGCGCCGGCGGCACGACTTCGAGCCGCGGCTGCGAGGTGAAGACGGGCAGCTGCCAGACGATCCAGTCGGAGCGCGGGCCCGTCTCGCCGTCGGGCATCCGGCGCAGGCGGTCGCCGAGCTCGCTCGCGAGCGTGGTGAACACGGCCTCCGCGCTGGCCAGCGGCACGCTGCCGACGAGGTGGGCGCCGCGCGCGCTCACGCGGGGCCGTCCAGCAGCGCGTTGCGGTAATGGCCGGGGTAGACGATCGCGGCGCGCGCGGGCATGGCCGCGAGGTCCTGCGCGATCTGCCAGCCCAGCGCCTCGAGCGCCGGCCGCTGGCTGCGCTCGCGCGCGGCGAGCAGCCGCCACGCCTCGTCCTCCGACGGCGCGGCCACGATCACGGGGCCGATGAAGTCGTCGTCGGTGATCCGCTCGAAGAAATACAGCGTCACGAATCTTTGAGGTCGGGTCGTTTCAGCGCCGCCGCCGCCCAGTCGCGGCACGCCTTGCGCTTGAACTCGATCGCCCGCTGCCACTCGTCGAGGGGATAGCAGTCACGCTCGGCGATCACGCGGATCTCCGTCACCGTCGGCTCGTCCAGGCCGAGGCGCTCGGCGATCTCGCGGTCGCTGAGACCGCGCGCATCGATGCGCTGGAACGAGTTCGACAGCCTCAGCACGTCGTCCTTGTGGCGCGCGTAGACCTCGGGGTCGAGCCGGAAGAAGCCCATCTATCGCATCTCCTTGAGCCCGTGCGCGGCCGGGCACACGCGCATGCACTCGAAGCACTGCGCGATGTTCGTCGACGAGTACGTGATCGCCCACAGGGTGCGCGTCATGAAATCGCCGTAGACCAGCATCTTGCGCTTCTCGCGGTCGGGCTCGTTGAGGGTCTCCTCGAGCACCTTCTGGAAGCCGCCGACCCAGTGCGTGTGCACGCGCGTGTTGCAGCGCGCGGCGTCGTAGCCCGTGCGGACGGCGCGGCCGTCCTCGAGCCGGCCGGCCAGGCAGCCGCCCTCGTGGAGCGGGCACACGCGCAGGCAGGGCGTGGTGTGCTCGCGCGCCCACATCTCGCGGCACGGCGGCGCGGGACAGGCGGGCGCCGTCTCCGGCCCGTCCACCTCGAGAGGCGCCGTGGTGATCACGGCGCTCCAGTACATGAAGCCGTGCTCGCGATTGAGGATCGGGCCGGCGAGGCTGCGCGAGCCGAGACCCGCCAGCTCGGCGGCGAGCATGAGCGACAGGAACGGGGTGTCGCCGCTCGCGGTGCCCGGCGGCACGTAGAGCGCGTAGTATCCCAGCTCGCTCTCGATCGACTGCGCGAGCCGCCGGCCCACGCCCTGGATGCGCTCCGTCGTTCCCATCGTGGAGAGCAGCCACGGTGAGGTGGCCACCCAGTCGCCGGCGCGCGGCTGCGCCCCGCCGACCACCACCACCGTGCGCGCCCCGGGCAGCAGGTCGGCCGGACGGTGCCGGGCCGGCGCGTGGGCGTCGAAGGCGGCGGCGTCGGCGACGCCGACGACGGCGGCGCCGGCGCTGATGGCCATCGTCTTCAGACGCTTCGTGGCGTTCGAGGGCAACTCTGTCATTGTTGTAGCGGGTGCCGCGCGGCCGGCTCGAGCCGTGGGTGGCCCGCTAGAGATGCGGCCCGGCTCCGTGCGCTCCTGGTACTGGGTGTTGCGCTCACTTCAGCTTCCTGTGCTTGCGGCCGACGGGGCAGACGCGCATGCACTCGAAGCACTGCGCGATCGAGTCGCGGAAGAACCCGACCGACTGCACGGACTTCGCGAAGAAGTCGGAGTGGATCATCTCGCGGCGTCGCCCGGCGTCGTCCTCGTTCACGACCGCGAGCAGCGCTTTCTGGAACGAGCCGATGCCGTACGTCTGCGCGCGCGAGTGGCACTTCTCGCGGTCGTAGGTCGATGTCTCGATGCGCGCGTCCTTCAGCGTTCCCGACAGGCACGCCGGGCACACGCGCAGGCAGGGGGTGGTGCCGATGCGCTTGTACATGGCCACGCAGCCCGGGTGCGGGCACGCAGGCTCGGCCAGCGGCGGGTCGGCCGGCAGCGGCAGCGTGGTGATGAGCGCGGCGTAGTAGAGCAGGCCGTACTCCGGGTTCAGGATGATGTGCGCGGCGAAGCTGCGCGTGCCGAGGCCGGCCAGCTCGGCGGCGTGCATCATGCTCATCGGCGGCTCGTGGCCGTGCACCGGCAGCGAGGGCGCCTGCACGGCGTAATATCCGAGCTCGCGCTCGATGTAGTCGCACATCGCGTGGATGGCGACGTTCTCGCGCAGGTCGTAGCCGGTGATCTCCATCACCCGGTGGTCGGGGCACCGCCACGCGCCCGCGGTGGGCCCGTCGCCGCCGGCGACGACGACGCTGCGCGCTCCCGGCAGGATGTCCTCCGGCCGAAAGCCCTCGGGCACGCCCGCGCGGAAGGCCTCGGCGGCGGCGACGCCGACGACGCGCGCGCCGGCATCCAACCCCACGCGCTTCACCGCCTGCACGACGCCGTCCGTCGCCATCAGGGTCCCCACTATACGGCCTTCCGCGGGCGGGGTACCACGCCGTAGAATCGCCAGACCGCGATGGACTTCAGCCGCCTCCGCGCGTCCACCATCCCCGGCCTGCTGGTCGAGCGCGCGCGTGCGCGTCCCGCGCGCGTCGCGTTCCGGGCCAAGGAGCTCGGCGTCTATCGCGAGACGACGTGGGCGGCCCTGGCGGCGCGCGTGGCGGCGGTGGCGCAGGGGCTGGCCGCGCGGTTCGGCGTCGGCCGCGGCAGCACGGTGGCGATCCTCGGCGACCCGTGCCCGGAGTGGACGATCGCGGACCTCGCGGCGCAGGCGCTCGGCGCCGTCACCTACGGGATCTACCCGACGAGCGCGCCCGGCGAGGTGCGCTATCTCCTCGAGCACGGCGGCGCGCGCGTGGTGATCGTCGAGGACCAGGAGCACCTCGACAAGACGCTGGCGGTGCTCGACGACGCTCCCGGTGTGCGCGGCGTGATCGTCGTCGACACCCGCGCGCTGTTCATGTACCGGAGCACCCGCGTGCACCGGTTCGCCGACATCGAGGCCGCCGGTCGCGCCCTGGCCCCGGTCGACGCCCTCGCTCGGCTGGCCGCGGGCGTGCGGCCGGACGACGCGGCGACCATCGTCTACACGTCGGGCACGACCGGCCATCCGAAGGGCGCGCTCTACCGCCACGGCCAGCACCTCGCCGCGTGCGCGAACATCCTGGCCCACTATCCGATCCTGACCGACGGCGAGCATCGGGTCGTCGCGATGCTGCCGCTGTGCCACACGATGGGGCGCAACACGGTCATCACGATGCCGCTGCTGGCCGACATCGTCCCGCACTATCCGGAGAGCCTCGCGACCGTCGCGGAGAGCCTGTACGAGGTGGCTCCGACGTTCGTGTTCACCGTGCCGCGATATCTGCAGAAATTCGCGGCGCACCTCCTGGTCGGCATCGACGCCTCGACCACCCTCAAGCGCGCGGCGTATCACGCGGCGCTGCGGCTCGGAGCCCGGGCGGTATCGAGGGGCGCCACGGCTTTGCCGGGGCGCGCCGAGCGCGGGGGGGTATGGGGGGCCATTTCGGGGCCCCCCATGAGGGCGGTCGCCCGCGGGCTCGTGTTCCGCTGGCTGCTGGAGAAGGTCGGCTTCGCGCGGGTGCGGCTGCTGATCTCCAGCGGCGCGCCGCTGCCGCCGGCGGTGGCCACGCTCTGGCAGGTCTGGGGCGTGAACCTGTGCGAGGCGTACGGCCAGACGGAGACGGGCGGCGCTCTCGTCTCGGGCCAGCGCGGGCCGTACCCGCGGCCCGGCGACGTCGGAGCGCCGGCGCCCAACGTCGAGGTCGCGCTCGGCGACGACGGCGAGCTGCGCGTGCGCGGTCCCGATCTCTTCGCGGGCTACTGGCGCGACCCCGAGGCGACGTCGGCCGCGTACCGCGACGGCTGGCTGCTCACGGGCGACGTCGCCGAGCGGACAGCCGAGGGTGCCCTCCGCCTCGTCGACCGGCGGAAGGACCTCGTGATCACCGCCGGCGGCAAGAACGTCAGCCCGTCGCAGATCGAGACGGGCCTGCGCGCGAGCCCCTACGTCAGCGACGCCGTCGTCTTCGGCGAGGGCCGCAAGTACCTCGCCGCGCTGATCGAGATGGATTACGAAACGGTCGCCGAGTGGGCGCGCGAGCGTGGGCTCACGCACACCGGGTACGCGTCGCTGGCCGCGCACCCGGAGGTGACGCGCCTGCTCGACGCGGAGATCGCGCGCGCGAACGCGTCCTTCGGTCGCGTGGAGCAGGTGAAGACCTTCCGTGTGCTGCCGCGCGAGCTGGATCCCGAGCAGGAGGGCGAGCCCGTCACGCCCACGCGCAAGGTCAAGCGCCGGCTGATGCTCGAGCGCTACCACGACCTGGTCGAGTCGATGTTCGCGTCCGACGAAGAGCGGCGGATCACCGCCGAGGTGGCCGCCCTGACACGGGACAAGAAGGAGAGCTGACATGCGAGGACGCATCCTCAGCGCCGCCGTTGGCGTGCTCACGCTCGTGGCGGCGCATCCGGCGGCCGCCCAGGCGCCCGAGCCGTATCGCATCGGCATGACGGCGGCCATCACCGGCCCGTTCTCGGCGGGCTACGCGCCGACCTACGAGGCCTATCGTACGTACTTCAAGCGCGTGAACGAGGCCGGCGGGATCAACGGCCACCCGGTGGTGATCACCTACGAGGACGATCGCGGCGAGCCGCAGCGCGCGGCGGCGGCGGCCAAGAAGCTCACGGACGGCGCGCTGCTGCTGATCAACGCGTCGATCTCGCCGACCTACAAGCCCGTCATGACCGAGGCGGAGGCGTCGAAGACGCCGCTCCTGTTCGGCGGCGGCGTGTGCCCGCGCGAGGCGTTTCCGCCGGCGGCGCCGCTGATCTTCTGCACGACGTCGTTCGGCAGCAAGTGGGACAGCCGCATGGCGCTGGGCTTCATCAAGGAGCAGTCGGGGACGAAGAAGGTGAGGGTCGGCTTCGCGGCGCAGGATATCCCGCTGTCGCGCATCGAGCTGGAGTTCGCCGAGCAGCACGCCCGGGAGCTGGGGATGGACACCATCCCCGTCGTGGTCGTGCCGGGCGCCGCCTCCGACTTCACGCCGTTCGCCCAGAACCTCAAGGATGCGGGCGCGGACTGGGTGTTCTCGTGGGCGCCGTGGGGCGTCGAGATCGGCGTGTTCGAGGCGCTCCACCGCATCGGCTGGAAGGGCAACTACATCCTGTACGGCCACCAGCCCGCCCAGGACGAGCTGACGCGGCTGCGCGCACCCAACCTGCACGCGCTGACGGGCAACGCGATGTTCATCGAGAGCCTGCTGATCCACGCGGAGATCACGAAGCTCGTGCAGGGCCAGACGAACCACCCCGCGCACTACATGGCCGAGGGCTGGACCTCCGCGATGGTGCTCGAGGCCGGGCTGCGCAAGTGCGGCTGGCCGTGCACGCGCGAGAAGCTGGCGCAGGCGCTGTCGAGCGTGAGCGTCGACACCCGGGGGCTGCGCGGCGGGCCGATCGAGATGACGGCGGATAACCACTATCGCAGGGCGACCTACTACAAGGTCTACCGCTGGGACGCGGGCAAGAACGCCATCGTCTCCGTCGGCGGCTGGTCGAAGCTGGACATCAAGTAGATGGCCCAGGCCCTGGCGACGACGCTGGTCGTCGCGAGTCTGTACGCGCTGCTCGGGGCCGGGTACGTGCTGGTCTATCGCGCCTCCCGCGTGCTCAATCTCGCGCAGGGCGACCTGCTCACCCTCGGCGGCTATTTCCTGTTCGCGACGGCCGCCACCTTCCCCGGCGCGCCGGTGCTCGCGCTGCCGCTGGCGGCGGCGCTGAGCGCGCTCACCGGCGTGCTCGTCTACGTCGCCCTCATGCGCCCGATGGCGGGCCACCCGGTGTTCGCGGCGGTGCTGGTGACGGTGACGCTCGGCATCCTGCTGCGCGCGGCCATCGTCCTCGTCTTCACCGACCGCACGCGCCATCCGCTGCAGAACCTCGGGCTCTCGAACCCGCCGCGGCCGCTGGCGGGCGGCGCGGTCGTGTCCACGTTCGACCTCGTGATGGTCGGCGCCGCCGTCGCGTTCTTCGCGGCGCTGTTCGTGTTCCTGAAGGTCTCGCCGCTCGGCATCCGGATGCGCGCGGCGGGTGAGCGCGCGCTGCTCGCCTCGCAGCGCGGCATCAACTTCCACGGTGTGTTCGCGCTGTCGTGGGCGCTGTCGGCCTTCGCGGGCGGTCTGGCGGGGATGATCTATTCGAGCAACGTGCGGCTCGAGCCGTCGCTCGGCATCCTCGGGCTGCGCGCGTTCGCCGTGGCGCTCGTCGGCGGCCTCGACAGCCTCGGCGGCGTCGTGCCCGCCGCGCTCCTCGTCGCCGCCGTCGAGGTGGCCTCCGTGCGCTGGGGCAATCCGCTGCTCTCGGACGTCTCGCCGTTCCTCTGCCTGCTCGTCATGCTCCTGGTTCGGCCGTGGGGGCTCTTCGGGACCAAGGAAGAGCTGGAGCGCGTCTAGTGGCGGCGCTGGGGGGCGGATACTTCAAGACGTCCTACGAAGCCGACCTCGCCCTCGTCGACACGCGGCTCCGACGCGTCGCCCTCGGCGCCCTCGTCGTCGCGCTGCTCGTGCTGCCGCGCTTCGCCTCGGGCTTCGTGCTCGACCTCGTGAGCCAGGCGGCCTTCGCGGCGATCGGCGCCCTCGCGCTGAACGTGCTCACGGGACTCGCGGGCCAGATCTCGCTCGGCCACGCCGGCTTCCTCGCCGCCGGCGCCTTCACCACGGCCGCCCTCGTCGAGCGCGGTCTCGTCTCGCCGCTCGTGACGCTGCCGGCGACGGCGCTCGTCGGCGGCGTGCTCGGCCTCGTCGTCGGCATGCCGTCGCTGCGGCTCAAGGGCCTCTACCTGGCCCTGGGCACGCTGGCCATGCACCACGTCGTGCTCTACGCGGCCGGCGAGATGCAGGCGCGCGCCGGCGGCAACACGGGCTTCACCATCCCGCCGCCGCGCCTCGGCGGCCTCGTGTTCAGGGGCACCGTGGCGTGGTACTACGCCCTCGTCGTGCTCGCCGCCCTGGTCCTCTTCCTCGTGGTGAATCTGCAGCGCTCGCGCGCCGGCCGCGCGTGGATGGCAATCCGCGACCGCGACGTCGCCGCCGCGTCGGTCGGCATCGACGTCGCCCGCTACAAGCTCTCGGCCTTCGTCTGGTCGAGCGTGGTCACGGCGCTCGCGGGCGCGCTCTTCGCCTACCACCGCGGCTTCGTCTCGGTGGAGGCGTTCGGCTTCTTCGTCGCCGTCGAGTACATCGCCATGATCATCATCGGCGGCCTCGGCTCGGCCCTCGGCGCCGTGCTGGGGGCGGCCTTCGTGACGCTGCTGCCCTACGTGATCGACGCGCTCGTGGCCGGCGTCAGCCCCGACGCCGCGCAGTACTACGTGTTCCCCGCAAAATTCGGCGCGTTCGGCTTGCTCATGGCGCTGTTCCTGCTCTTCGAGCCGCTCGGACTGGTCGGCATCTGGCGCCGCGTCCGCAACTGGTTCGCCCTCTGGCCCTTCCGCCACCGCCCGCTGCGCGCGTCGTCCTGATGGGGGGCCCCGAAATGGCCCCCCAGCCTCTTCAAGCGAAGGGGGCTACGCCCCCCTCGGACTCCCCCGGCCAGCGCTCGGCCGCGCCCCGGCGGAGCCGTGGCGCGCCTCGATGACCGCGAGCCCGGCCACCCCGTTGCTCGAGCTGGAGAACGTGGAGGTCGTCTACCACCGCGTGGCGACGGCGGTGCAGGGCGTGTCGTTGCGCGTGCCAGAGCGCTCGATCGTCGCGCTGCTCGGCACCAACGGCGCCGGCAAGACCACCACCCTGCGCGCGGTGTCGGGATTCCTCGGCGGCGACGACGCGCGCGTGGTGGCCGGACGCATCGTCTTCCGTGGCGAGGTCATCACGGGCCGCATGCCGCACGAGGTGGCGCGGCGCGGGCTGGTACTGGTGCCCGAGCGCGACAAGGTCTTCGAGACGCTGACGGTGGGTGAGAATCTCGACGCGGTGGTGCCGGGCCGGCGGCGGCTGGTGACGCGCGAGCAGGTCTTCCACTACTTCCCGGTGCTCGCGGAGCGGAGGCGGCAGCTCGCCGGGTATCTCTCGGGGGGCGAGCGCCAGATGCTCGCGCTGGCGAGCGCCCTCCTCTGCCAGCCCGAGCTGCTGCTGGTCGACGAGCTGTCGCTCGGCCTCGCGCCGGCGATCGTCGAGACCCTGATGGCGCTCGTGCGGCGGCTGCGCGACGAGCTGGGCACGGCCGTGCTGCTCGTCGAGCAGAACGCCGCGGCCGCCCTCGCGGTGGCCGACGCCGGCTACGTGCTCGAGCACGGCCGCATCGTCTACGACGGCTCCGTCGAGCGGCTGCTCGCCCACGAGGACATCCGCGAGTTCTACCTCGGCGTCGGCCACCGCACCGACCGCGTGCGCTACACCGACGTCAAGCAATACCGGAGACGCCGCCGGTGGTTCTGAGCGTCGACGAGGTCACGCTGGAGTTCGCAGGTCTGCGGGCGCTCTCGGGCGTCAGCTTCGCGGTCGAGCAGGGCTCGCTCACCGCGCTCGTCGGCCCCAACGGCGCCGGCAAGACGTCGCTGCTGAACTGCATGGGCGGGTTCTACACGCCGACCCGGGGCCGCGTCACCTTCGAGGGCGCCGCCATCTCGGAGCTGCCGCCGCACCGCGTGGCCGCCGCCGGCGTGGCGCGCATCTTCCAGTTCGTCGAGCTGTTCCGACACATGACCGTGCTCGACAACATCCTGCTCGGTCGCCACCGTCACATGCGGGCGGGCGTGCTGGCGGGCAGCCTCTTCTGGGGCGTCTCGCGCCGCGAGGAGACGCGCGAGCGCCGGCGCGCCGAGGAGGTGATCGAGTTCCTCGAGCTCGAGCGCTCCCGCAAGGAGCCGGTCGCCAGCCTGCCGTTCGGCGTGCAGAAGCTCGTCGGCGTGGGGCGCGCGCTCGCCATGGAGCCCCGCCTGCTCCTGCTCGACGAGCCGTCCACGGGCATGAATCGCGAGGAGAAAGAGAACCTCGCGCGCTTCCTGCTGCGCATCAAGCACGAGCTGGGCACCACGATGCTGTGGATCGAGCACGACATGGAGCTGGTGGGCGATCTGGCGGAGCGCGTGGTGGTGCTGGACTTTGGCCAGAAGATCGCCGAAGGTCCTCCCGACACGGTGTTGCGCGATCCGCGGGTGGCCGAGGCCTACCTGGGCCGCGCGTGGGACGCACAGAAAGGAGCGCCGTCATGACGCAGGCGCTGCCGAAGCTCCCGACGTCGGTGGTCGGCAGCCACGGGCTGCCGGGCTGGGTGTGGCTCGCGCGCGAGGCGATGGAGGCCGGCCGGCTCGGCGCCATCGACCTGCGCGAGCTGATGGAGGACGCCACGCAGGCCGCCCTGCTCGACATGGAGCGCGCCGGGGTGGACGTCGTCTCCACCGGCGAGATGATGCGCGTGCGCTTCATCATCGGCTTCTACGACCACATCCAGGGCATCAAGACGCTGCCGGCGCCGCGGCGGCTCGGCCAGCCCCTCTGGGACACCAACACGCCGTTCGAGGTGACCGAGAAGCTCTCGGCGCCGCGCGGCCTCGGCATCGTGGAGGAGTTCAAGCTGGCGCGCGAGCTGACGGGCAAGCGCATCAAGGCGACCGTGCCCGGGCCCTACACGCTGCTGGTGCCGCTCAAGCTCGGCGGCGGTTACAAGGACAAGGACACCCTGCTCGCCGACCTCGTGAAGATCGTCAACGCGGAGTGCAAGGCGCTGGTCGCCGTCGGCGCGGACTTCGTCCAGATCGACGAGCCGCACCACGGCATGTACCACGGCTCCGCCCACGACGTGTCCAAGGGCATCAACCGGGCCGTCGACGGCGTGGACGCCAAGATCGCTGTGCACGTGTGCTTCGGCAACCTCTACGGCCGGCCGTTCAGCGCCGTGCGCGACTACGCCAACGTCTTCTCCACGCTGCACGAGATCGACGCCTCGCAGATCGTGCTGGAGTTCGCCAACCGCGGCATGGACGACGCCGCGCGCTGGAAGGACTTTCCGCGCGACAAGGAGCTGGGCGCCGGCGTCATCGACGTCAAGGCCTTCAAGTCGGAGACGCCGCACGAGGTCGCCGAGCGGATCCGCGCGCTGCTGCGCCACGTCGCGGCGGACAGGCTCTGGCTCAACCCCGACTGTGGCTTCTGGGAGACGCCGCGCTGGATCGCGAAGCAGAAGCTGAACGCGCTGGTGGAGGGTGCGCGGCTGGTTCGAAAAGAGCTCACGTAAGGAGGCCCCCATGCCGGTCATCCTCGCCGCCGGCGCGCTCGTCTCGCGCTGGATCGGCGCCCTGGTGAGCGCGCAGCTCGCGCGACGTCAGATGGAGCCGCCGATGCAGCAGCTCGTCGTCCGGGTCGTCCGCGTGATCGTCATGCTGTTCGCGCTTGTCGTCGCCCTCGACAAGCTGGGCTTCCAGGTCGCACCGCTGGTGGCCGGCATCGGCGTGGCCGGCCTCGGCCTCGGCATCGCGCTGCAGGGAGTGCTGAGCAACGTGGTGGCCGGCATGAACATCATCTTCACCAAGCCGTTCGCGTCCACCACCCTCGTGCACGCCGACCGCTCGCGGGTCATCATCCCGAACCGCAAGATCGTCGGCGAGATCCTCCACAACTTCGGCGGCTCCCGGCAGCTCAGCCTTGCCCTCGCCGTCGCGCAGCCGGGCGACCTGACCGCGCTGCTCCGCGGCGTGCGCGACGTCGTGATGTCCAATCCGCGCGTGCTGAAGGACCCGCCGCCGGCGATCGGGATCGCGCAGCTCACGGACGTGGGCGTGAAGGTCGCCGTGCAGCCGTGGGTGAAGGTGCCCGACGTCGGCACCGCCGACGGCGAGCTCTACCAGGCGCTCGCCGAGCACCTGCGGGCGCGCGGCGTGGGGGTGACACCGCCGCTGCGCCACGAGGTCCACGCGCTGAACGGCAAGAACTGAGTCTCAGCCCTTGTGCTGGGCGGCCGCGCGCCGGCGCAGCTCCTCCGGCGAGAGGTCTTCCTTGTGGGTGGCCACGTGCCACACGTGGCCGTACGGATCGGCCACGCTGCCCGACCGGTCGCCGTAGAACTGGTCCTGCACCGGCCGGAGGACCTTCGCGCCCGCGGCCACCGCGCGGCCGACCACCGCGTCCACGTTCTCCACGTACAGGTGGAGATGGACCGGGGTGCCGCCGATCGAGCGCGGACTACGGAAGTCCATCTCCGGGAACTCGTCGGCCAGCATCAGGCGCGAGTCGCCGAGCTGCAGCTCGGCGTGTCCGATCCGTCCGTCGGGCTGCGCCATGCGAAACGCTTCCGTGGCGCCGAACGCCTTCTTGTAGAACTCGATGGCGTCGCTGGCGCCCTTGATGCTCAGGTACGGCGTGAGCGCGTGATGGCCTTCGGGAATGGGCTTGACCTGGCCTGCCATGCCTTCACCTCCACCCTCAGATCCTACCGCTCGAGGCTAGGGCGTCTCGATCGGCGTGACCGTGACGTCGCGGCGATCGACGCCGCGCACCACGGTGACGGTCAGGGGCTCACCGATGGGCGACGCGACGAGCCGACGATGGACGTCGTCGACGGTCTGCACCGGACGCTCCCCGATCGCGACGACGAGATCCCCGGTCTGCAGGCCGGCGCGGGCCGCGGGCGTGGCGGGCTCGAGGCTCACGATCTCGATCGCGCGCGCGTTCGCCAGACCCAGCGCGCGCGCGAGTCGGCGCTCGAGCGGCCGGGACTGGCCGCCGAACCCGAGATAGGCGCGGGAAACGCGGCCGCGCGCGAGCAGCTGCGGGATCACCCACGTCGCCGTGTCGATGGGCACGGCGAAGCTGATGCCCTGGGCCATCGCGAAGACGGCCGAGTTGATCCCGACCACGCGGCCGCGCGAATCGACGAGCGGTCCGCCGGAGTTGCCCGGATTGAGCGCGACGTCCGTCTGGATGATGTTGTCGATGAGTCGCCCGGTGGTGCTGCGCAGCGAGCGGCCGAGGGCGCTCACGACGCCGGCCGACACCGTCGACTCGAACCCGAAGGGATTGCCGATCGCGATCACGAGCTGGCCGACACGGAGCCTGGCCGATTCGCCGAGGTGGGCGGCGGGCAGCGCCGGAGCGTCGACGCGGATGACCGCGAGGTCGGTGGCCGGATCGTCGCCGGTCAGCGTCGCGGCGAAGCGTCGCCCGTCGGTGAGCGAGACCTCCAGATCGCTGGCCGCGTGCACCACGTGGCTGTTGGTCAACACGTAGCCGTCCGAGGCGATGATGACGCCGGATCCTGCGCCGGCACCGCCGCGCCGCCCGGCCCGGGCGTTCGTGCGGACGCTCACCACCGCGGGGCCGACCGCGTCCACGACGGAGACCACCGCCGCGGAGTAGGCGTCGAGCAGCCCGGCGTCGGTTGGCTGCGCCGAGGGGGGGACGCCCGGCTGCTCGTGGTCGGCCTCGGCGCCGAGGGGTTCGTAGAGTCGGCTCATGATGGCTGAGATGCCGCCGCGTCAGGAAAGGTTTCGCCTGACCTCGCCCAGCCGTGCGAAGGAACCCAGCACCTTCGCGTGATCGGTCGTCAGGTGGCGCACGATGACGTCCGTGAAGCCCATGGCGCCGAGCTCGCGGAAGCGCTCCGTCACCTGGGCGACGGTGCCGGCGACGAGCGCCTTCGGATCGAAGCCGCGGTAGCCCTTGGCGACGGCGGCCTCGAGCGTCGCCTTCGCCTCCGCCTCGGACTCGCCGACGTAGACATCGCGGCGGATCGCGATCACGCCCGGCGTGCGCCCGTGGGCCTTGCAGCGGTCGCGGTAGTAGCCGATCTTCTCGCGCGCGCCGGTGAACGTGAGGCCGGGCGAGCCGAGCCAGGCGTCCCCGAGCCGCGCGGCGCGATCGATCGCGGGCGGCGCCGTGGCGCCGATCCAGACGTCGACCGGCTCGGCCGGCTTCAGCGCGACGCGCGCCGAGTCGAACGAGAAGAGGCCCGACGCGGTCACCGTCTCGCCGGCGAAGAGGCGTCGCAGCGCCGACAACGACTCCTCGAACGCGGCCACGCGGCTCTTGAGCTGCGCCCCCATGGCGCGGAACTGGGCGTCGTCGTCGCCGAGCCCGCACTGGAAGATGAATCGCCCGCGCATGATCGCGGCCAGCGTGCCGACCTGCTCGGCGATGAGCACCGGGTTCCAGAGGGGCAGCAGGAACAGGCAGCCCGCGGGCTTGTCGCTCCACTCCGCGAGCAGGCGCCCGAGCATCGGCACGTTCTGGTAGTACTTGCCAGGCGTCGCGTGGTGGTCGCCGACGAACAGCGAGTCGAGGTCCGCCTTCCGGGCCGCCGCGGCACGCTCGATCATCCAGCGCGCACCCGCGCGCGGGTCATCCACGGTGTGAGCGCTCGTGAGCGAGACGCCGACCTTCATGTATGCCCCCCCTGGGGGTATCGGTGGACCTCCAGCTCGGTGCCCAGCGCCTCGTTGAAGCGGTTGGTGAAGTTCGCCGCCGCGATGCTCAGCGTGAGCTGCACGAGCTGCTGCGGCGTGAGCCGCTTCTTCAACGCCTCCACCAGCCCGCCGTCGACCTGCACCCGCGTCGTCATCTGCTCGGCGTAGCGGATCACGAGACGCTCGAGCTCGTCGAAGAGCGGGCTCGTCTCGTACTGCGGCAGCGCGTCGAACTTCTCCTTCGGCACGCCGGCTCTCTGACCGAGGGCCGTGTTGTGGACCGTTCAGTACTCGCAGCGGTTGAGCTGCGAGGTCTTCACATAGGCGAGCTGGCGCAGCCTGAGATCGAGCGGGCCCTCGCGCGTGGTCCGGTACCAGGCCTGGAACGGCGCCACCGTGGGCGGATGGTGGGCCATCAGCCTGGTGATGTTGAGCACGCGGCCGGTGGCCTTCTTCGTCTCCTCGTAGACGGGGACGAGCTCGGGCGGCGGATCCTCGACGTAGGGCAGCCGGGCGCTCATGTCCTTGGCCCTCCCGGGGGGTGCCCCCCCTGGGGGGACGGCAGCATCTCCAGCAGCGGCTTGAGCTGGCCCGGGTCGGGGACGAAGCGCGCGCCGCGCGCGCGGTAGACGTCCACGACCTTCTCGTTGAACGGCGTCTTGACGCCGACGCGCCGGCCTTCAGCGACGACGAAGCCGTTCAGGTGATCGATCTCGGTGCGCCGTCCGCGCATGACGTCCTGGAGCATCGACGGCCGGCCACCGGCGCGCGACGTCGCGTCGCCCACCATCTCGGCCTCGACCGCCTCGAGCCCACGGCCCTCGGCGGCGTCGACGAACCGCTGGGCCGCGATGCCGAAGGTCGGCTCGACCTCGAAGCCGCAGGCGCGGCCGACGCGGACGACCTCGGCGCCCAGGTGGACGGCGATGCGCCGCGGCCCCGGCTCGGTCCGGCACTCGGCGGTGCCGAGCCCGCTGAGCCCCGCGAGCGGATTCAGCATGCAGTTGACGGCGAGCTTCGACCAGCGCTCGCCCCAGAGGTTCGTCGTGACCTTCGCGCCCGCGACGGCGGTGAGCAGCTCGGCGATCCGTCGCGCGCGCTCCGTGTCGCGGCCGTCGTGCTCGCCCACCTTGAAGCCGAGCCGCCCCGAGTCGGTGCGCATCGCCACGCCCGGCTCGTACATGCCGGCGCCGATGGTGATCACGCAGCCGAGCGTGCGGTGGGCGCCGGCGACCGCCGCCACCCGGTGGTCGTTGATCCCGTTCTGAAAATCGACCACGAGGCCGTCGTCTTTCAGATATTGCACGCCGAGCCGCGTGGCCCACTCCGTGTCGTACGACTTCACGGCGACGAAGAGGAGGTCGAACGGCTCCGCGATCGACTGCGCCTCGTGCAGATGGAGCGCCTTCACGGCGATGGTGTGGTCGCCACAGGTGCCGGTCAGCCGGAGCCCGCGGCGGCGCATCGTCTCCACGTGCTCGGGCCACTGGTCGATCAGCGTGACGTCGTGCCCCGCCTTCGTCAGCAGCCCGCCCACCACGCAGCCGATCGCGCCCGCCCCGATGATCCCGAGTCTCGTTTTCATGGTCCGATAGCGTACACTTCTTCGCCAATGTCCGGGATCCAGTTCGACCACATCGCCATCGCCGCCGAGCGTATCGCCGACGCGCCGCCCTACCTCATGGGCGTGCTGGGTGGCGTCCCCTACTTCGGAATGTCCGCGGACGTGTTCCGGTTCGGCCAGTGGGAGTTCGACGGCGGCGGCCGCGTCGAGGTCCTCGAGCCACGCGGCGACGATGGCTTCCTGCATCGCTTCCTGACCGCGCGCGGGCCCAGCATCCACCACGTCACGTTCAAAGTGCCGAGCCTGCGGGAGGCCCGCGCACGCGCCACCGGCCTCGGCTACGGCGTCGTCGGCTACAACGCGACCGTTCCGCGCTGGAAGGAGGCGTTCCTGCATCCGAGGGACGCGCTCGGCATCGTGGTGCAGATCGTGGAGTCGCCGGACGAGCCGCCGCGCGGCCACTGGCGCAAGCCGCCGCCGATGCCGGCCGGCCCGCCGCCGCCCGTGCGATTGCTCGGGCTGCGCCTGCGCGCGCACTCGGCGGCGCGCGCGCGGCGCCAGTGGTCCGCGCTGCTGGGTGGCGCCGAGTCGATCGAGAACGGCGTGCACGTGTTTCGCTGGACGGCGTCGCCGCTGAGGATCGCCGTCGAGATCGATCCCGCGAGCGACGAGGGGCCGACGCGCATCGACGTCGCGCCGCCCTCGCGCGCGGTCACCGGGTTGGGCGAGCCCGCGCCTGGACTCGGCGCGGTCTTCGCGGAGGCGCCATGACCGACGCCGACATCGACGCGCGCGTCCGCGCCTCCCTCGACGCCCTCGGCGTTCCCTACGAGGTGATGCAGATCGACCCGGATTTCGCCGACACCGCGCAGTTCTGCGAGAAGTACGGCATCCCGCTCGCGAACTCCGCCAACACCATCGTCGTCGCCAGCAAGAAGGAGCCCAAGCTGTACTGCGCGTGCGTCGTGCTGGCCACCACGCGGCTCGACGTCAACCACACCGTGCGCCGCCTCATGGGCGCGGCCAGGGTCTCGTTCGCGACCGCGGAGGAGACGCAGGCGCTGACCGGCATGATGATCGGCGGCGTGACCATCTTCGCGCTGCCGCCGGACCTGCCGCTCTACGTCGACGACCGCATCATGGCGCTGCCGTGGCTCATCCTCGGGGGCGGCAGCCGCTCGACGAAGATCCGCATCTCGCCCGAGGTGTTCCGCCGCATGCCGAGCACGACGGTCGTCGCGGGCCTCGCCACCGAGCCGAATGCCTGAGCTGCCGGAGGTCGAGGCGGCGCGCCGCGTCGCCGAGCGCGTCGCGCGCGGGCGGCGCATCGTGGACGTGTGGTGCGCGGACGACCCGATCGTCTTCGAGCGTGTGCCCGCCGCGCGCTGGCGCCGCGCGCTGCTCGGCCGCCGCGTGCGCGCGGTCAGGCGCCACGGCAAGCACCTCTGGTTCGAGCTGGACCGCCGCCCGTGGCCCTGCATGCACTTCGGGATGACGGGCGGCTTCCACACGCCCGGCCGCGGCACGCTGCGGCTGGTCGCGCACGGCAAGAAGGGTCCCGGACTGGCGTGGCCGCCGCGCTTCGTGAAGCTGATCCTGAAATTCGACGACGGCGGCGAGCTGGCCTTCGCCGACGCGCGCCGCCTGGGCCGCGCGCGGCTGCGCCTGGATCCCGCCGCCGAGCCTCCCATCAGCCTGCTCGGCTTCGACGCGTGGCGCGGGCTGCCGCCGCTCGCGTCCTTCAAGGCGCTGGTCACCGCGCGCTCGTCGCCGATGAAGGCGCTGCTGCTCGATCAGTCGTTCGCGGCCGGCGTCGGCAACTGGATCGCGGACGAGGTGCTCTACCAGGCGCGGATCGACCCGCGGCGCCGCGCCGGCACGCTCACCGGCGACGAGATCCGGCGGCTGCGCACCGCCCTCGCGCGCGTCATCGCGGTGTCCGTGCGCGCGCGCAACGACAGCGATCGGTATCCGCGCACGTGGCTCTTCCACGACCGCTGGGGCAAGAATCCCAAGGCCTACACGGCGCGCCGCGAGAAGATCCGCCACGACACGATCGGCGGCCGCACGACGGCCTGGGTGCCGTCGGTGCAGCGCTGACGCGTCCATGCGGCTTCGAGAGAGTTGCCACATCGATTGAAGGTCAGCGCCATGGAGCTGTGCGAACGCGATGCATGACGTCCACTCGGCCCGGCAGGCCGCCGAGCAGGGGAGGCTGGAGGAGTGGGTGCACGCCTATCTCTCGAGCGGCGCCTGGGCCGATCCCGCCTTCGTCGCGGGCCTGCGTCGCCAGCGGCGCTGGTGGCTCGGGCCGCTCTGCCTGCCGCTCGTCGCGGTCACGCGCGTCTGCGGTCCGGAGCCGGACCTCGAGTATCCTCAGGCGCCCGTGCGCTGGGAGGCGAAGGTGGCGGCGATGGCGGCCGAGATCTCGGACCCGCTGGCATTGCCGCCGTTCATCACCGAGTACCGCGACGGCACGCTGAGCCTTCGCGACGGCAATCACCGCCACGAGGCGCTGCGCCGCCGCGGCGTCACGGAGTTCTGGGCGATCGTCTGGTGCAACTCCGCCGCGGATGCGGAGGCGGCGGCCATGCGCCTGAGGTGAGTTCCACGAGGCGCGTGACGTTGATACTGCTGCCGGGGTTGGATGGGACCGACATCTTCTTCCGCCCGCTGCTCGCGGCCCTGCCGCCGTGGATCGAAGCGCATTGCGTCGAATATCCCGTCTCCGGGCCGAATGACTATCGCGATCTATTACCGCTCGTGCGCAACGCATGCCAAGCTTGCGAAGAGTTTTTCTTGCTGGGGTGGTCCTTTTCAGGTCCGCTTGCGCTCATGCTGGCGGCGGAGTCCCCCGCAGCGCTTCGCGGCGTCGTCCTCTGCGCCTCGTTCATCTCGCCGCCATGGCCCTTCATTCGTGCACTGCGCCTCGCGGCGACCGCCTCAGTCGCGCGGTTCCTTCCGTTCGTTTCTCGAGCGCTGGCATTGTTCGGGCGGTACTCGTCGGACGACTTTGTGCGCGACAGGGCGGAGTGCTGGTCTCGCGTTCCGCCGTCGGCCCTCGCGGCTCGGGCCCGCGCGGTGCTCGCTGTCGACCTTCGTTCGCGGCTGGCGTGTGGGGTTCCGCTGCTCTACATCGGGGGGTCGAAGGACATCATCGTTCCCCCCTGGAACGCCCGCGCGGTCGCGAATGCGATCCCGGCGGCGCGCGTGGTGACCATCGACGGACCTCATCTGGCGCTCTACACGAATGCCGCAGCGGCGGCGGACGTCATCGTCGACTTCATGCGACAGGGGACACCGGGACGCCGATTCGACGCCGCTAGCCCAGGGGCGTAACCTCCACGCGCGCGTCGAAGGCCGCCTGCCCGGCCGCGAACCCCAGCGCCTCGACGGCGCCGTCGGGGAGAACGGCGTCGCCGGACGTCAGCGTGTTCAGCCCCGCCCAGCCGTCGCGCATCCACACGGTGCCCGGCGGAATCTTCGGCGTGACGTAGGCGCGCGCCTGCATCTCGCCCCGCGCGTTCGTGATCGTGATCCTGGCGCCGTCGCCGACGCCGCGCGCCGTCGCGTCGGCGAGCGAGATCCAGAGCACCGGCTCGGGGTCGGCCTTGGCGAGGCTCGGCAGCGCCTGGCCGTGGTCGTAGAAGCCGTGGAAGGCGGTGAGGGTGCGGCCCTGGCGCAGCGTCAGCGGATACGGTGAGTCGGCCGGCGCCTCGTAGACGGGGAGGCCCGGCAGGCCGCGCGACACCGCCAGGTCCGAGAAGAGCTCGAGCTTCCCCGACGGCGTCGGAAACCTCAGATCCGGATGCCCGACGTGCGAGACGTTCATGGCGCGCATGCCGCCCTCGGCGGCCAGCGCGGCCACCGTCGCGTGCCGCGTCGCCGGCACGTCGATCATCGCGTCGACGAGCTCCGCGTCGTCCTTCCATGGGAAGAAGTCATCGAGCCCGAGCCGCTCGGCCAGCGCCCGCAGCACCCACGGCATCGAGCGCGTCTCGCCCGGCGCCGGCAGCGCCTGCGGCATCAGGTAGACGTGCGTGTTCGTCGCCTTGCAGCCCAGCTCCTCGAGCCAGGAGGTCGACGGCAGCAGGACGTCGGCGAAGCGCCGCGCGGTGTCGTTCTCGAAGAGGTCGTAGCAGACGACGAGGTCCTGCCGCGCGAGCCCCTCCGCCACACGGTGGGCGTCGGCGAAGGACGAGAGCATGTCGGTGCCGAACAGCAGCAGCACGCGCACGCGGCCGCTCACGAGCGACTCGGTGATGCGCGGCATCTGGTTCGGCACGTCGTCGCCGGGCGGGCGCCGGTCGAGCGCCACGATGGTGCCCAGCACCTGGCCGCGCAGGCTGGCGCCGTGACGCGGCCCGAGCCCGCCGCCGGGGATGCCGACCTGGCCCGTCAGCGCGGGCAGGCACGCGATGGCGCGCGCGGCGTGCCAGCCGTTGGACGCCTTGTGCATCGAGGAGCCGCCGACGATGATCATCGCCGGGCGCGTGCTCGCGTACCGCCGCGCGAGGTCGACGATGCGCCCGGCGGGAATGCCGGTGATCCCCGCGGCCCACGCGGGCGTGTGCGCGGCGAGGTGAGCGGCGAGGCGCTCGAAGCCGATCGTGTGCTGCGCGACGAAGTCGCGGTCGACGAGCCCCTCGGCGACGAGCACGTGCAGCATCGCCAGCGCGAGCGCCGCGTCGGTGCCGGGTCGGATCACGAAGGTCTCGTCCGACTGCGCGGCCGCCTCCGTCTCGCGCACGTCGACCGTCACGATACGCGCGCCGCGGCGCTTCGCGGCGGCGAGGTGGCGGCCCGTGTTCGGCTGGCTCGCGAGGTTCGCCCCCCAGAGGAGGATCAGGTTCGCGTTCGCCCCCATGTCCTCCTTGGTGTTCGGTTCCAGGAGCCCGGTGATCCCGAGCCCGAAGCCGCCGAGCGCCCAGCAGATGATGGCCGGGCTCCACCACTGACAGCCGTAGATGTTCGAGAAGCGCCGCAGCAGGTGCGAGTGGATCCGCGTCCCGTAGTTGTTGGCGAAGATCCCGTGTCCCGGCCACGTGGCGACGGCGTCGCGTCCGGCCGCGCGCATCCGTTCCACGATCAGGTCGAGCGCCTCGTCCCAGGTGGCGCGCCGCCAGCGGTCGCCGCGCGTCGCGCGCAGCATCGGATAGAGCAGGCGCCGGGGGTTGTCGAGAATCTCGGGCGCGGCCTGGCCGCGCACGCACAGAAAGCCGCGGCTGTCGGGGTTGTCGGGGTCGCCGGTCACGCGCGTCACGCGGCCGTCCTCGACCTCCACCAGCATCCCGCACAGCGTCGGGTGGCAGTTCATCGGGCACATCGTGCGAACCGTGCGCTTCACGACGCCATGATACTCGCCGGCATGTGCCGTGCACCCGCCAAACCCTCGTGCGAAGCGCGTGGAGACGGCTGGGCACCGGAGTGCTCTGTCTGACCCTCTCGGAGTGCACGCCGTCCCGGCCGCATCACAAGACCCTGCCTCCCCCCAGGACTCGATTGCGCCGGCGAAGCCGGCGCTCGAACAGAGCCAGGCCGCGAACGTGCGTGGCATACTCTGGCATCCATCGCGAGGAGGCGAGCATGGCCGGAACGAAGCTGCCGACGCAGGCCGACGTGGAGTCGTACTTCAAGCGGCTGAACAACTGGGGGCGCTGGGGCCACGACGACCAGCGCGGCACCGTGAACCTCATCACCGACGCGCGCCGCGCGGCCGCGCGCGCGCTCGTGAAGACCGGGCGCACCGTCTCGCTCTCGCGCGAGATCGTCGCGCAGCCGCATCTGCAGTTCATGTACCACGTGACGTGCCCGTCCAAGCGCGAGCGCGCCGACGTGGTGCTCGACCGCTTCGACCTCGTGTACCACGGCTTCTGGATCACCCACGTCGACGCGCTCTGCCACGTCGGCTGGGACGGTGAGCTCTACAACGGCCGCTCGTTCGCCGACAGCCTCTCCGCCGCCGGCTCCGCCTGGTGCCCGATCGACCCGCTGTTCGACGGCATCCTGACGCGCGGCGTGCTGCTCGACGTCGCCGCCGGGCGCAAGGAGGGCTACGTCACCGTCGGCAATCCGGTGACGCCGAGGGAGCTGGACGAGACGGCGGCGCGGTTCGGCGTGCGCGTCGAGCCCGGCGACGTGGTCGTGGTGCGCAGCGGCGACGAGACGTTCCGCCGCGAGCATCCGGACTGGATCCCACGCGTCTCGCCGCATCCGGGCCTGCACGTCTCCTGTCTCGAGTGGTTCCGCGAGAAGGACATCGCGGCGATCTCGTGGGACATGATGGACGAGCGCCCGATCGGTTACGCCGGCTTCGGCATGGGCGTGCACCTCGCCATCCCGTTCCTCGGGCTGGCGCTGGTGGACAATACGAACCCCGAGCGGCTGGCGAAGGCGTGCGCGGAAGAGGGGCGCTACGAGTTCCTCTTCACGGCCACGCCGCTCCGGCTCGTCGGCGCCACCGGCGCGCCCGCGCACCCCATCGCGGTGTTTTGAATATGGGGGCCCCGAAATGGCCCCCCATACCCCCCAATACTCGGAAGCGCCCCGGCGAAGCCGTGGCGCTCCTCGATCGCGCGCGCGGCCCCGAGCGATCCGCTACTCGATCGTGTGGCGCATCCAGACGTTGGGGTCCTCGTAGCGACCCTCGTCCGCGTTTCTGTCGATGACGACGGGCTGGAGCGCGCCGGGCACGACGTACGAGCCGGAGTCGGGAAAGCGCAGGTCGGTCCAGCGCTCCCACTCCTCGACGCTCCCCGTGATCAGCAGCGTACGCGGCGCGACGGCCAGGATGTCGGCGCCCATCCGCGCATGGACGCGGATCCAGCGGTCCATCGGCAGGCCGTCGTCGTTCTGCCAGCGCGCGTAGCGCTCCATCGGCGCCAGCGGATACGCGCTCTTGTCCGCCGGCCGCACCGGCGCCAGCAGCGTGCCGAGCCCGTGGACGCGCGCGAGGTCCACCATCGCGCGCACGGCGACGGGACTCAGGCCCTGGCCGCGATAACGCGCGTCGACCATCGCGGCGAGCGCGCAGAGCACGGTGGGCGCGCGTCCCGACTCGTGATCGGCGGTCGCGCGCGACAGGATCTCCGCGATGCTCGACGGGAGGTCCTCCACCGTGCCGCTCCACACGAGGGGGACGGCGTGCGTGGCGGCGATCGTCGGGCCCATGCCGTCGACGAGGACCAGCTGCCAGTCCGCCCACGTCGTGTAGAGCGACGGCCAGTACTGTCCGTAACCGAGCGCGTCTTTCTGCCGGAGGAAGCGCGGCCACGAGGCCTCGGCGAGACGCTCGAACTCGTCCTCGAGGTCCGGCCGCTCGCGCAGCGTGAAGGTCTTGAAGGGCATGCGCGTCATGATACGGTGGCCTGCGACATGGCGCAGGCGATTCCGCCGCTGCCCGACACGCTGCCCGCCGACCCGCTGCCCCTCGTCGCCGCGTGGCTGGCCGAGGCCGCGCGCGCGGTCCGCAACTCGACGTCGATGACGCTGGCCACCGTCGGCGCCGACGGGCGGCCGGCGGCGCGCATGGTCATCTGCCGCGGCTTCGACGCCGCGAGGGGCTCGTTCGTCTTCTACACCGACCGCGACAGCGCCAAGGGCGCCGAGCTCGCCGCGCGGCCGTGGGCGGCGCTCGTCTTCCACTGGGACGTCGTCGAGCGCCAGATCCGCGTGGCCGGTCCGGTCACCGACGTGGCCGACGCCGAGAGCGACGCGTACTGGGCCTCGCGCCCGCCCGACGCGCGCGCGGCCGCCGCCGCCAGCGAGCAGAGCCGTCCGCTCCCGTCGCGCGCGGCGCTGCTCGCGCGCATCGCGGAGGTGACGGCGCGCGCGCAGGGCGGCGAGGTGGCGCGGCCCAAGCGCTGGGGCGGGTATCGCGTGTGGGCCGAGCGCGTCGAGCTCTGGGTCGGCCAGCCGGGACGCGCGCACGACCGGGCTCGATGGATACGGCCGCTGACGCGTCATGGCGACGGCTACGCCGGCGGCGCGTGGTCGGGCACGCGGCTCATGCCGTGAGCGGCTGGCTGCCGGCCACCGACATGCCGCGCTACGTGCGCGAGCTGTGCGACTTCGTCGGCTTCGGCGAGTCCGACGCGGCGACGGTGCGCGCCAGCGCGCCGGTCGTCCTCGAGCGCGAAGCCGAGCTGACGACGGCCCTCTACGATCACTTCCTGAAATTTCCGGAATCGGCGCGCTTCTTCCTGGGCGCCGACGGCGCGCCCGACGCCGCGCGGATCGAGCGGCGCAAGCACAGCCTCGCGCGCTGGCTGCGTGAGACCGCACAGGCCGCGGTCACCCACGAGTCGTCGTACTACCTGCTCGCCGTCGGACTCTCGCACAGCCACCGGGCCACCGGCCCCGGCGGCGTGGTGCCGGCGCACCTGGTCGTCAACGCGATCGGCCTGGCGCAGACGGCGCTCGCACACCTCTTCGCGGCGGCGCTGCCGCCGGCCCGCGCGCTGGAGGCGAGCGTGGCGTGGAACAAGCTGCTGCTCGTCCACCTCAACGTGTTCCTGCTCGGCTACCTGCCGCCCGCGCCGCGGTGAGTCACGGGTCGTGGCCATGATCGTGAGCGAGCGGGTGGCCCTGGCGCCCTACACGACGCTCGGCGTGGGCGGGCCGGCGCGCTGGTTCGTGGAGGCGACGGACGAAGCGACGCTGCGTGAGGCGCTCGCCTGGTCGCGCGCCCGTGGCGTGGCCCTCCGCACGCTCGGCGGCGGCTCCAACGTCGTGGTGGCCGACGCGGGCATCGAGGCGCTCGTGGTCCGGGTCGGCCTGCGCGGCGTCACCACGCGCGAGGCCGGGCGCGTCGTCGACGTCACCGCCGCTGCCGGCGAGCCGTGGGACGACCTCGTCGCCCTCACGGTGGCGCGCGGCTGGGCGGGACTGGAGTGCCTGTCGGGCATTCCCGGCTTCGTCGGCGCCACGCCGATGCAGAACGTCGGCGCCTACGGCCAGGAGGTGAGCGACACGGTCGTCGCCGTGCGCGCGCTCGACACGACCACGGGGGAGGCGGTGACGCTCTCACCGGCCGAGTGCGGCTTCGCCTATCGCGACAGCGCCTTCAAGAGTCGAGAGCCGGGGCGCTACGTGGTGCTCGCGGTGACGTACCGCCTGCAGCCGGGCGGGGCGCCGACGCTCGGCTACGCCGACGTCGAGCGCGCCGTCGCCGCGCGCGGGCTCACGGCGCCGACGCTCGCCGACGTCCGCGCGAGCGTGCTCGCCATCCGCCGCGCGAAGTCGATGGTGCTCGACGCCGGCGACCCGAACCGCCGCTCATGCGGCTCGTTCTTCACGAACCCGATCGTGACGCCCGACGCCGCCGCGCGCGTCGCGGAGCGCGCGGGCGACCCGACGCTGCCGCGCTGGCCGCAGGCCGACGGCGGCGTGAAGCTGTCGGCGGCGTGGCTGATCGAGCGCGCGGGCTTCCGGCGCGGCCAGCGTGAGGGCACGGTCGGGCTCTCGACGGCGCACGCGCTGGCCATCGTCGCCCACGACGGCGCCCGCGCGGCCGACGTGCTGGCCTTCGCGCGCCACCTTCGAGATTCCGTCGCGGAACGCTTCGGTGTCAGGCTCGCGCTCGAGCCGGCGGTCTGGGAGTAGGCCAGCGTGCGCCGGCGCGCCACGCCTCCGACCCCGGCGGTCGACACGGTGTCGGCCCCGCTCGACGGCGCGGCGAGCGCGTGATGGATGCCCTCTCGGCGCGCCGCCGGTCGATCGTGCGGCGCACGCGAGCCGCGAACCTGTTCGGCGCCGTCATGGCATTCGTCTATTTCCGTTTCATCGACCCCATGACTGCCGGTCCCGAGGTCGCCTGGCCCGAGATCGTCTTCTCCGTCGTGGCGTTCACCGGGCTCACGCTCGTCGGCGTTCGAATCGGGTCGCGCTGGGCCGCGCCGATCGGCTCTGGCGACCCCGCCGCGCCTGAGGTGCGCCGGCGGGCGCTCATGTTCCCGTGGGCGATGGCGGCGGTCGTGTTCGGCGGTTGGGTGATGGCGGGCGTCGTCTGGGGCGTCGTGTGGCCGCTGCTCGCCGGCACGTTCACGCTCCCGTCGGCGGTGCGAGCGGGGATCGGCATCACCGCCGTCGGCGGCGTGGTCACGGCGACCATCGTGTTCTTCTCGATCGAGAACCGCTGGCGGCACGAGCTGCCGCAGCTCTTTCCGGCCGGCGACCTCAGCTCGGTGCGCGGCGTGCCGCGCCTGCCCGTGCGCGCGCGGCTCCTCGTCGTGTTCTTGCTGACGAGCGTCGGCCCGCTGGCGCTGCTCGGCCTCGTCGCCTGGCGCCGCGGCCGGCTCGCCGCCGCCGATCCCGCGAACGCCGGCATGATGCTCGGCGAGATGCTGGCCATCATCGGATTCTTCATCGTGGCGGGCCTGGTGGCGGCGGTGCGGCTGTCGTGGGTCGTGTCCGACAGCGTGGCCGCGCCGCTGCTCGGCCTCACCTTCGCCATGGCGCGCGTGGAGCGCGGCGATCTCGACGCGCACTGCCCCGTCGTCTCCAACGACGAGATCGGCGCCGCCACCGAGGGCTTCAACCGCATGCTCGACGGCCTGCGCGAGCGCGAGACGATCAAGGACGCGTTCGGCCGTTACGTCACGCGTGAGGTGCGCGACGAGATCCTGGCCGGCCGCGTCAGCTTCGAGGGCGAGCAGCGCGAGGTGACGATGCTCTTCGCGGACCTCCGCGATTTCACTCCGTGGGTCGAGTCCACCGAGCCCCGTCAGGTCGTGCGGGACCTCAACGCCTATTTCGCCGAGATGGAAGCAGCCATCCGCGCCCACGGCGGCCTCGTGCTGCAGTTCATCGGCGACGAGATCGAGGCCGTCTTCGGGGCGCCGGTGCCGGCGCCCGACCACGCCGCGCGCGCGGTGCGCGCCGCCCTCGACATGCGCGCGCGGCTGCGGGCGTGGAACACGGGGCGCGCGCGCCCGCTGAGCCACGGCATCGGCGTGCACACGGGCGCGGTCCTCGCCGGCGCCATCGGCAGCCGCGACCGGCTCTCGTACGCGCTCGTCGGCGACACCGTCAACCTCGCCTCCCGCATCGAGGGCCTCACCAAGGAGGTCGGCGCCGACATCCTCGTGAGCGCCACCACCGCGCGGCGCCTCGACGGCGGCGTCGCGCTCGAGCCGCTGCCGGCCGTGCGCGTGAAGGGCAAGACCGCCGAGGTGGAGGTCTTTCGCGTCGTCTGAGGGTGTACGCTGGAGAGCGTCACGAGGCCACGCATGCTGCCCTTCGACGAGATCGCCCGCGCGAATCCCGAGTACGTCGACGCCCTCTATCGCGAGTACCTCCGCGACCCCACCGCGGTGGACGAGCGCTGGGCCCTCGTCTTCGCCGGCTTCGACCTGGCGCTGCGCGACGGCGCGCGCGCCGGCGGCTCCGTCGCGGAGCTCGTGCACGCGTATCGCGAGCTCGGCCATCTCGTCGCCGACCTCGACCCGCTCGGCGGCAGCCCGCGCGAGCACCCGCTGCTGCGGCTGTCGGAGCTCGGCTTCACCGAGCGCGACCTCGACCGCGTGGTGGACTGGGCACCGTTCAAGGGCGGCGCGCGCGGCCCGCTGCGCGAGCTGATCGCCGCGCTGCGGGAGACGTACTGCGGCACCCTCGGCGTCGAGTACCTCTCGGTGGCCGACAAGGGGCGGCGCGACTGGCTGCAGGAGCGCATGGAGCCGCGGCGCAACCATCCCGACCTGTCCGCCGACGAGCGCCGCGCGATGCTCGAGCGGCTCGTCATCGCGGAGATGTTCGAGCAGTTCCTCCAGGCGCGCTACCCGGGGCAGAAGCGCTTCTCGCTCGAAGGCGGCGAGGCGCTGGTGCCGCTGCTCGACGCGCTGGTGGAAGAGACGGCGCGGCGCGAGGTGGCCGAGGTCGTGCTCGGCATGGCCCACCGCGGGCGGCTCAACGTGCTCGCGCACGTGCTCGAGGAGCCCTATGAGATGATCTTCGCGGAGTTCGAGGGCGCGCCGCTGCCGGACGACATCCTCGGGGACGGCGACGTGAAATATCACCTCGGGTACTCGAAGGACCGCCAGACGCGCGCGGGCGCCGAGGTCCACCTCTCGCTCACGTCGAACCCGAGCCACCTCGAGTCGGTGAACCCCGTGGTGGAGGGGATCGTCCGCGCCAAGCAGGCCTATCGCGAGGACCGCGACCGCCGGCGCGTGGCGCCGGTGCTGCTGCACGGCGACGCGGCCTTCATGGGCCAGGGCATCGTCTACGAGACGCTCGCGCTGTCGCCGCTGCCGGCGTTCACGACGGGCGGCACCATCCACGTCATCGTCAACAACCAGATCGGCTTCACGACCTCGCCGGAGGAATACCTCTTCACGCGCTACCCGTCGGACCCCGCCCAGGTGCTGCGCGCGCCCGTCTTTCACGTCAACGCCGACGATCCCGAGGCGGCCGTGCAGGCGGCGCGGCTCGCGGCCGGTTATCGCCAGACGTTCCGCGCCGACGTCTTCATCGACTTCGTGTGCTACCGGCGCCACGGTCACAACGAGCTGGACGACCCGACGCTGACGCAGCCGGTGATGTACGAGCAGATCCGCAATCACCCGTCGGTGGTCGAGCGCTACACCAAGCGCCTGGTCGAGGCGGGCGTGGTGGACGAGGCGCAGCTGGCGGAGATGCGCCAGGCGCGCCGCGCGGCGCTGGAGGCGGCGCTCGCCACCGCGCGCAAGGAGATGCCGCGCCAACAGGTCTTCGCGTTCGGCGGCGTCTGGCGCGGCCTCGGCTGGGCGGGCGAGGACTGGAGCGCCGACACGCGCGTGCCGGCCGACCGGCTGCGGGGCCTCGGCGCGGTGCTGGCGCGGCTGCCCGCCGACTTCACGCCGAACCCGCGCGTGAAGAAGCTGCTCGACGACCGGCACGCGCGCATCGCGCGCGGCGAGGCGCTCGACTGGGGCGCCGCGGAGTCGCTCGCCTATGGCAGCCTGCTGCTGGAGGGCACGCCCGTGCGCGTCAGCGGCCAGGACACCGTGCGCGGCACGTTCGGCCATCGTCACGCCGCGATCTTCGACGCCAAGGACGGGCGACCGTGGGTGCCGCTCAACCACGTTCAAGACGGTCAGGCGCTGCTCGAGGCCGTCAACAGCCCGCTCAGCGAGGAGGCCGTGCTCGGCTTCGAGTACGGCATGTCGAGCGGCGACCCGCGGCGGCTCATGGTCTGGGAGGCGCAGTTCGGCGACTTCGTGAACAGCGCGCAGGTGATCATCGACCAGTTCATCGCGAGCGGCGAGTCCAAGTGGCAGCGCATGAGCGGGCTCGTGCTCCTGCTGCCGCACGGCTACGAGGGCCAGGGCTCCGAGCACTCGAGCGCGCGGCTCGAGCGCTTCCTGCAGCTCTGCGCCGACCGGAACATCCAGGTGATCGTGCCGACGACGCCGGCGCAGATCTTTCACGCGCTGCGGCGGCAGATCCACCGCCGCTTCCGCAAGCCGCTCGTGGTGATGTCGCCCAAGAGCCTGTTGCGCCACCCCCAGGCCGTATCGCCGCTCACCGAGCTCACGGACGGCGGCTTTCGGCTGACGCTCGACGACCCGAGCCCGCCGTCGGCGGCGCGCCGCCTTGTGATCTGCGCGGGCAAGATCTTCTACGCGCTCGACGCCGCGCGACGCGAGAAGCAGCGCGACGACGTGGCGCTCGTCCGCATCGAGCAGCTCTACCCGTTCCCCACCCACGAGGTGCGCGCGCTGGTCCAGCGTCACGCCTCGGCGCGCGAGGTCTGCTGGGTGCAGGAGGAGCCGGCCAACCAGGGCGCGTGGTGGTTCGTGCGGCCGCTGCTCTCGCCGCTGCTCCGGCCCGACGTCCGCTTCTCCTATATCGGCCGGGTCGAGGCCGCGGGCGTCGCGACGGGCTCGTACCAGATCCATCAGGCCGAGGAGCAGGCGATCCTCGAGCAGGCCCTGGAGCGCTGACGTGGCCGTCGAGATCCGGATCCCGCCGCTCGGCGAGTCCATCAACGAGGCGACGCTGGTGCGCTGGCTGAAGGACGACGGCGCGCACGTCGAGGCCGACGAGGTCGTGCTGGAGCTCGAGACCGAGAAGGCGGCCATGGACGTGCAGGCGGAGACGGCGGGCCGGCTGGGTATCGTGGTGCCGGCAGGCTCGCGCGTTCAGCCGGGCACGGTGGTGGGACGCATCACGGAAGAGGCGGCGCCGGCGCGCAAGGAAGCGGCGCCGGAGAAGAAGGCCGCGGCGTCGGAGCCGAAGGACGCCGCGCCGAGGAGGCAGGTCGCCGAGCCCGTCGGCGCCACGAAGGCCGCCGCGCCCGCGCCGGCGCCGCGCGCCGAGCCGACCCCGCGCCCCGAGCCTTCGCCTCGCCCGGAGCCGCCGCGGCGCGCGGAGCCGCCACCCTCGGCACAGGGACCGCGCGACGGCGACGGCCGGCGTCCCGCCGCGCACGACGACGACGCCGAGCGGGAGCCGCTGAGCCAGCTCCGCCGCACCATCGCCGCGCGCCTGGTCGAGGCGCAGCGCACGGCGGCCATCCTCACCACCTTCAACGAGGTCGACCTCGGCGAGCTGCTGGCGCTGCGCGCGCGGCACCGCGAGCGGTTCAAGGCCAGGCACGGCGTCGACCTCGGCCTCATGTCGCTCTTCGCTCGCGCGGTGATCCACGCGCTGCGCGAGGTGCCGATCCTCAACGCGCGGATCGACGGCACCGACGTCGTGAAGCCGCGCCACGTGCACCTGGGCATCGCGGTCAGCACGCCGCGCGGGCTCGTGGTGCCGGTGGTGCGCGGCGCCGACGGTCTCGGCCTGGCCGCGCTCGAGCAGGCCATCGGCGACGTCGCGCGCCGCGCGCGCGACGGCAGGCTGACGCCCGGCGACCTCGCGGGCGGCACCTTCACGATCACCAACGGCGGCGTCTTCGGCTCGCTGCTCTCGACGCCGATCCTCAACCCGCCGCAGTCGGGCATCCTCGGCATGCACAAGATCGAGGACCGGCCCGTGGCGCGCGAGGGCCAGGTCGTGATCCGCCCGATGATGTACGTCGCGCTCTCGTACGACCATCGCCTCGTCGACGGCGAGCAGGCCGTGACGTTTCTCGTGCGCGTGAAGGAGGCCCTCGAGGACCCGGCCCGCATGGTGCTGGAGGTGTGAGCCTGCTCGCCCACACGCGCGTCGGCGCCGGGCCGCGCACGGTGTTCCTGCTGCACGGCTTTCTCGGCTCCGCGCGCAACCTCGCCACCCTCGCGCGCGGTCTCGCGCAGCGCAGGCCGGACGTCAGCGTCATCGCGCTCGACCTCACCGGCCACGGCGAGTCGCCGCCGCTGCCGCCGCGTCCGGACGTGGCCGTCATCGCGCGCGACGTCCTCGACACCGCGCGCGCCCTCGCGCCGGCCGCGCCGTGGACGCTGCTCGGGCACTCGCTCGGCGGCCGCGTGGCGCTGCGCGCCGCCCTGGTCGCGCCCGCCGCGCTCGCTCACCTCACGCTGCTCGACGTCACGCCGTCCCCGCGCGCGCCCGGGGGCGAGGTCGCCCCGATCGTGAAGGCGCTCGCCGAGGCTCCGGACGCCGCGCCCGGCCGCGAGGCGTTCCGCGAATGGTTCCGGCAGGCCGGCCTGCCGCCCGCGGCGATCGACTGGCTGCTGTTGAACGTCGTCCACGACGGCGCCGTGTACCGCTGGCGCATCGACCGCGCGGCGCTGGCCGCGCTCTACGCCCAGATCGGCGCCGAGGACCTGTGGCCCGCCGTCGAGGGACGGCGCTCCTACTCCGTCCACGTGGTTCGCGGCGGGAAGTCCGAGTACGTGTCCGACGCGGACGTCCGCCGGCTCGAGGCGGCCGGCTGTCGCGTCGACACCATCGAGGGCGCCGGCCACTTTCTCCACGTCGATCGTCCGGAGGAGTTGCTGGACCGGATCGTGCACGGGCTCGCATGACCGACGCCTTCTACGTCCCCGACGGCGACGCCTTCGTCGCCACCGTTCACACGCGCGGCCCGTGGAGTCCCCGGCACCAGCACGGCGGACCGCCGGCCGCGCTCCTCGCGCGCGCGATCGCGGCGCAGGCACCCGGCTTCGTGATCACGCGCGTGACCGTCGACTTCCTGCTGCCGGTGCCCATCGACCGGCTCGCCGTTCGCGTCGAGGCGCTGCGCGCGGGGGCGAAGGTGCAGCGCCTCGTCGCACGCCTGCTGCACGGCGACCGGCCGGTCGCCCAGGCGCTCGCGGCGCTCGTGCGGCCGGCCGCGGTCGCCGTCGCCTCGCCCGCGAACGATCCGCCGCTGCCACCGCCCGAGAGCGGCCGGCCGTTCGAGTTCCCGTTCTTCAACGATCCCGTCAGCTACCACGCGGCGATGGAAACGCGGCTCGCCCGCGGCGAGTGGGGCAGCGGGCGCGTGGCCGCGTGGATGCGCCAGCGCCTGCCGCTCGTGGCCGGCACGGACACCTCTCCGCTCGAGCGCGTGCTGGTCGCCGCCGACTCCGGCAGCGGTGTCAGCGCCGCCATCGAGCACAAGCGCTTCACCGCGATCAACGCCGATCTTTCGGTGAGCGTGCATCGGCCCCTGCACGGCGAATGGGTGGGGATGGACTGCCTCTCGCTCTACGAGGACAACGGCGTCGGGCTGGCCGACACGCGCCTGCACGACGTGCGCGGCCCGATCGGGCGGGCGGTGCAGAGCCTGATCGTCGAGGCGAGGAGCTAGGGCGATCAGCCTTTCAGCGCGCGCTGGAGCCACGCCGAGACGTCGGCGATCTCTTCCGCGCACACCGAATGCTCCATCGGGTACTCGTGCCACTCGACGCGGTAGCCCGCGCTCTCGAGGAGCTTGCGCGACATCTGCGCGCGCTCGATGGGGATGAGCGGGTCGTAGAGGCCGTGCGCCATGAAGATCGGCACGCCCCGGTTGGCGGCGCTGGCCTCCGCGGCGAGGCTGCTCGCGAGCGGCAGGTACGTCGAGAGCGCCATGATGCCCGGCAGCCGCTCGGGGTGGCGCAGCCCCGTGTGGAGCGCGATCGCCCCGCCCTGCGAGAAGCCCGCCAGCACGAGGCGCGCGGCCGGAATGCCCCGCGCTTTCTCGCGCGCGATCAGCTCCTCGACGCTCGCCTGCGAGGCGCGGATGCCCGCGGCGTCCTCGCGGCGCACGCCCTCCAGCGCGTAGACGTCGTACCACGCGCGCATGACGGCGCCGCCGTTGATCGTGACCGGCTGCGTCGGCGCGTGCGGGAACACGAAGCGCACGGCCAGCGCGTCGGGCAGGTCCAGCTCCGGCACGATCGGCTCGAAGTCGTGGCCGTCGGCGCCGAGGCCGTGCAGCCAGATCACCGACGCCGTCGACGGGCGTCCCGTCTCGAGCTCGAGGGTCGGAAGCAACGAGGTCAGCGCTCGACGGCGTCCAGCAGGCGCTCGAGGAAGCCGCCGATGTGCGGCTTGTCGATCCAGCGCACGACGGCGACGAGATCGTCGTCGGGATCGATCCAGACGAGGCTGCTGCCGGCGCCGCGCGCGGCCCACGCGCCGGTCCGCCCGACATCGAGCCACCACATCAGGCCGTACTCCGGGTTGATCGCGCACGGCTGGCGGCACTCGTCGATCCACGATGCCGGCAGGATCTGCGCGTCGCCCCAGCGGCCGCGACGCAGGTGCAGCAGGCCGAAGCGCGCGTGATC
>Ga0134088_10000024_pt1 | contig 32672 bp, 32 predicted proteins | sample 15_taG_3_FD_94461 | JGI IMG/M metagenome (GOLD analysis project Ga0134088, IMG submission 94461) | Grasslands soil microbial communities from the Angelo Coastal Reserve, California, USA - 15_D_Rain_20cm_5_09182015 | ecosystem: Environmental > Terrestrial > Soil > Grasslands ...
AAGAAATTAGGGTTCAACTATATGCCAGGGCTAACTGAACGACTTCTCTACCGGGTCGCTAAGCGATGGATAGCAGGATACTCGCTCGAAGACGCGATTAGGGTCGCCCACGATTCGAATGACAGACAACTTAGGGTAATTCTCAACCGGCTGGGCGAACACACTCCAGATCAGAAGCTGATTCAAGGCTATACGGAAGAATACCTCAAACTTCTCGACCGGATGCAGACAGAGAAAATAAACGGCACAATTTCCCTAAAGCCGTCTCAGATCGGACTTGCCGCAAGTCCCGCGCTCTACGAGGGAAATCTTCTCCGTATAATAGAAAGGGCTGAAACCTATGACGAGTTTGTCTGGATAGATATGGAAAATTCGCCGTATACCACGGCGACGCTGAAGGCTTACAGGGAAATTCTACCCAGCCATCGCCAATTAGGAGTTTGTTTGCAGGCAAACATGAAACGGACCGAGACAGATCTCAAAGACCTCATTTCAGGCGGTGGAATAATCCGGCTCGTGAAGGGTGCCTACCCCGAGAGCGCAGAGTTGGCTTACAAGAAGAGAAGTGAGGTTGACGCGAACTACCTCAAGCTCATGACCCTGCTCTTCGAAGGAGGAGGCCGGTTCGCTATCGGGACCCATGATGCAAGGCTCATTGACAAGGCTAGAAATCTCGCAAAGGATCGGAAACGAGACTTCGAGTTTCAATTGTTGAAGGGTATCAGAGATGACATCAAGCCAGCTTTGATCGAGGAAGGATATCGGGTAAGCGAGTACATTCCCTATGGACCAGAGTGGTACAACTATAGCAAGCGAAGGATGCGCGAACGTAAGCGGAACATTCTACTCCTCCTGCGATCCATCACCGGCTAGCCAGAACTGGAAAGACGGAGCAGAGCTTATCTACAGTTTCGACTTGCCCTCAGAATATTCGACGAGATGAGCCTGAGACACGGAGTGTTGTTGTTACGGACCAAGTGGACAAGAACTTTATTGCTGACCTCCTGGTCCTACTCGTCATCCTGATAGTTGTCGTTGGAGGTTTCACGCTTCTCCACACCACAGCTATCCTGTTGGGTGGGGGACTGGCACTAGTCGTCGCTGTTGCCGCCGAGTTTGTATGGTCTCGCTGAGGTTCCAGCGATTCTCGTTGCTCTCTTTCTGGCCCGTACTCTCCGGGCCTGTCTTTCTCGTTTCTTCTTGGAAACCCTCTCTCGGCTGATGCGGGACCGTAGCGATACGAGTAGCTTTCTCACCTCTCCAGCATACGAGTCTTTGGGACCTTTGATATGTCTATCCGCGAATACCGCAAAGATGAGGCCTACCCAGGCGATCCAGAGCGGAGGTCCATAACTGCCTGATGCCAGGGAGGGCACTGAGGTCAACAGGTCGACAAGTCCGAAAGTTGTTCCAAATCCTACGAGTTCCTTTCCTATCCTCAAATGGTGTGCATAGCACAGTACGCCGCCCAGTAGGATTGTGACTCCGCCGATCTGCACGAGTATTGCGAGGACTCCAGCTAGTACCGAGAACACAGTTAGGCCGTTGGACGAGAGGTTCTTGAATAGCGTAAGCCATGGATTGGATGCAGTGCCGGGCACGAGGTTCGATAAGACCGGCCTCGTCAAGGTGAGAATAACACCCGCAATCATGGCAAGGGCGCTGGAGTATCTGTTGTCGATGTTTACAAATGCCATGGAAGGGTCCCCTCAGCTCAGCTTGGATTCTTCCGCTAAAAGGGTAGAGATACCCTTCACGAGGGCTGTGGGCTGTATTTCGTTCTGACCCATTCGATCTGAAGCAGCTTAGGCGTATTGTCTTTCAAGATCTGCTCAATGGCTGCTCTCAGTCGTTTCGTGTCTAGACCCTTGAAATTGTCAATCGTGCCTAGCTTTGTCATGGCCCTTCCGAGGATTGAGATGCAAACGGCTTTTTCATTTTTTTGGTAGTGAACGAGCGCTGCAGCGGTCAGGATCAGGCCTTGAATGGTGTCTCTTTCAACGCCTTTTGCAGGGTGCCAGATCTCCTCCAGGAGCTCGTGCGCCTCCCAGAATCTCTCCTGATTGAACAGATCGATTCCTTCTTGCAACGCTTCCTGTTCCCCTCGCGCTGAAGCACGGGGTTCAGTGGATCTGAGCGTTAGCACTTTTGAGATCTCTGCTTCGAGGAGATTCTTGGATTTGTTGAGATCGTCTTTCTCAGCGAAGAGGTCGAACTCGATCGCACTCGTGCTTATTCTGAGGTTTCCAATTTTCTCTGCAGAGCCCAGCAATTCTCGAACCTTCGCCTGTATCATCTTGACGTCTTTCGGTGTGTACCCTTGGTTGTTGGCTAGCCTCGCAAGATATCTTATCATTCTCGACCGCACTTTTGATACTACGCGAATCCCTGATCGCGAAGAAATTTGATTCGAAGGAGCTCTTCACCTGTCAATGAAGGCGCTTCAGAAGAAGCAAGGTTTTCACCCACCTGCTCAGGAGTCTTTGCACCTGGAATTACTGTCGATATGTCCTTGTGGTCTAGGATGAATCTCAGCGCTGCCTGTGCAAGGGTTCGATTATTCGATTCCAAGAACCTCAAGCTATCAGTTGCCATTGTCAGTTGCGAGATGTAATCAGGGGGGAAATTGTGTCGGATATCACCATCAGGGAAGGTGGTTTCCGTCTTCAGTTTGCCTGCAAGGAACCCGTTCGCGAGAGGCTCTCGGGCGATGATTCCGACATTGATCTTGGTTGCCTCTCGAAAGAGCAGGTTCTTGGCTTCCTGTCGTAGGATATTGAAGACTGCCTGAACAGCGCCTATCTCGGCGTTCTTCATCGCGAGCAAGCCTTCTTGGGGATCGTGGATCGATATGCCGTAGTGTCGGATCTTTCCGGAGGCCTTGAGTTTTTCCAGTGTCTTGAAGATCCTTCCGTCCTTGACGAGTTGGATTGGAGGATTGTGGAGCTGGTAAAGGTCAATGTAGTCGGAGCTTAATCTCTCACAGCTCTTCCCTAACGCAAACTCGAGATAGTCAGGAGTGAAATTCATTCGAGGGGTTCCATGGTAAAAGTCGCCACCTACCTTCGTGGCTATGATAACTTCTGATCGGTGCCCCTTGATGGCCTGTCCAATCATCTCCTCGCTGTGTCCATGGCCGTAGACGTCGGCTGTATCGAAGAAGTTGCATCCCAGCTCTAGCGCCCTTCCCAAAGCAGCGAGGGACTGTTTGTCGTCTGTGGAACCATAGCTATTTCCATGAGCGTTCCCGCCTATAGCCCAAGCGCCGAAGCCTACCTCGCTTACCTTGAGTCCTGTCTTACCTAGAACTCGGTACTTCATTCGAGTTTTCCAAGAGTGGCCGGGTAGGAGTCGATAGATTAACCTTGAATGCGTAACAATCCAGTCGACAGAACTCGCCCAAGCAGATCTTTTTTCTGTAACTATTTTTTTCCGTAACTTTTCTTTTCGCGTAACTATTCTTTTTACCTAACTAATCTAGGACCCCCCGGGGTGGTCGATTTTCCCGCGCCCCGCCCTTCGTGAAACAGCCGTTTCCGGCGTTGGGAGAGCCTTTGGAGGCGGGCGATGGACGCTTTGCAGAATCTTTGCTGTGATTGTGCATCTGGGTGCGTCTTGCACTAGGTCGGGGGTTACAGTTCGTTGATAGTCTACAAGCGGGGGTTACCTGTCAGGATGGACATTGGCAGTAAATACGTCGCCAAAGCCAACAGCAGCCTTCGCGCTGTCAGCGCTCGCAGGGATAATTACCCTGATCAGTGCCTTCATTGCCACCACAGTTAGCTCCTTGCTGATACCAGGAATCGACTCGTCAATGATCCTGGTATGGGGTAGCATTGCAGGCATACTGACACTCGTCGGTTCTTGGCTGCTGTACAACAACGCGGCTCAGAGGAAAATAGGATCAATACTCGTGCTCGTCTTCTCTGTAATCTCACTGAACTTTGTCGGATTGATCCTAGGCCTCATTGGAGGATTCCTCGGGTACACCTTCAAGGGTGCATCCGTAACAACCTCCAATACCTCAGGCCGTTAGTTTCAATCCGCCCTAGGCAAAGGGCGGACCTCCTTTCTTTGTCTACAAAAATACAGCCGTAGGCGAGGGACGATTCTATAATCCTTAAATCGGCTACACACAGGGTTCAACCGTAGCCTTGACCAGCACGGTCAGCCTCTCGGTTCTAGACCAGTTCGGCGGCAGCAAACTACTATCCACCGAGAAGATCCGATGGATAGGACCAACGCCCCTGCCCACGAAACCTGTCGACCTCGCCTTCCGCGAGGCACTTGCCACCCCAATAGGGGCGAAGCCCTTCGAGAAGGAAAAGTGCTGGAGCCCCGCGATTATCTTCTCTGACTTTACACGGAAACACTCACCCTTCATCTCGCAACTCGTCAACCTAATAGAGCCGAAAACAGATGATATCAAAATCATCTGCGCCGGTGGAACACACGTTCCATCCGAGCCGGACTTCATCAAGAAAGTCGTCGGGGAAGACATCTACAAACGCTACCAGAAAAACATCAGAATAAGCTCTGTGAAGAACCCCGCGAGCAAGTACGAGTGGATTGGGGTTACCAGTAGAGGCACGCCTGTCGAGCTGAACAAGGAGCTATTCGACAGAGATCTTCTGATCTCAACCCTCAACGTTCAGCCACACTACTTTGCCGGTTACGAGGGAGGAGCCAAAGCTCTTCTTCCCGGTTGCTCAGGTCTCAAGACAATAACCACCAATCATGGATATGTGATAGGAAACCCGAACTGCAAAGAGCTCGCAATCAAAGGCAACCCGACCAGGGAGGACATGAACGAGGTGCCAAATGTTCTACGCGAATCCATGAAGATAGAGCATCGTATCATGGATTTCGTCCTCAACCAGGACGGAACGCTGGTCAAAGCGGCTTATGGAGACCCCAACCTTGCACACCAGCAACTTGCCGAGAACTATTCCCGAAGAGTCCACTCCGTCACCTCGCGCCCTTCCGCGCTGGTAGTCACGGCTGCAGACGGACCCACCGGAACGAACCTGTACCAGGCCCTCAAAGCCGCGACCTTCGGTGCGGGACTCGTGATCCCCTCGCACCACCCCAAGTCCACGGTGTTGTTACTCGCCTCGCTCGAAACAGGGGTAGGAGGAGACGCTTTCAAGGCCGAGATGGAAACGTATGGCAAGATGGACCCCGACAAGGTTATCGAGGACTTGAAGAAGAGAGCCAAGCTTGGAAAGGTTACAGAGGCTTCGCAAAAACCCAACCGCTTCTCGTTAGACGACAAGAAGACAGATTTCATTGTAGTCTCACCCAAGGCGCCTGTAGCTGTTGAAGAATTCTTGGACAAGACAAGGATCAAGTTCTTCAGATCCATCGACGATGCGCTGAGAACTCTTGACCAGAAGTTGTACGAGAAGGATGTCGCCGTGATTCCCTACGGCTCATCCACCGTTCCCCTGGTTGTATAGAAAGCATTCCAGGCTCACGCACCTGTCTGACTAGCTTAACCACAACCGGACTGATTCGGTCCCTCCATGATCTATGCTCAACTCGGAACAGGAAAGTATGTCATTAGGCTCGAATCCGGGGACGACATCCTCCAGTCCCTGCGACAATTCGCAACAGCCAAGAGACTGAGCGCCGGCCTTCTCGAAGGCATCGGCTCTCTGAGTAAGGTGAAACTCGGCCACTATGACTTCAAGACGAGAAAATACAGTTACGAGACATTCGAGGATGATCTCGAAATCCTAAACCTCTCTGGTAACATCGCCAGCATGAACCGCCAGCCCATCCCCCATGCACACGTAACCCTTGGTCGCAGAGATTTTTCCGTAATCGGAGGTCACTTGGACGAAGGATCATCAGCCAACATGGTAGAGATCGGAATATTGAAACTACCGGGAAAGCTGGTCAAAGCCAAGGATGACGAGATAGGGTTGAATGTGCTACAGTTAGCACGAAGAATATAGCCGGACGAATCGTTCACTCTTTCCCCTGTCCGGATCCGAACAGTTTCCTTCATAATCGTACCGGGAGGACCACTCAGCCTATTACACGCTCAACATAGGCCCCGAACAAAGACAGGTGCCTCTTTGCCGCGTAAGGTCGGGCTGCGAATGGTTCTGTACCTCTACGTGGCCGTTTTTCTCACAAGGATAGGATTTGGATCAATAACCATCCTCTTCCCACTCTATCTCCAGGCTCCGAGCTACATAATTGGCGTCATACTGGCACTCTACCCAATGTCTGAGGCAGGCTCGGCCTTACCAATCGGCCGCCTCGCAGACCGGTTCAGCCGCAAGAGACTCCACATCATCGGAATGATAATGATCACGATTCTTACAGCAGCAATCGGTTTTACCAGAAACCTGCTAAACGTCTCCATCCTCCACGCATTGATGGGGATCTCGGCAGCAACAGCAGCAGTAACGTCGCTGACGCTCCTAGGAGATGCGACGAAGCTTACCAATCGTGGGAAGAGCATGGGAGGATTTGACCTCGCAAACCTGGGAGGATACGGGCTAGGTTTCGGAGTCGGCGGACTCCTAGTCAACGTTTTCGCGGATAGGTTGTCTTATGCGTTCTGGGCGACTGCAGGGGTCTTCCTCTTCGCTGGAATAATGGCGGCGAAGTTTCTCGTGGAGCCGGTGAGAGTCTGGGAACTCAAGCAGCCCAAGATACGACAAAGAAGAATAGGCAGCAAGATTCGTCCGATAATCCCTGTCTGGATCGCTCAAACCATAATCTTGGGAATGTACTTTCTTCTGCCAAAGGCTTTCAGAGATTCCAACCTGGCTCTTACCCGCGAGATTCTGATCTTCCTGGGAGTTCTCGGGGGCCTCTTTGCCCTCGGGGCCATTGTATTCGGCCACATATCTGACAAGGTTGGGCGGACAAGGATAATGATCGTTGGTGCATTTGGAGAGCTTGGCTTCTTGATTGTTTTCGGGTGGTCGTTCCCTGGTTTCGTTAGGTACGAGCTATTCCTCTGGCCGATGTTCTTCTTGGCATCCGCGGTCGCCCCAGCAATTCTCGCGTACGTCGGCGACATTTCTGGCAAAGCCAAGAGAGGCTCGGCGAACGCTCTGTACAGCATTATTCTGAGCATCGGTCTTGCAATCGGGAACATCATCGGCGGTTTTGTTGCTGACCTGGGAATACAATGGATCTTCTACGCGGGAGCAGGAATACTCTTTCCTTCAATACTGGTGACGTCAACGCTCCTTCGGCGACGTTAGTAGGCAACCGTAAGAATCTTCTAGAAGGTAGCTTAAGGCGCTACACTGGCCAAAGAAATGCCTCTAGAATATGCCTGCATAGTCCCGCATGGGGGCGACATCATACCGCAGCTGGCGGTTCGGAGAACTGAGCACCTATTCGAGAAGACGAGAGAGTCCGTACGCAAGATTGCGAGAGACATTCGAGAAGTGCGGCCCTACACGATCATCATCGCAACTCCGCATAACCTGAGGCTTCAAAACAGCATCGCGATCGTGACGGCTGAGAACTCTACCGGCCAGTTGAAGGGCTCTGGGGGAAGAAAGGTCAGCCTGAGTCTAAGATGCGATCGAAAGTTCGCTCAAGACCTCCTCGAAGAGTCAACGCGAAAGAGCATGCCGGTTGTCGGCGCCAATTACGGGACTTCTGAAGGGCCGGCGTCAGATATGCCAATGGACTGGGGAACTCTTGTTCCAATGTGGTTTGTTGCGAAGGAAGAACGGGTCAAGGCGAGAACAGTCATAGTCACGCCGTCTAGAGAGATTCCGCTCAGCCAAAATATCGCATTTGGGATGGCGATTGCGGAGATTGCTGAGAAGAGTAAGAAGCGCATCGTGTTCATTGCAAGTGCCGATCAGGCTCACGCGCACAGGAAGTCGGGCCCTTATGGGTATCATCGCAGCGCTGTGAAGTATGACGAGTTCGTCTCACTGGCAATTCAGGAGAATCGCATCGAATCCATTTTTCGGCTAAGCAAACGATTTGTCGGGGAGGCGAAGCCGGACAGCCTCTGGCAGATGGCTATGCTAGCCGGCATAACAAAAGTCGTTGGGATGCGAGGTAATCTGCTATCGTATGCCGTCCCCACCTATTATGGGATGATCTGTGCAAGTTTCGTTCGAGCTTGAAGTTCGATCTCGGCGTTATGTTCCTACTCTTTGGTCATTCGGTTCATGATTTTTCTAACGTCACTTTTCGTCTGAGGTGACACGGTTACCACGACAAGCCCCGCTGAAGGCTGTCCATAGACGACAAGAGCATTGTCAGGCGATTCGAGAACGGCCGGTATCGCCAGCAAGTCCTCTTCCCCATCCACGAAGATCACTGCTTCTCGGTCTTTCAGGGCCTCCCTGATCGTGTCCCACGCTTCACTTGTTATGACTCCCGCCGGGTTTTTCACTCTGTAGGTCCGCTCTGCTTTGATCTCGACTGGGCTGATCCTTTTCCTAAGGGTCATCTGGTCGACTATTCTCAGGCCGACTTGGATTCCGGCTGCAAGGGTCTCTCGGGAAACCACATCTCCAACGGTCGTGACCTTGGAGGGCTTGCTCTGCTGAACAATCACTTTCAGCTTTGGCATTGTTTCTGTTGGTGTGCCTGGGAATAGTTGTCCGAGAGGCGTCTTTAGTCGGACGAGGTCGGATGGAGCCGGTCGGAAGCTCGTCAACGCACTGCTCGTCGAGTTCGACGATTCAAACTCGCGGGAGCTGTCCGGTTGTCCTCCGGAGATTTTTGAGAGGAGATCTGGGGCATCAAAGCAGGGCGCTCAATTCGTTTGAAGGTGTCAACCAAGCGTGTTGCATATGCCCATTCATTGTCATACCAGGCTAGTACGCGGACCATTGAACCGTTAGTTCCGGTTGACAGCTCATCTACTATCGCGGAGTGCGGGTTCTTCTTGTAATCAATCGAGACTAACGGCTCGTTCGAGACCGCGAGGATCCCTCTCAATCCTCCAGTCGAGGCATCAGAGTACGCGTTGTTAACCTCGTTCCTGTTCACGTCTTTACTGCATTCGACGACGAGATCGAGGAGCGAGACCGTTGAGGTAGGCGCTCGGATTGCCGAGCAGGTAATCTTGCCCTTAAGGCGAGGTAGAACTTTGCCTATCGTCTGGCTGGCGCCCGTTCGAGTTGGAATGAGGGATTGGCCCGCTGATCTAGCCCGTCGAAGATCCTCATGAGATCCATCAAGCAGTCTCTGATCGCTAGTGTAAGAGTGGACGGTCGTAGCAAATCCACGTGCGACCCCAAAATTATCATCTAGGACCTTCAAGCAGAGAGCGAGACAGTTCGTGGTGCATGAACCCATCGAGATGATTCTGTGATGACTTCGGTCATATGTTTCCAAGTTGCATCCAGGTATGAGAGTTACGTCTGCTTCTTCTGAAGGAGCACTTACCAGCACCGTATGAGCTCCGTTGGAGATGTAGGTCTCGAGCTCCTCGCGTTGGAGCCGTTGTCCAGTGCTTTCAAGCACAGCATCAACATCGAACTTTTCCCAATCGATCTTTGATTGGTTCGTCTCGCTGAGACACGGTACTTTTTTCCCTGCGCACCTGATTCCTTCCGAGTCCCAGCCGACATCTAATGGGAGAGTTCCGTAGGTTGAGTCGTACTTCAAGAGATGAGCGAGTGTTCGTGGCGGAGAGGTTGAGTTTATCACGGACACTTCTATGTCCGAGCTGTTCTCCTCTAACAATGCCCGGTAGAAGGATCTTCCGATGCGGCCGAAACCGTTGACGGCTACTCGCAAGTTAGCAGTGTCTCCAATTCCAAGGTATGTGGTCGATGTTCATACCAGGGTTTGTTTGTAAGAGATGGAGCACAGTTCAATGGTTCCTATGGTTGTGGGACGAGGATTTCGTCTAGAGCATGTCCATCACAGTCAACTGGAGGTGTAATCTGCAGTAACTTGAGGAGGGTCGGAGCCATATCTAGAAGTCCCGCATCTAACTCCGGTCCTTGCCTTACGTTCGGACCGGCGATTCCCCAGAAGCCCTCGCGCGTGTGTATTGATGAGAAGTGTGGTGAAGAGCTCCAGAGTTCTGCGGTCCCAAGCCGTGGATTGACTTGGATCTTTTCGGTCTTGGTAAAGAGTTCGACGCAGAGGTCAGGGGCCTCGTACTGAAATGGTCCGCTGAACGTGTCATTTTTGAAATGAAATATCGGCTTGAGTTTCTCCCCTGTTTTGGGGTCGGTCAGCTCACTCATCATGTTACATAGCTTCTCGACTATGTCAGGAACGGTTTGAGCGGGTTGATCGTCTTTGAGTTTGTCGATGAGGTCGTAATTGACGTATATGTGCGCTTGGTGGCCCCCAGTCGAGAAGGCTAGTGTCTTGTCCCAGTCGACATTATCGATCAGCCCTTGGAGGGTTCGTTCGATGGCAGCGGACGCTGTGAGTTTGTGGCTGACGAAATCTGGTGTAATCTTGTAGATACTCGCTACCGCGCCTGGAGGCATGTTCTTCAGAACCCATCGTCTTAGCTTTGTGTACCTATCCCCTTTGTTTTTCACTGGACCCTTGACCGTGAGGAGGCCGTTGGATTCCAAGTACTTGTTGACAAATAATGCGGAAGAGACAGGTGCTGATCCATGATCGGAGAGGAGTAGCACATTGGTGTTCGCCCCGACTTGGCTTCGGAGTTCTCCTATGGCGTCATCCATGTTAGTGTACCAGTCTCGCAACACGTTGCAGTATGGAGAGTCTGGGTTGTCCATGTACTTCCAAAAGTCGTGATGAACTAGGTCTATTCCTTGGAGCGTCATTACAAATAGCTCAGGGTTGTACCATTCGATCAGTAGCTTTGCAGTTTGTAAGCTCTTATCGTGTAACCGTCGAACAACGGGAAGGTATGCCTTCTCCCCTCCCTTCATCTCTGTAGGTTTCGTCAGGGGAACGTCAATCTCGTAACCCCCTACTGCGGAGTTGACTCTGTCCATCAGCTCCGGGGGACTTGACCAAACTTTGCGTGTTGGGACGGGGAATCCTGAGACCATGAATCCGTTTACGGGATAAGGTGGGTACGTCCCTGGGACGTTGAATACTCCTACCTTCATGCCTCTTTCCGAGCAGATGTCCCAGAAGCATCCTATGTCGGGGGTGGTCCGACCGAACTTTAGGTGCCTGTCTCTTCCTATGTATGTGAAGCCGAATATGCCGATTCTTGCGGGGTTCTTCCCTGTTGCGAAGCATTGCCAGGCGGGAACGCTTTCGGGCGGAACGATCGACTTGAGAATTCCATGGGTTCCGGTTTCAAAGATCGAACGAATGTTGGGAAGCCTGTCTATCCATTTCTCGATGAGATACGGGGAGGCTGAGTCGATCCCTATGACTAGAGCTTTCATCAGTTGACTACCTGTTGGAATAACATCTCTTCCGTGGGGGGCTTGTCCTCAAAGACTGCTTTGATTTGTACGAGCATGTGGTTCCAGACGGTCGAGGCGGGGTCGCTTGTGTTGACCTTGCTGAGGTTGAACTCTTCGGCGATTTTTCTATAGAGAAATTGTTCTTTGCGAATGAACTCGGCACTGTGCTCGGGTCTGTCCATCAGAATTCTCTGCTCTGGTGCATCAAAGACAAATGAGATGTCAGGGTGCGGAAGGAGTCTCATCAGCAACATTTCTGACGGAACCGTCATGCCGTTGTCTCTGAATCCTACCATGAGATCATACAGATACCTGTCCGATACGACGCTGTATCCGAGCAAATGGCGGAGCCGTATTCCGCCGACTAGGATTGGGCAGTAGATGAAGAGCAGGTAGAGAGACCAAGCAATTCTGGTTGGTGTTAGCTGCTCTAATTCGTTCGGCTCGACATGAAGTATTCTCGCAACTCGTCTGACGATGAATCCGAACGGGTCAAGGAGGTCCTGGTGTCTCAGATAGGAGAACTTGTATCCTGATCTATTGAGAAGGTAGTAGCATTTTCCCGCGTTAGTGGATTTTCCAGAGCCGTGGGTTCCGCTAAGTGTTAGCAGGATCTTCCTCATTACCAGACGCCGCCTCTTCCGCCAGCTCTGAACGCGGCACTGATGAAGTCAAGTATTATGAGCGGTGGGGCAACTAGGCAGGAAATCGAGCTCCTCCATCTCGCGCTGGCTGCGTCTCGTGCAGCTTTCAAGAGAAAAAGCATGATAATGGCGGATGCGGGGATCCTGTAGGGAAGGACAAGTCTATCGCGTCTGAGGAACGTCAGTCTATCGTTGCCGAACCTTTCCTGCGCTTGTCGCTTCAACAACTGGAAGCCAGGGTTCTCAACCCGACATGCTTTCAGAAAGCGTTCTATTGACAATAGATAGAAGATGAAAGCATCGCCTATACGGGCGTTGCTAATTTTCTCTATGACCTCTTGAGAGTCAGCCGTTTCAATCAGCTTCAAGAAGTCCAGTATGTCTGACAACTTGAGGAAGTTGTGACGGAACATCGCGTGAATAATTCGTATTAGTACCCTGTCTGAATCCGAGGTCATCCACACAACATGGCCTTCAATTGATGTCTTTTTTCGATGAAGGAGCACCTGGGTTGGGTCTAGGTGGGTCTCGCCGAGCTGGCTGATCGTTGGGTAAAGCTCGAAGTCGTGCTTGTAGCCTGGCAGAAAACAGCTGAATTTCCCAAGTAACCTGTCGCAATGAGTTAGTCCCTGGGGCCGGACTCTGTATTCATTCACCAAGATCTTTTCCGCCTCCGCCAGTTCGGAAGGGGAAGCAACGAGGAGGTCAATGTCGTGTCCAATATCAGGGAGGGAGTCGAACGATTTTATCGCAACGAATGAAATCCCGTGCTTTGCGAAGACGCCGCTCATACGATCGTAGAGATCAAATGCTTCGTCAACGTCTTTCTTGGCTTCGTCAATGACGTTTGAGGGCAGATGGATTAGGTCGGCCGCTCGCAAAAGCACTTTGTTCTTCCTGGCTAGCTTCAACATCCGACCTTCGTCCCTCACGGTGATCCTGTCATTTCTCAGGAGGGCAGTGGCGAGGAGAAGTGACTCGGCCTCTCTCCTGGCAGTTTTCACGCCCCCTATTTCCTCCAGAAAGTTCAGCTTCATAGATGTTCAACCCCACGAATTACTAAGAGAGACCGGAAGAGCATTACTTGTACCATCTGTCGAATTTCATGATCGGCTTTGTCTGAAAAGTTTAGAGCATAGATGACAGGGAAACCTCCAAGATAAATTACCGAGATCATTCTGTACTCCACGGGACGCGGCTTCCTCGAAACTGTTTGCGCAACGAGTTCTCCTCACGGTCGTATTTATCCAATTCCGGCCGTCTATTTCGTGGAAAGCATGATGATATCTTCGGATTTCTTTGTCATTACAACGATTGAAAGTGACTATTTTGTCTAGGAAGGGTTAAAACTCGCGAATCGCATGTCCCACGATAAGGTAGCCGAAGAATGAGCAGAGAAACAGTCCTCACTGCAAATCCCATTGGCGGGGCCGAAACCGTACCGCAGGTCAAACATGGATTCAAGATTCCACTGATGAGGCCCGTCGTAGACGAAGAGATGCTCCAAGCGGCTCTCTTCGCTTTGCAAAATGAGAAACTGGTTATGGGAGAGAGTGTATACAAGTTTGAGGAAGAATTCGCCCGATACTGTGGCACTCGATATGCAGTGTCAACCGCCTCTGGTACCGCGGCTCTTCAAATCGCCCTGCAATCAATGGGAATAGAACAACGCGACGAGGTTGTAACCACCCCGTTCTCGTTCTTCGCAACATCTAACGCAGTAATCCATGCAGGCGCCCAGCCACGATTTGCCGATGTCGAAAACGAAGGGTTCAACATTGATCCTGCGAAGGTGGAGACGAAACTCACAGCGATGACTCGCGCCATCATTCCAGTCCATCTTTACGGACAACCTTCAAGGATGGAAGAGTTTCGAGACCTTGCCGAGGACAAAGGAATCAGCATCGTCGAAGACGCCTGTCAAGCTCACGGTGCAGAGTACGACGGAAAACGAGTGGGTTCTCTTGGACGCGTAGGTTGTTTCTCTTTCTACACCAGCAAGAACATGACGGTATGCGGCGACGGCGGCATGATCGTGACCAACGACGAGGAACTTGCTGATTCTGCTCGAAGCTACAGAGACTGTGGCCGAGCGTCGAAATATACAATGTCCCGGATCGGCTACACTTCGAGGCTCAACACGGTAAACGCTGCCATCGGAAGAGTCCAGTTGAGAAAGTTGGACAACTGGAACAATGCTCGGAGAAGAATAGCCAATCTTTACCGAAGAGAGCTGGAAGGTGCCCCCGGCATAGAACTACCCCCCTTAGAGACTCCCAAGGAAACATCGGTATATCACCTGTTCGTAGTTCGGAGTCAACGCCGAGACCAGCTCGCCAAACACCTTGAGACGAACGGAGTAGAAGCAGCCATCCACTATCCCGTGCCGATTCATCTTCAAACCTCATACAGGACAAACTTCGGGTACTCCGAAGGCTCGTTCCCCATAGCGGAGAGGCTTGCGGGACAAGTCCTCAGCTTACCTATTCACCCCGCCATCACCGAGGAAGAGGTTAGGACCGTCTCCCGGCTCGTTAGAGAGACTGCAAACTCGGAATAGAAAAGAGCACTAAGGTGAGCATGACGAGTCCTGTCCGAATCGCGGTCATAGGCGCTGGTTACTGGGGAAAGAAGATAATTCGAGAGATCCTGGATGTCGGCCGGTCCACTGGACGGGTCCAGCTCCATGCTGTCGTAGATAACTCGCCGACCATGCTAGCCCAGTGCGAAAAAGAATTTGGACCGTCGGATTATCGCGTGGACTACCAGGGATTGCTAGATGACCCTGAACTGTCGGGAGTGCACATTTGCACCCCCAACTCTACCCACTTCGAAGTCGCGTCTAGTTTCCTAAAACATGGAAAGAACGTGTTGGTAGAGAAACCTCTGACACTCAACTCGAAGGAGGCTTATCAGCTCGTCAAGATCGCGCAAGAGAACAAGAAGGTCTTATGCGTAGGACACATTCACAGATTCAACAACGGAGTAAGAGAACTCCGACAGGCCATTAATAGCGGAATACTCGGGGAACTCTACTACGTGCGGTTTGGATGGACGGGCTTCTTACCTCCCCAAGGATACCGGGAAGTTATCACTGACCTTGCGCCCCATCCCTTTGACATATGCAACTATCTCCTAGATATGTGGCCGAACAAGATTACATGCAGAGGAAAAGGGTATAGGACCAAGGAGAACGAGGAAGTTGCGTTCATAACGGCCGAACACCCGAGCGGGTTGGCTGCTCAAGTAGAAGTGAGCTGGCTAGACAGGGAAAAGCGTAGAGACGTTACAGTTGTTGGCAGCAAGGGTATGGCCTACCTAGATTGTTCGGAGCAGAAAGGGCTTCTTCACGCCTCGAACAGTACGGAGATCTCTATCACGCCCAGCAACACGATTAGAGAGGAAGTTACGCACTTCGTCGATTGCATCTCAGGCAACCTGAACTCCAAACCTTTCTCCAACCTCTCAGACGGGATGCTAGGGGCCCGGGTTGTCAGCATCCTGGAAGCTGCACGGGAATCTCTCCGTCAGGAGAGGACCGTGGAAGTCCAGATGCCCCTGGCCGAGGAGATACGTGCAAAGTGAGGAGACGCCCAAAATACTCAATTCTCAAGAAAACAAAACTCGCCCAGTCATCCCGAGTTTATGACCAAGTAAACCTATACGGCTGCACGATCGGAAAGAACACCAAGATAGACGCGTTCGTTTACGTAGAGGAAGGCGTAACGATAGGCGACAACTGCAAGATTAGGCCATTTGTCTTCATCCCGACTGGAGTAACTATAGAAGACAACGTGTTCGTGGGACCGAGCGTCACCTTCACCAACGACAAGTACCCGAAAGCCCATGGCGAATGGAAACTCCTCGAGACACGAGTTAAGAGGTTCGCATCGATTGGTGCCCGAAGCGTAATCAATCCGGGGGTAACAATTGGTGAAAACGCGCTCATCGGCTCGGGCTCAGTTGTAACCAGAGACATACCGGACAATGCTATCGCGTTCGGGAACCCTGCGCGAGTTGTCAACAGAAAGGTACCTCTTCATGTTACATCAACGAGGCCGAGGAACACGAGAGGGTCCTTGCAGGGTTGAAGACGATAGCCATAATCCCCGTCTACGGGGAATCGGACGCGATTGGTACCGTTCTTGGACGGTTCGAACCCGGCTACGTCGATGAAATATGCGTCGTCGCAGACAAGCCGGGCGTTATGACACTAGGAGCGATTGAAGAAGCTGGCCGGCGAATACGAGTTCCGATCAAGACCATTCAGAACCCTGTCCGGAATGGAATCGGTTATGCGATACGGCAGGGATACAAGTATGCGCTCGAAAACAGATTTGAACTTATTGTCATCATGGCAGGAAATAGCAAGGATGACCCGCGCGAAATCCCTCGGTTAACGACTCCTATCTTGGAAGAGGGATACGATTACGTTCAGGGCTCCCGGTTTCTCTCGGGCGGCCGGCGAGAGAAGAACCCATTCTTGAGAAGTATTTTCACCCGGGTGTTCCCCTATGTCTGGTCCTTCATGACAGGGGTCCGGTGCACCGAGGTAACCAACGGATTCAGAGCGTACAAAGCCTCAATCGTAGAGGACTCGCGCATCAACGTATGGCAGAGCTGGCTTGACAATTACGAGCTTGAATACTACCTGCACTACAAAATCCTCACGCTAGGCTACAAGTTCACCGAGAGACCCGTCTCAAAAGATTATTCGGCAATGAAAGACAAGAAGTATTCCCACATCTCGCCGTCCAAAGACTGGTGGCAGATCGTAGGGCCACTATTCCTACTCAGACTAGGAGTCAGAAAATAAGTTGAACGAGAAATTCGCCCCAATCCTTCTTGCTGGGAACAATGATCATGACTTATCCATTTTGAGGGAATACGCCGAATTCTGGAAGGTGCCTTACACTCTCGGAAATCAGTTAGATGGAATATCCCTCCTCGTCACTTCTAGCCTGTCGAAGGCGGTTGACAAGCGAGAAGCCGGTCCGGTGATCATTTCGTCGACAGGAATCGAAGGCGCAAAAGAGATCGCTCGTCAATTCGGGTTGAACGTTTCCATCTACGAAACACTAGTTCGCTTGCCAGTTGCGCCTGGCGCTTCCGTGTCAATGCAAACCAAACTTTACCGATTCTCGGGGCCCAACCTTGAGCCCGTCTTGACAGATGGGGACACCACCATCCTCTACAAGATCGGTGGATCAAGGATCCATGTTCTCTCATTGGACCTCGTCTCGAACTACCAGCAGCTAATGTACGATAAGATGGACGAGAACCCGAGCTGGAGATTCCGTCTCCTAACGAGGATGCCCTTCTCCTATAGAGCAGTCCCTTCTAGCATCAGAAACAGGTTCTTCAAAGCGAAAGAAAGCATTACAGGGTTAAGAGAAGAGGCTCTTGGCCCCGTTGAATGTCTAAGGTCAATATTCCTTGCAGCTCTAGTAATCGCTTCCGGGAATACGATTCCGACAATTAGCTTCTGGAGACGAGGCAAATGCTACGCGCTGGCGATCAGCCATGATGTGGAAACACGAGTCGGACTTGAAGACGGCGCTGGCCGGCTCGTTGAAGTTGAAGGAGAGCTGGGAATGAGGTCAACATGGAACATACCGAGCGATCGCTACCCACTGTCCTCGCAGCTGTTGATTGCGCTCGCAGAGACCGGTGAAGTCGGAGGACATGACACGAAGCATGATGGCCGATTGCTCTTCGCGAGCGTCAGAGACAAGGTAGACAGGGTTAGACGTTGCAGGGAGCGGCTTGAGCTTCTTTCAAGAAAGGTGGTTCGAGGGTTTAGGGCCCCGCTCCTTCAACACGGTCGACAACTTGTGGAAGCGCTTGGAAAGGCGGGATACGAATACGATTCATCAATGCCCAGCTGGGAGCCCTTGTCGCCGACGTCGTTGCAGCCCCATGGGGTTGGAACAGTTTTCCCATTCCTGGTATCTGGTCTTGTCGAGATTCCAGTATCGATGCCGCAAGACCACCAGCTCATTAGAGTAGGAGGGTTGAGCGTTGAAAGGGCCGTTGACCAACTCGTTGAGGTTTCGAGATGGATCAAGAAGATTGGCGGGGCTTGTGTTCTCCTCGTACACCCGGATTATGAGTTCGGTCAAGAGAGTGGCCGAGAGGAATATCGTCGTCTTCTCGAAGCGTTTCGATCAGACCTCACCTGCGATGTCATGACCCTAGGGGAAATGGCCAGATGGTGGGTCCTTCGACAAGAGTCACACATTGACGCTAAGGGAATGATTAGTGTGCGTTCAGGCGAGAGTAGAGATCGGATCGATGAACTTGATCTGCAATTTGTCACGGGCTACGGCTCGGAGGGGTTCAAGGTGGAACGCCTCGGCGATACCGGTGTGATCGAGATACCCAGGGGCTCGGGGAGATAGGTCGTGGTGTCCAAGTGACCTTCATCGTATCTGCTTTGGAAGGGCTCTACTACGCAACGATAGGCATCGTCATCTTAGCGTATACCCTTTGCCTTGCTTTGCTGTACAGGAGTTCTGCAAGACCTCCCCTCCGGAGAATGAGTCAAATTGTCCCGACTGTTTCCCTGGTTATTCCCACCTACAACGAGGCTTCAGTGATCCGCCAGAAGCTCGAAAACGTTCTCCAGCTTGACTATCCAAGAGACAAGCTTGAGGTGCTGGTGGTTGACAGCGCGTCCAGCGATGAAACCCGAAGCATCGTCAACAGGTTTGCAGAGGAGCATCGGCGCGAGATCAATCTGGATCTGATAGAACAGCCAGTCCGGCGCGGCAAGAGCGAGGCGATAAACGAGGCCTTGCGCAGTGTCCGATCCGAAATGCTCGTTCTCACTGATGCCGACGTCTCCTTCCCACCAGACTCGTTGTGGAAGTTGGTCCAGAATTTCGAGGGATCTGAGATCGGAGCCGTCTCCGGTGTGGAAGTCCCAGTCGGAGGAAAGTCACTTCTGACTGGCATCGAGGCGGACTACCGGCGGGTATATACGGCTATAAGATTGGCTGAGGCCGAAACTGATACTCCTTTCATGTGCGAGAGCGAGCTGTCCGCTTACAGGAGAGAGATTCTGGAGCCGTTGCGTCCAGGGACCGTCTGTGATGATGTGGAACTCACCGTTTGTATTAGATCAAAGGGTTTCAAGGCCATCTATGCTCCAGAAGTCTCGTTTTTTGAGACAGAAGCCGGCGATGTTAGGCCCAAGCTTCAGCACAAACTGAGGAGAGGAATGAACAATCAGCATGCTCTCCTCCAGAACTCGAAGGTTTTGTTTAACAGGAATTTTGGCAAGTATGGTACATTGGTCTTCCCCTTCGAATTCTTCGTCCACATAGTTTCACCAGTACTATTGACGATCTCATTGTTCTTCCTTCTTGTTCTCGGGATTTTTTCGCCTGTCTCTGCTTTGTTCGCTCTTCTTGTTACTGCGATATTGTCTTTGCCGGCTATTGTGATCATGCATTCCTTGGTCAACCGTTTTAATGAAAGCGATGTTGCCTTGCTTCACGGGACGGGGTCGTGGATCTTCGGGGCAGCGGCGTTCTTGGGCTTCCAGCTTGTCTTGCTGGTTGGTTTATTGAAGCTCGGTTTCAAGGGTCCCCAGCTGAACTGGCAACAGGTCCCTGGGACCAGGGTCCCTATCGCGGTCGAAGCGTCAAGGTAGGCGTCGTGCGAAGCACCGGAAACCACGGAAAGAGGCCTGCTCGGGCTCGCAGACCCGGGCTGTTGGTCGCTTTCTCAGGAGTAGATGGTAGCGGTAAGTCGACCCAGGTTGATCTGCTCGAGGAGAGCTTCGAGAAAATCAATGTGGGTGTCCTGAGGATTCGAAGCCGCTGGCGGCCGGTTTTGTCTCTCCCCTTGCTAGTAATCATGAGAAGGTTGGGATACGCGAAAGTGCATCGGGCAGGCGGAGTCTACATAGTCGAGACGCGGTTGCCGAGCAGAGGTGGTCTGACATCTCTCTGGTGCATCCTCACACAAGTCGAGAATATCATAAAGACCGGTGTGAAGCTTGTTTTTCCGCTCCTCCTAGGCCGGACGGTAATATGTGACAGGTATGCGCTGGACATGCTAGTGGATGGAATGGCCGGGCTGCATGACGCGCCGGGTCATACGAGACTGGGGTTCCAGCTTCTGCATCTCCTTCCGAAGCCGAACTTCGCATTTTTCATGGACATTGACCCTGAAGTCGCGTTCAGGAGAAAGCCGGATCTTCCAGGCTTGGAGGATTATGTTGAGAGGCTTCGGCTCTACCGCGATCTAAGTGCTCGCTGGGGCGTTACCATCGTTAACGCACGAGTCTCTGCTGAAACAATTCATAGAAGAATATGGAATGTCATCTATTCTAAGCTCCCCGAAGGCGCGCTAATGGGATTTTCTGAGGAAATCGTAGGACCGATACCCCGCGGCAACGTCCGCTAGGATAATGTAAACTGTCAGGACGATAATGTTGTTTGATGGCTGGAAGAAGGGGCCCAATCCTAGTAGCACACCAACGGTTATGGAGATCAGAACGCTTAGGAAAATGCTGAGAGCAATTTTCTCCAAAGTATTAATCTGTTCCCTAGGGAATACTACCAAGACGGTGAGGAAACCTGGAATGATGCCTAGGACCCCTAGACCGAACACGTTCCTAAGAAACAGAGCAGCCCCTACCTGGGCATTGGATAGGACGAGAGATAGTTCTGACACGGTGACGATGATCACGAGATAGAACCACCACGTATTCCAGATGTCGATGAGATAATCCTTGAACGAGGTTACGTTCTTCATGGACAGCTTGATTGTTCCATCGGACTGCAATTGTCTGATCAGCGATAGAAGTTCCTCATCGATGAATTTGATACCCTCTTCATTCAAGTATTTCTTGAGAGATGCGAGAGTAGAAGGATGGTGCTTCCTAACAACGTCGACTAGCTCTGCTCTCGTTAGTCCGGGCAAATCCTAAAGCCTAACCCTTGCCCGTCGGGCCTGAGACCCAGATATGCGCTTCCGTCATCGGGCCCTTCTGGGAATTCTCCTGCTTCTGATATTCTCTTTCTCGGTTACTAGCGAGAACGCGTCCGGACAATCATCCCAGGTCGATGATTCTCGGAGCAAGCTCGTCCAAGCATTTGTGCTGGTTCAGCAGGCCGATCTGCAAGGAGCCTCTCCAGCGCAGATCTCTTTGTTGGCCAACAACCTCAATCTCGCACTTCACTATGAGGAGAATGCGACTGAGCTTTTCACGAAAAACATAACGGCGTCCAACATCGAAGCCACCAAGTCTGTGAACCTTTCTAATGCCACATCAGTCCAGGCGCTCGGCGTCGCTAGTACCGCTCGAACGCAAGCACTCTACGGCCAGGTCGCCGCATACTCCACAGCAATTGCGGCCGGATTCCTCTCCGCACTGCTAGTCCTAGAGTCCCATCGCCTCAACGATCTTGTGCGAAAGATGAAGTTGCGCCGAATGAGAATCGATTGAGTGTCGGCTGTGATGCAACGAAGGGTCGCGGTGATGTTACTTCTGTTCGCGAGCTTCAGCCTAGTCTACAGCTCCATCGCATATTATTCGCTGAGTCGGCCTCCTGCTCAGGAGTTCATGGCCTGGGGAGTGTTCTCCTCCAGCAGTTCTCTCTCGAACTATTTCTCAGGGGCGGGGGCCAACGTTACAGTCGGCGAGACTCTGAACTGGCATTTTGCCGTCACCAATCAAATGGGATCCATCCAGTATGTACAAGTCGTCTACCGCCTAGGCAACAGTACAAGCGCTAACCCCAATGCGACGGTGCCTGGAAGCACTGTCCCGCAGGTAGGGAAAAGCTCAATCTTCATTCCGAACACGCAGACTGCCCTAGTGAATTTCACTTGGGTTATTTCCTCGAGGAATATCGTAGGCGGGATGGTGTTCATCACTACGATGATTAATGGCCAACAGGTTTCCCCTTCTGTCGGTGCGGTTGCGGGTCAAAGGTTCAGATTCTTCTTTGAACTGTGGACCTATGACGTGGCGTTGAACTCGTTCCAATACGGCTACAAGGGGCAGAATTCGAGGGTTGGAGTTCCTCTCCAAGTCTGGTTCAACTCTCTGTGAGAATCTTTGCGTCTTCATCCCAGCTCCTGGTTCACATAGATCTGGTCGGTACCTGTCGAGTATACCAGGTTGAAGTTTCGTATTACAGTAGTTGTATAGTTGTTCCTGGCTTGTATGTAGAAGGCCGAGTTCGATCCGAACCTGAGCGCGTAGAGGTTCTGCCAGTAGCTTGTCATTACGATATAGTTCGCCGAATTATCTGATGTAGTGTAAGTTAGGTTAAACCCGGGAACGGTCGGGTCGGTACCCGGCTTGACAAAACCTCCAGCCTGATTTGCAAGATTCTTCTGCTCCAGCCTAGGCTCTCTTATCGCCCCGCCGATTCCAGCGTAGAATCTCCATCCGTCCTCGTCTGGATGAAAGAATAGGAGAGAATGTCGTTGCGTCAATCCCGCTGATATGTTTGATACGAAGAATGATGACCCCGAGATGTACTCGATTGGATCGACCCCGTATCTCGTGAGCGGTATTATCGCGGAGAAGAGAACCATCATTATGATGAACCCCACCCTCACCAATCGGAAGAGATTCCTTCCGCGCAAGGTGAGAACGGTTCTCTGTTCGAGAAGCCAGGCTGTGAGAATGACAAAGGGGAACAGGGCGAAAAGATAGCTTCTCTGGAGCACGTCAGCCCGACCGAAAACGGCGATAGGAATGGTTGATACAGACGCAAGGAAGAGCCCCCCCAGGAACAGTTCTCTAGGATGGAGTCTTCGAAATAGGGCAAAGTACGCGAGTCCTGTGGCCCATATTATTGCAGAGATTCCTTGCTCGGAAAGGGTCGTTAACCCATAGCTATACGATGGAACTGCTGGGACGTTCGAGGTCTGCGTTGTGATTCCCAAAGGTAGTCGCGAGAAGGATATCAGAGCTCTATCCAAGATCGAGGTCTGGACGAGGTTTCGCGCGTCGACAGCTACAAGGCCCCACCAGAAGAAAACCCAGCCAATGAGAACCGCGAGTGGCAAGGCTATTTTCAGGGTTTGCAGCTGGAATGTACGCCTCGATTTGAGCAGAGATAAAGCTAGGAATCCGGCAAGGCCGAGACTCATGGCGAGGGGCGTTTCAGGGTGACTGGATACGAAGATGGGGGTTGACGCCAGACCCAGCGCCGTCCAGAGCCTACGGCGGGGTTCGTCTTCGATGATCTTTAGCAGCAGGAATATCGCTCCTAGATACAGGATGAGCTCTAGGCTCTGGGGCGAAATGTGAAGCTGGAACCAGAGCCCGCCAAGAAGGGTCGCTGAGGCGATGGAGGCATACTGGCCGCTGTGCATTCTGACTATGACGTATACTAGGAACACGACTACTAGCGCTAGGCCGAGGGGGTAGAACCTCATCAGCTGAAAGGGATCGATTTCCGCCACCGATACCAGCTGACCGATAAACGCGAAGACACCGGGGAATTGGTGAACATACCAATTAGGAGAATTCAGCCATTCCTGATAGTTGAGAAGGTCTAGGGCGTTTCCTGTATGATAATAGGTATCTAGGAACCTCGGGTCCTGATACGTGAAAGATGGGAGACCGATAAGATAGAATACAAGAAGGAACAGGGCGCCCATGTCCAGTCCGATCTTGATCCGTCCTCGAAGAATGGATCGGGTGAAGAATAGGGCTAGTGTTGCCGCGAGCCCCCACCAGTAGGTGAAGGGTAGATGTGAGTAGTAGTAGAAGCTGTTCGCGGTAAATATTGTGATTCGCAAGGTTGAAGCAGTGATGAACCAGAGAGAGGCTGCCTGAGTAGCGAGCACCAATATTATGATGAAAGTCTTTATCTCAACTGTTTCATAGATCGGTTTCGATCTAGAAAACGGTGGCGGTCTCTCGTTCTCGGCCCCGATCTCGGGTTCCGGTTCAATCAATGCTTTGTTGATCGGTTCGACCCTCACTTTCCGACTGATCTCTGGACTTTCCAGCCGTATGATCCAAAGTCCCGTAACAAGAAATAGCTCGGTGACCACTCCCGCCACAACCCATTCGTTTAGCAGGACGAGACCTAAGGGAAAATTCTGAGATAGCCACGCGCTCAAAAACCCGTTCGAATGGCTTTCGAGAGACATCCAGTACAACAAGAGAGCTATGACAACAGTTTGTGAGACAAGGAATATCTCTGTACGCCGAACATGTGACAAGTCTGTCCTTAATTCCTAAGCCCGTTTGTGGACGTTCCGGTGCCCACCGCTACCTGCCCAGTCATTCGATGGGAAAAAGGCTGCTATAAGGAGTCGTTCGGATCGTGCGACCGTTTTGTATCGATAGCAACCTTAGGGAGTAGAATTATCGAGGGAAGAAAGCAAGATTCTAAAGGACGATCAGCAGTCGCTCGGTTAGGTGGACGCAAGACATGTCCCGCGACGATCACGCTAACTCTGGCCGGATCACCGCGCAGGGCCCCCTCAAGGACCAGCCCTGCCCCCTTTGTCGCATTTCGCAGGGAGAAGTCTTAGCCGAGTTCCAAAGGTGGAAGCTCGTTCGTACCAAGACGATGAAGGGGCACAAAGAGCGCTTGATGCTATTCCACAAGGAACACCTCCGGACACTCGATGAGGGATCAGTGGGGGAAGCCTACTTGTTGTTGATGAATGCTGGTTCCAAGTTCTTTTCCTACACCGACAAGTGGGCCATATTCGAGCCCGTGTATGCTACAGTGCCAGACCATTGGCATCGCGTTGCTTCCGACCTAGACGAGAAGGCGCAGGATTACGGGCAGATTCTCAAGACTCCTAGGATGATCATCGACAATCACGATGGGACAATCTCAAGAATGCATCCGGACCGGGACCAAGAATCGCCCGCTCCCTCCAGTAATTCTTTGTGAAAAACCCATTCCGTCTCATTTCCAGAGGGGCCTATTGGCCAAGGTGGAGGCCAGCTGGCGAAAGTTGAAAACCCTCATGTCCCATGTACTGGTATAAGTTCCGAACAGCTCAGCCCGGCCCCGTCTAATGTCTCTGAGAGGGTCGTCGCAGACTATTCCGGCATTTCCCACGGTCTTTGCCCAGTGGGCGTCGCTCCCCGCCGTTCCAGGGAGACCATTTGCTCGCGCCAGGGACATAGCTCTCGCGTTATCGCGGGCCCTGTTTGCCGCGTTGAAGACCTCAACCCCGTCCGTCTTCAGGCATTCCTCACCGAGAGAAGGTCGGACCCGGCTTGAAAAGGGGTGAGAGGTTATGGCAATTCCTCCGAGGTCGTGAATCTTCTCCACGGTCTCCTCTACACTGAGCCTCTTGGGAACGTTTGCTTCTATGCCTATCGCGAGTACATGACCAGACCGACTTGTTATCTCTGCTCCCGGGATCACCTGGAAGTCCTTGTACCCTCGGGCAGCCTTTCTCCCGACTAGCCCTCCTGTTACGCTATCATGGTCTGTTATTATCATCCCTTGGAGGCCTCTTCTGATAGAAGCCTCAATCATTTCCGTCGGCGTGTTCAGGGCATCGAACCTGCGTCGGCGCATGTTACTATAGACAGTATGGCAGTGGGTTTCCCATTTCAATCCGGAGCCTTTCTGCTCGTTGCTAGGATCTAGCATATGGTTGAATTTCCGTTCCTAGAATAGGTTTGAAGATGCCCCAAAGGCTCCCACTTCACTAATGTACTAGCCGGTTTATCTAGCCTGTTCTGAGCGTTGGTATCTGCCAAAGGCATAGTGTTCAAATCCCGCGACCACGAAGTATCCTGTCGTAGCAACTGTTTGAGTTCCTCCGTTGATCAGGGCTGTTGAGAATTGACCTTCCTGGTGCCTAATTCGACCAAGACAAGCGCGTTACTTCTCTGCTCCTTAGCGCTTCTCGGAATATGGGCTCTCCCCCACTTTCCATTACACGATCAACCGGCCAGCGAGCACGTGGATCATGCTCTCGCGATTTCAGTTATTTCGCCTCTTCTAGGGGTTTCGAGCGTCAGACTTGCTCCTAGTCAAGCCACCACTCGGGCATCGATGCTTCAAGGATGGGGAGGAATTACCTTGAATGAAGTCGTCGGCAGTAGCATGGTACAGAGATTGAGTCAATTAGGCTACAACACTATTCGAGTAAGTTTTGGAACTGCAACCGGTTTTCCATGCTTGGATGGAGATCTAGGTTCGTGGGATCCCAATCTGTTCTACAGTGTACTGCAGACGGCTCAAGCCCACAACATGACCGTGGTTCTTGACTATCATGGTTACAATAATCCGGACGACGTCGCCTTTCAGCTCTGTTGGCTGAGCTTCTGGAGCGGGGTTCTGTCTACTAACTGGGGGTACAGCAGGATAGTTTGGGAACCGATCAATGAGCCTGCGGGCTCGGTTTCTATGTTATCCTCAGCGTATCAGGCATGGATTACCCTAGCGAGAAGTCTCGGCGACAAGCACTGGATTGCGGTCGAGAACACCATTAGCAACGGAGTGTGTAATTTTGACCCGTTATCAATTGTAAACTGCTACCCCGTGATAACTGACCCTCTGAACGAGACTTTTCTATCAATTCATCCATACTTGTTCTATGATATCTGGCTAAGCAACGGCTACGGAAACTGCAACACTGGCAGCACGAGTACTTGGGGCAACAGTACTGCCGAGTGTGTCGCCAACATCTACAACCAAGGAATGCTTGGGGCAAGTATCGCCTATCACATGCCCGTGCTTGACACTGAAGGTGGAGCTGTTTACTACAGTTGCAACAACGTTTGCGCTAGTCCACCTGACGCTGTGGGAACAGATGACGCTAGCTACTCGACAACTACACTCCACTTCATACAGTATCTCACGAATCAAATGCAATCGGAGAATTTGGGATGGATCTGGTGGGAAGCCGGGGAGGGGTCTTGTTGCGGCGCTTTGGAGACTTGGGGAAGCCTACTGAGCTTCCAACCAATAATCCCGCCAGAATCGCACGATCACCCTCCAACTCTCCAAGCACCGAGTGGACTGAGCGTCGTCGCCGGATCCGTATTGTCGTTCCAAGTCAATGCTTCAGACCCTAACATGCCTGCCCATGATCTGACATTGTCGTGCATCGAATGCCCGGTTGGAGCCAGCTTCCCGGAAGTCAAAGGCCCCAGCCCTGTCAGAGGGATGTTCACGTGGACGCCCAGTGTCACCCAAGCAGGTCAATCCTACAATATCACATTCACAGCGACTGATGGCGTTCGGAATTCAAATGCGATTGCGGTTGTAACTGTCTATCCGCCGAACGGACATCTGCCCAACATTCCTAGCGGCTCCTCGCTCTTCGCCTCGCCGTTCGTATGGCTTGCGGTCGGCGGAGGTGCGGGACTGGCAGTAGTTTCAGCAGTTTTACTGTACCGAAAGAGGAATCTGTAGTGACGATGACAGAGGCGAGGAACTGGAAGCTACTCTGTACCATCAGAAGGACCATGTACGAGAGGCTGCGCATAAGCCTCGTCCACCTTCTGCCGCCGGAGGTGCAGGGAGTAGGAGCAAATCAAGCGGCTTATAGATCTCGGTTCGAAACGGGGTAAAGATCCTCGTCTCAGCATTTTTGCTTGGAAGAGATGTGAACCTTGACTGGCTATTGTCTTGGTTCTCCTTTTGACCAAGAGCACAGTTAGAACTGTGATTGCCACAATTGCGGCGGCGACAGAGGTTAGGAGAAGAAGAGACCAGTTAACTGGTGGCGAGGTGTTTTTTGTAGGAGGTGATGTATTGTTTGTCGGATTGCTCTGGGGTCTTATCACGAAACTATCTGAGAATTTGGCCGTGTTTTGAGTATTGTGGCTGAAAACTGATGGAACCCATGTGAAGGACACTTGAGTCGCGTTTACGGTCATCATGCCAACGCCGTTCCCCGAAGCCATATCCATAGGGCTGCCATTGACCCAGCAACAATCTGCCGGCGTTATCGTCAGTGAACCTCTTGCGCTCATCGCCTTGGCGAAATAATTGATATCGGGACGGCTGAAATTTAGTTGCTCGTCGCGTTGGCTGAAGACGCCCTGGATGACTTCTACAGTTCCTTTTCCGCGGGTGTAAACACTCGATGACCCATCGTTAGCAACACACGTGGGATCATATTTGATTCCAACTGTTGAGCCCGTAGGAGGTTCACTTGAGCCTAGGCATGTTAGCTGCTTTGAGCGAGCGTAAATGTGGGCATGTGCGTTGAGCAGAACGTCAACGCCATGAGACATTAGATAGGATTCCAGCTGAAAGTTGGGATTGTGTCCGTTGGGCATACCATTACCCTCACAGCCGGTCGCGAGGTCGGGACTGAGACATGGCTTGTGAAAGGCGACGATAATCCAGTGACCCGCGGCTTTCGCGTCGGCGATAACACTAGTCAACCAGTTCCAGTGCATATCCAAATTTGACATTCCGCAAACCGAAAGAGGACAATAGTTGAAATTGACATTGGCAGTGGGATCAGTAGAGTTTCCAACGCTATCTGCCACTGTAATCGTAATTATTCGCGCTATCGGGTTCGCTGCTGGATAGTCAAAGTATCCTTCTTTCCCGTAGCACGTGCTGCTTTCTGAACAAAGTCCAGAGCCTACGAAGTTGATGTATCCGTTCCCGGCCGTCGCCGTCGAGTTGAACGCAGAGAGTGGCAGACAATTATTCGCAATGAATGCGTCTATGTACCCGTCTTTCTGGGGCGTGGACGGATTGCCATCGTCATGGTTCCCAGTGATGAAGATGTAGGGGAAGTATGAATTGCTAAGCCTGTTCTGAACGTTGGCTTTGATAAAGTTGCACCAGTCAGCCTCGTTTCCAGTTGGCGGGTAACCCCTCGAAGAGCCATTATAGCTGATGTCTCCGAGGGCTAGGAAAAAGTCAGATTGTATCAATCGATTGCTCGAATTAGATGGGAGCAGCGACCCAGAATAGTACCCACTGTCCCCACCGAAATAGAAAGTAAAACTGACAGGGGGGGTAACCGAAACCTCATGCGATGGTGCTGCAAAGGCGACGACTCCGAGCCCTAGAATCGCAATCATTGAAACCCCAATGAGACGACTTCGGAGGCGAACAAGGGGCCTTTGACGCAGCTTGAGAAGCAGATGAATTCCTGAAAGGAACATAGCGAACAAAAAGACGATCTCGCTGAGCGGAAGTCCGGGAGAAGGTGATGGTTGGGATTGGTAGGTCACTGGACCAACAATTGCGACTCCCGCTCCTGTGTGAGCGTGGGCCGATGTAATTAGCGCGACTGAAAGAGGTAATAGTAGGCCCGCTAGAAAGGATCTTGTTCTCACTAGCGTATCACAGATAACACCTGATTCCCTTCCAGTCTTTTGTAGTTTTTGCAAACGGAACACACTATCGGGCCTCCCGCTTCTTCAAAAAGTCCAGGGAGAGAAAGGATCCCTGCAGTTTTGAAAGCCTCCTGTAAAACAAGCACGTTTAACCATCCAACCAACACCCGGAATTTCCAGCTATTCACGATTGTATTGACGTGGATATCCTTCTATATCTTCTGCATAGGATGAGGATTATCCATGCTTAAATCCACCGAACGGGGCCTATCGGCGCAAGCAGTTGCTAATACTCCGCAGCAGAGTTTTTCTCTTCAGCGTCTTAGCGGTGCTACCTCTCATCCTATCGGCCTTCACGACCTCACCAGCTACTGCGCAGGGAGCTGGGGAGATAAGTTTCGTATTCGCCGCCTCCGGAGATCTAAACAGCCCGATAAAGGGGGCCGGTTCTGACAGTCTGCGCTCGCTAAAGTCCCTGAACCCTACCCCTGACTTCTTCCTGGGGCTAGGTGACCTAAGCTACAACGCAAGCTACACTGGCACTAAATGGTGCTCGGACTTCAAAAACCAGTTTAGCAACATTGAGATCATCCCGGGATACCATGATACTGGAGATGATGCAAATCTCAGTGATACTTCTGCAACTCGAAACTATCAGAAGTTCATAGGTTCGACACCTCCGCCAACCGGGTGCCCGTACACAATTGACGGGGTTTCCTCATTGCCCCCGTGCGAACGTTTCGGCTGCGACTACGGTAGGGAGTACTACTTCGACTATCCACCCACTGGTGTCCCCATCGCAAGGTTCGTGATGCTGAGCCCGGATATCTACAACATTACCGGCAGGTGCTTTGCAAAGTGCATCACGAATTCCACGAAACAATGCGACTCCTTCAGTGATTGCTGGAACTACCGCCAGTCTGATCTGAAAGACAAGGATTATACATACAATTATACGAATTTTGGAAATCACTATAATTGGACTCAGACAGTCATTGAGAATGCTCATGAAAACGACGAATGGGTCATTGTTGGGGTCCACAAACTCTGCATAAGCGCGGGCAGTGAAAACTGCGAGATCGGCACCGACCTTCTCAACCTCCTCCTAAGGGAGAAGGTTGATCTGATGCTGTCAGGTGACGACCACGCGTACGAGAGAAGCAAGCAACTATCCCTGAACTCTACATTTGTGAATGGCCAACCAAGCTGTGATGGCATTCCTCTTAACCTGAACACATGGGCAGTTTACAATCCAGGATGTGTAGTCGACGACGGGTCAAAGGGCTTCTACTTGCCAGAAGCTGGCACCGTGATTGTGATAACAGGTACCTTCGGCAGGCCTCTTTACAGCGTCAATGACACCTTTTCGAACGCGGACTGTGTCGGTTGCAATGCGGCCGAAGCTCCTTACTTCGCCAAGCTTATGGGGCAAAATACTCCAGGGAACAGTAATGGGTTTGTCACTTATGGAGTGACCGGCAAAAGGGGAAATGAAGGGAGAATAGATGTGCAAACACATTTCGCGGGCTCCTTTCAAGACGCGTTTAGCATAACGCCGCCGCCTGTATCAACAATAAAGTGGTCGCCCGACAACCCTAGCGCAGGGAACATGGTGTTCTTTTCCACCTCGACCGCTGGTGGAGTCCCTCCATACCTGTACGACTGGAGCTTTGGAGATGGGGCCACGGCCACAGGTCCCACTCCAACTCACGTCTACGCGTCAATTGGCTACTTCAAAGTGATCGTAACCACGACGGACTCCGCTGGAAACTCTAGAACAAAAGGACAACTCTTGGGGATCGGTTCTTGGAATCCTGCGGTCCCTTGCAGCCCGACCCTGTCTACCTTAGAAGAGATGCTCGGCTCGGTAACCGTACGGAGAGTATCATCGAATCCGAACTCCACGGGAGCCGATTACAGCGGTGGGAGTTTCCAGCTGGAAGGCCACCTAACCTACGGTGCAAACCCTTCACTTTGGCCTTTTTCAAAGAGGCAACTGTACCCATTTTCAGCTCCACTATCTTCACCCTGCTCAACTCCTACAGGAATCCCTGCCTTCATTGAAATCAACAGCCTTGCTGTTTCCTCGTTGGCCGTCTCCGATTGCGGCATCCGCTTCGATAGCTCCAACGGCGGCGATTCATTCCCCAACGGGCAGACCTTTTGCTCCACGACCTTCAGTCTCGCAAGCTCCACGCCCCCTTGTCCAGCCTGCTACATGCATCGGATATACGCAGTAATAGACCGAGACTGGAAGGCTGAGGGAATTGCACCTGCCTCGCCTGAGCAAGGACAAACAATAGACGTTCAAGGTTTCGTCTATTGGAACCCGCAGTGGGTGGAGCAGCCTTGGCATTCCTATACCGGTTGGGAGTTGCACGTAACTGCATGGAGAATATCGACGACTCCGATTCCCGCTCCTGCTTCACTCTTCTCAGGTAATGGATTGTGGTATGTCCTTGGGGCCTTGGGGATCACCGTGGTGCTCGTGTCAGCCTACGGGACACGATTCCCTACCCGCATCAAAACATTCGTGAGCCGATCCAAATTGGCTGCTCATCGACGACGTCAATTTTCATGTTAGTTACGTCATTTGACGCGAGCGACCTAGCCAGGAAAACTAGATCAGCAGGGTCCAAAAATCCTGATTCCCACCTCGCTCGCATCAGCTTGAGCGAAGTTGAAACCCCTTAAACAGAGACCTTTCGAAATCGTTAGCAACAGAGAGAATGATTTAGGAAAGAAAAGCCCTATACGCCTAATATCCCTTTGTGGCTTCATGTGCTTATATCGAAAATGGAGGTGTGATGAATAAATGAAGATAATATTCGAACCGAAGACATACAAGATTGTCAAGGGGGCAATTCTAGTAATCGCCGTCGTAATGATCACTTATGTCGCGTATGCCGCAACCCAACTCTCGATTAGCAACACGGGTAGCATAGTAAATGTTGGAACAAACCTCTTCGCCTCTCTACAGGCAACCACAAATCCCTTAACATGCACAGCTGCTACCACGCCAGCCTATGCCGACACTGGTTTGACTCAGACGTGGTCCGTACCTGTTGCAAGCTCAGGTACATCTCCGGGATCTCAGACCCAATATGCGTGCATTGAAAATACGGGTACATCAGCACATATAATAACAATCACTGAAACTGGGACGCTGCCCAGTGGCATGGTATTTACTTCCACGGGATCAGGATCATCGATTGCATCTAACGGTTTCCAACTCGTCTCGTTCACACTTACAGATTCGTCAACCACAAACGCCGGCGCCGGTATTGGTCCATTCACGATAGCTATCACTTAGCCTCCTGATGAGCCTGTGAGATTCGGGCGAAACCCATTCTCTTTTTCTGGGTCGGGGTTGTCAATAGTGGACGGGGCGTTCAGTCT
>Ga0134088_10000040_pt1 | contig 28330 bp, 24 predicted proteins | sample 15_taG_3_FD_94461 | JGI IMG/M metagenome (GOLD analysis project Ga0134088, IMG submission 94461) | Grasslands soil microbial communities from the Angelo Coastal Reserve, California, USA - 15_D_Rain_20cm_5_09182015 | ecosystem: Environmental > Terrestrial > Soil > Grasslands ...
ACAATTGGTAGCGTCCTGGTTCGCTTTCCATGGACTTGAGTTGTGGGTTGCAGTGTTGTTACCACCTCTGTTTCCAAAAGAAGAGAAGCGTCGGAAGTATTTGTCCAGTCGGTCTACAAGAGCCTAGAAGAGAACACAATGTGACACAGGTGACGACGCAAGATTGGGGACCTCGGCGAGAGAAGAATTGGTCTCCGCGATGATTCTAAACTTCATGTGGCCCTGGAGAAAATCCCTGATTTTCCAGTCCAAGACAGGATAGAGGAAACCCTGGATTCTACCGGTAGAAAAATAGCTTCTTGGCGAGAACTACCCCCACGGCCATGACAAAACTCACAAGGCCTACGAACTGGAGTAGTTGAAGTCCTTGTATCGTAAAGTAGGGTTGAGAAGATGGCCTCAAGGTGGGACTTGTAATGTCAAGGGACAGAATAGTCTGATGATGTATTCCGCTTACAGTCGCATCAATAGTAATGATGTAGGAACCACTTGACATGGTGGGCGGTAGATTGATAATCAAACTTGCGGCTCCTGTTTCTCCAGTGGTCAAGAAAACTATTCGGGGAGTAACCTCAATTGTTGGACCGCGAGGAGAAATGCTAGCGTTCAGAGTAACAGTCCCAGAAAAACCCTCAATGCCATTCGCGAACAGGGTAAGGGTTTGGCTTGAGCCGGCCAATAGGGGGAAGCCAATAGGGCTCAGAGAGATCTTGAAATCCTGTACGATCACCGTTACGTTAGTGGAGTGAGATGACCCGTCGCTCCACCCATTGATTGTCAAGATGTAAGTGTTCGCAAATGAACTGTTGAATGAAAGAGTGGCGGTGGAGGTTTGTCCCGGTCCTACCGCGACACTTGTTGGGAAGAGAGTCACGTTAGAAACCGAGGGACTAGAAGCCACGGACAAGGCTACCTTGTCGTTGAAATTGTTCAGGCCTTCGATATCAATGTGAGAAACCGCGCGTTGTCCGGCTAGAACTGGTACAACCTTGGAATCAGCTGTCATCGTAAAATCTCGAACGATTACCCTCACGATCGTGGCACGCGAACCTTGGATGCCTCCCGAGCCCGTCAACACAACATCATAGACTCCGACTGGAGTCCCTCGAGGTATGATTATCGTGAGATAGGTAGTATTGCTACTTCCGGCGGTTACCTGCAGTCTGGTATTCGCAGGCACAGCGATCGGACCTGATGGGGTCGCGATAACCGCTAGGTTGGCAACTCCTGCGAAGCCTGTGCTGTTGATAGCGATTAGCGATGTCTTTGACGTTCCTGGGTAAATTCTGACGAGATCGGGGGTCGCGCTTATTGTGAGATTAAGGAGCGGGGGTGCGTTCTTGTATGATAATATGGTTCCCCAGCCAGGGCCGGTGGGGGATAATGACCCGTAGATTCCAGCTCCCGGCGTACTGGACCAGTCGGCCATTGGGAACCAGAGCCAGTTTAACCGCGATTGTAATGTGGTCGTTTGACTGTCGAGGAGACTTGTCATTGTTTGTATGAAGTGGAGGTTCGTTTTGCAGTAGCCCGATGACCCGTTTAGGATAACATCTGGACAGGTAGTCGTCGTTTCATTGGCTAGTCTTCCGAAAGGCCTTCCCGGTCCGCCTTCCGTGTTTAGAACCGGCCATCCTGTGCTCTGGGTCCCATTGAGCATGTCAAGGACCCATGTCCGAGCGTATGTCTCCGCGGTCGCGTTGGACCATTCAGAATAGTGATATTGGTATTCGAAGTAGGCATGCAAACTGATGAACAGTCTCCCCGCTGGATCGTTTACAGTTGGATAGGCTTTCCAAGAGTCAGCGACCGGTAAACCGCAGCTGAGACTGCAAAGGTTCTCGATGACTATCCAATGATCGTCTCCTAGGCTTCGAGCCTGATCTACCCACTGCTGGTACGCAGAATTAACAATCGATATGGAAGCAAATGTTGCATTGGGCTCGTTGAGGGGTTCCCAGATTATTCTATCATATCTACCCGTGAATTGGTGTACGACAACGTCCCAGAAGCTGAGCCAGCATGAGGTACTGCTACCGGTTTGCAGGTCATCGTACCCGTGGTAGTCTACTATGATCCAGAGCCCATAGTGCGCCGCTATCTCAATGGACCTGGACAACTGGCTTGCGTTATACGTTCCGAAGAATCCATTGCGATCGGTGCAATATGGGGCGAAGCTAGCCCTGTAACCGTTGAACCCTTTCTGAACGAGCATCCGGGCTTGCATCTCCATGTCACTTGCATTCTCACCTGGGAAGACCTCACCCGCTGGACTAGAGTGGCTAAATCTGCCACTCTCCAAAAGCCGGCTTCCACCCCACCCTGTCACGATCGGAGGGGTCTGCATTGCATGCAATGCTGAGGCTTGGGTGAAGAGGAGTAAAAAGACAAGCAAACCTGTAGGCGCCACGATCTTTGCTGCAAGGCTCGACCGCTGAGCGCGACCCAATTTACCTAGCCTACTAGGCGAGAGGCGACCTTTCCGCAGGGCGGGACATAGGTATCCCTTCCACTAGTTATTACCAACGCGCTTCTCCAGAATAAGCATACCGGGGTATTTGTCCGGCCCGTCTACAAGAGCCTAGAAAGTAACACAGTCGAAGTGATCGCACAATGTGACATAGCTGACCGCACGGGAGACTACGTGGAACGAGACAAGGAGCCGCTCGGGTAGAATCCAATGCCAAGGATCGCAGTCCTCTCATATCGTAGTGCAGGTTACTGGATTCGACTCTTACGACTGAACTTAGGAGCTTGAACTTAGATTTGGCAAGTCTCGGCGTAGCATTGGAAGCTGTTTTGTGTTGGAGCTGCGGCAAGTTGGTGGAGTTCAAGATCGACCTCACGTCACAGGGTAACATTTACGATGACGGTCGCCTGATGTGATAGCGTCCCACTGTTAGCATTGATGGTGACCGTGTAAGTTCCAGGTATCGCTAGGAGCGATGCGGAAACCGACAGCGTGGAAGTAGCTAGTCCATTTCGAGCAACGGTCACGGTAGCCGGATTGAGGGAGGCAGCAGGTTCAGCAGGGGAGAGAGATGCAGTTGTGTCTGCAGGCGCGACCGAAACAGCGAGGTTCACCGCTCCCGTGAAGTTGTATATGCTCTGAATCGTTATGGTGGCCGTTTGGGATGAGCCAGGCGTAAGAGTCAAGCTTGTTGGGTTGGCGGAGATGCTGAAGTCGGGGGGTGGCATCGTGATGGCGAGTGTCACGAGTAGGGTGTGGGTCACAGATCCGCTCGTCCCCTTGAGAATAACCGTCCAGAAGTTGTACACAGGCGCGGACGGGAATGCTTGGATTGTTAGTGTTGCAGTCGCAGATCCGCCCGAAGATATCGAAACGCTTGGGGGACCGAGTGTCACGACAGTAGTATTCGCTATTTTAGCCGTGACGGAGGCTGAGAGTGTCACCGTCCCGTTGAAACGGTCGAGACTGTTTATTGTGACGGTTGCTGTTGAGGATGCGCCTTGCTGGACACTTAGCTTATTGAGGTTCATTGATAGCCCGAAGTCTGGCGTTGGGCTGCTGGAGAATCTCCAGGCTGAGATGGGATGAATTTCCCAGCCGCTGAAACTGTGCCATGAATTGTTGACGTGATCATTGTCCCAGTAAACAAAGCCCTGAATGTCAAAAAGCTGGTTGGTAACGGGCGGGTTCTGCGAGGCGATACCTGCCGATTTCCAGGCCTGGTCTATCTCCATGTGCATTTGGCAAAGATAGAGGTCCGGGCTGGCGCACTTTGGATCTTGGAAGTTGAATGTTGTATCACAGAAGTTCCCATTGGGATATTGGGCACAGTCCTCGACGACGTAGGTTAGCGTGAGCATTTGAACACCATGGATTTCCACGAACGTTGCATTTCCATTCACGGTGCACGGTGGGGAGGTAGACCTCTTGTCGGGTACGCCAGGTATGAAGCCCCCTCCTCCGTAGGCTGCCCCACCGTTTGCATTTCGCTGGTTACCGATTACCCCTTCAATGCTGGTTAGTATGGCGGTGCACCCAACGGCTGGGTTCCAGGACGGGAGCTGGCCGGGAGGGACAGTGGTAGCCTGGGCAATGAACGGGCGCGCCGCTAACAAAGCTCCTAACCCGACTAGAACGACTAGCGCTATTGCGGTCGCGACTGATCCTGATCGTGTTCGTTGTGCGCGAGAAACGGCTATCATTTCAACTCCCACAGGCGCAATTAGGGTCTAAGCCGGTTTACAGGCGTTTGCAACAATTGGTCGCGTTGACCAGGGTAGATTGACTCGCGCATCAAGTGCGGCGCGATTTCCCTAGTCGGCATTGAAGGTGGACTCGCCCTCGGCGCCATCAAAGAGGAATTGACTTCGAGATTCTCCCTTACCCATTCTGGCACAATTACCGCTCGAAGGAGTTGTTGCACCGTGACATCCCTTCTCTTAGCTTCAGATTCTAGTATCTCGAACGTGCCGTCTCCCACAGATAGTATGAATTTGGCCATTGTTATGCTCCCGGCCCTTCTCGAGCAATCTTGGCTTCAGTATCCCTCGGCGTGTATTCATGACGTATTTGTCGTGGAACTCCCCCTTCGACCATGACGATGATATTGTAGTCTACACCGACTCCTCGAAGCGACTGGACGAACCCGTCAAACTCGTCCAGTATCTCCTCCTCTCTTCGGGCCCAAGTTTGTCCCTTCAATTTCATGTATGCCGTCCACCTATAGTTCTCCTGGATCCTGTCTCTAGTGTCGCTCATCTGTCATCCCGCCATTGTGTCAGTCGGGTCAATGTCGATTGAGCAGGCGCAGCAGTGTTCGAGACACAGCCGGCAATTATCACATGTTAGACTGGTGGTTTCTAGGCATGAGTCGCAAAGATTCGAGTCCAAGTCTTGATCGAGCATCATCACGACCCATTCCTCTTGTCTACTCTTCCTTCGACTTTGAAGTAGACATCTCGATCGTTCATCCAATCGCCACGTACTTGTTCGTCAGCGATGTCAGTGTACACCCCATCAAGCCAGACTCTTACGTCCAGTGCCTTTGAGGAATCTATGAGGTCTACAAGGAGACCTTTCAGGCGATCGCCTGCCTCAGGTTCTCGAACTTCCGAGAACGGAAGTCCTTCCCGTTTTTCGTTGCTAGAGAGCATCGCATCCATCGTCTATCTATCGCTACCTTTCGCAATTTTTCCATTTAACCACGACGTTTACAAAGTAACCTCTCCTAACACACTGTGGACACCTCGCTCTTGTCGTCGGAATTCCAGATCATGCTTTGAGAGAAGTGGAAGGAGGATCTGGTCCTAACCACGTTTCCAATCGAGAAAGCCGGTGAATTGTCTCGGCTAGATGAGCAGGACAGCTTTTGCTGGTTTGGGTAAAATAGGAATTGCAAAAGTTCATGGTAACCAGAGACGATGAAGTGTTCAACTGTCTTCAGCTGATAGTGAAAGGGCGAAACATTTCCATTCAGGAGCTCTTTCGAACAATCGTCATTCCCGACTGGATTGAACGCAACATGGTTGAAGAGCCTCAGCGGCCCCGCGAAAACCAGCCTAGCTACTCTCAATAGGCCATGACGGCGATGAACTGAGACAGTGGATCACGGAATATGATCCCTTTGAGTTTCTTTTCAGAGGACTTAATAGAAAAGAACGAGATCAGAACTAGTGACCGTAGGAAGCTTTCTAGCTCCGTCCTCAAAGCCGCTTCGGTTATTCGATCGGCTTCTCCAGTTTGCGAGCCTTGCGATCGTCCGATTGAGTCGCGCTGTCCTGCTGCTCATCAACTGAGGGGGTTCTTGCATCCTCCTCGGTGTGCATCCGGATCCATCCCTGGGTTTTCTGCTTGTCCTTCTTCGGTTCACTAGTCGAGCTTTGCTTATCTCTTGTAGTTTCTCCCATTCTTGGCCCCCGGAAAGCTGGGTATTAGCGGAGTATCTCGCGTTCCATTGGCCGCGCTTACTATTGGACGAGTGATGGTCGCGACTATCTGGCCGTCTGTCTCTTGGGTCTCGACTTTTGCTTCCATGAGTTTGAAGAGGGATTGAAACATCTCGCCGTAGAATGCCGAGACCCTTGGTCCTCGATCATGTTTCAACACTACGGTGTCGGTCTCTCCATCGATGGTGTATTGGAGTCTGAACGCGTTTCCATAGCTGCCAATCATCTCCAGGGCTTTTAGCGCGTTCTCTGGGTTGAACTTCTTGAACCAGAATAGGACCATCTCGGGAATGGTGTTCGCGCCTGCCTCTCTTCCTAGTTCCCGTGCTTCCTCGTCAGTGAGGATGCTGAACACTTTTTCTACCAAGGATGTGGGAACTTGGATGAAGCCGAACTTGCCTGCTTTGTCCTCCCACTCTACAAGCTTCCTGAGGGCCCTGTTGGCGAGGAGGTTGAAGGAGAATTGTTCTCTTTCAGCCATCTCGACGATGCCAGCTTCGACATCTTCATCTAATCTAAGGGTCCTGGTTACGCTTCTTGAGCTCGAAACCAGTGTTGGTTTGAGCTGAAGCGTGGTTCGTGTCGGTGCTAAGGTCATTTTTGCTCCGCAAGAACCCATTTGGTCGTTGCAAGCACTTAAGTGGTACGTCTCTCTTCGCTTGCATTCGGCAATCATGTTGGCTGTATGCACGGCATAGTTTTGCGTCGAGTATGCAGAGAGACCGTTTGCAATATATTGCGAGCGGGGTGCTGGTTTTCTCCCCTTTCAGTGGGAGAGGCTTGGGGTGTGATAGGGAGGGGCCAAGCTTATCTTTATGTGTGCACCTGAGTGCAGATGCCATAGAATGTGATAGTCTGTAATGACACAGATTGAAAACGCTCTGAAGACTGAAACTCGCCGGTCTCCCGACACGGTTACCAGAACATTCCGGATAGACCGCGACGTTGACAGGAAGATGGAAGGACTCTCCTCTGAAGGAAGAGTCAGCATGAACCAGATGGCTAACAAAGCTCTGAGAAGGTACGTTGAGTGGGAGGTAAACGCCGAAAAGTTCGGAACAGTCACAACCTCAGCCAGCACGATCAGAAAGTTCTTCGACTATCTAACCATCGAGCAGGCCAAGGAAATGGGAAGCTGGTGGGGCGAGAACCAGGCCCCAGGAATCATAACCTTCTGGTTCAAGAAATTCGACTTCGACAGCGTCCTGAAAGCTCTAGAATTCCTCGGCGCCCAGTACGGCCGAGCATTCACCTCAGACTATGCATTTGACGGCAGAAGCCATACTCTCATCGTCAAACACGACATGGGACTAAAGGCCAGCGTATTCTACGCCGAAGCCGTAAAAGCCGCATTCTCCCACCTCGGACTAGGGACCGACATATTCGTCACAGACGACCAAGTCATCGCAATAAGCCCACCCGATCCCGCCCATCCGCTGAACAGGTCCTACGAAGGAGCCGCCGACCTGAAATATCCAACAAGTGCCACAAGCAGGCCAATTCCGAAACTTCGCAAAGGGCAACGAGCCGACCCCGATAGCCGCGATAGCTAGGAAAAATTGACGCGACGCAAACTCGGATTATCTTCCCAGCAGAGGTCAACCATCCGATGTCACTTCTTCCGTTCAGAGCAAAGGGATAGATCCAGCACCGGGTTACGGTCGAGCTTCACTATCCAACACATAGAGATTCAATCGCAATTATGGCGAAAGTGGGTGACATCTCTGAAGTCTAGAACATTTTTGCGACGCCTTAGAAATATCGAAGGTGTAAATCCTCGGTTGTTTCGTGACACTCTCTGACCTAATCGTCTGTATCCACTCTTCTCTTTCGAGGCGGTCATCGGATTCAACGCCTGTCGTTACTGGTAGGAGTTGGGAAGGACTAGAATCCGTGACGAGCGCTATACAGGAAGGAGGTTGCCTGCAATCAAGACCATGAGACCCGAAATCTGTTGGCCGCGGCATCTCCAAAACGCAATGTGACATAGTGGAGGACATTGCATGGTTTGCACCGAACCTCCAAATCTTCTACCAGACGTTTACCAGTCGCGATCGCATGGATGAAATCGTATCCGCGCAAATTGTGACTCTCTCGTCTACCTCCACCTCTGATGTGATTGATTTCTAAGAGCCGTTCATCGTCACAACCGCAATTTACACATCTCGGACCGCCAAGCCTAGCGAGCGCCAGTTTTCCAAGTTTTGCACCATATTCAATTTGGTACGACCGCTGTCTTTCTGGGTCTTTGTACGGCATGGGAAATGGTCCACGGAAACTACACTAAAAGTATCCCTGTCCAAAATCCTGGCGGTTCAAGGGTCAAGCTACCACGCTACTGGCGCGAGGGGGCGGTTGAGGTTCGACCGTTCCCTGCCAAGAAGAGACCGAGTGTCTCTGAGGCGCTACGGCTCTCAGGTGAAGCCGTGAAGAGGAACCCGACGACGACGGTAATCCCGGGAGTCGATAAGAGCAAGCCAAGCCTATTCGAAGACTTGACAGAACCGAAGTATCGTATTCCTCTATTGCTGTTGAGAACACCGGTTTAGGATAGTCAGAGCATCTTTGCTACGCTTTGAAAATAGCGAATGCCTCTTTTGCCGTTGAGGGCGTGGTCTAGTGCTTGGTCTACGGCGTCTTTGGGTGTTGGGGCGGCCATGACTTTCACTGTTTTGCGATCGTCTAGGTAGCTGTCGGCGATCTTGTCCGCTGTTCCCCCAGTTCCTTTCAAGGCTACTATCGGTTTTCCTTTCTGGTAGGCGACTAATGCTTCCACGTAAGTTCCCGCTCCTCCTCCCACTACGATTGCAGAATCCGCAGAGTAGGCGGTTACGTAGTTCCGCGAGAATCCCATTCCAGTCGGGACAATGATATCGCAATAGGGGTTCGCGTAGCTCATGTCTTCTTGTGGGAGAATTCCGACGACCATTCCACCTTTCTCCTTCGCTCCCCTGCAAGCAGCTTCCATTACTCCGCCAAGACCCCCGGTTACGAGAACAGCTCCCCTAGATGCGATTTCGGCGCCGACCTCCTTTGCAGCAGCGTAGGTGCTCTCGGGACAATGGTCCGCGTCGGATCCTATTACGAGAATCTGTATGAGGCGTTTGAGGCTGGTCAGTGGGGTTCTCGATGCTACTCCTCTAAACAATTCATCATCACTCTTTTGGAAGGAAAGGATGCGACTACACGCGTCCAACCCAGCCGCTGGCTATGAGGTTGGCGTAACCATTGCTCTAACGAGGAAGGTTTTAATGACAACCGGCCGGAAACTCGACCCTCCCACACTCATAGGTCCTGTTCATGCCTGACTTCAAGCCTGGAAAAGTCGCACGGGTCGCAGGTCCCGTCATCGTCGCCGAAGGAATGCTCGGCGCCCAAATGTACGAAGTCGTCCGAGTAGGCGACCAAGGCCTCATCGGCGAGATCATCAAAATCGATGGAGAGAATGCCACAGTCCAAGTCTACGAAGAAACTGCTGGCCTCCGTCCCGGCGAAAAAGTAGAACGCACAGGCAAACCACTTTCAGTTGAACTTGGACCCGGAATCCTAGGCCAGATCTACGACGGCATCCAACGCCCACTTACAGTTCTTTTCGAAAAGACTGGACCCTTCATCAAGAGAGGACTTGCCCCCTCCGCCATAGATCGATCTAAGAAGTGGCACTTCGTTCCCACCGCGGACAGGGGAGTAGAGGTTTCTGGTGGCGATGTTCTAGGGACCGTCAAAGAGACAACTCTAATCACTCAACGGATAATGGTTCCGCCCAACCAATCCGGAAGGATCACTTCGATCGTCCCGGAGGGCGACTATACGATCACCGAGCCGATCGGCGAGATGGAAACCAAGACGGGACCCATCTCGTTGTTCATGATGCACACCTGGCCCGTACGAATCGCCAGGCCCTTCAAACGCAAACTCCCGTCCGAAATCCCACTCATAACCGGCCAGCGCATCATCGACTTCTTCTTCCCCGTGGCGAAAGGAGGAACAGCAGCAGTTCCCGGACCCTTCGGCAGTGGAAAAACGGTGCTCCAGCAAGCACTTGCGAAATTTGCCGACGCTCAAGTCATCGTCTACGTCGGCTGTGGCGAGAGAGGAAACGAGATGGCTGAAGTTCTCGAAACCTTTCCGACACTCCTTGACCCTCGCACTCAACAACCCCTCATGAATCGGACAACTCTAGTCGCGAACACTTCCAACATGCCGATTGCCGCCCGGGAAGCAAGCGTCTACACCGGCATCACAATCGCAGAATACTTCCGCGATATGGGTTACGACACTGCGCTAATGGCTGATTCCACGAGCAGATGGGCCGAAGCCCTCAGAGAAATCTCCGGACGTTTAGAAGAGATGCCTGGTGAAGAAGGGTATCCAGCCTATCTCGCGTCTCGCCTCGCCGATTTCTACGAACGATCGGGCCGACTAGAGGTTCTAGGCTCGGAATCCAAACAAGGCTCTATCAGCGTAATCGGCGCTGTTTCGCCACCTGGCGGCGATTTTTCTGAACCGATTACTCAGAACACTCTTCGTATAGTCAAGGTTTTCTGGGCTCTTGATTCCGAGCTTGCCAAGCGACGCCACTTTCCAGCTATCAATTGGTTGACAAGTTACTCTCTCTACCTCGACACTCTCGAAACCTGGTATCCGAGGGAAGTCGGACCCGAATGGGTCGACTTGCGAAAAGTAGCAATGTATCTCCTCCAGCGAGACGAAGAGCTCCGCGAGATAGTCATGCTCGTCGGTCCCGACGCCCTCTCCGAGGGACAACGGGTAATCCTGGAAGCTTCGAAAATGATCAAGGAAGACTTCCTCATGCAGCAATCCTACAATCCTGCTGATAGCTATTGTGACAAGACGAAAACCTACAACATGATCCGGATAATCCTCCACTACTACAACCTGATGCAGAAAGCAGTCGACGAAAACATTCCACTCCAGAAAGTTCTCGAACTGCCTGTCAAGAACGATATCAGCCGCATGAGACTCACTCCGGCGGACAAGTTCACAGACTACTCCCAGAATTTGAACGAGCGTCTGGATCAAGAATTCAAGATGTTAACAGCACCGACTGCCAAGGCGAAATAGGATGGTCTCGCTCGCCGGTCTCGAATACCGAACGGTCCGAGAAATATCCGGACCCCTCATCTTCGTCGAACAAGTAAGAGGAGTAGGATATGGGGAGCTAGCAAGGATCAGGACCCCCAACGGCGAAGAAAGGAGAGGCCAAGTCCTAGAAGTCGGCGGAGGAGTCGCAGTCGTCCAGATCTTCGAAGGAACATCCGGGCTCGACGTTTCCGCAACAAGTGTCCGTTTCACCGGTGAAACCGTCAAACTTCCCGTCTCTCAGGACATGCTCGGCAGAATTTTCGACGGTAGCGGCAGGCCTACAGACGGCGGTCCAAGAATTATCCCTGATGATTATCTCGATGTAAACGGCAGTCCCATCAACCCCTTCGCCAGGGAATATCCGAGAGAGTTCATCCAAACAGGCGTCTCTGCTATCGACGGGATGAATACGCTTGTCCGTGGACAGAAACTCCCTCTCTTCTCCGCGTCCGGGCTCCCTCACAACCAAATCGCTGCCCAGATTGCCCGTCAGGCCAAGGTCCGAGGCACGGACGAACCATTCACAACAGTCTTCGCGGCAATGGGCATTACTGCCGACGAAGCCCGCTTCTTCAGAGACGATTTCGAGAAACAAGGCGCCTTCGACCACGTAACTATGTTCGTCAACCTCGCAGACGACCCTGCTATCGAACGAATTCTCACCCCGAGGCTCGCACTAACAGCCGCCGAATATTTCGCAGTCAAACTCGGAACCCACGTCCTCGTCATACTCACCGACATGACCAACTATGCCGAAGCTCTCCGAGAAATCTCCGCAGCCCGAGAAGAAGTCCCTGGACGTCGAGGATACCCAGGCTACATGTATAGTGTTGATGGTAGCCGTAGAGTTGTTCTTCGAGATCCTGAGGGCTCTGTAAGAATCGTTGCTCTTAGCGAATTCTTCAATATGATTGAGGGTCCCATCCGGAACGACGGAGTCGTAGAAAGGAAAATCATCAATGGCTGGCACGCCCTCTCCACGACGACCGATGGTCGAAGCGGATTCCATCCGATCAGACATATCGTTCGGCATCCCTACAAGGGTCTGCTTACCCGCATCAAGACACAACTCGGAGAAACAATCGTAACTCCCAACCACAGCGTCTTCGGTGCAAAGGAGGGGCAACTCTCTGCCGTGGAAGCCGGGCAGCTTGGAGTTGGCGACTCACTCGCCCATGTGGCCAAAATCCCGGAGGACTGGGTTTCCAAGGAGACCGTTGAGATTCCAAGCGTCAAGACACGGTTCCACCGAGAGATTGCCGTAACTCCTGAACTAGCTAGGTACCTTGGCTACTACGTTGCCGAGGGTCATTCCTCTCGGTGGTACAGTCGTAAGGGCGGTATATGGCTGCGCCAAGTTCTCATTACCAACAATTCGACCGAGTTCATCGATGATGTAGCCGACTGCTACACGAGCGTGTTTGGAAGAGCCCCGCCTACGATTCACATTTGTGATAAGAGGTCGGGAACGTGGAGAGTGGGAACCCAACGAAAACACGTGTACGACTTTCTCAACGAATCGCTCGGATGTGGTCACCGCGCTTCTCACAAACGGATCCCTAGCGCCATTCTATCAGCCCCTAAGCCAATCCGGGGGGCGTTCTTCAAAGCATACTACGATGGAGATGGATTTTCGCAAGACGCCCGCTACAAGACAAAGCAGTACTGCATGACCACGATAAGCCCGGGACTGCGTGATGATCTCATTTTCTTGTGTCGTACGCTCTACCCTGACCGGTCACCCTCACTTACACCTGCAGTCGGAGGAAGAGCTCACCAAGTCTACCTCTCTACATACGTGAGAAGTCAGACGGCCTCTCTAAACGACACTGATTGTGTGAAAATCAAAGAGATCGAGCAAGTTGAACCAACAGAAGAATGGGTCTACGACATCGATGTGGAAGGATCGGACAACTTCGTAGATGCCTGCGGTCTTCTACTTCTCCACAACACAGATCTCTCAACAATCTACGAGCGTGCTGGCAGACTGCACGGTAGCAAAGGATCCATCACCCAAATGCCAATTCTAACCATGCCAGGAGACGACGTCACCCATCCCATCCCCGATCTCACCGGCTACATCACCGAGGGGCAGATCTACATCGATCGAGGATTACACCGGAAAGGAATCTACCCACCCATCGACCCCGCACCATCTCTCTCGCGATTGATGAAGGAAGGAATCGGCAAGGGCCGGACTCGAGAGGATCACCGGGAAGTATCAGACCAGCTCTACTACGCATACGCCGAAGGGCGAAGCTTCCGTGACCTTGTCGCTGTCATCGGTGAAGAAGCGCTCTCTGCCCGAGACAAGCTCTACCTAGGTTTCGCTGACAATTTCGAGAGGAAGTTCATCAATCAAGGACTCTACGAAAACCGGGACATCGATGCCACCCTCGACCTTGGCTGGAATCTTCTGAGCGTCCTCCCTGAAAGCGAGCTCAAACGGATCGACCCGGCGACGATCAAGAAGTATCATCCGAAATATCGCGGGAAGACGGCGTAGTGTCAGAGATCGTCGCGGGCGCTCGTCCAACCCGGATGGAGCTTATCGCCCTCCGGCGACGACGACGCATAGCACAGCGAGGCGGGGACCTGTTACGCGAGAAGTTGGACGCCCTGATGATTGAGTTCTTTCAGTTCGCCCGAGAAATCACCGCGCTACGCCAAAAGACACAGGATCTGTTGTTCCAGGCTTACGAGAAGTTCACCGAGGCCCAGATGCTCATGGGCTTTACGAGAGTTGAAGAAACATCCCTAACGGTTCAAGATCGTTTTGACGTTGACGCGTCAACTCGAAACGTCATCGGCGTCTCCATTCCATACGTCTCAGTGAAACTGAAATCTCTAGAAGGATTTCCTTATTCCATGATCGGAAGCAGCGCCAAACTCGATGAAGCAGTCGCATTAATGACGGAGGCCGTCAAGAACGTGGTAGAGCTGTCTGCAGCCGAGGCCGCCATTCGCAGATTAGCCGAAGCGATTTCCGCCACAAAAAGGCGAGTCAATAGCCTGGAGAACATTGTCGTCCCGAGAATTGAGAATACCATCCGGTACATCGAAATGAGTTTGCAGGAGAGGTCGAGAGAGGATTTCTTCAGGTTGAAACGAATCAAGACTCGACTGGAAGAGGAAGAAGAAACACCTTCGGTCCATCAAGTTGCAGGATAGATCGCTCGACCGCTTTTCCAAGTAACCAGCACTGACATGGGATAGGGGCTCACCGCCCGTTCAGATAATTGTCGGAATAGTCAGCATAATCATAGGCGGAACCCTCGCCTCCCCTCTCCGACTACACAGCTGGATACTTACCCGTCACACTAGGCGCTATTGTTACGGCTATCGGGTTCTACCGAATTTCCAAAGCTAGCGGCTGAGATCAACCCTTCGCCGGCCGGAGTCATCTTGATGGTCAATCAAAGGACTGCTCGGCTCGTTCCTTCAAGGCCTGATTCATCTCTTCAAAGCCACGCTTCGTATCCCTGTCAAGGCTCTTTGCCATGAAGGGAACAAGTAATCCCGTGAACTTCTCGTGCTGAACGAAACGGACCCCCTTCTCATCTAATGCTTCAATCGTGAAACTGTGTTCGCCGTTAAACAGTCCCGGTATCAAGAGTCGCCCAAGCCAACTCATCTCACGGTTCGTCTCAACATTGACCATTTTGGGCTTGAACGACATCACCCTTCCCCCCGTGGGCCCAAGCTGGACCTGAAGCTGCGCTCCAGTCCTGACCTCGCCACTCATCTGTCGAATAAACGGGTTCCACTCGGGAAACTTGGCAAAATCAGTCAAGATCTGCCAGACCCGGTCAGCAGGCGCCTCAATCTCTATCTCAGCCGAGACCTCTTTCATGTCTAACCCAGCCCTAAAGGGTCAGAGGAAGCTGAAATGCGTTTCGGACACGAGTGCTCGTGCCCCCTCGATAACTAGGAGAAGACCAGCAGAAGTGGTGCTCGTTCTCGTCACTTCTTGCTCTCTTTGGCCTTAAACGCGCTCCATCGGAAAAGCAACCATAATCCAGCTGCCATGAGAATGACAGCAATTAGGGTCATGATCGAACCCAGTCCAAGCCTGAGGACAAGGGTTAGAGCTAGAAGGACCAAGCCAACATCGCTGATTACAAACGCAACCAGACGCGGCCGACGTAGGTTCACGGTTCAGGTCCCTAGAGTAGTTCCCAGCCCCTCTTCTTCACAAATCTCAACCAGAATCCTGCGATCAGCGACGTCACTATTGCGGTCAGTACGAGGGCGACGAAGAACGTCTCCGATATCAGCCCCATGTCAAAGGCGACAGTGGCAACTACTATTCCGGGTCCACCTCGAGCGTTGAGAGCTATAGCAAGGTTGATGCTCGGCAGCCTCTTCTGTTTGACCAACCTCCCTACCACCAGCGCACCCCCGCCCTTCAGCGCGGTGGAAAAAATCAGAAAACCGAGAAAGAAGAGGATGTCAAACGAGTGAATCAGGTCGAGCTTCAAGCCAACCACGGCAAAATAGACAGGCGTGAACAAGGCCAGGGATATCGATTTGACCTGGGCCTTGGCGAGGGCGAAGACCTCTTCCGGCATCATTCCAATCGCAATACCAGCTAGAAATGCGCCGAAGACAATGTTCACGCTGAGAAGGCTCGCTAACGCGACCATCGAGAAACAGAGAAACAGAGCGTACCTGGACGGGTGATACTTGACCAGAACATCAAACCTCGACCTCAGGGTATAGCGGATCAACCTCGGCAGACCCAGCAAGGACGCGCCAAAGAACGCAACAGTAACAAACGCAGTGTAGCCGATCAGGGACAGTGATGCCGAGGCTGAAGTCCCAACCCCCGTGGCGACGGCCAACGCCCCGAACTGGATAACATCCTCCACCGTAGCAATCGCCAGTACGATCTTCGCGAACCGCGTGTTCATGATCCTCAGATCGATAAAGATCTTTGAGATCACTGGAATCGACGTGACAGAGACACCGATGCCCACGATGATGGCTAGTGAGAGCATGTTTCCGTTTGGTCCCGAGTATGGCGCGAAATTGTAGAAGGAGGGAATGAGCATTCCGATAATGAACGGGACAACAGTGGCCCCAACGAGGAACGAGGTAGCGATCTTACGATCTTCCCTCGAGAAAGCTCTCTGGATCTCGAACCCAGATATGAACATCAAAAGAACCAGTCCGAAATAGGAGATTACGGAGATCAACGCGCCTTCTGAGGGGAACGCGCCGAAGACCCAGTTTTCCACATCAGGGGCAACGTAGCCGAGAAAAGTTGGGCCGAGAACTAGCCCGCCGAATATCTCCCCGATCACCCGGGGAAGCTTGGCTTCGTAGAACAAGAAACCGAAAGAGTGTGCCGTGAACAGTATGAGGACCATTGCGAAGAAAAATCTGGTCAGCTCTAGACTGGAGAGCGTGATCGCGCTAGCGAGACTCAAGGAGTCTCGACTCTACATTGAGAATTCTCTAGGATCGACTAGGAGGGTTACTTCTTTCAGAAAAGACGGCGAATCAGGCGATTGACCATTGACTGCGAATACTGCGTGGAGATGAACCTTGAAACGTACACTCTTGGTTTCTCCGAGAAAGTCCATCCGTACATCGCCAGGCTTCCCCTGGCTTGTCTTCTCGTGGACCAGCTTTAGCATAGGGTCGCGACGTGGGAACCAGTCTAGGACGCTTTTGCGGAGCGTATCAGATGCCGAGTTGATCGCTATGCCCTTGTGTTTTTGGCTGAATTCTTCCATCAGAGCCTTACGGGATTCCTTCGTCACATTCTCAATGTAGGTGTAGGTCTTCTGGAGGACCTGGCTCCCCTTTAGCATATCAGTCATCCTTCGCGCGTTCTCCTCGATGCCTCGGATTTGTTTGAGGGGGTACTCTTCATTCGTATAAGAACTGAAGGTTAGGTTTCGGCAAGGTCAGTCAAGAGAGGTGAGAATCCGTGAAAAAGGGAGGCAGGTCGAGAGAAGTGATGAATTGCTTGGCTGGAGTCACGCTAATGGTTACGGTTACTGAGAGACTTATGGGCCCGCCAACGCCAGTCACGGTGACAGAATAGCTTCCGGTTGGGGTGTTCCTTGCCATGTTGATTGTTTGCGTGGATGTCCCTGAACCTCCAGACGAGAAAGTGACTGATGTAGGGCTCAGTGTCGCTGCTGGGCCGTGCTTGACTATTGGACTGATTGCTCTCGAGAGGCTTACCGTTCCCGTGAAACCGTTGAGGCTCGTGATGGTGATGAGGGACGTGGCGGAGGTTCCAGCCCGAATCATTAGGCCGGTCGGGCTCGCCGCCATGAGGAAGTCGGGTGTGTTACTTCCTTGGAAGTTGGCGATCTGAACGTTCTCAGGAACGAGATTCGGGTTGGCGACGGTAACACAGAGACTGTCGTTGCTTGTGCCGGAGCATCCCGTTGAGTAGCCTATTTTTGCGGTCGAAGAACTGAGGACTTTATAGGTTATGCGAAAAAGGTTTCCTGTTGCTGGTCCGGGGACGATATAGCCTTGCGCTGCAATGTAGAGATGAGCAACGCCTGTGGTACTGTTGACAGCAGCTTGCGCAAGAAGAGGTTGGTGAATCAGACTCCCGCTAAAGTCGATGCTTAGCGGGTCAAGGGTGGACGCGTTGGTAGCGACGTAAATGTCGAAACTGTTGATGGAGTCTGAACCCTAAATATTCACGGAAACAGTAACGTTCGTATCCACGACTCCATTAAGTGTAGGGGCAGATGCTGGGCAAGATGTCGATGTTGCATTGTCTATGCACACGGTACCGACCAACTGCGCATGAGCTGACAGGGGAGTTGCTGAAATTGCCAAGAAAGCTGCTAGCATGAGTACGATGGATGGCAAAACTACCTTTGTCTTTCTCAAGAATTACACCTTTGTTTTCGCATCGCTTCAGATAATCATGGACAGAAAACAGTTTGGGTGATAAGAACAAACCGCGAGTTGCCTGCTTAGTGTACTGCTCCCCATTCGTTGCCGCAGGTATCGCACCGGTACAATTTCGCCTTCCCGGAACGCTGCTCCCTAGCAGACAGCTCTATGTTCGTAGACCCGCACTTCGGACAGATAGTATGATAGATGTTCATCTTCAACGTATCAACAATGTAGCAGGATTTTGAGTGGTCGTTCCAGAACATGCACAGGTCGCGCACGCAGACGGATGCCATTAGGGGGCATATCATCTGGTTGAACTTGCTAGTAGCGGACCGAAGAATCCGGCGAAACGTAGGGTCCCGCATGTCAAGGAAGGGTTCTATTCTCGCATCATCTGGAGGGTCCTGTTCAGGTTCCTGTCTTGCTTCGCTGTCGGACCCATCTTCGGCCATTGACCTACCGTCTCCCCCGTTCGTCCGCTCTCGCAAAGGGCAAACCACGTAGCTAAGGATGCTGTCCCTTTCAAAACCTGCAACCAGTCACAGTGATGCCCTGCTGGGTCCCTTTTCCTCATCTTGGAACAGCGAGGGTTACAAGAATAGCGGCGATAGCTCTTTTATTGCGGGCTGAACATCCACTCTCTCAGAAGGATTTCTCGGCATGCGTGTTCGCCTCGTTGGCTACGAGCCTGACCTCGAAAGGGTCTGCGCCGCCGCCATGCGATCATGCTACTCTCCCCATCCCGGCTATGAGCTCTTCACGCACACGTCACAAGACAAGGTGTTGGATGGAGAGAAAATCTTCGACGCGGAACGAATAGGTGGGCTTTTGAAACGTGCGCTCGAGCTAGGACACTATGACATTCTTGAGCATAACAGCATAACGTGGCTGGCTGAGGCTGATGAGAAAGACATCCTATTCCTCATGGAATCTTCCAAGTTCTTTGAGACAAGTCAGATCGACGAGCAAAGATGGCTCATCACGACAAACCTCCGCGTACTAGTCGAACTAGCCCGCGGCACAAACCATCTACCTTTGACGAAAGAACTTGTTGGTACTCTGAGTGAGGCCGCTCCTATAATCGCCTCGGCCTTATCGATGCCTAACACAAAGAGTTAGCGATTGAATGACAAGTAAAGCGATCCTGTTCAGCTACACCAACTACCCCGAACTCAACGCGAACTTGGAAGGGGCTGGGGTGAAGATGAGCAAAGACAGCATGCTACGTCACGGGAGTTTTACGTTCGACCTTCAAGGTATAAGCAGAGCAGCAAGCCACCAAATAGTCAGACATAGAATAGCATCCTTCTCGCAACAGTGCTACGACCCAGAAACGGAGATACTAACAGTAGACGGTTGGAAACACTATCACGAGCTGCGCCATGACCTTGAGGTAGCCACACTTAACCCGATAACGTTCGAGATCGAGTACCAAATTCCAACGTCGTTCTTTCTCTACCCCTACGAGGGTCCCATGCATCGATTTCAGGCGAAACAGGTAGACTTGTGCGTTACACCCAATCACAAGCTATTCGTAAAAATCTATGGGCGCACCCGCTGGGAATTCCTCGAGGCCTCGATAGTCGCCCAGATTGGACACGGGTACATCGAGTTCAAGAAGGATGGATTCTGGTACGGCGAAGAGGACGAGCCGAGCCTAATCATTCCTGGCGCGACCATCGTGAAGCAATATGCTTCAGGACAATCAGCCTACCAAAGACTGGACATCACTGTTGATTATCACAATTTCCTAGAATTCCTTGGCTACTTCATATCTGAAGGGTGCGTATGCGAATCGCCTCAGCGAGGCGGGACGAGGCACATTATCGAGATCGCGCAAAAGATTGGAAAGACAGCAGAGAATATTGAATCCTGTGTCAAGAATCTGCCTTTCGGTGCTTATCGGTCTATCGACAAGTACGGCTGCATGAGATGGCGTATCGAAGACAAATCACTTCTAGAGTTTCTCAAGCCTCTTGGCAAAGCCCACCAGAAGTTCATTCCTCGCTGGGCATTGAATCGAAACCAAAGAGACCTTCAGCTGCTATTCAAGGCTCTCATTGAAGGCGACGGCTCAGTTGACCAGAGAAGCGGGTGGACACGATACTATACTACGTCTAAGCATCTAGCTGACGATGTCCAAGAACTCGCGTTCAAGCTTGGACATGGCGCAAATATTTCCTATACAGAACCGAGACCACCACGCAATCCTCTAGGATGTTACACGGTTAGTATTATCCAAAATAGGAACACTCCCTTGATCCGTCTTGATCGCACGACTTCAAGCCACCATGAAGTTGTTCAGTATCATGGTATCGTCTGGTGTATGGAGGTCCCGAACCACATTATCTATGTGAGAAGAAACGGAAAGACTGTGTGGTGTGGAAATAGTCAACGGTACGTGAAAGTCACGCGTAGCTATGGTTACCTTAAGCCGCCTGGGGTTCCGGAAGAACTCAGCGTCCCTGTCGAGATTCAGGGACACAAGCTAGAGCTGAACTTTGAGGATGTGATGGACTTGACCCGTCAAGCCGAGGAGGGACTAGTAGCGAAAGGTATCAAGGCGGAGGACAGCCGATACTTGCGGCCCAACGCTGCAACCACGAACATAGTCATGAGTATGAGCCCACGCCAGCTCATCCATTTTTTCAATCTCCGCTGCGCCCCTGACGCTCAATGGGAGATCCGAGACCTTGCATGGTCGATGTACGCCGCGGTCCGGCTTGCAGCTCCCCAAGTCTTCGGGCCATTGCCTGCGGCAGATGAAAGTGACTACATCAAGAAACGGGTCTTAATCGTCGACGATCTAGTTCGAAAGGGCGAAGACGGATTCTCTAAGACCACGCCTGGAGAGCTCTTCCAGCTGGAGCTTCAACCCATGCTGGAACTCGTCCATCCGGTTGAGGCTTTCGTTCGCCGGTACTAGAACAACGACTTCCTGCAGCTACTATGGCTTAGGTCCCGTTGCGTTAACGTGTTTGGCCCAGATCTTCTTTTCGCTGACCAGGAATCTAGCTCCAAAGGTGAGCAGGATGCTTGCAAGGTTGGCCGCGTACAAGTACGAAATGCCTAGTGCGCTTGTCAGGCCCCAGAGAAGGGGGATTCTTACAAGGAGGTCAGACGAGGAGACCATGTTGAAGAGCAGAAACCTGCCCGCTATCCCGCCTGCCCCTGCTCTTGATCTGAAGACTAGAAAGTTGTTCAGTGCAAAGTTGACGAGAACGGCGGCTTGGCTGCTCAGAACTGCGCTCAGCAGATAGTAGGAGACCCCGTAGAAACCTGTCAAGAGGAATAGAACGTACTGGTTGAGGAATATTCCTAATCCGCCTACGAACCCGAATTTGATCAGTATCCAAGCGATCGAGCCTCCAGTCCTTGGATGCCTGGGATTAGGAGGCGAGTACATCCCAAACCCCGACGAGAAGCGCGGATCTCTGATCGCGGACGAGTAGAGAGACCCTTGGTAGTATTGCCGTCTCGCCAATACCTCGTTAAGGGGGTTGATGGGTCGAATCTCTGAACTCAAACGCTATCGGTCAATTCTAGCTAGACCCATTCCGCGCGATATAACCGATACTCTCTCAGTCGAGAATGATGAGCAGAATCGCGTGGAGTACGAAGTGTCTTGGACTATAAAATTTCCGACACGGAGATTGACAGAGAATCTACAGTTCGGAGGAGGCGGATATCATCGGCATGACAGGAAGCTCTTGTCCTGGCTCCACGAGTTGTTCAAACTCTCGTCTTGCCTTGTCCATCTTTGGATAGATGACTTCTCGGAACCCTGTTACTGCGAATTCGTTCGGCCTGTAAGGGTCGTTGATTACCCTCAACGCTCTGAGTGCCAGATCATAGTCTGTAGACGCAGTCTTGAGATAGAAGCCAACGACGTCGTCTTTGTACCAGTCTCGGAACGCGCGCTCCTTCTTGTGCCATCCCCAACTATCCAGGATGGTCCTAGTCCATTTCATGTGCTTGAAGATCCTCATCAACCAGTTGTGAGCAAGCCACTGAGGCAGGTCAAACCGGACCTGTTTGCCGAAGACTTCGAATTCTGGCCTGTTGATATGTTCGTATGTTATCCTGTCACCGTTCTTATCGTCAACGTTGTACCGGATCTTGTCCCGGTCCAGCTTCTCATCATCAGTCAACAAGTGTGGAGTGTAGATCTCGTCCTTGATCGCCATTACCTTGTGCAAGTCCAGCATCGCTATGTTAGTCGCGGCGAATCCTTTGTCCGCCCTATCGTTCCTGAATACCTCTAGGACCCTGTCCACGTATTTCTCGGCGTAGGAAAGGTCTCCCCACATTATGAGGTCGTAGACTCTTCTCGCAATGCCGCGGTTGGTGTCCTCGTCGAGACCCATCGTGGCTACAGTACTCATTACTAACCGCCTGTATTCGTCTGCGGTCTTCTTTCCTTTCCAGAACATCCAGTAGGAGTGCGAGATCTGCTTGGCCTTCATGTCAAGAATGGACTGGTAGCTCTCCTTTGCCCCGAATAGCGTGAGTATCCTCTCATCTGCTACGATGTTCTTGAAGTCGAGAAGCTCCGGCGACACGACCATTTTCCGGCCCAGCCGAAACGCCTCCATATTCCTAGCCCTTTGGCTAGCGGGGACGGTTTCCATTATTGCGTCAACGAGGTTCTGTTCGCTGACAGGTACGAGGCCCTTCTGGAAGGCAGCGCCGAGAAGAATAATGTTGGTGAAGAGCTTGCTTCCGAAGTAGAGTTCGGAGATCTCGCTGATTCTTCCGCCGAAGTATTCGTCAGAGTTTGTGTGTCTTCGAATATTCTCTTCCGCGTCTGGAGGATAAGTCATCATCCCGGCGAGCATTGGGATAGTCGGGACCACGGTGGTGTTCACCACTGCGGTCGTGTGAACCTGGCTGGCGTATACGAGACTTCTCTCCGCCTCGAGCAGGTCAACCCCCATCAAGAGATCAGCCTTTCCGTTGGGGACGATGGTTGAGATCTTGGCCATTCCATTCGAGTAGAGAACGTGTGCGGAGACTGCGCCGTTTCTGATTGCGAGTCCTTTCTTGTCGTTGAACCGGACGTGGTATCCTTCTTTGGTTCCAGCTCGAGCCAGAACTGATGACATTACTCCTACTCCCATGCCGCCTACGCCGCTGATGAATACCTTCCAGGTATCTTTGAATCGGTGTGGAGCAGGCTGTGGAATATTGTCGAGCGGTATGTTCTTGACCCTTGATTTCGGCGGCTTGTTTCTAGTAATGATTACTTTCTCGAAGGATGGGCAAGCCATGACCTTCGTACAGTACGTGTCGGATACGCAAATCGACTGGTCAATACCAATCTTCTCTCCATAATCTGTGTCGATTATTGTGAGTCCTGGGCAGCCTGTGTTTTTGGTGCATTCTCGGCAGTTCTCGCAGACTTCCTGTGAGATGTTGACGAATGTTTCTTTCTTGACGAAACCCTGTCTCTCGATGATCCTGTTTCTCTCTGATCGCTTTCTCTTGTGAAATGTGATGCCGCATTCTTTGTCGGCAATGATCACTTTTACACCCGGTTTCTCGAACACTTTGTCCAGTTCTTTCATGTACTTCTCTCTGTTCGACGGGGGCATCTTCTTCACGTAGATCTGTCCCTGGCCCATGGCACGGACGATACTCTCAATATCTTGAGGGGTTGTCTTGTCGCCCATCAGATTGTGGCCCGTCTCCGGTGTTGGCTGATGGCCTGTCATTGCGGTGTTCTTGTTGTCGAGGATGAGATAGAGTATGTCTTGTCCTTCTTTGATTGAGTTGGATATGGCGGTCATTCCTCTCCAGAAGAAAGTCGAGTCTCCCATCAGGGCATACTGCTTGTTTGTTACGAACGGATCCATTCCGGACCCCGCAGCTCCCCCCAGTGACATCGCCGTTAGGTTGTGCATTTCCCCGAACGGAGGGAGGAACGACATCGAGTAGCATCCGATGTCGCCGTGTGCGAAGATGTCCTTGTGTTCAGGGGTATCTCTTAGAGAATGAACGGCGCTGAGAGTTTCCCTGTGGGGACAACCTGCGCAAAAGCCTGGAGATCGTGGTGGGACTAGGAGCCCGTAGGCTTTGATTTCTGCAAGAAGATCAAGCTCGTTGTGAATCTTCTTCTGGTCTATATTGGCTGCGGGATCGCCAAGTTCCAAGAGCAAGTTTCCAACTTTCTCAATCAGGTTTGACGGAGTGAGGCCGCTCTCTTCAGGGAATCCATCGCCCTGTGGAAAGAACTTCCCCCAGACTTTCGGCATGCTGGAGAGCCTTCCCTCCTGCACCAAGTCGTCCAGGATGGTTTTGACCTGGTTCTCTATTGCAGGGCTTTTCTCTTCAACAACAATAATGTTCTCTACTTTCTTGGATAACTCGCCGACGATTTCTGGCTCGAGAGGATATGTTACTGCGGGTTTCAGGATTGGGAACTGTTCGTCTAGTCCGAGCTCCCAGAGAGCCTGTTCCAGATAGCTGTAGGATATGCCTGCTGCGATGAAGCCGATCCTATGCTTTCGGCCATCATCGTACAGTATCTTGTCGAGCTTATGATCTCTAACGTATTCGTGGACTCTGGGGAATCTTTCTCTGATGATTTCCTTCTCTAGGTCCCATGTGTTTGGTGGGATGCTGACTCTTCGTTTGATGTCAATTTTCGAGATATCGAGGGTAATTGGATTCTTGAATGTGATCTCTGAGGGCTGGTTTTCTGAAAGAACAACGCTACCTCCGCCTTCGGCAAGATAGGTTGTAATCAGATAGCCCACGACAAGATTGGAATATTGGGAGAGTCTTAGTCCTTCCCCGATCCAGTCCTTGACCTCTTGTGGAGTGCTGGGCTCGATGATAGCCATCTTGAGATGCTCCATAAGCTGGCGGCTATCACCTGCAACCTGAGTGCTGGAAGCATGCGGGTCGTCTCCGCAGACGACGAGTGCTCCACCTCTCTTCCCGCTCAAGCCGAGTTTGTCAGCGTAATTGATGATGTTGATCGGGTCCGCAGCGACATTGAGGCCAACGCTCTTCATCACAGCAACAGCATTGACGCCGACATCCAAGGCGCCGTTAAGTGCGGCTGCGCCTTGGGACTCGTCGTTCGTCATTTCTGCCCAGAGTCCGCATTCTCTGAGAATCTCGGCGTTCTCTTCTAGAATCGTGAAAACTTCTGCGACAGGCGAGCCTGGGTAGCCGGCCATTAAGCCGACTTTGCTCTCAAGCGCTCCCTTTACTATCAGCTCGTTTCCGTTGAAAGCGTTGATACCGGACCCTTGGACAAAACGTTTGTCCGACATTGCATCACGTGGGTATCCGTATAGAATGTTCTAGTCGGGCTGTAGATAAGCCCGTTGTTCAGTTTGTAGACAAATAATCCGACAATCGTTTGAATGCCCCTGTATCCGCTGTTAGAACGTTCACGCCTTCAAAACGTTCATTTCTTCTCTAAACGAGCTCCTTCTATCTTCACGATATCTCGGTCGGCTCGACACGGGCAAGTATGAAAAACCCTACAAATACCCTATCCCTGACTGAGCAATCGCCTGGAAAAGGATATGAGTTGAGAGCGCTCCTTCTTCTCGCCATCCTTCTTGTCTCAATAATATACTTCGACTCTCCACTCGACTCTCGTGCTTCCTCTGGAGCGGTTATTCCAACCGGGGGGGGCACATGGGCAACCTCTACCATTACTATTGTAATTTACCCGCAGCCGAACGCGCTTTGGTTCAAACCCTCATACTCATCGGACGTAGCACGTGCCATTTCTCGCTGGACGGAATCCATCATAGCTTACACCGATGCTCATGGGTCAAGCTACCTCCGCAAGCTTGGCTTCCTTGCCTACATTTCCGGGGTTAACCAATCGATTCCTGCGAATCCAGACATTCAAATCGAGTTCATTCAGACGTTCCTGGGAGCTCTTTACCCTCTAGGTCTAGGAGTAACAATAATACCTCAGCCAGTCAACGGAATCTTTTCAGGCCAGACCACGACACGGTTGGCAGCCTACGATCCAACAAACACGACGCAGCTAACCGATAGCGACATGATCAATATCGCTAGCCATGAGTTTGGTCATGCCTTAGGTCTCGATCACGCAACCGTCTCGGCAACGGACGATGGCACATTCGAATTGATGTTCATGTCGTATGGACAGGCAGTTGGCAATTCTGCAAATTCGCTGGAGGCGCCTTCAACCCTGGATATGTTCGCGCTATCTTATGTCTACGATTGGCTGGCGAATTATTCTATGCCCAGCGGGGGACATCCCAGGACGCTTCTTTCACTGCCACCCGGAGTCGCCTATTCGTCTGTGTATCCCTATGCGGAGCAGATTCAGATGCTGCAGAACTCTGTTAGCCAGTTGCGACTTGAGATCCTGATCGTGGCAGTTGTTGCGGGTCTTCTTCTCGCACTGGTCTTGGTGTTTGGCATTCTCTTGTCGCGGAGGAAGCCGGCGCCACCGGTGCCCTATTCTTGGGGACCGGTTCCGACTACTCCAACAGCATAGTATTCTGGGTTTTCGGAGACGTCGACGCGTCGTTTCCTGCTATTGCGATAGTAACATTTTTATCTCGACACGTGGTTCCAGCCCACGAGGAAAATAATGACCCCATCTAGACTCTTCTTGATGCTGGCAATCGTATCTCTGGCGGCAATACCATTCCTTGCGCGACCGGTCGCGGCCGACACTACTACGGGCACTCCAGGACAGCCGAACCAGAGCTGCCAATCAGTGTTTCCGGCAGGAACCTTCACGCCTCCAGGGTTCAACACTGACGGATTCAACCATGCAACGAACGTCTACGCTGGCTCCGGACAGAATACTCAGACTCCGGCAAACTCGCATGCTGTCTCGCAATACGACGTCGCATGTTTCCAGGCCGGTCAACACTAGAAACCTTCCAACCCCCTCTTTTTTCCAATCATCGAACAAGGGGTAAATCCGACCTTCTATTATTCCGTCTGTCCATTAGCGAAATCACGGTCAGATCTAGGACTGGGAATTGATAGGCAGTTGACGGTTTACGTGGCTATGTTGCGAGGAATCAATGTAAGCGGGCAGAAAATTATCAAAATGGAAACCCTCCGCGCGTCATTCGAGGCGTTGACGTTCAGCCGAGTCAGAACCTATTTTCAAACTGGAAACGTGGTCTTCGAAGCTTCGAAAGGCACCGTTGACAATTTGTCTAGAAAGATAAAAGAAAGGATTCTGGGCGACTACGCTTTTTCGGTTCCGGTGATTCTGAGAACTTCAGCCGAGATGAAGAAGATTGTTAGCGACAACCCGTTTTTGATGGAAAGAGAGATCGATCATTCAAGGCTGCACGTGACATTCCTTGCTGAACTACCGGAAAAGGCCGCTTTGGGAAAACTAGATTCTTTGAATGGGGACCCGGACCAATTCCGCATTAGGAACCGAGAAGTCTATCTTTATTGTCCAAACGGATACGGAAGGTCCAAGCTGTCAAATTCTGCCTTCGAGAAGTTGCTGTCTGTTGAAGCGACAACTCGAAACTGGAAAACCGTGAACATGCTTGTAGAGATATCATCAGTATAGGAATCGGCAAGATGATTGGTCCTAGTTTTTTGACAATGGGTTTTGGTCCAATACTCTAGTCGATGGACTCCCTCTTGAAGACTATTGGTTTGAAGCAGAAATATTCCGATCTATATCCCGATATGACCGCTTCCTAGGCCAGTTCATTTTGGAGATGGGACGACAACCAATGGCACACTAACCGTGACACACAGTTATGACAAACAAGCCGTGTATTTTGCAAGACTCTTGGGAACAGACAGCCTTGGAAGGACAAACTACACCCTTTCAGAATCTCCCGTAATCATTGTCAGAACGCCGCACGATCAAGACGAACATGCAAAAAACTCTGATACTTCAGATAGAATCGCCCATTTTCGGCCCTGATTCAAGATCTGAACAGACACGTCTAGAAGGGGGATTTTCCACGCTGTAAACGCGGATAATTTCCGATTGACGTAAGCCCGGATTGTGTTTTGATCAGCCTGTCTCGCCCATTATCAATGCTAGACAGCAAGTGCTTTGGAAAGAACAGGGGGTCTTAGCGACTGCTCCTCGCGTCGCATGAGTGGTTGACGCGAAACTTTCGATCCAAGAAATCGCCTATTATCGGTCCTGACACCGAATCTGAGACCCATCCCTACACTGCCCGAGAGATCGTTCGTGACAGGGCGACAAAACCGCTAGTTTCCCCCTGGCATCTAAGCCCAAACCGCGCCTTGATCAGCAAGACTCGCCCGGAAACTCTGCCAGACAGCAAAACCTCCCGTCAGGAAAGAGGAGTATTGCGCGGAGCAACCCGCGACACACGAGCGGTTTCTCCGGATTCTTTTCGATAATTGTTTTTGGGGGCGGCGTCCCGGCTGTAACCCACCTTCTGTTTTAAGCAGCATCTGTCTAATCGGG
>Ga0134088_10000041_pt1 | contig 28093 bp, 35 predicted proteins | sample 15_taG_3_FD_94461 | JGI IMG/M metagenome (GOLD analysis project Ga0134088, IMG submission 94461) | Grasslands soil microbial communities from the Angelo Coastal Reserve, California, USA - 15_D_Rain_20cm_5_09182015 | ecosystem: Environmental > Terrestrial > Soil > Grasslands ...
GGGAACCCTCAGATTCAACGACAAAGAAATCGCCGTCCATCGGGGGGACCTGATCGGAAAGCCAACGGGGCCGGATGATGCTTCCCAACTGATCGCGGATCAGGGAGAAGCCCTGCGTATACTTGACATGGAGGTGTGGCACGACCGTCCCGACAACTCGAAGGATCTAATCTACAATCCGGATTTCAATGAGATCTTCATGAGAGGACTAGGTTGGGGCGCTCTAGTCCCAGCAGACGCCCTGCTCAACCCCAGCGACTTTGGACAACACTACAATGAAAGCTACAAGCGGACCAAGGATGGCGGGTGGGTTCCGTCGAAAGCCCGCGGGCACAAGAAGATCAGGGCCAAGTCCCCTTCATCGTCAGCCTGACCGTTGTCGGATACGGCGAAGTTCTGAGAGCCATCCGAGCCGAGTGAGTCAGAGTATTTTTTCCAGGTCCATTCGGGAACAAAGCTCCCGATCAAAATCACCAGGAACGCGAGCCAGAACAGATTCCAATCGAACGAGATGACAGAGAGCACGTTCAACGCGCCTACAATACTGAGGAGTGGAAAAAGGATTCCATCTATTCTGCAGTGGAACCTCCCGCAGGATTAGCCATTTATCAGGCAGCCTATTCCAGCCCACGCAACAGCCGCTACCCAGAGAACCCCTCTGGCAGTAAGTGATATCACAGATTCACCGTAGGCTATACCTGCCACTACCACTACAACCGCAGGCACGTCCCAGAGTAAATAGCACCAGGTAGCCTTCTCGAAGTTTCTCCCGCGAGAGGGTTGTGAAGAAGGCGTTACTGGGAGTTCCACATTGGCTACGCGTCAGACTTGACCCACGATGGCTTCTGCATCATTCTAGATCAGTAGAACGTCGATGTTGGCTACTTTCTCTATTATCTCGAAGTCCTCGTCAGATGTCACAATGGTGTCGGCACCGTTTGCAACCGCGATTCCGGAGATGAGAACGTCGAGAGCGTTGACAGGTCTGCCCAGTCTCAACAGTGAACCCATGATCTTCGATGATTCTTCGCCAGAGGCAAAGTCGAGACCAAGCATCAGCGCTTGTCTCGCGAAAGCCCGGATCGACTTCTCTTCCTTCACCAGTCTCTTATGATGGATTGGAGTGAGCAGCTCGAAGAGCGATATGGTCGTCGCGGCTATCCTATTTTGCTCTCGCTGCGCCTGTTCGACAATCTTCCGGGTCTTCTCTCCTCTCCGGAGGAAGTCGATGATCGCTGACGTGTCGAAGACTATCGTAGACGAATCGCCGCTCGTTTCCGAGTCTCGCAGACGCTCTCCTCAATTTCAGCCCAATGCTTACTGTCGGATAGAACACCCCACAACGGTAGCAGGTCCCCGCCCCTCTCAAGCAGCTTCTCGATAACGTCGCTGAAGCTTTCCCCTTCCTTCTTGGCTTCCGATAGTTTCCGATATACCTCCTCTCTAATTGCAAGGTTCTTGCTAGCCATACGCAGATATGTATACTGGTCTGTATACTAAGCTTTCCATCAGCCAAGCAAGATCCCATCCCTAGAGATAATAGGCCGACCTCTATGTTTTTGGCTTGGACCCGTTGAGTTTTGTGTTGGGCACTCTGTATTGAGACTCCGTGCCATACATCTCTTGGCCGTACTTGCCTTTCTGGCGCTATTGCTCCCTTCTCCCGTAAAGGCGCAGACCGCGAGCTCAGTTTTCCAAACGGGCCTGGTAACTGAGAAGTCTTCGTACAAGTTTAACGAGGTGGTCTATGCCCAGCTAATTCTGTACAACCCGACCCCTCAACGCATCACTGTCCATTTCTCTGGACGATGCTGGTTCAGCTTCGTCGTCCGCGACATGCTTGGATCCTTGATTCACAACGAAACATGGTCCGACTGCGGCCCGGACATTAACGGCTACGAGAACACGACAAATGTAATGACCGTAGATCCTGGCGGAGGCCGTTGGACCCCATTATCCTGGAACCAACTCGATTCAATGGGGAAGCATGTACCGGTGCCAGCGGACTATGTCTTGTCTTGGAGTTTCAAGAATCCTGACCAGCCTATCCCGGAAGCCTCGAAGACAATAGCGTTAACAGATCGGGTGCAGTCGCCGCTGGAAGCTTTCTCTGCGTCTGCCTTCCGATTCCTACAGAACTTCGTACCTTTGGTTTGGTTCGTGGGGTTTGTCGGAACCATTCCATGGTCCCGGGCCTTGAAAGATACAAAGAGGTCGGCCAGACTAAAGATCTTCATACCCACTGCTGTCTCAGGAATCGCCATCTTTTCCATTATGCTCGGGTTCTACTCCAACCAGCTCCTTTGTTTAGCGATCCAGTGTCCCGGGACAATCTCTCTCCTCAACAGCATGAACGTCTATCTCCTGATTACCCCTGTAGTTTGGGCAATCCTCTTTCTCGCGGGAAGAATGGTCCCTCAAAAAATGATGTGGCTTCCTCTTGTCATCTTTGAGTCTTGGACGCTTTCCATCCTAGCGATAGCCTTCTTCGTCCTCAGCTCAGCTCAAGAACTTTGGAGGAACACTTTCTACTATGACTGGACTGTCATGTGGCCAAGCTATGCATTGATTCTGGCGAATATTCCCGCTCAATTGATCTTTTATCGAGCATTCAAGAAGAAGCTGTTGTCCACCGCCCCTTTCATCCCAGTAGTCAAATCGCCACCGTGGCCAACTTTTCCGGATAAGAATGAAGCAGGGCAGGCTTAAGCGGACGAGTGATCTAGTCGAAAGGGTAAACGCCTGAAATTAGGCATGCAGAGCTGATTCGATGTCTTCAGTCGAACGCTTGTCCTAGCGCGTCTCTTTTTCTGCGGTCTCGCCTGATAACTGCAATAGAACCAGCTGAGGCGAGAATCGCATAGGAACCAACGACAAGGGGCCAGTATCCTCCTAGAGTCCCAAGTAAGCCTGTCAGCCAGGCTGGGTTGAGTATGGGATTAGTTGTCCCCGGAGGGGTTGAAGGAGTTGAAGGACGACTCACCACGGTCAAGGTGCTGTTTGACTGGAGGTTCGGACCGGGCCGCCAACTTCCATCGACAGAGTATAGGTAGTCCCATGAAACGGAGAACCTGACAATATGCGATCCCAGAGACTCATCTGCCGGCAAGACGATGCTGATGTTCTTGTTCACCTCTTGCCCGACTGCAAGGTCTGACCCTTGAACATAGTATGAGCCAAAGTCCCCGGTGAGATTCATTATGAGAACTTTGATCGCAGTCTGCCCGGAATTGGTGAAGAAGCCCACAAATGTGACTGTTCCACCGGGGAAAGGCGTTCCATAGTAAGCTGGTTTGAAAACTATACACGCGAGGTAGCCGGTGCAGCTCTGGGGTGCGGTCGTAAAAGTGGCAGAGGGCCCGGTAGCCAAGTTGCCGGAGGGGTCCATGGCGACAATCTGGAAAGTGTATGTGCTGTTCGAGGGTAAGCCTTGCATCCCGAAGCTGTTGGCCATATGCAACATTCCATCCCATCCTCCATTCACGTATACCTTGTAATTCACAGTCCCAGAGTCATCCGAGGCCTGTGTCCAGTTGATGTAGATCGAGCTGGACGTGATCTGCATCGCTATTACCTTGCTTCCAGTAGGCCAAACAGGCGGCGTGAGGTCCTGAAGAGAAACCAGTTTACCGGAAGTCTCGTGAGAAGAGCTCCCGGTTGCGAGAGGCCCGCTCGGGCCCGGATACACTGTTAAAAGGACCGATAGGAAAAGAAGAAAGATCAATATCGTTTTCACGCCCCGGTAATCGTCCAAAGCCAACGTGTTCTCCCCCTTTGTGATCCGTCAGTTTGTTGAGATAATACTGTGGGAAACTGTCACATAGCCTTTCCTATTCTGCACCAAGTTCGAGTTGCGGTCGCAAACACATTACGCAATCGCTACTTCTCTGCTGAAGGCGGCTGAACTGACCCTAGAAAGTCAGTCTCGTTTAGAATTGGCCGAGATTATCACCAATCTCTTCAAGTTACGTAGAGTCTTGTCTTATCTGAGGAATGTCTTCCAAGGCCGCGATGCAACAATAATCGGATCGTATAGCTCACGCCGATGCCATCTCCTATTACATAGTCGCCCTTGTCTCCAGCGCCCTTAGGGTCGGGCCCCGTGAGATGGGCTTGTATTTTGTCAAAGGATAGCGAGTTCGCTTGCAAGGAGCAGATACTAGACGGGTCAAAGACTAGAACGAGTTCTTCAAAGCTCCTGGCTACGGGTTTCCAGACAACGTTCATCTGCGCATGCCCTCTGAGCCTGCTGACAGTCTCGTTGAATCCCGCCCTGTAAACCGGGAGTCTAGGGTTTCTGTTCAAGATGATCTTTGCCTCTTTCGATTGGGTTGGGAAAGTCCCCTGACAGCGTACCTCGCCATTCCCCGTTGTAACGGTTACTGTTGCCTCGCCATCTGGGATGGTGAGAACATTCTTCTCGACTGATACATTGTGAGGCCCGGCCGGCGGCGAGAGGAGCATCAGAACAATTTCACGTCCTTTGCCCACATCGAGCCTAAGGGCGGGAGCGATTAGGTATCCTTCGCCATTTGAGGTAACAATGCCTGTGCGGGGAAATTTGTCTTTTGGATCGAATTCTACAATAATCTGACCTTGCCCTATGGTGGGGTATTCTGCGGGGGTGGGCTGCGACAACTCGAATTGACAGTTCGACGTAGCCGTCTCATCGACTCCTTGTATCCAAGAATAGACAAGTCCCCTTTCACTGGAAACTCCTTTCAGACTTCGGATATCATGCACGGTGAACCAGTCATGACCTCCAGACTGGCCTTGCTCGACTTGATTTTTCACATAGCTGATTAGCCGTGCCGTTGGCAACCCCTCCTAGAGTCCCAAGGAGTCCGGTTAGGCGATGTCATAAACTGTTTTCAGAAAAAATGAAGCACGACGAGGTCTAGGGTCCTTGGTACTACCAGAGCACGGTCTTCTCTGGTAGCGTTCCTGTTCCAGAGTATGTTAGTTGTAGGATACCTATGGAGACGGTGTTGTCGCTCGCGTTAGCCTGGGCGGAGACTCCGTTGTATGGCTCTCCTCCCCAGCGGTAGTTTGCCTTCCAGTACGAATGCCATCCCTGGATGATGTTAGCACGCTCCATTAACCGCCATGATCCATCAGGATGGACGAACGACGGGTAGAGCAGTTGTACAGACCAGCCTGGGACGGGGGTTTTACTCGCGACTCCGAACTGGTAGAAGAAGGCGTAGGCTAAGGGATAATTTCCGACTCCGACTACTCCAATATCGAAGTAGTGGCCTTCCCGGAAGTCCGGGACGAAGCTGCCGAACTTCGTCCATGGTTGTCCAGTGTGATTGTAGTACCAGTCGGCGTGCCAGTTCGGCTGGTCGTACTGCCACATCATTCGGAGGTAGACTGGTGTCGAGATGTTTGCGGGATTGATGGTTTGCTGAGCATGGTATCTGAGGTGTTGCCACATTACACCTCCACAGTTCGCGTTTCCATCACAAGTCTCCCACGTCGAGCCGGAAACGACTCGCGTTCCATTGGCTAAAATGAAGAGATCTGCTCTCCACCCAAAATCCCAGCCGTCAATACAACAGTTTGGGGATTGGACTCCCATACCAGCCATCAAAAAGTTGTTCGGAGCTAACGCATTCAGGTCCACCTTGGTGAAGCTCACTCCGATCTGAACGCAGCAGATCCTGTACTGGGTCGAGTTGTAGTAGCCTGCGACGTACGGGTACGTGGGGGCACCGAGTGTCAGTCGTCCGGGCCCAGGAGAGATGTTTGTGGAGTAAAGGACGTTCGGGTCCCAGAAGTCAAAGGATACGAGGGTCCACAGGGAGAAGAGAAGGACCACGGCTAGTCCAACCCGTCGGATGTCTTCCAGTCTAGGATTGAACTGTCTCAAGGGGCCAACGCTAAGTTTCCTGGGAAGACCGAGCTCCAGGACACCGCCAACAAGAGCGAAAAATCCCCAGGCTGGAACGATCAGAAACAGTAGGCTCCTGTCACAGGATGGGCAGAGGAGGGGCCAGAGAAACCCGGATAGAAGGAGCGCAGACGTGACGCCAGTGGCGGCGGCGACAAGGATAGACCTGCTTATTTTGGCGGCCTGCATCCCCGCAGCCATTTCTGCGACTCCGAAGAGGAGTGCTGCCTGAAACGGGACGAGGGGAGAAAGGTAGGTGACGCCTGAGAACCATGCTGTCAGTGGAAACCATGTCGTGACTATGGACGTGATGAAGGCGCCGAATATCGCGATCCATGGACGCAACCGCTTGTTCAGTTTGCCCTCCTTGTATGATGCTCGGACTATCGCTGGCACTGCTCCGAACGAAAACATCATCGCACAGAGACGGACCCCTGCTAGACCATCGGGTCCAAGAGAATAGCACTCAGATCTCCAAATTGGTCCAGCCATGTAGGTTGGACACGCTAGATAGAATAGAACATAGATGAGTGAAGCGCTCAAGAAGACTTGGATCACGGCCCAGCGTGGGCGAAGAAGATACACGACAAGTATTCCTCCAAGGGCGAAGGACACAAGGTTGGCTTCGAGTCTGGTCGAGGAAAACTGGTAGTACCAGTACCCATTGTTGGTTTGTGCAAACCAGAAATCAGCTCTCTCAAAAAGATACGCCGGTGCCCAAGGGAAGAATGCGAGCAGGGCTGCACGGAGAATATTCCAAGGAGTGAGGCTCAGCAAGAAGAATCGCCGGGAGGAAAAAAGTGAAAGCCGGAGACTATTGACTCTTGCCCAAGGGAGAAATCACCGTCATTCCCGTTGGAATATATTCTCTCAGGAATATTCTATGCCTTGCCCTACCATGTAGCTGGGCTAGGTTGGTTGGAATTTGCCCGTCCCCCACATGCCTACGGAGTCGAGGGTATAGCGTTGAGCAGGAGCCTTATTGTTGAGGCTTGCTTCGACTTCGCGATATTCAGCGCTTCTTCGGCGATCGAAACCGGGATCTCGATGTATTGTCCTCCCGGACCAGCAGGTCCAACCAGTTTTCCCGAGCGGTAAAACTTCGTCAATCGTCGCGACCATGCTATGCTGCCGAAGAATATGGAAGGGAAGAAGAGGAGTATCGCGCCTATCTCCACGGAAGACAAGTTCGATATTACTGCTCCGACATTTGAGAACTCGCTGGTTGGATCTATTGCACTAGAAAGAAGGTAGAGGAAAATGGCGGCCAGAGAGACTATTGTCACTACAAAAGTGAAGGCGTATCTCTCGATGAGGAGGGTCCACCGTCCCTTCCAATCGAGAGAACTGAGACTTCGCGCGAACTTGTATGTTTCCGCGTCTATCTCTTCTCTACTCGTGTTTTTCGTCCGATAGTCTAGTTGGATGTTCGATGCGGCTGCAAGAACATGTACAGTCCCAAAGAAAAACGCGACAGCGGGTATTCCCGGGCTTATTGTAATTCCCAGGAACGTGTCAGCGGCGGCAATTATCGAAGCTGTCAGCACCCAGGTAACTCGGAAGGCTGCGTTGAGCGACCATTTTCTAGCCAACAAGGTTAGCAGAGGGTTAACCTCATGTTTCTGAAGGTCGACCCGCTGCGCGAGCTTCTTTGTTGACTTCTCATCAGGGTATCGGAGGAGGGAGTATACGACAAAGGACTCTGCGAAGAGCAACGCCAGTCCCAACGGGGTTGGCATGTCTTCGGTGGGGAGCCCCGCCCGATTTATGTCTCGTTAGGATTACTGGCAGGCGAGGCCAAGGTGTTCAGACATAGCAAGGCCCAGACCCTGTATGTGACCATCCCATCTGCAACGGCTCAAGACTCAGCGTTCACGATCAAGGAAGGGGATGTTGTCGAGATCAAGTGGGACAAGGGCCAGAACGCCGCCGTAATTCGTCCCAAGCCTAGTCCAGGCAGGAAGCGCTAGTCGAAGCCAAGTCCGCGAGCAGACCCCGTTCTATTCCCGCACGAGTTCAAATCCCACCGGTCCCCGCTGAGGTACCCGGCACTTGTGTACCGTTCGACGTCCTAGTAGACTAGCTTGAAGGTACGCCTCAGCAAGTCATCTACTTCTTGTCCCTCTTGACATCATGCCAGCTCCTTCCCTCGCTAGGCGGATCAAACCCTTGACTCACCGTTGACAAAAGCATATAGTCAAAATTATCGGGCTTAGGAAAAAGGGGGATGTGACAGTTTTTCCACGACGACATCTAGCAATTTCAGGGGTTATCCAGTGTTCACCAGATATCCATACAGTATGGCAAGCGCGTCGGATGGTGCCTCCATCGTAACTCCGGGCGAGACGACAAAACCCGTAGTCAGATGCTCGTCCTTGAACGCGACGCCATCCACGTCGGCCACTTGGTAAGAGATGAAAACCAAGCTTCTGTGGTTGCTTAACTGTTGTCTAAGCTCAAGGGTGAAAATCGTCGAGTTCCCCGCATACCCTCTGCCCCCATCTATTCTCCAAGAGACATCGGTCACAACCAAGACCGTACCCACTGGAACCGTGAAATTCTCTGGTGGCGTTCCATCGGAATGCGATCGGGTGCAGAACAGTTGGCGAGCTATCACGGGGGAACCTTGACAACGAAGCGTGACGAGTGACGCAGGGTCTTGTCCAACATGGGTCTTGGGGAAGTTTGTGACGAACACGTTGAGGACCTGCGATGCTGAAGCAGATACAAAGACCCCAGTGGTGAAAGCGGCGAGTACTACGATCGTCACGACGACTCCTTCTTTTCTATTCAAACAACTCACCTCCCTACTGTCCTCGTAATCCGGAGGCTTCTCCAGAGCAAACCCGTTTCGTCTGAGGATGGGTATTTAAAAAAAACCGGCCTACGATAGCCCTGGAGACTCGCGCATATCGTGGAAAAGGAGGGATGGTACACAAGTACCGCGCAGCCAAGCGAATCCCACCGGTCCCGCTAATCATAATGCGTAGTTGTTCTGCCGATCTCGTTAAGGTCCCTACCGCCTAGGGAAGTGAGAGATCTCCCAGAGATTGCCTTCAGGATCCTCGAAGTACGCTATCCGCTGGCCCCACGGCTGAGTCGTAGGGGACTTCACAAAGTGAACGCCGTTCCGCTTTAGCTCCTCGTACTCCTGGTCCACATCCTCAACGAACACCGCATAATACGTTCGGTGGATCGTTTCCTCTCGCGGTCGAACTTGTTCCTCCGAAATCAACCTGGCGACTTCATTGACCGAGACCAGGCCGAGCACAAGTCCGCCCTTGCCACCAATAGCCAAGAAAGCGCTTTCGTCATCTTTGTGGTTCAGCTTGAATCCCAATTTGTCGCGGTAGAACGACATGCATTTCTCGACATCGCGTACGGGAAGCACTACCGCGTTAACGTGATCGATCATTACAGCGAAGGAACAAATTCCCGTTACAAAAGGCTAACTTCGACTATAGCGGCAAATCGATCCGGTTGACTATTTCTTTCGCGCCCCAGCCACCTCTGATTGACTCAACGCAAGCTCGCGTAGCCCCGATTCGAGTCTCGATGCAAGCTCATGAACGTCCTGTGAATTATGCAGAAGCTCATCGATAGTTTTGCTCAGTGCCCTTAGGAGCTGAGGTCTTTCAGGCGAACCCACAAGGGTCTCGGCGAAGGGCTTCAAGGTTTCTGGAGGCAAATCATCAAAACCCCTACCGTAGCTTGTCTTCAACCCGCGATGATGGCATGCAAGCGATAGTGCCTGGTCACGGGCTGCACTGATACAGTACTCAGCCTCCCACATCCTCCCCCGGGCAATGCAGGCACACGCGTGGAGTAAATAGACGACAGCAAGTCCGAAGGCATGTTCAGGGGAGAAGGGCTTGGACTGTTGCCTTTCAAGAGGGTTCCCGAAGAGCAAGTCGTACTTGAGGCCGTGACCGAGAAACTTGTTCCCTGGAGTGAACGACAAATCCACCTGCAGGTTGCCGGGCAGCAGGAAGACTCTGTACATCGTCGACAGATGTGGAAGATCGAATAGGTGAACAGCTCCGAACTGGCTTTTGAGACTGGCTGTCCAATCGGCCAAGACGTCGTCTAGGGTTGCATTGCCAGCTAGCCCAAAGGTGAGGTCCAGGTCGGACCATCGATCCCCACCGCCTGCCGCAGTAGATCCGACCAATGCGCCTGCGACCAATCGACGGTCCGTCCGGCCCATTTCGACCAGAAGATCTCTGACACGATTGCGCTCCTCAACGGTGAACATGCAGTTTCATGCTCCTAAATTTCATATGAGCCTGAGTTGCCACGACAGAAATAGAAGGACAAGTAAAAGAAAACGTTGCGGTGGTCCCGTGGAGAAGGTTTTCTGAGCTGGCGGCGATATCTATGCCACTCTCTTCATTTGTTGTCCGCAATACTCTCCCGGCGTGCTCAAAGTGTCTCTGCATACTTCACACTTGTACGGTACCATGCAAATTCACGTCCCAATCCAAAAGCTCTCGTCATGAAAGTGGTTCGCCTGAGAGGGACACAAGTCCGGCAGGGTTTCCTGGCGTTCGAGCAGGCTCCGCATGTGGAGTCGTCCCGCCCAAGCAGGGAGCCAAACCCGTTCCAGCTTTGAGATAACGATCCGTAGGCTCGCTCACGCTCCCGCACCTCTGTATACGAAGTGCCAATCACTCTACACAATCGCTTGCCGTACCTAGCTGTACTCGCGCTCTAATAGCCGGTTCCACGGCACCGCATCCCATTCTAGGTCTGACTAGGGACGACGGTTGGCTCGGCTCAGGCGGATATGCGTCTAACTTGTAACCGTCACGGTCACTGTAGAGGTGTGTGTCAGAGAGCCGCTAGTAGCTGTCACAGTGATCGTGTAGGTGCCTAGCTGTGTGCTGCGTTCTGTTGAAACAGCTAGGGTTGAAGTGGAGTAGGGGCGAACCGTGGAGGGTAGAGAGGTTGTGGGACCATGGCGTGTGACGGGTGCGATGGTCGCGGACAGATTAACGGTATTGTTGAAACCGTTTGTTCCTGTAACCTTTATCGTGAATGTTGTGATGGAGCCTTTTCTGACGGTTTGGGAGGATGGGCTGACTGTGATTGTAAAGTCTGGGGACGGAGTGATCTTGAATGAAACGATTACCGAGTGTGAAAGGCTGCCGCTGTTTCCATAGACGGTGACATTTCCATAGCCTCCTTGGGCTCCACCAAAGATTGAGAGCGTTGCCATGGCTGTTCCATCAGGAACCAGGTTGACACTTGCGGGATCGATAGACCAAGTGGCGCATTGAGGTGAGGGGCAGAGAGGAGACGGGGAGGTGTAAAGGTTGACGGTCCCACTGAAACTGTTGAGACTCGTAAGAGTAATTAGCGATTTGCCCGTGGTGCCGGCGGGAATACTGAGACTGCTAGGGTTGGCAGTCATTGTAAAGTCGGGAGCCGGAGTGGACGCAACAACGGTGAAGGCTACATCAACGCTGTGTGATATGCTGCCGCTCGCTCCGGCCACTGTTACGACCCACTTTGTGGGCGGAGTACCGGTTGTGGTGTAGAAGGTGAGGATGGAGGTAGCGGTTCCGCCGGGTGGCAGGTCGACGCTGGATGGACTGATGCTCCAGCCTGGGCATGAGATGCAGAGTGGTGCGGGGGACGTTGTGAGCTTGATGGTTCCATTGAAACTGTTGATGCTGGCCAGTATGATCTGGGACTTGCCGTTAGAGCCTGCAACGACTGTTAGGTTCGACGGATTGGCTGAGATTGTGAAATCCGGAGGGCCGTAGGCCACGACCGTAAATGTGACGGGTGCTGAGTGGGAGAGGCTGCCACTGGTGCCGGTCACAGATACATTGTATGTGACAAGGGGTGTCTGCGGGTACGTGTAGATCGTGAAGCCGGCTGTGGTGTTCTGATTCGCGGCTAATCGGACTATTGTCGGGCTTATCGTGTACTCTGGGCAGCCAATTGCCAGGCAGGACACTGGAGGGCTAAGAGTCACATCTCCTTGAAAACCGTTAACGCTCGTCAGGAGGATTATGGTTTTCCCGGCTGAGCCTTGCGGAATCGTGAGCACGTTTGGATGGGCGGACATTGTGAAGTCTGATGATGGCGCGGGGGGCGTCAGACTCGCTGAACTGCCCGGTGGAACCGCGAAGACCAATCCCGTGAACAGAATGAACAGGGAAAACAGTTTCATTGAGATTCTCAAAAATTACACCTAGGGCACAGTACAGCTACGGGTAGCGATTGTGGGGTTAAATGTTTTGGTCGTTTGTGTTACTCAACTGACTTCCTTTCGATGATTCTTACGTTGATTAGAGGTGATGGCAAATTTGGCTCACCGTGGTCCAGACGAGCGAGGAATTGGGTCTGGGAAAGACTAAGCTCTTGAGGCAGTAATGGGTGGGGATACTGATGACGAGCTCACTTTTAGAATCAGTATCGGGAAACGTTTTCTTGAATCCGGCGCTCGAACCCGGTTATTGAAACCGGGAATCAGTGAATTCTCGCGCCCCTTGCGGCCCCCCACTGAGCTCTCATGGCGCAGAAGGGCATCACCCGTGATAATCATAATGAATTACGCGCTCTGTAAACGCTGACCAACTCTGCGGGAAAAACGGGTACTAGAATCGGTTCTGGGTCTTGTACTGAAATCGGTCCTGAACCTCGTAGTGAAATTGTTCCTGAACTCGTCCTGAAACCAGTAGTGAATCTGAACCGTGAATTTTTCATCGGGGCCCGGGGCTGCTCAGGTCTCACGGCGCCAAAAACCATCTTGAAAGCTCCATAAAGTGGACCAATTGTTGCCTGGTTGTGGTTCCGAATGAACGGCCAGCGACTCTTCAGTAGGACCCATGTGTCATTCTACCGTCTCTCTAGAGGGAGGGTAGGAGGTAGGTTACGGAATGCCCCAGTCCTTCTTCTGACAACCATCGGGCGTAAGACGGGGAAGAAGAGGACAACGCCTCTTCTCTACCTAAGAGATGGCGAGCGAATCATCATAGTCGCCTCGAATGGAGGGAGGGACAACGAACCCTCCTGGTGGACAAATCTCAGACACGACCCCCATGCAGAGATACAACTCAAGGACGAAAAGAGAAAGATGGTTGCAAGAAAGGCGTCAGAGGAAGAGAAAAGCGACTTCTGGCCGTTGCTCACCAAGATGTACCCGGCATACAGTGACTACCAGCGTCAGACCAAGCGGGAAATCCCCGTCGTGATCTTGACACAAGACAGCGGCTGAACGTTAACTCGTATGTTCAAGACCGCAACTCTTTGACCCGCTTTCATTCCATTGTGCTATGCGTTCCGGCTCTTCGCAGCCATTTGCATAGCCACCTGCTTCATCATCCTCGCACCAACCGTTGCCCCGGCAGCCTTCGTTTTGTTCAATAGAGGATTCTCCGGTACCCTCGCATACATCATCATGTAGGGCGCCATAGCCAATACAATCTTGCTTTCAGCCTTCCGAATATGCTCCTCCAATGTACTCCTAGGCTGCCCTTGCTTTCGAGCTAGATCGTCCGCGGTAATCCGTTTCGGGATCTCGTAATACCCTCCCTCCACCGCAGTTACCAACGCATTCATCTGCTTCTCAGTCAGCTGGCCGAACAAACTGCTCAACGACAAGAGAAACGTGTCGTCTGTCATCCCGTCGGACACGGATTTCTTGTGCAAAACCTCCGTCGCGCCGATCTTGTCCAAGCCTCTGAGCAGTCCCTTCAGATCGTTATCATCGTAACCCACCAAACGATGGTATTCCCATCCTCCCACTAAGACCAATGGAGGTATGCGCATGAAATTGTGCCGGTTGATGATTGGACTGATAGGGGTCCTCTTGTGGTCCGAGCCGCAGCAACATGTCCGGGCCACCAGCTGGAACTTGTCCTGGCAGTATGTCTTAGAAATGATCTTCCCATCGAGATGTTCATTAGTGGTTGACGTGATCTCCTTCTGCAGTTCCTCGAACGAACCGAGACCAGCAGCCTCTATCTCAAGAACGTCCGTGCCCCCATTGCACCAGAGTGAGAACCTTGCGGTTGGAAATTTCTCGGTCAACTGGTTGTAGTGATCCCCGTGCCCTGTCGTCGGCTGAAATCGAAAGAAAAGCTCGAACATGTTCCAAGCAAGAATCGATAGCCATCCGTTCCATATAACCGGTGTGCCGGCGTACGCCAGCAACCAATAGCAGTTGGACGATGGTACAATAACTACCGGCGCAGGACGGCTCAAAGATAATCTGACCGAACACCGTCCACATTGTTAGGTGAAAAAGAAAAATGGTATTTAGAGAAGATTGGACGAGAATAGCACAGACTGTTCACAGTCTCACCTCAGCGTTCAGACCCTCTCCCGGAGAAACGTCGGGAAACACTTGCAACATCATAACTAGCCTTCCACACTCCCAGCGAACAGCGTTCTTGGTCAGAAGTACCATGAGCGCGAGATTGCTCGCTGAGATCGAGCGCAAGCGTAGCCCTGCCTATGTGTCCGGCCTAAGGAACCAGATCAGGTAGGAGAGGTATCTCAAAACGCAATCCACACGAGAAAAGGATTCGATACGACTCGAATCACCAGGCCAAGTGGGAGATCTCGCATATGATCCCATTCACCGTTGCCCAGTTTGCGGTCAGATAGCCCGATGCTACACGGTTGATGGCTATCACAACTGCAACCTCTGCGGGTCAACATGGCGATCCTCCCTACCGTAATCCCGGGACACGCCCGGTACCTCGTGCAACGCGAATCTCTCGAAGAATCAGTTGTCCGGATTTAAGCGGATTCCTAGGAAAATGATCATGATCTGGTGCGACAGGAGGGGACGGTAGAGGTGCAGAAAATATTCCAGAGTGAAAATCAACCGAGAGATCGGCGGGGGTTATCATTGCGGTCAGTTCTGCTCTTGATGCTTCTAGTCGGCGTTGGTGCAGGCGCCACGGCCTACGCTCTTGGTACAGCTTTTGCTGCAAGTACCGGCTCGTCCACCACTACCCAACAGAGTACCAGAACAACTAGTAGAACAACCGGCGCTCACAATTGCACGCTAGCTTCACTGGCTTTGACAACTGCCTAGTTGGCAGGTGGATACGGTCCTTCAAACTCCCCGGTTTCTTCCCTCCGATATTGCATAAACTGGGTGATCTATAGCTGTGCTAGGAGGATGAGTATTGTGGCAGCGTATCCTATCAGAGCTCCGAGAAGAAGAATGATGGCGAGATGGAGGTACTTGGTCTTGCGAGCTCGGGACTCTATCATATGCGGATAGGCGCCTCCTATGCTGCCGGCTTCGGCGATCATTTTTGATGAGAAGAATTTTACCCACGCGACGCGTGTGCATGCTCCAGCCGAAAAGAGGACTAAAACCGTGCTCGCCCCAAACAGCGTGCTCGCGATCAATGGAATCAAATGAGACAGGGCAGTGCCCAAGAACGACGCGGTCAGCGCGAGCAATATGCCGTCCAGAGTGACGATGATACTGGCCTTCTGGTCCAACGTGCTAACGTGAAAGCTCCACAGCTGGAGCCACCTGTCTTCGCTCTCGGTGAGGTTTGCGATCGCCTCTTGTTCAGTTGGCATAGAACGACCTGCCGCGGATTCCGTTTATGAGTTTCGAACCACTGCTCTAAGGATCTGTCCGGTTATTTCTTCCAGACCTCTCCGCCTGTGTAAGGGTCCAGAAAGTTCAGTTGCATGTCTAGGACTTGCTGATAGACCTTGCCAGCGTCTGTTCTAGAATAATGAGTAACTCTACCGTCGCTGCTGGCTAGGATCAGTGATGTTCTGGTGAGGATGCCGCTGGGTCCTAGTAGCCGGTCAAACGCTTTGTCGTCTCCCCCGAACGGCCCGTTCAGCAGCGTGCTCTTGGGACATTTGTCCGCGAAAACTTCTATCATTTTCAGTACTGTCAGCCGCTTTTCTGCTTCTTTCCTTGTTTCCGGTGAGAGGGGCACTTTTCATCGGCCGAGCTTCTCAGCCATAGCCAGCAGTCTGGAATATCTTCTTCGTAGGCCTAATAGGCTGTAGATGGAGATTACCGAAAGCAGGAACAAGACAACCGTCAGAGCGGTCTCCACTACCGCCGACGTGTCTAGTGCTAGACGCATCGGGAAGCCGAATCCGCCCGGCTGGAAATATACAAAGAAGAGCAGTCTGAGAAGCGATGAGATGGCCAGCAAGAGGGCGAAAGCAGCAATCAAAGCCTGTGTTGTAATCGTTCTTAGCAGGTCGTCAGCCATCCGAGCTGCGTCCTCCTTGAAAGCGGCCAATACTTCTTTTAGCAGAGGATCCTCGATTGACGACACGTTCTATTCCTCTCCTCCATGGAAATGAAAGGTGCTCAGCTTCGACTCGCGTTCCAGTGGATTTAAGCAGATTCCTAGAAGCCACCAACTCTCCCACCGGCGAATCTCGGTCGTCGGAACAATCGGCTCCGGCAAGACTACATTCGCCCTCAAAACATCCAAACTCCTCAGCGCTCCACACATAGAGCTAGACGCTCTCCACTGGGAACCCAACTGGATAGAAGCGCCAAACAATCTTTTCCGAGAACGAGTCAAACAATCATTACAAGGCGACTCCTGGGTCGCAGACGGAAACTACCACCAGGTACGCGACATTGTCTGGAGCCACGCGGACACGGTCGTCTGGCTCGACTATCCATTCAGAACCATCATCGCCAGGCTAACGAGGCGGACTCTCAGGAGAATCCGCACCCATGAGAAGCTGTGGAACGGCAATCAAGAGCACATTCGAGGACTGTTCACCCGAGATTCCGTGTTCTTGTGGGCAATCAGAACCTATCGAAGACGAAGAAGACAATACCCCATTCTCCTCAGCAAACCAGAGAACTCGCACCTGACAGTCGTAAGGTTGAGATCACCAAGAGAGGCGACAGAGTTTCTATCCACACTCCGACAACTGGAAGACTAAAGTTGGGTCAGACCAAGCCGAACTATTCAGAGACTCTCCGAACCACACTAGTCTCCAAAGGCATCTGGCACCACTTCATAGAATTCGACGAACCAGTCAGGACCCTCGAAGAAGCTGCGAGAAAAGTTCCAGAGGACAGGATCGTCAAATCTATCGTCCTCATAGGCTCAGACAAGAAACCTATCCTAGCAATACTCCCTGCGAAAAACAGGATCAGCTACAAGAAAATCAAAACACTGCTCAAGGTCAAAGATGTGCGTTTGGCCCAGCCGGACGAGGTCTTGGAACACTCAGGCTATCCGGTCGGCGGAGTCCCACCTTTCAACAAGATCACTCGAATCCTACTTGATCCAACCGTTCAACGAAATGCGAGAAGCATCGCCGGTGGAGGAGACCCGGACAAGCTTGTCGAACTGGAGACCCAGCAAATGCTCAAGCTCCTAGATCCTATCGTAGCAGACTTTAGTGTCTAGGACGAGTCACCGCGGAGCTGACCCTGGGCACGAGATTCTGTTTAGCTGACTACTTTTCTGAACTCGTAAATCGTTGCGCCCATGGTCAGAATTGCAATCAATGATATCACTCCGAAGGACAGCAAAAACGAGTTCCAATTGTATCCGATCATTATTAGATCGCGAATCGCGTTCACTGCAAAGCTAATCGGATTATACGCGGACACACTCTTCATCCATTCCGGCATCAGTCTCTTGTCCATCAGCGCTGTACTCATGAATAGAAGAGGGAAGGTCAAGGTTCCGGCTATACCGAAGACGGTCTCAGCGCTCTTGGTCCTGAGTCCGAGAGCAAGCGATATTCCTGACCAAGCTAGGCCGAAGAATGCAACTGTGAACAGGATCAGAACGTATCCAATGAAGCCTGTGACGGGAAAAACCCCCAGACCATAGGCTAGTACGAGTATGATGAGAGATTGCGCAAAGACCCGGAACGCATCACTCAGAAGTCGGCCCAGGAGAATGGAGGCGCGACTGGCGGGAGTGGCGAGCATCTTGGTGAGGAAACCGGATTTGATATCATCCACGACGGCCGTGCCAGACTGGAACGCGCTCGAAAAAGCATTCTGAAGAACAATACCCGCGGTGGCGAATATAGTGTAGTTTATTCCTCCTAGGAGTAGACCGAATGAGCTGAACAGTTGTGTAAACAGGACGAGGAAGATTATCGGTTGAAAGAGCGAGAAGAAGAGCAGAATCGGGTTTCGTACGAGCTTCTTCATCCAGCGCAGGAACATGTAGTAGGAGTCAGAGGCGAGACTCATCTTGCGGGTCTACCTCCTTCTCCGGCCGAACATACCGGACGCCCTCGACTTGTCGATCTCCTCGGGCCGGATTCTTCTTCCCGTGTGTTTGAGAAACACGTCGTCAAGGGTCGGACTAGAAACACCGATCGAAGAGAGCTTGATCTCAGCAGTGTCAAACGCCCGTACAATGTCAGGGACCAAGAATCCCCCATTCTTCGCGTAGACCACGATTCCTTCGTCAGAATCGACAATTTCCGTGATTCCTCCTAAGCCGCCGAGCACTTGTTTGGCCTTGTCCTTGAGAGACCCTGTTCCCGGATTGCCGTTCTCAAGTGCCAAAGTGATACGATCAGCGCCGATCTCCGACTTTAGCTCCGAGGGCGAGCCTTGTGCAACAATCTCGCCGTGGTCCAAGATAGCAAGTCGGCGGCACAACCGGTCGACCTCCTCCAAATACTGTGTTGTGATGAATATCGTCATTCCAGTCTGGTTTAACCCCTTAAGATATGACCATACTTGCGCCCTTGACTGCGGGTCCAAGCCAGTCGTAGGCTCGTCCAGAAAGAGAATCTTCGGTCTGTGAACGAGAGTGGAGGCGAGATCGAGCCTCTTTTTCATTCCACCCGAGTAGTAGGCTGACCGTTTGTCCGCCGCGTCCCCTAAGTCAACGACCTTGAGCAGCTCGTTTACCCGCTCCTTCAACTCTTCTCCGTGCATCTGCTGTAAGTGCCCTTGAAGTTCCAGGTTCTCTCGACCAGTCAGATCCTCATCGATCACGGTATCTTGCATCTGAACACCAATCAGCTTGCGAACTTTTTGAGCATCATGCTCGATTTCAAGCCCAGCTACATTCGCCGAGCCGGATGTCTTCCGCAGAAGAGTAGTAAGGATCTTGATCGTGGTGCTCTTTCCGGCACCGTTGGGTCCAAGAAATCCAAAGAACTCGCCATCATCAACCTTGAAGGATATTCCTTTGACAGCTTGAGTGCCGTCTCCGTACGTCTTTACAAGATTCTCGACTTGAACTGCTGGCAACTTTCTAACCCTCTATCGTATTAGATATATCGCATCCGATATGGGTTTATATAAAGAGTTCTTCCACCCAACTTTCATGAAGCGGGTTTATTAGCAAAAAGCATCCCACACTATCGCGGCGTGTATGACTGGTTCTAGGAAAATTTTGATTCTACGCTCACCGATTCACAGCGCTCTTGCACGCCCACAAGGAATTCCCAGAGGTTTCCTACGACACTATGTTCTGCATCGGATAGCAGAGAAACCAGCTCACGGATACGATCTCCTGCAGGAGATCGAGAGCAAAACAGAGGGCGTCTGGAGGCCCGGAGCCGGCTCCATCTATCCAATTCTCAAAGAGCTCGTAAATGGAGGTTACATCAAAGCAGAATCCCACAAGAAGACCGGAAAGCAACAACACATCTACAATATCACCCCCGAAGGACGCGCACTCCTACAGCGATCAAGTGAAATGTTTATGAAAACTGGTCAAAATTGGGGGGCGATGAGATCTATACTCATGGAACTGGTCGATCCGAAAAATATTCCAACAATGTTCACACACATGACAACTGGACAATTCGCGTTTCTCCGCGGAATACTCGAATCGAAGAAGGATAAGATCCCACGCAAAGAAATCCAGTTCATGCTGAAAGAATACGCCCTTAATCTCGAAAGACAACTCGACTGGACGAAGCAGGCTCTCAGGAAGCAATGAAGATCCGGGAATTCAGGATAGAAGACTACCCAATGGTCCACGATCTCTGGCAAACCGCGGGGCTGATCCTTCGTCCCGGAGACGAACTTGAAGACGTCAAGCTGAAACTCCAACGAGATGCAGATCTGTTCCTGGTCGCTGAACAAGATGATGAGATCTTGGGCAGCGTGATAGGTGGCTGGGACGGAAGACGAGGCTGGATCTATCACCTCGCAGTAAGGCCTGAACACCAACGGAAGGGCATAGGACTAGGGCTCGTTCGAGAAGTCGAGAAGCGTCTCGTCGCTAAGGGGGCGAAGAAGGTGAACGCTCAGGTTTACAAGTGGAACGAGCGATCATCTGAGTTCTTCAAAGCCATCGGATACGACGCACAACCTGATCTCATAATGATCGGGAAACAGCTTAGAAAATAGGGAAGAGGCCCAGTTCAGGCTCTGGCCCAGAGCGATCATGTCTGGAACAGCATGTTGTTTGCTATTCCGGTCTCGCTCCAAAAGCTCCCTTCCTCTAGACTGTCCCAGAAATGAAATGAACTGTTCTTCGAACGGTTGCTAGGGATCGGTTTCTATGACAGCTGGTCCAACATAGTGACAATCTGGACTATGGTAGAGAGATCCAATGGAACCCTCGAGCGAGAGGAAGACCTCTTCCGAACCCCATACCAAACATCTTTGCAATTTGATGCACTCACCTCTACAAGTGCGCACGGACTAGAGGAACTATTCCATTCCCCTCCTAATCCGCTTAAATGCGAACCAATCCGGGGAGCCGAGAAAACGGATCTCTGCTACTGTTGAACGTCTAGACGCTGGACTTCTGGACGGCGTCGCGGGGGAGGAGAGCATGTTTATCGGAGAAAGTAGATAGAAATTCGGTTCAATCTCCGGAAATTATAGAGAAATGGTCAACCTTGACAGACATGTTCGGTTCATTGGGCAGAGGAGTGTCGCGACGTGACGACATCATCTCGTCCCCCGAGACATCCTGTTCAATGTGCAGGAGGGTTAGGAGGCTATCCGGAGAGAAGAAGTGCGCCATACACGTCAAAGCAGACTCACTAGCAGCACACCATCCCGAATTCGACTTGAAATCGATCGCAGGGTCCAGTCCCCCGGGAGTCTTCGTAGGCAGATTCGGATATCCAAACGTCTACGTCGGACCCATGGTACCCTCGATCTCCGGCGACACCGAGATTCTTGACACTCCTGAGTGGTGGATGGGCAAAGGCTTCGATGAGATTGTAGACTTCAGATATAGTCTGCTTCGAGGCTACACCAAAGCGAACGTAGCAGACGCTCAGAAGGGAGGCAGACTAATCGAGACCCTGCAGGACGTGGCCATGATGACAAAACCGGTGGACACAGAACTCGTCCTTGCTCGGCCACCCAGAAAAATATTGGACATGCGCGAGGATTCCCAGCCCTTCGGTCCCATTGCACCCCTCACCTCCTTCCATGCCGGTAACTCATCCGTTGACAACAGGATCGAGAAGGCGTTCTATGATAGCGATCTCGCAGCCGATGACGCAGTTCTCCAGCTCTACAGAAATGGCGTCTTGGTGACCCGAATTCAGCGAGCGTTCAGCCTCGGGATGTTTGGCGAGAGCAAGAGACGAAAGCTTGTCCCGACACGATGGAGCATTACTGCAGTCGACAGCAACCTCAGCCTCAAACTAATGGCTCGGGTAAGATATCATCCCCTCATCGACGAATACCGCGTCTACAAGTACACCTACTTGGACAATATCTACGTGGGAATTCTAACTCCTGAACATTGGAAGTTCGAGTGGATCGAGGCTTGGTTTGAGCCTGAGCTTCTCGCGACTAGTTTTCCCGATGTGAACATGGTTGAGGACGTGGAGAAGAGCAGCTATGTTTCTCCGAAAGGATATCGGCCGGTGATGCTTGGTGACTCTGAGGGATTCCGAGGACGGAAAACCTACGCCAAGCCTGGCGGTTGCTACTACTCAGCAAGACTCGCAGTTTCTGAATATCTTGATTCGATTGGGAGACAGGCAGGGGCAATAATGTTGAGGGAAATTCATCCAGGCTACATAATGCCCGTTGGGGTTTGGAATGTTAGAGAGAGTCTGAGAGCGCTACTGAAGACGCCGTTCGAAACTTTCGACTCCATTGACAACGCCATGAATCATGTCAGCAGCATATTTGAGATACCGAAGCGTGGCTGGATGGAAACCTCGGCCCTTCTCCAGAACGCCTACTTCCAGCGGAAGATTAGCCAATTCAACTAGGCATGATAGCGGTCTTGCCCGTCTTTGTGCAAAACCTCAGTGATGGCGATCTCCATTAATCGATCCCTTGTGGTAAATGCTTAAACAAGACGGTTTCTAACTTGATTCCGTGATTTCTACCAAAGACCTAGGCGAGGAACTGGCGAAGATATCCCTTGACCTTGCAAAACGAGAGAATGCGACTTATGCCGAGCTAAGACTCGTCAACACTCGATCTGAAGCCATTACCGTCGTCAACGAGAACCCGGCCAGCGAAGAAGCGGGCACGATTGGCGTTGGGATACGCGTACTTTACAATAATCTGGGCTGGGGGTTCGCTGACACCGATGAACTGGAACATGAGAGCATAAGAGAGACAACCAAGAAGGCACTCTCCCTCGCTAAGGGCGCGTCCAAACTCGGGATAAGAGTCACTCGAGCTTCTGAGCCCGTTCATGTCGACAAGTGGGAAACACCTGTCAAGAAAGACCCGTTCCGCGTCCCCACCGAGACCAAATACGAATATCTTCAAGATACTACCGAGAGAATGAAGGAAAACGACGTTGTCGCCCGGAGGGGCCAGATGACGTTTGATTATATCGAGAAGTATTTCGCGAACTCGGAAGGATCCAAAATCTTCCAAACTCTCTCTTACGCGGGCGTATCCGCGATCGTTGCCGCAAAAGGACCCACCGGAGTCCAGAGACGATCGATTCAGCAGAACGCTGGGGGTGGTTACGAACTCGTGGACGAGATGGACCTTCCGGGTCAAGCCTTGGAAATTACAAAAGACGTTCTAGCACTCACTCGCGCGCCAACGATCAATGAAGGAAAATCGGACATTATCTTGAGTGGGGATCAAGTTGCGTTGCAGGTGCACGAGTCCTGCGGGCATCCAATAGAGCTCGACAGGGTTCTAGGGTATGAGGCGAACTTCGCAGGCCGAAGCTTTCTCCAACCAGATCAGCTCGGAAAACTCCAGTACGGATCAGAACACGTGAACATTGTAATGGATGCAACCCTCGACCATGGAAACGGGCTTGGGACCTTCGGCTACGATGACGAAGGAGTCAAAGCTCAGCGAAAATACGCAGTCAAGAATGGAAAATTCGTAGGATATCTCATGTCCCGCGAAACCGCTCCTCGAGTAGGAGAGACCCGAAGCAACGGGTGCATGCGAGCCGAATACTACAAGCTCCCAATAATCAGAATGACAAACGTCAGTCTCGAACCCGGCACCTGGGACTATGACGAGATGATCGAGGATACACGCGATGGTTACCTTATGGTCACAAATTATGGCTGGAGCATTGACCAGAAGAGGTACAACTTCCAGTTCAACACTGAAAAGGGATACAGAATAAAGAACGGAAGCATAGGCGAAATGGTCAGAGGACCGACGTACGCCGGCATAACACCGGAATTCTGGAACTCTTGCGATGCAATTGCCAACAAGAAGAGCTGGGTGTTATGGGGTACACCGAATTGCGGAAAGGGCCAGCCCGGCCAGACTATGATAACGGGACATGGAGCCTCACCTAGCAGGTTCAGAAACATCCGCGTATTCGGAGCATCATAACCATGTCACAAAAGATGGAACACCAACCCGTTTCTCTCCGAGAGAGAGCTCACCAGATCTTCACTACTGCGAAAAGTGTGGCAGGAAAAGCTGAGGCCGAGATAATACTGGTGTCCCGAGTTGACGAGTACCTTCGATTCGGGAATAACGAGCTCGCCCAGTCACAATACAGCACGAGCAGAAACCTGTCCGTAAGGGTCGCGTCCGAAAAGAAACAGGGAAGAGTCACGACAGGCACCCTGGACAAGGCGTCGATCGAGAAAACCGTGGAGAAGGCGATCAGCCAGGCCCACAATTCACCTGAGGACCCGGATTATCTGCCGATGCCCGGACCCCAGAAATACCATACAGTCGACCGGTATAGTGAAAAGACTGTTGAAGCTCCGGCCGAATTGAAAGCAGGCTACATTGGGTCTGCTATCGATCTGGCCAAGAAAAACCGTCTTCTTGCGTCAGGGGTTCTCGGGACCAGCGTCGAGCATGTGATGATGCTGAACACTTCAGGGCTGGAGGCATCCTATCGAGGATCAGGCGGATATTTCTCGTTGACAATGGACGCTGATAACGGCAACCAGACCGGATACGCTCTGTCAACCTTTGGCGACATCGGCGAACTGGACCCGAACAAGGTCTCCCAGACAGCCCTTGAAAGAGCTAAGTTGAACAAGAGCCAAGCGGAAATAGCTCCTGGAAAGTTCGACGTCGTTGTCGACCCATATGCGTGGAGCGAAATGTTGCTCTTCTTCGCTGTATCCGCATCCACGGGTTACAGTCCTGATCTTGGAATGCGACAGTACAAGGAAGGAAGAAGCTACTTGTCAGGTAGGCTCGGGGAGAAAATCCTCGGCGATAATATCAGCATCGATGATGACGTTTATCATCCAAGCCAGGCGGGCCCGCCCTTCGACGGCGAAGGCTGCCAGAAGAGCAAAGTGTCACTTATCGAGAACGGCGTCTTTCGAAACCTCGCCTCCTCCCGAATATCCCAGCACCGTTACGGCGCAGTAGCGACAGGCCACGAGCTACCATTGCCAAATCCTCTTGGTGAACTACCGACTAACCTAGTAATTCGCGGCAGAGGAGCCACCAAGACCTCGGAAGAGCTAATTGGAGAACTGGACAAGGGGCTTTTGATCACCCGATTCTGGTACGTCCGGGAGGTGGAGCCGCAGACCAAGACCGTGACAGGCATGACAAGGGATGGAACGTTCCTAGTTGAGAATGGTGAGATCAAGAGACCAGTGAAGAACTTGCGGTTCAACCAGAGCCTCCTAGAATTGTTCAGTAAAGTCGATGCGGTGTCGGAGCCAGTGAGAAACTTCTCTGAGTTTCAGCAGTTCCGGATCCTCCAGCCCGGTATCCTGGCGAGGGACTTTAACTTCACAAGCGTCTCTCCCTTCTAGCAACACTCCACCTTAGCCTCGAGGGACTTCCCAGGGACGCCGCCTGTTGGTTCTAGAAAACTGATACTTCGCCCTTAGAAGCCATTCCACGTGGATTCTTGACCTACCGTAAGGAGTACGTTCTCGGCATTCTTTCCTTGATGCCTCTTCTCGCCGCGGGCACCTACAAGGGACTAGGCTGGCTCATCACAATAATCGCCGTATACGTTGGTATCCCGGTTCTCATCTGGAGCCTAGTTGTTGATCGTCTCGTGTTCCTGGTTATCGGGATTATTCGATATTTCCGCGAGTCGTCTGGTCACATGTACTATTTTGAGAGGCCGGTGGGACCCCCAGGTTTTTCGCGCCGGATTATGAGGGATTTCCGGGTTCTTCTTTTCGTATTCGTCTTGTCTGCTACGATTGTTCCGCAGATAACCTCGGTTAGTCCGGCGAACGTCGCGATTGTCAGCAACGAGTTCGTCTACGTTGCCATCTTCATACTTGCGGTCCCGTCCTCCGTCCATGTTCTCTTCTGGGTTCTCGAAGACTCCGGGTTGAGGTGTCATAATCCGAAGAGGGTCACTGTCACGGCTCCTGGGGCATGGATGTCGAACTGGTTGGCGTCGGTTGGAAGTCTGGGTGCGTTTCTGACCTTCGCCATATCTCTGGGGGGAAGCCTTGACAGGGCAATCTCGCTCACCACCACCCTGCTCGCTTCCCTGCTGCCGTCCTGCATCCTCGCGCCAACCCTGTTCTATCGACGAGTAGAACCCGGTATTCTGGCTAAGGTTAGAGAGAGCAAGACTGCTATGGCGATGAATCGTATGTTCGCCCCTCCTGCCCCTCCTGCGGTACCGCCATCATTTCCTCCCAGCATGCCAGCTCCGCCCAGACAGACCCCGACCGCCACCTAGCATCGTCAGCTGATCGGCGATAAGACTCCCGCGATCCTTCGGAGAATCACAAAAGTCGCCCAGAATCAGCCTTGACTCCGAATCCAAGCCCACGATCTCCAGAACTTAATTTCCCACGCTGATTGCAAGGGGAATACACGGGGTTCGAGAACGGCCGGACAGGCTGATAACGTGCCGGTCTCAAGAAAACAAGCCCATAATCCCGCCCAGACAGAAAAAGGTTGCGAAAAAAAAAGTCATCCAGACTGCGATAATCGCCCGGCGACACAAGACCGGTGTGGTGGAACAACGCACGATAGGAAATCGCCTATTATCAGCCCTGATTGCGAGAACGGGAAGGGGGTCCTAGACTTCACTCGAAACGTTCGGGAGAGGGCTAACAAAACCCCTCTTCTTGCCATCCGACCCCAGCCCAGATCACGCCCTGATCAGCCTGTCTACCCCAGTATCAATGCCGGACAGGAAATTGTCTCAACAAAGGAAGGGGGGTATGTTTCAAGCGTCTCGCGACGCGAGAGTGGTTTGTCCGAGAAAGAAGTCGCTCTATGATACTGTGAAGGTAGTAGTTGTGACAACAGGTGTTATGCCTACCTCCAAGATTCCTCCAATGGTCACGCTTGCGATGATGTCGATGCTGAGCGTGTAAGAGCCTGAGACCCGGACACCCTGATCAATCGACAAGTAGATTGTGTGAGTCCGCGTTCCTATTCCACCACTAACATTCGTGTTTCCTAAGTCAACTGTCGCCCCTGAAGGATTAGTGAGTTTCAGATCTACCTTGATGGTCGTGTTGCCGTTCGAGTTCACATTTGTATCACTCGTTCTGAACATTCCTCCCGACCTGACCGAAAAATAGTACTCGTATGCTGTAATCAGCGACACGTTCGCAGTCGCCTGCGTTGCCGACAGCGACCCTGTAGTCTCCTTGAACACTACCTTGGAAACCGGAACCATCAAGCCGCCCGCCAACGCTGGAGGAATCACCAGGACAATAGCAGCAATTACGATCACAACGAGTGCCACAAGTCCCTTCCTACTCTTCTTCTTTGCTGGCGGAGCTGACATTTCTAGGAAGCGACTTCGCTACAAGCTGAGGATTTTAGACTTGTGCAGAGACGAGAACGCGCCTACCAGCGCGTTCTCTTGATTCCCAGCAAATACGCTCCATAGTTCGTTCCCAGATGAATCGGCGGAGTCACCAAGACCACAACCAACACCGACCACCAACTCAACGGAAAGACGAGTTGTCCGAGGATTAGGCCTCCGAACACGAAATCCAGCTGGTCCACAACCGGCAGCGGATTCCCTGGCTCGATCCCGACACGCCTCTTGAAAAACGCGCCCAGCAGATCCCCGAGAACCGTTCCCAACGCGATCAAAAAGCCCCCGAGCAAGAGATGACTGTCGACTGGTGATTCTGCAAGTCCAATCGCGGAACCCGCGATGATCCCAGCAAACAATCCGCGGACTGTCTTGTGTGCACCAAAGATCCTCTGACCATCCAGAAAGTTCCTTCCCGCATCCAGCGGAGCCCCACCACCGAAGAGAAGAGGCGCAGCGTTCGCCACGTAGGAGGGCCCAATGAAAAGTAACGCGGATAGAACAATTCCCAGACTGGATCGCCCTAGATCTCAGCCCGCTCCGTCAACCAGGCACCGTAATGAACCAAACGCTACACATCCTCCAAACCGGTCTCGCCAATCCTGAACAACGCCCGAGAACTCCTTGCGTCTCTCCCATCTATCTTCTCTAGAAGGCATTCTCTCACATCACGTCTAGGAGTCGGACGCAATCTCAAGATCAGATACGACCAGTGTCTCAGCGTCCTCGTCGCGACAGGCGCAATTAGCCAGCTCCCACCGCTCGGCCGGCTATGTACCTGCCCAGTCAACAAGATAGTAAGCTCAAATCTCGAGGCAAGATCAGAGAGATAAGCCAGCTGCCTGTTCAGCTCACGATTCTGGACAAAAACCGTCCCAGGCTTCTCGATATCAGCACGATAGAGACCCGTCACGGAATCAACAATCAACAACGCCGGTGTCTTAGACAGCATCACCTCCATGCTCTCCGTGATCCGGCTCTGCTCCCGAAAATCCTCAGGCTGAAACACGACAATGTTCTCAGCAAGCTCCCCGCCCCGATCCAAGGATTCGAGCCTTTGAACCGAGAAGGAGAGATCGGCGTCAAC
>Ga0134088_10000049_pt1 | contig 27334 bp, 30 predicted proteins | sample 15_taG_3_FD_94461 | JGI IMG/M metagenome (GOLD analysis project Ga0134088, IMG submission 94461) | Grasslands soil microbial communities from the Angelo Coastal Reserve, California, USA - 15_D_Rain_20cm_5_09182015 | ecosystem: Environmental > Terrestrial > Soil > Grasslands ...
CCGAAGAATGGAAGTGGAACACGGCCGTCTGGTCTCACGATGGGCTGGTTGTAGCGGTCGGTGCTTTCAAGGGGAATGTGAAGATGAACTTCTTCCAAGGCGCAAGTCTTCCGGACCCGCACAAGCTCTTCAACGCCGGGCTTGAGGCGAAGAAAACGCGGGCGATTGATTTTCATGAAGGCGATAAGATCAACGGGCCTGCCCTCAAGGATCTTATCCGAGTTGCTGTCGCTCAAAATAGTGGACCTAAGAGGTGAACCTCAGGGTGAATGGAGAGGGATAGGTCTCAAACGAATAGTTGTCTGAACTTATCCGCAGGCTAGGAATCGTGTTATCCGTGCATGCAAGTACCGATCCAGTAGCTCTCATCAGTTTGATAAATGGCACCGGTGCAGAGAAGAAAGTAGCTCAAGGAACCATACTGGGCAACGCGCTGGCAGTAGGCCCCGAAGTTGGTGCAAATGGTGTGGTCAGAGGTTGGGAGGTGCAATACAGGAACGAAGAAGACGAAAGCGGGAACTGCGATGACCAGCAGAACCACCACGGCTATTCTCCCTGTCGGCAGTTGCATCCTTCACTTGGTCAGAGCTAGCAGTGCCTATTTCAGGTATTTTTGGCACGCTGTGTCGTTATTCTCCGAGAACGGCTCAAGAGATCCAATACTTGACTGGAAAAATGTGATGTATGCTCGAATCAGGTCTTGAAAACCGCTTTTTGAAACCAGTTTCTGGAAATCACATTCTAAAACTAGTTCTTGAAACCTTTTTTTGAAACAGATTCCTGAACCAGAAATATGAATTTTCATAGGGCCCAGGGGCCTACTCAAGTCTCGCGCTCCGCATCCCCGTCACCCTCAGAAAAAGGATCTATTCTTGGATAATCGTAACCATGGCGGTTACCATTGTCCATACTATTGATGCGTGGGTACCGACACGAATTATAAGCCGATTCCACTAGTAGTCATCTAACGAACAGAAAAGCTACGAGCTTGTTTGTTGGCTTAGCAAATGAAGCTTGACCAAGGGCCTTCGGGAGAGCTAACGGTCCTAGATTCAGGATACACAGACCAAGTCCTACTAGATTGTGTAAGCGAGGAGTACCTTCGGATAAAGGCAATAATTTACAACTCGCTGAGCGACATGAACAAGCTCTTCCTAGTCGACCGAGCCCTCTACACGAACAGTCCTGAGAGACCCCTCTTCATGGAGCTAACTCCCCAAAACATGTCCGCTATGAAAAAGCCGTTGGTGATCTCGGAAGTGAAACTGTACAGCGTAGAGAGGACTTGGGGTCTAAGTACCCTTAGGATGATGAAGTAGGATCTTTACTCGGTTCGCGACAGCACGATCTCTATCGTAGACACGTTCCGCTGATCTTCTCCTTCGCCGAGCAACTCAGTTCCAATTCTGACCTCTTTGATTATCAGCTTGCCCTGGAAGAAGCGGTTTCTTACGACCTCCACAACATCCACGGCGTGACTGATCGATTGGCCCCTGGCCTTAACCGTCAATTGCTTGGATCCCATGTTGAAGTGCATCATGACAGCCGTCGCATAGGCCATCAAAGGCTTCTTTCCGATGAATACGGTATCCGGGGGAGCACGGTTCATGGGACGGGGTTCACGGGTTTCCGGAGTTCTTTCTGTTCCTTCCGTACGTGCTGGACGTTTAGATTCGGCTCTTTCCATTTGCAAACACTAGCCTCTTTGAATCCTTACAGTGACGAACCGGGCAAGGCTCTTTGCGACTTAAGGCTTTGGCTACCTCAGCAGAAAAAGAAACGGGAAAAAAACGTGAAGGGGAAATTACGGCCGAGTTCTGTAGATTCTAGATGATGTCCCGAGTGAGGGCTTCTCTGAACTTGACCCTGCAGTCTTGGCACTGGAAGAGGCCGATGAGTACGTTCTTCTTGGACTTGCCGCCTTTGAGCTCCCAGACCTTCGCTGCTTTTGGAACGTCAGCGCCGCACTTGGGACAGACGACCTTGTAGAACTGGCTGGGCAACTGGAGGCTTGGCTGGGCCATGTCTGGTCCTGAGGCGATGCCTGGAACAGTTTCGGTGCCGGGGATCACTGGGGAAATCTCGCTCTCTGTTGTAGCGACGGCTGAGGAGGCTTCGAGAGCCGGCATGTCATCGACGACCTTGACGACGAGCGCGTCTGCAACATCCTCAACGTACTCCTGAGCTTGCGCTGCAGTGAAAGAATCCTCAACGGCAGGTGTGCTTGATTGGGTCAATGGAGTAACGGGGGCTGCGATGGTGTCCGCTGAGACTGCTGAAACTGTTTGAGCTTGCTCCTGGACCGGTGGGGTGAACACCGGGGTCGGCGTTGCGACTGGGGTGCTGATTGGTGCATTGTTGGTCTGAGGATTCGTCCAGGTTGAGCCGTTACTCGATGGTTGAGGTGCGACAGGCGTTGTCGGGGGAGCCCATGGTCTTTCCGAGGCAATGGAGCTCGCCGCGAATTTGACGCTTGGCGAAGTGGGTGTCGGGGAGGGTGCTTGCTGTGCTGGGGTTGGTGCCTGTAATGGAACAGCGTTTCTGGCCCATTCCTCGATGAGAGTTCGTGGAGCTGGTGGGTTTGCTTGTTTGAAGTCGGCTGGTGCTAGTGGTCTGGTCTCGATGTGGGTTAGAACTTCGATCATGTCTTTGATCTCTTCGATGCTGTGGAGGTTTCGTTGTAGGAGGCCCTTGAACTCTTCTCGTTGTCCGCGGTATTCTTGTTCGCTGACCTCGCCCGTTACGTATTTTGTCTCAAGGTTCAACAGTCTTTGCGGTGTGCTGCCGATCTGGTCTTTGGTCTCTTTGAGGTGCTCGTTCAACGTGTATCCTAACACGTTGATCCTGTCTTGGAGGTCTTGTGAGGCTCGTCCGTATTCCTCGTAGATGGTGCGCATTTTGTCTTTGTAGCCGTTGATCTCGCTGATCAACTTCTCTAGAGTTAGATCGTTTAGTACCATTTTTTTCATCCTAGGGAAGCGACTTCTATGAGGTAAAATGGTAAAAGCGTTCAACCGCAAAAACCCTGGAAAACATGGGTTGTAAACCCAGAATCAGCAATTTGGTAGAAACAACACTGTCAATGACGAGCGTCGAATTATCCGGTTTTTAACTGGCAATGCTAAACTGGGATTGGGGAAAACACAACTTCCTACCAATTTTCCGACACCGCATATAAACCAAAACCGTCCTGTGGACCACACAACATACCCGCCGAATATCTGTTGACAACAGGCAACCTATTGCCTGAGCTAGAATTTGTCTAGCCTGCAGAGTATGAATTCACACCTTTCCATGTCAAGAACCCACTTGGAACATGTCCCAAGTAAGCCAGCTTTCAAGATAGAAATGTCATACAAGTCCATGAAGAATTGGGACCGAGAGCAAAGGGAACCTTTACTCTCCAAGGTCACCGATCGCATCCACCACCAAGAACCGCTCAAAGAAAAGATCTCACAGGTCGTCTACAAACTCAAAGTACAACAGAACAGGCTCGAAGGAGCCAACCTCAAGACACAGCAGCATGACAAGTCACTCTTCGACAAGTGCGTCCAAGCCCAAATGTCCAAAGACACAATGCGAAGCGCAATGTACGCCAACGAGATCGCTGAGATCCGGAAAATCGCCAAAGTCACCCTCAGAAGCGAACTAGCACTCGAACAAGTCGTACTCCGACTCGAAACAATCCAGGAATTCGGCGACGTCGCAGCCATGATGGGCCCAGTAGCAGGAGTAGTACACCAGATCAAGAACCAGATCGCAGGAGTCATCCCACAAGTCGGCTACGAACTAGGCGAGATCTCCGACACGCTAAACAGTGTGGTCATGGAAGTCGGCGAGGCAACAGGACAAGGCTACGACCTGGAAGCATCAGGCCCAGAAGCCTCGAAGATCATCTCTGAAGCCAACACCATAGCAGAGACACGGATGCGCGAGAAGTTCCCGGAGTTACCCTCTCCAACCGCAACCGCAGAACACGAGACAGTGATTCCAAGGTAGGAGTAACTCCGACAACATTTTTTGGTGCAAAATCATGCCAATAACACTTGAACAAGTCCGAAGATTCCTCGGCAGAACCCTCCAAGACCCCTACGGCAGAGCCTTCGGCAAAGTCGTAGGCATCTCCGCCAACCTCAGAGACGAGGTAACGGGAGTAGGAATAGAGGAAGGCAACGGAGAGTTTCTCCAATGCCCCGGCGACAGGGTCACCATAACCGGAGACACCCTCATCCTTGCACCGGCTTGGAAGGTCGAAGCAGAGGAGTTTCGGAAAGAATTCGACATCGTAACCAGACGCCTCCGCGCACTGGACGAGCTGTTCAGCGTCGGCGACATCCAGAAGGACGTCTACGAAGATCTAAGGAAGCAGCACGAGGACGCAATTAACGAGTTGAAGGGTAAACGGAAGGAGATAATCGACACCCTAAGCCAGCGAACCAGCACTCTCAACACTCAGCTTCGACAGTTACAGACACACCTCGCAGGCAACAAGATGTTGCACGCATCCGGCGAATTCGACGACATGAACTACAAACAAGCTAGCGATGCTATCGACAGCGGTCTTGTCCGCGCGATGGCTGAGAAGAAAGACGTTGAGACGATCTACAGTTACCTGCAGAAGCTCGACGCGACACAGGTGCCCCCCGCCGCCCAGCAGCCCCAACCGATTGCTCCAACACCTCAACTCACCACAACGACAACCTCCCCCTCGAGAGATCCCGTTGTGGTACTTCACGTGAGGGAGACTTAGGAGGATTCGAGGGCTGTTCCGAAAGTTCGAAGACAGAGTCCACCCTATCCCTCTGAAGGAGCGTATGTCCCAGGCTCTGTTCCGGCTCGGCTCCCAGAAGGAAAAACTGGAGCACATGTCTTCGAGGCTCCAGCAACGCGACAAGGAAATGTTCCAACGCTGCATCGGAGCGCAACTCTCCAAGGACACAGCTCATGCGGCCCTCTACGCCAACGAATGCGCTGAAATCCGAAAAATGGCACATCTCACTCTTAGCAGCGAACTAGCCCTCGAAAGGGTCATCCTCCGAATGCAGACGGTCGAAGAGTTCGGTGACATCATGGCTCAGATGGCTCCCGTCATAGGCGTAGTCCGCGAGACCCGCGGTAGAATCGCCGGGGTTATTCCCGAGGTAGCTAACGAGCTTGGCGAAGTCAACAACATGCTCAGCGATATGAGTATTGAAACCGGCGAGGTTGGACAAGACCAGAGTTTCGACATGGCCGCCTCAAGCACTGAAGCACGCAAAGTCCTCGAAGAATCCAGCGCCATCGCATCCCAACAAATGAAGGAACGATTCCCAGAACTACCTCTACCGGAGGCTCGCCAACCCGTCCCAGAAGCTGCAACCCGGGCGCCCGAACAAAGGATCCCCATAGCCATCACAACAAACGGATCGGAAGAGGCTCCACTAGAAGACAGGCTCCTAGACTACATCAAAACGCACAACGGTGAGCTCAGCCTCAACAACTGTTCCGCAGAGCTTCTGGTCCCGAGCGACGACATCAGGCGCTCTCTACAACGGCTCAAGGATGACGGAAAGATAGTCATGGACTAGACGGGAGACAAGTGCTCCCGTTCAAGCCCTTCACTGTCACAAGAGGGGACAAGTAATCTCAGCATCAGAAGAACTGGAATCTCTCGCAGTAAAATACGCAAAGGAAGCAATCGAGCTAGAGAGAAAAGGCTCCAAACGCCTCGCCGCCACAAAGTACCAGCGGGCCATCGAAGTCCTCCTCAAACTATGCTCCCTCTACCCAGCAGCGGTTCAGAACAAAGTCTACACGGAACACGTGGAAGCTTACAAAAAACGAATCCAAGAACTCCAGTCCGACGAGCCAATCGCTCATTCTATGGACTCCACTGAGACCCGCGACTCAAAGACCGTCAAACTCGACCAGTGGGTCTTGACAGAGAAACCGGACATCAGCTGGAGCGACATCGCGGATCTGGAAAAGCCGAAGAGGGCAATCGAAGAGTCGATAATCTTCCCTGTTCGAAGACCAGATCTCTTTCCTCTTGGCTGGCCTCGAGGAATACTATTCTTCGGACCCCCAGGTTGTGGAAAAACTCTACTCGCTGCCGCCATTGCGAGCGAGATAAAGGGGATGTTCTTCTGCGCCGACGCTGCGTCCCTGATGTCAAAGTGGCTTGGAGAGTCGGAACGAAACGTCTCCCAACTATTCACAAAGGCAAGGGAAGTGTCTGAGAATGGGCAGCCAGCGATCGTTTTCATCGACGAAATCGACTCGCTAATGGGCGTCCGGGGAGAAGAGGTCGGCGGAGAGGTTCGGGTTCGAAACCAATTCCTGAAAGAGATGGATGGAATCTTAGACAAGAACAGGAAACTCCACGTCTATCTTATCGGCGCAACGAACAAGCCATGGGTCCTAGACGAACCGTTCATCCGACGGTTCCAGAAGAGAATCTACGTCCCACTGCCAGACGTCAAAGCTCGCATGGACATGTTCCAGATCTATGCTCAGAATCTGAAGTTCCAGAACAACGTCGACTTCGCCGAGCTGGCAAGAAGGACCGAAGGCTATTCCGGGGGAGACATTCGCGATCTATTCCAGTCAACGCAGATCAAGGTCGTTCGCGACTTCTTCCAACGCGGCGCCGCTAACGATCTCAACGCGATTCCAGACCCGATTACCATGGAAGACTTTGAGACTATCATCGTGGGCCGGAGGCCAAGCGTCTCACAGAACATCATCAAACGCTACTTCGACTGGGACGAATCGTTCAAGGCATCGTAGAGGATGAAAGACGTGAACCTTGACGGAACTGACCTGCGAATCCTCGCGGAGCTCGTGGAGAACTCCAAACAGTCTTACGTTGAGATAGGCCGCAAGCTCGCTCTGCATCCCAATGTGATCGCCTACAGAGTCAACCGGTTAGAAGACGCGCACATTATCCGCGAGTACACAACCCTCATTGATTTCGGAAAGCTCGGCCTCTCTGAACAAGTGATAGTCGCCGCTAACTTTCCCAGCAGCCCCTCCAGAGAAGACATTCTGAAACAAATATGTGAGATTCCAGAGACCCTTAACGTAATCAGCTCCCTCGGGACCCCAGAAGGACTCGTCTTCATAGTCGCCCGCAACAAAGAAGACGTGAACGCGGTTCTATCAAAGCTCCGTTCAATGAACCTTGACATCGATTTCGCCTCCTCAGTCATCAGGACATACGACGAGGGACGCTTGGGAATGTTCCTCCGGTCTATGGCAGGTCCAGAATAGAAAGGTCGATCCTATTTGGAAAAGCCATCCTGGACCCCGATTGTCTTATCCGGCGCCGTCCCACGTGAAGCCACGGACCTGCTCGCAATCCTGGTAATGGGAATCGTGGCCGTGGAAGCTTCTCTTGCTGCATTAAGTCCCACGCTCTTCGGTTCGAGGCTCTGGCTCTCTCTCCTAGTTGCCCCCCCGACATGTGCCCTAGCATCTGTCTCCACAACGACGAGACGGACGAGAGAGGAACTGGCCCTCTTCGCGTATGGAGGCTCCGGCTGGCAGATTCTCCTACGATACTTCATCAGGGGAGCAATCATTGCTCTGGTCGCATTCTCTCCAGTAATACTCCAAGAGTTTCTAACAACAACTTCGATCCTCAATCTAGTCGCAGCAGTGATCGTCCTATTGCTTACAGGAGGGTCGTTCTACTCGCTGCCGAGCCTTCGCAGAATTCGATCCTCGTCGTTCGTTGAGAACTACAAGAGTTAGCAAGCCATGTCATCCGTGATCGAAACCCGGTCAGTGGTAGTCGAATACCCTTCAGTCAAAGGGATCCTGCGCCTCTACGATCAAGGCGTTTCTTTGAAAGTGGATCAAGGAGACTTCCTAGCCGTGCTCGGTGGGTCCGGTTGGGGAAAATCAACACTCGTCAACGTTATCCTGGGATTGGAGAAGCCGATTCATGGATCCGTCAGCTTCCGCGACCATGATGTCACACGGGAATCATTCGTAAAACGATGCGCTCTCATTAAGACAGCAGCCGTGTTTCAAAGGCCCACCGCACTTCCCCAAATGACTGTCTCGCAAAACCTGCACCTAGCTCTATCGCTAGCGGGGGTCCCGAGAAAAGATCGAGATGAAAGGATCAAAGAAGCTCTCGCATTCTTCGGATTAGACAAGATCGAACGGTCATACCCTGATGGGCTGAGCGCCGGCCAACGAAGACGAATCGATCTCGCAAGAGCCTTGGCCGTCAAGCCCGAACTACTAGTGATCGACGAGCCAACCGGTGACTTGGATGGGTCGGCTACAAACCTGCTGATTCCTCTTCTGAGAGGACTGAACCGGAACCAGGGAACGACGATTTTCATGACCACCGCACTGCCCCGCCAAGCGTCACAAGCCAAGCACCAGGTGCACCTCAGACCCCCCTTGTATCTCACGCCGGAAAACAGGATGATAGGAGACTGACGATGTTCCGCGATAACCCTTCATTGACAGATAGGATTCGGGAAGCGATAAAGCCGACACCAATGAGACAGCGGATCCAGTTCGCGTCCCACAAGCTCCGCCTCCAAACGACACGGCTAGAACGTAGCATCACCCAGATGGAATCACGAGACCAAACGCTCCGGGACAAATGCACGAAAGCATTGGAAGCACGAGATACGCAGACCGCCACGGTTTTCGCCAACGAATGCGTGCAAATTCGAAAACTCATCAAAACATCCCTCCGAAGCCAGATCTGCCTCGAACAAGCACTATTGCGCCTTGAGACGGTGGAACAGTTCGGCGACATGGTTCACAGCATGGGCTCTGTCAGGGGACTACTCGGCACAGTGAGAGGAGAACTGGAGGGCAAACTTCCCGAGATTTCGACAGGCATCGGAGATGTTGAAGACTCATTAGAAAATCTCACGATGGAAATCGGGGAGGCCGTCGACGCCGATGGAATGTCAATCCCCGTCAATGATGAGTCTGCTCACATCTTGAAGGAGGCGGATCTCATGGCTGAGCAGAAGATGAAGGAGAAATTCCCAGAGATTCCTCAGATCGTGAATCCAGCTCATCGAGTGAGGTAGACTATTGTTGCTATCTCCAGAGTTGGAGACGAAAGCTCTCCTGGGGCGAAGTGTCAGCGATATCTACGGCAGATTGCTTGGACGCGTGATAGGCATCGAACGGAATCACTTCGGCGAGATGGAAGGCGTCCAGGTAGAAGCAACAGGCGGAATTATTCTAACAGCAAAAGCCAGGCAAATGGCCCTCACCCCGAAGACAATCACGATATCCCCGGAGTGGAAGCTTGAGTCCGAGGACATCATTTCTGAGCTTACGCTGTTGAGAAAGCGGGTCGGCGCTCTTGAGTCATTGAAGGATTCAAGGGAGATTGACGGGGAAATCTACTCGGAGCTCCTGGAGTCGCAAAAGGCAGGCTACTTGGACAAAGTGAAACTGGCAAGCGCCCTAGTCGGCTCAATGCGATCTAGACTAGCCGAGATCACTGGACAAATCACGAGCCTGACAAGATATCTCGTCAATGCGAAGCTGGATCACAAGAGCGGGGAGCTTGACGAGGATTCTCTGAAACTGGCGCAGGGTTCTATCGAGCCGAGTCTTCGGCCTTTGATCGCGGAGAGGAACGATCTTACGTTATCGATCAAAGTGGTCGAGCAGGTCTTGCCGTCTAAGGTCAGTATTAACTAGGACCCTACTATCCCTGCATGGGTGAGGATAGGGGAAATGGCTACCTTCGACAGTCGGGTCCGGGTACTGTAACAGCCATATTTTCCGTTGCCATTTTCCAAAGATCAACGTACACGTGATGGTTCATGACTAGCAAAGCGAGAAAGAACAAGCCTACGAGGATCGAAAAGGTCCTGCCATTAGGCAAGATCATCGAGTTCTTCCGTCATCGATTCCACGATCCCTATCTGAATCCAGAAGCTGAATTGAGCTTCGCAGATTTTCAAACTGGCTTTCCGGAGGTTCCTCGCGAGGACTTGGAAGAAGGATTGTCTCACTGGGTCATGAGACCCGGCGCAAGAGTGCTTTCGACAAAGACAACGGCCATCGATGGACTTGATCTACAAGTGTGGTACATTCATGGGCTTCATGAGGAACACGCGGACTTGGAGGATTCCTTGAGCCGGGGACCCATCCAAGCCTAGCAACGAAGACATTGAACCCCGACTTCCTTACTTATTAGAGTAAGAAAACGTAATTCACGTTTCGCCGACCAGGAAACCCGCTCCTCAACAATCACTCACGACTTCCAATATTCTGAATGAGCTTCGACTTAGATGGAGATACGCGTTCGTTGTCAGAAATCACCCATTATCAGCCCTGATCTTGGAAATGGTAGGGTCTCCTTGTTATCCCTAGAATCGTTCGAGGAGACGCGGATAAGACCCCTAGATTTGCATTCCCATCTAAGCCTGATTGTGCCCTGAATCAGTTGTCTCGCCCAGAATCACTGCCGGACACGGAATCGTTCCCTGGGGAGGGGGGTATTGCACAGCGGTTTTGCGTCGCTGGAGTGGTTCCTCCGGACCTCGTGAAGGTAACCGCCTCGTGCTAGGGGTGGCCCTTCCCAGGATTTTTGGCTTGCAGGCAATTGAAGTCCTTATACCGGTCGGAGACCCGCCGCGAAACCGCAAGGTACCAATGAAGGCGTTTGTTCTTGCCGGTGGCGCGGGCACGAGGCTCTCGCCTCTAACGAGCTATGTTCCTAAAGGAATGATACCGATAGCCGGCAAACCGTTCATCGACTACGTCATCATCTATCTCGCAGGCCATGGAATAAGAAACATCATCATGCTGTTATCGGATGAAGACAGCGAAGTATACCGCAACCACTTGGACGATGGATCAAAGTACGGTGTCAACATCGGCTATAGCATCAGCCCACGAACCGGCACGGCAAACGCGCTGAAAGATGCGAGCAGTCTCATCGACTCGACCTTCCTCGTCTATTACGGCGACGTCCTCACAACCCTCGACCTTACAGACATGATCCGGTTCCATAGAGAAAAGAAAGCAACCTGCACAGTCGCCCTCAGCACTGGCGTCCGAATCGACTACGGCGTAGGACGAGTCGACAAAGACGGCAGAATAGAATACTTCGAGGAAAAACCCGTCATCAAAGAATATCCTGTCTCGATAGGCGTCTGCCTCTGCGAACCCGCTGTCCTCAAATATTGCTCAAGCGGATCCGACATCGCGGCAAACGTCATACCCACACTCGTCGCCAAAGGCGAACGAGTCTACGGCTACCTCACCCCAGAACCACACCACGACATTGGATCATTCAAGCAATTAGACGAGGTAAAGAAGATCCTAAAGACCCAAGCCAAGAGCCAGACGAAGAACTCGTCCAAGCAAGACTAGGTCATCCAGTGCGTCTGCTCAGCCGAGTCCTCTACCACAAAGCCAAGTTTAGCCATCCGATCACGGATGCGATCAGCCGAGTCATAGTCTCGCTTGCTCCGCAGCTCGTTCCTCAGCTCCAGGACAAAGTTCACCAGCTCCGAAACCCGGTCCTGCGCGACAGTCTCAGTCTCTAGGACACCTAAAACAGAGCCAAGATCTTCCAAAGCGCTAATTATCGCGTTTACCGACTCGGTTTTTGGATTCCTCGCCTCTTCCTCTGCCAACCCGACCATTCTGATGTAAGCAGCCAGCGCTCCCGGAGTGTTGAAATCATCGTCCATAGCCTTGAAGAACTCGTCCCGCGCCTCGTCAAGCTGGTTGAGAACCGAGTTCGCCTCCCCCTTCTTACCGGTCATCCTGTCTCGAGCCAGCGCAAGCTGGTCGTGCGCTCGCCTGAACCTTCTGGCAAGGCTGACTGCTTGCTGCAACGCCTCCTCGGTAAAGTCCAACGGACTCCTGTAATGTGTCCCAGCGTAGAACACCCGCAGACCTGGAGCACCAACTTTCCTGACCATGTCTCGGATCGGGATAAAATTGCCCAGCGATTTGTGCATCTCCTGTCCCTTGATGCTCATCAATCCGGTGTGAAGCCAGTAACGCGCCAATGGCTTCTTCCCAGTCAAACCCTCCGTTTGCGCAATCTCTGCTTCATGATGCGGGAAGATGAGATCCGAACCACCGCCATGCACATCATACCTTGGCCCAAAGTACGTTAGAGTAATCGCGGTGTCCTCGATATGCCAGCCAGGTCGTCCTTTGCCCCACGGACTCTCCCAGAATATCTCGCCAGGCTTCTGGCTCTTCCACAAGGCGAAGTCTCCAGGATGTTTCTTCCGGGGATCGGGATCAACCCGGTGAACCGTAAGATCCTCCAGCTTTTGATGAGACAGTTTTCCGTAGCCTGGAAACTTGGAAATGTCGAAATAGACGTCATCATCAACCCTGTAAGCGATTCCCTTCTTTAGAAGTCCAGTGACCTGATCGATGATCTCGGGAATATGATCCGAAGCCTTCGCGTAAAGATTAACACTGTCCACGTGGAGTTCTTTCATGTCCTTGAAGAAAGCTTTCGCCAAGCGATCCGCTAGAACCAGCGGCTGTTCCCCTAGATCGTGAGCCTTGTTGATGATCTTATCGTCGATATCAGTAATGTTGAGGAGGAAGAAGACACTGAAACCCTTCCTCCGCAAATAGCGCGCGATGATATCATAGGCGACGTAGGTCTTTCCGTGGCCAATGTGAGAGACATCCCAGACCGTCGGACCGCAGACGAACATGTTCACCCGTTTTGGCCGGATGGGCTCGAACTTGTCGAGCTTCCGCGTCAGCGTATTGTGGACTCGAAGCTCAGAGGAAGTCGGATCTATCAGCGCAGAGTCCCCACGGTCACCTCGGTCACCGCATCGACCTCTATAACTGACTCTAACCGGTTGGAAGCTTGCTCTGACCCGGCTTTGCCTCCGAGGAATGACCCTTCTCGGACTGGATATTGCTCCAGGCTTTCGAGAGCATCTCTTTCTCATTAGGATACGACAAGGTATGGAGAGCCTTCTCGTACGGCATCCACTCCATCGCATCGTGCTCGGTCCCCACCTTCGCATCAGCCTGATCAGTCTCGAACAGGAAGAAGTGAACAGTCTTGTCGTAGGTCTTCGCACGGAACCCGAACTGGTACTTGATCGCGCCAAGCTTCCCATGCAGCTTCACCCTGCTTACACCGGTCTCTTCACGCACCTCCCTCATAGCCGTCGTGACCTCGTCTTCGCCCTCTTCGATCAACCCCTTCGGCAAACACCAGACCCCTCTCTTATTACTGGCCAGCAGCAGAAAAAGCGGGTTATCCTTCTCCCAGCGATAGACAACTCCACCAGCTGATATAACCCGGATCCTCTGTCTGGGCTGCATCCCGCCCCCGTACATGACTATACTCTACGCTCTGCGACTATAATTCGATATCTTTCGACAAAGGCGTGATGTTTTCCGAGGGAGAACCAACAACCACAATATCTTCTATCCTGACACCGCCCCACTTAGGCTCGTAGAGGCCTGGTTCAATCGTTACCACGGACCCTTTTCTAAGGTGATCCTTGCTGTATAGTGAAAGGTAGGGTCTCTCTCCAATAGTCAATCCGACCCCGTGACCGAGCCCGTGCACGAACCCACGAGTCCGCGCTTCCTTGCTCCCCTTTAACAGCTGCCGTGCAGTTGGGTACCCTTTCCTCTCGAAGATCTCGCACGCGTTCGCCATCATTTCTTTGCAGGGGACCTGCTCCTTCACCATATCCAGCGCCGAAGTTTGAACTTCCAGAACGGCATCATACATTTCCTTGACCTTCCTAGGCGCGGAACCGAACAAATAGGTCCGAGTCAAATCATGCTAGTAACCATCTGGTTCAGAAGGAAATATGTCAAAGACAATAGGCTCACCGGATCGGACAATATCCTCGTCTTCGCCCCTGTAGTGAGGGTCGCTGGACTTCCTTCCCGGCGCGAATATCGTATCCTCCGGCGCGACCAAGTTCTGCTCAGAAAGCGACCTTCCAATAACCTTCTTGACCGTTCCGACACTCAACGGTTTTGACTTGTAAGACACTCTCCTCCCGTTGATACTTGCTCCTCTTAGAAACCGGAGTGTGTCTTCCACCACTCGTATCGTTTTCTTCCCGAGAACTCTCAGCCGTTCGATCTCCCAACGATCCTTTGTTTCACGGGCAGTTTCGATGATCGTAGGCGACTTTTCCCCAGTGATCTTCACGCCCTTACGTCGGAGGGCGTCTATCATGTGGAGTGTATTGGACACATCATTCCTACCCGCGAGAATCGTAGGACCGTGAAGTCCCTCTTCCTTCATGATCTTCCGGTAGAATCGGATCCGGGCCTCATCCCGGTCGTATTTACTCGCGATGCGCTCGTACCCATAGTCCGAGTAAGTCTTGATGTTGCGAACCGTCCCCTGGCGCGCGCTGCCCACGTCGATATTGCTCACTATGAGCGTCGGGTCATGTGATCTTCGTTTCAGAAATATTCCGCCTCTTGGAAGAGACGTTCCCGCAACGTATCGAAGATCCGGGTTTCCCACCGTTGAGTCTCCGAAGACTATTATTGAATCGACATTTCCCTTTTCCATCTCCACGTCGAGATCTTTGATCAAGAAGATGCCTTGGTAACAGGAGGCGAGAACGGTATATTATGATTGGGAGCGGTCAGTTGCGACGAACAGTTCGATAGACTGTTGGAAGAACTAGTTCTTTCTGGCGGCAACTAGAGGCTTCTGAAGGGACGTGCGAAAGAGTCTTTTCTGGGTAGACCTGCGATGACGACTCTCCAGCTCACTCTTCAACCGTCTTTCCTCCGCTCCGTGCAACCAGTCAGGGATAAGAAGAACCCGGATCAGTTCCTGTACAGTTACTCCCCTCTGAATCGCGAGCTGCTTGAGCCTTAGGTAGACGGCTCGGTCGAGGACCTGCATGAACTTGACAGAGTCTTTGGTGCCCCGAGTTCTCGATACTGGCATGAAAACAAAGGGAGTCCACTACTATTCATGGCTCATCTACTCTTCTTATAGAATAAACTCTAAACGAAAACACGTTTCAAACTTGGTCCCCGGAAATCCGTTAAATTGGACGACAAAGATAGGAGCTGTTCATGCTTGCCTGTCTAATCAACGGACCCGGACACGTCGAGATTACAGAAGTTCCGATTCCGAGACTCCGGCATGGCGAAGTCTTGATCAAACTCGCGGCAGCCGGAATATGCGGAACTGACATCGAAAAGGCCCACGGCGCATATGGACCCGGCGGAATCCTGGGCCACGAGGTCAGCGGGACGATTGCGAGCGTAGGTGATGGAGTGACCGATCTGAGAAAATCGGACAGGGTCATCGCACACCATCACGTGCCTTGCTACAATTGCGAATACTGCCGACATGCAGACTACACTATGTGTGATCTCTTCAAGAAGACAAACTTCGATCCTTGCGGACTTGCAGAGTACTTCCGAGTCCCCGAGGCCAATGTCACTCGAGGAGCCGTTGTGAATTTGACTCCCGAGACAAGCTTCGAGGAAGGATCTATGATAGAACCGACAGCGTGTTGCGTGAGAGCCCTCGACAAGGCTAGAGTGAACCCTGGAGACAAAGTCCTCGTCGTAGGCCTTGGCCCAACTGGCCTGACACAAACACAATTACTCAGGAAAATGGGCGCTACAACGATAATCGGCGTCGATATTCTCCCCCGTCGACTCGAAATGGCCCAGAAGCTAGGGGCCCACGAGACAATTGATTCTTCCTCGAAAAATGTACCTGAACAAGTTACGAAGTCGATTGGAGTTGGTGTTGATCTTGCAATCGTATCCACGGGGAATCAGAAAGCAATACAGCCAGCGCTTGCTTCGGTCAGAAAGGGAGGAAAACTCCTATTATTTGGCGCCCCCGCTCAAGGCTCAACAATTGATCTCGATGTCAGTGCTTTGTTCAGCCGGCAGATCTCGATCGTTACGAGCTATTCCTGTGTAGAATCGGATATTCATCGTGCTCTCGGATTTCTGGCGCGAGGAGACCTGGACCTTCGGTCCATGGTTACCGACAGGTTTGCGTTACGAGATGCTCCCAAGGTGCTTGAGCACGCTCGAACCTCGAGAACCGCTATCAAGACGATGATAATGTCCCAAGCGTAGTCGGATTCGTGGAGTTACCCGAAATTGACACTTGATGAAGGTGAAAGTGCGGTCTTTGAGGACGTGTCCCGTCGTGTTAAAGGAGAGGTCTGACCTGCTAGTTTTTCCACGCTTCATTCGAGGCGAATCTGACAACGCAATTTCAGTTTGACCAAAAGGTAGACTTGGCGATAAGCAAGTCTGTGAAGGGTACGCTCAGGTTCTACAACGAGCTTAGAAAGCAAGCGGTTGCTCGAGGCGAGGCGGCGAAGCCTCCCAGCTACGAGACGTTCTCGACAATGGCAAAAGGCCTCATGGATGCAAACAGACAGGTCGACCTCGACAGATTGAAGAACCTGAGCATGAGAGACCTCTTCGAGCGCACCTGGGCTCAGAAGCTTCTCAACTACTCAACGCAGAGACTTCTGAGAGAGGCCCATGAGACCTTGGTTCGGAGATATTAGGAGCACGCTCGACTACCTATGGTTTGTGAGCGCCCGACGAGGCAACCGTTCTCTAAGATTCCTCTCAAGGGTCATGGAAACTATCGAGGAGGTTTCGGACTCTAACGCATGTTCTCGTCCCAGAAACGAACAGAGTAGTTGAACAAGCTCTCTTCCAGGCGCTTTCAGCTGAAAGAATCCATATTCTCGCTTCTTTCCGCTGCCTTCCCTCGTGGGTATCTCCGCGTTCTGCGTGAGTTTCAAATACTACCACGCTCCAGTGCACGCTCAGCTGAATAGAAATGCCACAAGCATACTGCGTCAAATGTAAAGCAAACATCGAGATAAAGAACCCCCAGAACGTCACGCTCAAGAACGGAAAGGCTGCGGTCAAGGGCACTTGCCCAAACTGCGGAACCTCCGTCTTCCGAATTGGAAAAGGGTAGAGCGCCTCCTTCCAGTAAACCCATCAACCTTCGCCCGGTTGCAGGCTAACCCTGCGAACCTTTTAACCCCCAACCTCTTTATTTAGGCAGGTATTGAAGGCAAAGAGCGCGACTATTATTTTCCTTATTTTATCGGTCGCGGTTACCTATTGGTTCCCCCTATCGTGGGCCGACGGTACCCCCGCAGCGGTACCTCGATACTCCTATCTCATAGGAAGCAACGCGACAAGTACCGCTGGCCTCTCCTTCCAGTTTCCGTCGGGGAGTAACACCGTGACAAAGGACCTCACAAATTCCTCTTCAGTTTTCACGATGCAAAACCAGCTCTTTGATTCAATAACCGTCGCAGGCCCGATTGTGTTCTCTCTATGGCTCTCTTCTAACACGACAACGACAACGATGGTAACCCTTGGTCTAACTTTGGCCGGAGGTTTCAATGTCACCACGGGAGAGATTCAGGAGGATGTTACTATGATCGCTTCTAATCACACCATCACATATACACCGTCCGTCACCACATTGCTTTTCGGGTCTCAAGTCAAATTCTCGATTTGGGCAAATCCCCCAAAAGGCACTAAAGTGACTCTTCACTGGGGTTCGCAAACGAGACACTCGTCAGTTCTCATTCCACTCTCAGGATACGCCTTCGTGAACAATGTTGCAATCCTCGACAAACTGCTACGACCCGCTCCGAACTTTGATCTTCAGGCTTCAACAGGAAATAACGTAGTATTGATTCAAGCATCAGTGGTAGCAGCTTTCGGTTCAGCCGATATACAAAGGGTAAACCTGACAATAGTTGGGCCAAACCGGGTGCCGGTCTACAACCAATCGAGAAACGGGAATGAAGCGTTTCCCCTCACTCAATTCCCGCCTTTCAGTTATAACTTTCAGTGGGCCTATCCGTCGAACGCTACCGAAGGGGTTTATCAGGTTAACATTGATCTGATCGACTCTCAAGGCCATTTAGCCTCCAGGTTCGGAGGCTCTTCATCTTTTGGTCTATTCAAAGGAGGCACTCCGCCTTTCAATTTCCTACCATATGCCGCGATAGGCGGAGTGGCCGTCGTCGGTGGGGCCTTGTATTATGGAACTAAGAGGAGGACGAAGAGGTATCTCGCACCGTTCGAACACTTCAACAGCCTCACCGGGGGCGAGTTTAACGGCGGCACGATTACGGTTGAGGGTAATACCGGATCAGGTAAGACTCTGTTGTCCGAACAACTGATGTACGAGGACCTTAGGAGAGGAAGACCTTGCATCTTTGTAGCTACTAGCGACTTTCCAACCAACATCCGATCAAATATGAAAGCCATGGGACTTGATGTCACGGGTTACGAGCAGAGTGGATTGTTGAGCTTTGTGGATGCATACTCATCGGAAGCCGGGCAGGAGTCAAGAGAGAAATTCTCCACCCCTTCTTTGGGGGACTTGACTACCCTTGGGATGAAGATCACGTCGTCGCTACCCTTGGACAAGGCCAAGGGAGCTAGCCTCTACCTGGATTCCCTGGTTCCTCTTGCGTCCAAGGCGAAGGCTGAGAGTATCATATCTTTCGTGCAATCTGTCGGGGCTAGAATGCGTGGAATGGGCGGCAGAGCAGTTTTCACCTTGGGGCCCAGCGTGGACGGAATGGTTCAGCGACAACTTGAAGACTTGGCCGACTGTGTTGTTCAGATGGAAGCTTTTGAAGAGCGTGGAGTTCGTCGTCGACGTCTCAGAATTGCTAAGTTCAGAGCGAGGAGGCATCAGGAAGGTTGGAATGTCTTCGCTATAGAGGATGGAAAGGGAATCATCTTCTATTCTAAGAAGCCTAAGACTTAGAATACTTTGTCGCGTGGGAAAACCTCGATTCCCGCGGCTCCAAACTGATAGGGACGAATCTGCGTGTCATGAGCAATTCCGCGCATTTTTTCGACTTGTACTGCTCGGACAAAGTTTCCTTGATGCATGAGTGTATGAAGAACAACTACTCCATGTGAAAGAAACTCTTCAATTTGAAATCTTCGGTCCAAGAGCGATGTCTTCAACTCGCTTGTTACCAGAGAAGTGCAACCGGTGTCCGATAGTGCGTCAAAGAATTCTACAGTTGCCCTTCGTCTCTTCACCTCCTCCCCGTACCTCAACATAACTGATGTGATAGGGTCGAGAGCGATCCGCTCGACATTCTCGCCTTCAACCAGTTTTGTGAGAGTTTTCAAGACCTCGGTGAAGCCAACCCCTTCAGAGGAGTCGGAGGAAAATAGCGCGTGAGGTCCATTGTTCTTGATCCTAGTCCTACGCAAACCGCTGGCGTCTAAGAACAAGAGTCGGCCCTTTTTCTCGACGCTATCAAGGTCCCAATTGTACGATTGGAAGTTTTGTTTTATCACATCCGGATACTCATCGAGGGTAACGTAGAGTCCGGTTTCGCCCTGGAGCGCCCCGCTGTAGAGATACTGGATGGCGAAAGTCGTCTTTCCAGAACCAGGGCTCCCAACTACTAGAATGCATTTTCCCTCAGGGAAGCCTCCCCCGAGAAGCTCGTCGAGGCCTTTGATCCCTGTGGGAACTCTATCCAACACAATCGTCAATTAGACTGGTTATCAGCGTATAAAAATAGTATTTCGAGATTAGCCCTAGACTTCTCGGAATTTTCCAGGTGGATTTTCGAGCCATATCTTCGAGGAAACGACTCTAGAACTCACCTTCTCGGTTAGCACTATGCGTGCTATGTGTCGATTTGCAGGGTCAGCTGCGAGGTTGCAGCCGAGCGCGAAGCACCAGCACACGCCGATCAGGAGGAGGAAGATGTAAGCCAGGGTACTGAAGATTGGCCGAGTAAGGGCAGTGTAGAGCAGCGAGAAGCCGCCCGATGCACCAATCACCGTAGATAGAAGCGTCGTATGAAATGGGCCAACATCGATGCTCCGAAGCCTCAATCCTCCGAAGTATGGAAGGGAAAGAGCAACCAAGGGGAGCATTAGCGATGCGGTCATTGTGAGTGTCACAAAATCCTGCGTAATCAGGCTCACTATGTCGGTTGTCCGGGCTAGAGGCGAGATCAACGGGATGTCCTTGTGATTTGCTTCGTAGGTTGCGAAAGGCACTACAACCGCGAGAATGAACCCGAAGTACATGACCTGTCTCCGAAGTTTCAGTTTCAAACCTCGAGAAGCTTGGACCGCCGAGAGTTCTGAGGTCTTGGAACCGATTACGTGAATTCCCTTCGTGATGAAGAGATAGAGCTTAATCGTCTTCGTTGATATGACACCCCCGAAGAAGTACATGTACGTGAACCCTATTGGGATGCCAATGAGAGGGATTACGAGAGTCAACGTCGCGCTCAACGCTAATGTGAGGAGTCCTACCTGCGCATTTCTTGGCAGTATTCTATTCGCTGACGCGAGGATGGGAAGAACTGTAGATGATCCGATGAAAAAGAGAACGAAAGTGGCAACAAAGCAGACGAGTAAGTTTCGTCGGTTGTGTGAGCTTCCAGTGCCGCTTGACAATGTTGCCCGAGTTGAGAATCCGGTTATTGGACAATATTTAGGAAGGCTGGTTCTCTAGTCCCATCTGGCTAGTTAATGGAGAGATTCCCTTGCCTGAAGAAATGGATCTCATTCTGAAGATCGTTAGGACGTATCGTCCGACCGGCCGTGTGTCGATCCGACGGATAGGCAGCTTCGTCAATGATGTATTCCTCGTTAAAGTGGACAACGAGAAACTTGTGGCCAAAAGGTACACGAACTGGGTGTCTCTCAAATGGGTGACGTTGAGTCTCTTCGGCCTAGGTTCGGTTCACTTCTCGATATCCGGGAAGAGACGGATGGAGGCCGAGTATGCTTTCAACGACCTATTGTCACATCGCGGTATACCAGTGCCCTCCATTCTGGGAGCTGACCAGAAATCCAGAACAATACTGTTCTCATTCGTTTCAGGCGACCAATTATCGAGTCTACTTCCCAGATTGGTGGGGGTTGCTCAAATGGGACAGAGGGAGCGCGAGGCAGCTTACCAAGCTGGAAAACTGATGGCGGGCGCGCACCAGCTAGAAGCTGCGCTAGGCGATACGAAGCCGGAGAACTTTCTCGTAGAGAAGAAGGGCGAGGTGACACTCGTTGATCTCGAACAAGCCCGCCATCGAGGGGATTATGCTTGGGACCTGGCAGAGTTCCTATTCTATTCAGGTCATTACTGGTTCTCGTTCAACAAGACCCTGGAGGCATACGTTGATTCCTTCATCAAAGGCTACAAGGAGCAAGGAAGCCCGAGCACGGTTAAAGCTGCTGCCTCTCCCCGATACGTTAGAGTCTTCTCCGTATGGACTCCCCCGAATATCCTGCATAACATGAGAAAGAAACTCACCGAGATCTAACGGGCACCGTGATTTCGTAGCCCGCAATATCGCCCATTATCAGCCCTGATTCGTGATTTGAACAGTCACGTCTAGTACATGTGCTATTTCGTGCTGTAAACCGGGATAATTCCCGATCGACATAAGCCCGGATTGTGCTTTAATCGCTGTGTTTCGCCCATTCTCACTGCCAAACGGGAAATGGTCCAGGGAAAATAGGGGGTCTTAGCGACCGACCCTCGCGCCGCATTAGTGCTTACGCGGGGATGTTCGGATCGGAAATCGAACGAGGACAGAAGGGTTGTTCTAGAACTCTTCATCGCCGCCGGGCGGTTTGAAGTCCTTTCCGCCGCCGGCACCCTTGTCGACTCCTTTGGACGCGATGACGTCATCGATTCTTAGAATCATCGACGCGGCTTCGGAGGCTGATTTGATCACTTGTTGCTTAACCCGTAGTGGTTCGAGAACGTTCAGCTTTCGCATATCCTTCACATCGCCCGTGAACACATCGATTCCGAACCATGGACTTCCTGCACGTTCATGCTTTGAGCGTAGCGCTACGAGAACATCGATGGGGTCGAATCCAGCATTCTCAGCCAGGGTCGTTGGCACGGCTTCGAGTGATTCCGCGAATGCTTCGATCGCCAGCTGTTCTCTCCCGCCCACCTTCACGGCGTATTCCCGGAGTCTCTTGGCGAGTTCCGCCTCAGGCGCGCCGCCTCCGGCAACAATCTTGCCATCTTCTAATGCGTTTCTTACGACGCACAGCGCGTCATGCAGGGACCTGTCAGCTTCGTCGACAACATGTTCCGTTCCACCGCGAATGACTATCGTTACGGCCTTCGGGTTTTTGGCGTCTCGAACGTAGATGAGCTTGTCATCGCCTATCTTTACCTCCTCTATCGACTTTGCCTCGCCCAACGCGTCTTTCGCGAGGTCCTTGACGCTAGCAACGACTCTGGCGCCGGTTGCCTTCGACAGCTTCTCAAGATCACCGCTGCTTACGTTCTTGACAGCGCCAATTCCTTTCTTGGCCAGATAGTGTAGCGCAACGTCGTCTATCCCTTTCTCGCTGAACACGATATTCGCACCAGTCTTCTCGATCTGAGAGACCATGTCGACCAACATCTTCTCTTCCTCCTCGATGAACAGGTGCATCTGGTCAGGATTGTTGATGTTGATCTTCGCGTCGAACTCTGTCTTCTCTACCTCGATCTTGGCGTTGAGGAGAGCGATCCTTGCGCCTGTTATCGTCTTCGGCATTTGAGCATGAGCAAGCTCCTTGTCAATGACAATGCCCTTGACGAGTTCTGTCTCTTCCAAACTCTTCCCGTGTTTTTTCAAGATCTTTATCAGATCAATATCTGTCTTGATCTCACCGTTAACCTTCTCAGCAATCTGCTTGACAGCCTTCACCGAGATATCTGCAAAGTGCTCCTTCGCGACAGCGATGCCCTTGCTATACATCGACGTTGTCGCAACCTGTCGCAGAATCACATCATCCTTCTCGGATATAGGAATCGATAACTTGTCAAGGATCTCAATCGCCTTCTCCGCAGCCATCTTGTAACCATCAACAATCACAGTCGGATGGACATCCTTGTCCAACAGCTTCTCAGCCTTCTCAAGGAGTTCACCAGACAACAATACAGCAGTTGTAGTACCGTCGCCAACCTCGTTATCCTGGGTCTTGGACACTTCAACAAGCATTTTCGCGGCTGGATGCTGAACGTCAAGCTCTTTCATTATAGTGGCGCCATCGTTCGTAATCGTCACGTCGCCGATACTGCTTACTAGCATCTTGTCCATTCCTCGAGGACCGAGGGTGGAGCGCACCGTTTCCGCTACGACCTTCGCAGCAGTAATGTTATTCCTCTGAGCTTCCTTACCAGTTGATCGTCCAGTACCTTCCTTTAGGATAAGTACAGGCACTCCTTGGGTTCCTTGAGCAGACATTCTTTCATACCTTACTGAATTGGAATTCGAAAGCAAAGGAGAGCGGGATTTCTTAAGGTTTACCCGCTTTGTGATCGAAGCCGAGGATTGTCCGACTCGGAATCGATACATAGGCTATCGGAAAGGAGCTCATTGTTCCAAAGTTTGCTGCGAAAGAGAGCCCTTTCCAGGGCAGTGCCTATTCTCTAGGACTTGAAAGGTTCAAGACGAGTACCACTTTCTTCTTTCAAGGGGCCAGCTTGAAGCTACCTTATGGCTTCATCGCAGAACCCGATGGCGTACTTGCTCGAAAACGGCCTTCGGAGAGTCGAAAGCGAGAGGCCTGAGCTCGTGAATGACTCAAGGTATCAGGAGCTGAAGGAGCAACTGCTCCGAGATGCCGAGGGCCATTTCCGGGAGATACAAGCTACGTATGCGACCATTTTGAAGACGCAGTGTCATTGCGGGGGCCAATTGGAGCCGGTGGACCATGACTTCGGTAAGTCAGGAGGAACCATCTACGATAGCGTCATAGCCAAGTGCAAGTCCTGCGGCGAGGCGCAGGCTTTTCAGTTTCCCAAGGAAGGATTCATCTCAGAGGCTCGGTCTGCCATGGAGCTGAGAGACTATCTTCAAGCTACATACGCGATCGACTATGCAGGCGCAGTCAGAAGCGATCTTCAGAGTCGCGCAGTAAGGCACTAGGGCCCTTAGCATATCTACGTGCCAACGGTTTTCTCGTACATTTTCCGGAAGGTCCATCGGACAGCGTTCTTTATCTCGCTAAGACGAGTCTCGTCTCCATAATTTTTGACGCGCAACTGTTTCAGAAGATTGCCCTGCTGATCAAGGTCAAAAGACAATACTCGATCGGGGGATAATCCGCCCTTTCGGACGGCTTCCTCGTCTTTCTTCTGCATCGGCTCAAGCACCTTTCCCAAGAGGAACGGCCGGAACGGTGGAGTGTTGGTGTCGAATTTCATTCCTTCACCTGGCACGACGCGGAGGTTCGGGCCGTCAACGTGCATGTCCGCTAAAACCACTCCGCTGATCGTTCTGATGCTCTGCGGAGGAACCTCCTGTTTCTTCGTGTCCTCCGCGAGAGTTTTCGGAACCTCAACTCTTCGATAGCTTCGTTCAGTGAGTAGGAGATCAATTACTTCGAGGAATGATCTCAGGGTTCTGATCTCTTCCTCATCTTCTAGAACTTTCTTCTCGAGGTAAGCCTTCAGCTCGGCAAGCTTCTTTGTCGACCGTTCTCTCAGCTCTGACATAATCGTCACATGGTTGGTCGTATTGGGATTCTTAAATAATCCGAGGGGCAGTCAAGCGTCGAGTTTTGCGGGGGTGTAGGAATGAAGCAAATCGCCACGGTAAGAGAGGTTTTGCAGGGAACCCTCGACTCACAGCAGGTTCACGTCCGTGGATGGTTACAGAACAAGCGCACTGGCGGTGGAATAATTTTCCTCCTGTTGCGCGATGGCTCAGGGGTCGTTCAATGTACATTGCGAAAGGGGAAGGTTGATGAGAAGATTTTCGAAGAGTTCCAGTCCGCTCGGATAGAATCGAGCGTTGAGCTGAAGGGCGAAGTCAGGCCTGATCCCCGAGCGCCTAGTGGGAGAGAGATTCAGGTGGTTGACGGGCTCGTCGTGCATCCTGCCCTTGAAGAGTTTCCAATCGCGAAGCAGTTCCACGGTCCCGAGTTCCTCTTGGACAACAGGCACCTATTCGTCCGGAGCGACAAGATGCGCTCGATCCTCAGAGTTCGCGGGGTCGTTCTCTCAGCAGTCCGGGAATGGTTTGACAAGCACAGTTTCACAGAGGTTCAGGTTCCAACTCTCACTTCTGCCGCTGTGGAAGGCGGCGCGACCCTGTTCGAGGTGAAATATTTCGATCAAAAAGCGTACTTGACACAGAGCTGGCAGTTGTATGCTGAGGCTTTGATCGCGAGCATAGGCAGCATCTACACTGTTGCTCCATCCTTCAGAGCGGAGAAATCTCGGACCAGGAGGCACTTGACAGAGTACTGGCACGTTGAGGCTGAGGCGCCCTGGTGTGACCTGAATTGTATAATCGAAGTAGAGGAGCGATTGTTGAGCCACATCGTGGCCGAGCTCGTGGAAAAGTGCAAGACCGAACTAGCACTCTTCGAGAGGAACCCAGAGGAATTGGAAAAAGTGAAACCGCCTTTTGAGAGAGTAACATACGACCAGGCGTTCAAGATGATCGGAGAAGAAAAATCGGGAATAAGATGGGGCGACGATCTCGGATACGAGCAGGAGAAAATCTTGACCGCGAAGTTTGATCGGCCTTTCTTCGTCACTCATTATCCCAAAAAGGCGAAGGCGTTCTATCACATGCCTGATCCCTCTAATCCAGAGGTGACCTTGTCTGTAGACTGTTTGGCTCCTGAAGGCTACGGGGAGATTACAGGTGGTGGACAGAGAATTGAGGAGTATGATGCATTGCTGGCGAGGATCCGCGAAGAAGGACTAGACCCGAAAAGCTACGAATGGTACTTGGACCTGCGGAAGTTCGGCAGCGTTACCCATTCAGGTTTTGGACTTGGTCTGGAACGGGTTGTCTCTTGGGTCTGCAAACTCGACCACATACGAGACGCAATAGCGTTTCCTCGGCTTATCAACCGAATCTACCCATAAAGACAAGAGCGTCTCGCCCGAGTCGCGTGTCTCACCACAGCCTACGACCTGCAAGGGCTCAAATCGTCCATAGATGAAGGTCCGCCGAAATGCTATCCTGTCGTGACCTGATTACTTTCGAAGGGGTCCGAGGTAAGAACTCATGCGACCCCCGAGGGTCAGTCGCTAATATCGCCTATTTCCAGAAACCATTTCCTGTCTGATAGTGTTATTGGGCGATACAGGTTATTCAGGGCACGGTCTGGGCTTCGGTGAGATAGCGAAACTAGGGGGTCTACCGCCCTTTTGGGAACGTTTTGCCGAGTAGCATCGGGGCGACCTCCCAGATTCGGGATCAGGGCTGATTATGGGCGATTCTTGGATCCAGTGCTGTCGAGGAGGTGCGGTCTTGCTATTTGGGCAGCTGTTTTCGGTGCTTCGGAGACTATCTTCTGCGCAAGTTCCACGCTCTCTCGGCGCTGTGCTTGAAGCGTCTGAGCACCTATGTGGCAGGTTGCCACAGTAACCCCGTTTGGGAACGATATCATGGCCTTTTCCCATTCGTCGACTGGAGGTTCAAGGTGGAAGACATCTAGCCCGGCACCGGCTAGCAGGCCTTGCCGAAGCAGTTCCAGAAGGCTGGGACCATCAACAATGTCCCCTCTCGAAGTGTTGATCAAGTAGGAACCTCGCCTCATCATCGCTAGCCGTTTACCGTCTAGAAGATGGTGAGTCTGAGGAGTGTACGGAACGTGAATCGTGACAATCTCGGACTTTTGCAGGAGTTCTTCGATGGATTCTGTGAAGTCGTAGCTGAGTCCCGGAACGCCGCGGGGCTTGACGACATCGTAGCCAAGGACCTCCGCCTGGAAGCCCACTGAAAGAATCCTTGACACCTCATTTCCTATGCGGCCCGCGCGTCCGATGACCCCGACTTTTTTCCCTTGCAGTTCCTCTCCCATCAGCTGGTTCTTGATCCAGCGACCGGCCTTCATCTCTCGATCTGCTAGGGGAATCCTTCTCATCAACGACAAGATCAAACCAACTGTTAGCTCGGCAACGCTGGTCGAGGGTGCGGCTGGAGTGTTCCATACCTGTATTCTCGCGGCCTTCGCTGCCTCGACATCTATGTTGTCGAGTCCTACTCCGGCTCTTCCGATGATCTTGAGATTTCTTGCTGCCTTGATCGTATTGGCATCGAGCTTTGTTCGGCCGCGAACAATTGCGATCTCGTAATTCGGGATAACTTCTACCACTCTTGCCTTGTCGATGCCCGCTTGATCGTCGACTTGGAATCCTGATGCTCGGAGAATCGTCAAACCATCAACGTGAATAGGGTCGCAAACGAGAACTCGCATATCCCTAGTTCTCCACCGTCGTAAGTGGACGTGACTTTGCTTGGGAAGTTTGGAGCTTCCGCAATAAGGCCTGTGCCGCGATCGTCACTGGATCCCAGACTGGAGCTAGTGGCGGTGAGTAGCA
>Ga0134088_10000054_pt1 | contig 26129 bp, 37 predicted proteins | sample 15_taG_3_FD_94461 | JGI IMG/M metagenome (GOLD analysis project Ga0134088, IMG submission 94461) | Grasslands soil microbial communities from the Angelo Coastal Reserve, California, USA - 15_D_Rain_20cm_5_09182015 | ecosystem: Environmental > Terrestrial > Soil > Grasslands ...
GACATTGCGCAGATACTTGGGCCTGGTGAGCAGGTTGAGTTGTTTATCCAGCAGAAGATCTATCATCCAAAGATCAACATTGATTCTGTGGTTTTGACTTCTCCGCGGATTATTCTGCGTCACCCCCATGCTCTGGGTTTGAAGAAGGACTTTACAGATTTCAACTATACGGATGTTGCGAACGCGATTCTCGACAAGGGAATACTTCGATCAACCGTGAAGATTACGTTAAGGTTTGGGGGTGATGCCTTGAATCTCAACGATCTACCGAACAGCGATGCGGAGAAGGCTTACGGGATCATACGATCGAACATCTCACGGTTCCAGACTCCGTTCTCAACGGGCTATGCTGGAATGGCGCCGGCAATGCCGACGGCTGCTATGCTCCAGCAACAACCTCCTCAGATGCAGGGAATTGTCTGCAACAAGTGTGGGGCGCGGAGTGCGGCTGGGACTCGGTTCTGCGGGTCCTGCGGCAAATCCTTCTAGTCACATGCTCTCTGGATAGTTTCAGCTGATTCCTCGGCTTTCCTATCTTTGCGTTCGCGGTGTTCTTCCGTAGTCCTTTGGACGAGATAGCTCGGCTCGCTCGATCACTCTGAGCGTGTTGGCGAGGAACGCTTGTTCTTCCATATCTGTCGATAAGAGTATTTTCCAGTGGACTCTCTCTTTTTCGTGGCATAGTCCGCAGAGGTAGAGGTTGGAGTCGTCGGCTTTGACCACGTCAGGTAGGTCTCTGAGACACTCGGCGCAGATCAATACGAGGATTGGCGGGTTGGTCGGTGGATAAGTAGTATAGAGACCGGAGAAAGAAAAAATCGAGATTGTCAGGGCGCGTTTGTCGGGTCCCAGGAGTTTCGAAAGTTCTCGTCCAGCGAATCAAGTACTCTCATATCCTCGCTTGTGAGATTGTAGTCGAACACCTCACTGTTCTCCTTGATCCTTTCCTCTCTGACTGACTTTGGTATGGTTACGAGGTTGTGTTGGAGGCTCCAGCGTATTAGGACCTGTGCTGGGGTTTTGTTGTGTTTCTTGGCGATCTGCTGGATTCTAGGATGGTTGAGCCTCGTGCCCTGCGTCAACGGGCTGTACGCTTCAACCTGTATCTTGTTCTTCTCGCAGTAGTCTAGGAGTTGTTTCTGGTAGAGGAAGGGGCTGAACTCCACCTGGTTCACCATCGGAACCACATCTGCGTCTTCGAGCAGCTCGGTTAGATGCTGGATGGTGTAGTTGCTGACGCCGATAGATCGGCATTTCCCATCCTTCAATAATTTGGCTAAAGCGTCCCAGGTCTCGTTCCTGATCTCAGGAACAGGCCAGTGGATGAGATAGAGGTCAAGATATTTCAGTCCGAGCCGCTTGAGACTCTCATCGCAGGCTTTGAGCGCTGTCTCGTATCCGTGATCGCTGTTCCAAAGTTTTGTTGTTATGAATACATCCTCTCGTCTGATCCCACTCTTGCGGACGGCAGCGCCGACGTCTGATTCGTTACCGTAGATCCGTGCAGTGTCGATGTGGCGGTATCCGACCTTCAACGCGTACTCTACCGCTCGCTGGGTTACCTGTCCCGGAGGCGACTGGTATACTCCGAGGCCGAGACGCGGAATCATGACTCCATTGTTGAGCTTTGCAACTTGCTCGACTGTAGTCTGCATGAGAACGGTGAATTGCTAGGGTCCCACTTCAACCTTAATCCTACAAGCATTCGAGAATCCTTGGGAACGTACGCAATGCTATGTGATCCAGTTTACTTTCGGCGGCCAGTCCGAACTTCCCCGTTCTTGCGTCGCGAGACGCGATCGCTAAGACCACCCCTCCTCCGAGGACTTTTGCTGTCTGGCAGGGTTTCTGGGCGAGTCTCAGGATTCAGGGCACAGTTCAGGGTTAGATGGGATGGGAATCCTCAGGGTTTCGTCGCCCAATCAAGAACGATTTCTCGGGCAGTCTAGGGAAGGGCTCTCAAATTCGAGATCAGGGATGATATTGGGCGATATCGGGAGCCGGAATGTTCCCTCAACCACTCTTGCGTCGCAGGGCAAAAAGACACAAAGGGGATCAATTTCTTCCCGACCCGTTTCCTGTCTGAACCAGATTTTGCGATTGTCTCTTTGAGAAGGGCGTGTTATGGGCTTGTCTCGTCTCTTTCAATCCCCCGTGTTTTCCCCTTGGGATCAGCGCGGGAAATCGCGTGTCTAGAAATCGTGGGCTTGGATACGTGATCAGGGCTGAAAATGGGCGTTAGCCGTGATTCTGGGGCTGGTCTTAGGGTTTACCGCGGACCCATCTCGTTGGCGGTGTCAGCGATGAGGCTCCCTTCCCGCTGCAGACGTCTTTGTGAATCTTCTCGTAGAAGAACCGGTCAAAGGTTTCTCCACACTTTTCACAAGTTACCTTTCGAGATTGGTGGGTGGACTTGAAGGGGGTCTTCTTCATCGGAGCGTTTCCCATTAGCTGTCATCTTCCTAACGCGCTGAGGCTCCTCTAAATCTTACGCTAAATGGTGTGGCGCTTTTTAGCATCCGTTGACCGTGACCCGTAACTTACAGTGAACGAGAATGCCCATACAAGGAGAGATTCTGTTTGTCTGCGTCGAGAATGCTGGGCGTAGCCAGATGGCCCAGGCGTTTGCTGAGAAATTTGGGCTGAGAGCTTCGAGTGCGGGGACCGTTCCTTCCAGCCTCGTTAACCCGGTCGTGGTCGAGGCGATGCGAGAGCGGGAAATAGACCTCTCCCGGAAATCACCGAAGATGCTGACTTCAGATATGATCAACCATGCACGATTAGTAATTACAATGGGCTGCTCAGTCGAGGAAGCGTGTCCGAGACCAATGCTGGCGGCGATGCAAAAGAAGCTGGTAGACTGGAACTTGGACGATCCAAAGGGCAGATCGATTGAGGAGGTCCGGAAGATCAGGGACGAGATTGAGAAAAGAGTTCGAGAAATTGCCAAGGCAGAATAATCTAGAACTGGCTATCTTGGACCATTACTTTCAGCATTAGATATTTCAGAGACCCTTTGACCGAGAATAGAAGAGTATGAGTTCTGTTTCTCAAATCCGGATAAGAGCACGGCTAGCCAAGCCTCCGGAATATGTACTCACAAAATTTCCACGTTACGAACGAGCGTTCTTTCTCAGCTATGCCAATTTCATCTTGAAACTGATTCTTTCAGGGGAGATTAGAGAACTGTTAAGCGCGCTTGTTGCCGCCGAAGGGATTCGTTCAGATCGATCAATTGACTTGCGTGTTATGATCTTCCCCGCAAAACAATTGAGACGACAACCTTCCAGAATACTATACGGAAGCTACAGTCACACTCTCGCGCAAATCAGCCTATACCCGTTAAGGATCAGCAAGGACCGGATTCGAAGAGAAGGATCAGAACTCTTTGCAAATTCTCTCAGCCTACTATCTCTTGGGCAGAGGAAGCTTATCGGGGAAATAGCCACGGCCGCGATTTCTACTCTCATCCACGAGGTCTTGCACGTGAAGTTCCAGCAGAGGAGCTTGGCTCGGTATGTTGAGGAGGGCATGGTTCAGAGGCTGGAGAGAACATACATGCGACAGTGGGCGGACAAACTCGACGGCGTCCTAAGATCACAATTCTCGTCCAGCATCGCCAACGTTTCAGTAGAAGCCTAAGATAGTCAAACAACTATGGCGCGCAATAGGAGCTGCCAACATGCTTCAAGAAATGACTGACGAGAAAGCAAGACAACTGCTCGCCGGATCACGCGAACTGCACTGGGCGTTCCCTTCTTCTCAAGGAACTCCGATCATCAAAGGCCACGCCACACCCCAGCGGGTTGAGCAAGCTGTCGAGGAGCGAGAATCCTATGCGAACGCAGCACGTGTCTTATTGGAGAACGGAGACGAGACGGGCGCGGTTGAGATCGCTTCAAACGCCTGGCGGCTCTGGGTGGTAGCGCGAGACCTCGACGGTGGACGAGCGTTTCTAGGCGCCGTGCTAGACAAGGGGAAAAAGAAAGTGTCACGAGCCAGATCACTTGCGCTATACGGTGACGCTCTCTTGGCTTTCAGGCAGGGGAAACTTGAGGAATCACGGCAAAGGAGCCAAGCGGCCCTAGACGCAGCACTCGCGGTCAGTGATCCAGAAGCGTTGACACTTGGATACCTTGCGCTCAGCAGAGTAGCATTCGAAGATGGCAACTATGCCCAATCCCTCACCCTGGCCGTCAAATCTAGAGAGTTCGCACGCAGTCTCGAGCCGGCGACGGGACAAGCACCTTTGTTCCTTCATGCCCAGGCGACCCGAATGACGGGTGACTACGATCACGCAGCGGCCTTGTTCGAGCAGAGCCTCGACCTCAATCGAAAGATCAACGACCAAGGAATGGTGAGGGCAGAGCTGCAAAATCTGGGCCTTGTCGAGATTCACAGAGGGAACGTCGATGCAGCCGAGCGCTATTTTGCTGAGAGCGAGAAACTTGAGTCAGCGAAGGATCCATACCGTGCCGCGATGGCCAAGCTCTTCCAGGCTATGGTCAAGTTCGCTCATAGCGACCACGCCAGATCCCGAATGCTTCTACACCGTGCTGAATCAATCCTCAAAGATGCCAAGATGAACGCGGGTCCAGACGACCAGTTCGAGATAGAATGGCTTCGCGGGAAGTTGGAAAAAAGTGCCCGAGACCAAAGGCCGACCTGAAGACGTGGCTCAGCGTCCTCGGCCACGGACCAGTCACTGTCAGATCTGATCTTCGGCCTCGCCTTGTCAAGAGGCGCGTTGAATCTGATCACGAGCAAACCGACCGACACATCGATACTATTCGGGAGCATTGCGACGTTCGGCTTCAGCTTCCTAATCCTGATCCTCGTCTGGTTCCGCTATACAGAAGTCATGTCGGTGCTGCCTGTTGAGATAGGCAGGACCCGTGCTCTCAATACAGCGATGCTCTTCCTCGTTGCAATCGAACCATACCTGTTCAACCAGATCTCCTTCGGCTTCAACATCGTTGCTCCCCTTCCACAGGACATTGCATCAACCGCTTACGCTCTGGACATAGGCGGGATCTGGGCCATACTCGCAGCGTTCACCCATTTTCTAACGATAGAGGAGAAGAAGCTGTTAGCACCCGATCTCCTCAGGAACTATCGGCAGATAAGGAACGCTGAGATAATTATCACAGCGATCTTCTTCGTATCAGTTCTCCCTTTGTTCTGGACCGAGGTAAGCGGTACAAGCCTCCGGTACTACCTCTGGGCCGCGACGTTCTTCGTCCAACGCATCAGAACTCTCTACTCCAATCGGGTCCCGAGACGGAGTCGCAGCCACGATTACCTGGGTGGCTTTCTCGGGAAGAATTGCCTGTATGGAAGAAGAAGCGCTAGAACGGACACGATGGTGAACACTGCAGCGAGATAGATCACCATGACTGACCTCGTGAGTGCGTATACGTTGAGCTGGGCGGCTAGTATTCCAATCGGCATAGACCACGAAACGTACCTTGCCCATTTCTCGCCCCTCCTGTAACCGGTCAGGGAAACGACCATTCCGAAGACTGCGAGACCAACGCCGGAAATACCGTCATCGACTAGAGTGGAAGCTAGGAAACTGGCGAACTTGGGATTCGAGGACAACAGCTGGCTCCAAGTCATACCGGTTACGGCCTGTATCGGGGTTTGCGCGCCTGAAGCGCACGCGAGGCATACATCTTGCAGACTGGGCAGAAGGTCGCGAGCAGACAAGACCAGGTGGAGAGCCCAAAAGACGAAGAAGATGGCCCACCCATATCTTCCATACCCTTTGATCGATGTAACGGCCGTCATGCAAATTTTTGCCAGAGCGTCTACGCTTAAGCCTGTCCGCCGCTCGGGCGCTTCTGGACCGTTCTCGTTGCCTTCAGTCTCGGTCTCTCGCCGTTGGCTGCTAAGAAGGCGAGATAGAGAGAAATCTAGCCCGTATTGCTAAAATACAAACCGACTGTCATTGCTCCCCATGGTCTTGGTCGTCTCGAACAGAATATCGGTCGCGAAGGGCTGGGAAGAGAATTTCGAGAAGAGATGGAAGGAACGAAAATGGCACATTGCAGAGTCTCCAGGATTCATCAAGACTGAAGTCCTGCGGCCGATGAAGGGCGATCACTATGTTGTCATGACTTACTGGAGATCGAAAGAGGATTTCGATAAGCGGACCGAGAGCCAGGCGTTCATGGAAGCACACGCGAATACGCCGCCGAAGGAAGCGTTCACCGCCCCGAGCAAGCTTGAGCTTCACGAGATCATCGCAGAAAGCCCAACAATGGCAACCTCCACCTGATGCGCACACAGCATCTGCTTGGTTCTAGCTCACTTTGGACTGATCGAATCTGGTTCTCTTGAGTACCAGCGATCTCGGGCCAATCGCTCTTGATGGAAGATTCGTGAGGCTGGAGCCTCTTCGAGCAAATCACGCGGCCACTCTGTGGGATGTTGCCCGGGAAATGGACTGGGGGTGGATGCTGGGAGCGTTGCGTTCGAAGGAGGAAGTTGATCGACGGATAGCGGAGAGGTTGAGCGGAGAGGAGAGGAAGGCGGAGTACGGGTACACTGTCTTCCTTAAAGCGAGGAATAGAATTGTCGGTAGTACATCCTATCTTGAGGTCGCTCCCAAGCGGAAGATCGCGGAGATCGGTTCGACTTGGTACTCGCTTGATGTTCAGGGAACGGTTGTGAATCCGGAATGCAAGTATCTTCTCTTGAAACATGCCTTCGAGGATTGGGGTGCGATTCGGGTGCAGCTGGGAACTGATGTCAAGAATGTTCATTCGCAGCGGGCGATCTTGAAGCTTGGGGCCAAGTTTGAGGGAAGGCTGCGTAACCACGGGATACGAGCTGATGGTTCGATCCGGGATTCGATGCTTTACTCGATAATATCCGAGGAATGGCCCGGGGTCAAGAAGGGTCTTGAGGCAAGAATTGAGAGCTTTGCCCGATCATAGTCTCAGAAATCCGCCACGTCTCTATCGCCAAACCTTTTTCTTACCGTCAATCAACACCGCCCTCACTGAAGTGTTTACAGTTTGAACGCAGATGAGAAATCGGGCACTTGGTGGGAGAGAGCTAACAAGAAGCTCGCCGAATCAACACTCAAGACCAGATTCATACTGAACAAGGATGGGCGAGTCGAGGTTAGCCCCCCAGCTCTGCCAGAAGACTATGAAGAAACACGATTGCTCTTTGAGATAGTGGACGATGTGTTCTCGATGCTCGAAGAAGAAGCTGAAGAAGCAGAACTAGACCAACCAGACAGCTAGATCTTGCGTACTGTCTAAATACGCGAAATCCTTTACTCTTCCCTGAACCTCGTGCGCAGATCTGATTTATCGAATGTCGTATTCTGCATCACACTGGTTGCCTTAGTTCTCTCTTCGCTATTACTTTCTACTCGTGCGGTCTTTCCATATGTTCCCGCGGTTACACCCGGGCAGTTTGCCCAGTACAAGATTCTCAAGTATTCTTGCCAGTCCGCGTTCCCCCAGCTTTGTCAGTCCTTCGAGAATAGCCTGAACGATACTATCTACGCCGCGATTCAGGTAGTTGGAATCTCTAGCCCGTCAGTGAGTCTACAACTCATCTCGGTATTCAAGAACGGGACCGGCGGACATGTAGGGGGACTTGTGAATGTCGCGACGGGTGCGTCTAACATTACTGCTTTCTCTCTTGGCGCCAACGACTATTTCGTACTCGCGGGGGGGCTCGCTGCTCATGACCAGATCTGGAATACTCTCTCAGCTCCGACCCTTAACAAGACGATAAGCGAGATGGTCGTGGGCTCTCTGAGAAACGTAAACCTGCTCAATTATACCGTTCCAGGCTCCTACATGGGAGTCGGGTATTTGCAATCGTTCAATTTTGCGTTTGACCAATCCTCTGGCTTTCTCATCGAGATCAACTCCTCCCTTAGAACCAATGTGACCGGAGTCCTAGAATTGGATTTTGCGATAGGAATGGTCGACAATAATGTCTGGGGGACCGCTCACTTGCCCGATTTTGACCTCAGCGCAGATCCCACCACGGTCAATGCTACAGGAAATACTCCTGCCAATTCAACGATAACCCTCCACCGGCTTTACGGTTTCTCTGCAACCGTCAGTCTATCAGCTACCCCACCCACCAGCGGAGTCTCTTGTTCGGTTTCTCCAAACAGTCTCACGATGGGAGGCCCGGATACGTCGACACTCTCGTGCAGGGGTTCCCCGGGAACGTATACTATCATAGTCGAGGGCAATGGAGGATACTCAAAGCATAGCACGTCAATCGCCGTTACTGTGAACCCCGGCCCGGTACCGACTCAACCCGCAAGCACCCTATCGGGGCCTCTCCTCTACGGAGGAGTTGGCATTGCCGCGGTCGTCGCAGCTCTGGTTGCCTTCCTCTTTCTCCGAAGAAAGCCGAGAGGAGCCGGACTCGCGCCAAGCTACGCGTCAACCCCGGCAACACAAGCTTAGTTCCTCCCCTGTTCTTTCCAAGATCACTCTGAAAGCAGCTAATGCGGAATGGCGACTAGGGTCACATCTGATTAAAGACCAGGCGGGACCACTTTGGCGAACGACGAATCGTCTTGGCCTCTACTGGACGTCTTGGCTGGTTCTTGATCGGGGTTATTCTCGGCGCGATAGTTCTGGAGGTTTACAATGGCATTGTGGGATTTGTTCCTCGCTGGCTGGGCGGTGCAACCGCTGTTGTTGGGTTCTTGATCCATCTTGTAGCCTGGTTTGGTCTAATGCTCGCCGTAGCCGGGGTGCTTGGATCGCGAATCATCAGAAAGGACCAGATGAATTACACTCTGATCGGGTTCGGCGCGATTATCGTAACCCTAGACCTATGGCTGTCCATACCATTCAGGTAAGAATGGGTTCGAGCTAGCGATATCAGGCAGGTCTCTGTTCTCCGACGTGCGTGTCTAGGAATCTTGCTGCTCTCTTGAACGCATCTATCTCGTTCTCACGCCGGACGAACCCGTGGCCCTCGTTCTCGTAGATCTTGACCTCGACCGTTACCCCGTTTTTCCGTGCTGCTTCGGCCATCTGTTGTGTTTCCTCTACCGGGCATCGGATGTCGTTTTGGCCGGCGAGTAGAAGGAGGGGCGCGCGGATCCGGTCTGCGAAGAATAGTGGTGAGCGGTCGTGCCAGAGCTCGCGGTCGGTGACAGGATTGCCCATCAACCACTCATCATTTTTCTGGAGGACGGGGTCCTCGTTCATGTGGGCTGTGAACCAGTTTGCTAGTGGGACAATGCTGACGCCTGCGGCCCATATCTCAGGTGTCTTTGTCAACGCCATTAGCGTGAGGTATCCTCCCCAGGACCCACCCATTATCGCGATTTTTTTCGGATCTACGTAGCCTGTTGTTTTGAGATATTCGGTGGCCGCGACAAGGTCGTTGAGATCGCCTCTGCCAGCGTCTTTTCGTAATGATTCCATGTATTCGCGTCCAAAACCGGTTGATCCGCGATAGTTTGGTGCGATGACGAGATATCCATGACTAGTGAGGTATTGGATGTTGGGATACCAGCTGTTGAAGTGTTGCCACTGGGGTCCGCCGTGGACATAGACGATGGCCGGGTGTGATCGGTCAGGTTTGATGTTGGCTGGGACGTAGAGGAAGCCCGAGACAGGGGTCTGGTCTTGGGCCGGATATACGATCAGGTGGGGTTGGACGAAGTTGTCCTGGTTTAATCCACCGACTAGCGAGTATGTGATTTGTTTGAGGGTGCGCTGTTTGAGATCGTAGACCCAGATTTCATGGGGACTATCTCCTGATCCGTGTATTATCGCGAGCTGTTTGCCGTCTGGAGAGAACCGGGCGCCGCGTATGACTCCGTGGCCGGGCGGTATCTCTTCCTGCTCTCCTTTCAGATCGCAGATGTAGAGATGGATATTCCCAGCCTCGTTGACGATGTATGCGTACTTGTCTTCTGTTTGGCTGACGTCTGCGAGTTGGCTGTCCCAGTCCTGAAGAGTGAGCCACTGGAATTCCGCGTTTTCTTTGATGTCAAGTAAAGCGACAGCCTCCATTCCCTTATCGTTAGCATTACTGGTAACGTAGACCCGTCTGTTGTCCCGCGTCCAGCCGCCGACGATATTGGTAGCGCGATCATCTATCGGGGCGAGGATGGTTTCACTCCTCGTTTCTAAATCGTGGACACTGACACCGCTGTACTGGTAGTTTCTAGTTCTAGAGAAAGCGAGTTTTCTCCCGTCAGGACTGAACTCTACCGCTTCGCAATCGCCTGTCTCGCTGCTGATTATTTTCTTGACTGTCCCGGTTGCAAGGTCGTGTTGGAAGATTGGGTAGGTTCCGGGAATATCGCGCTCGGCCGCGTAGACGAGGGAACGGCTATCCGGGCTCCACTTCATGTCTCGATGGCCTCTCTTGTCCGTGTTGGTAATGTTCCGGGTCTGGTATTCTGTTAGATTGAGCAGGTAGAGATTCGGTTTCTCGTCGCCCTGATAGTCTTGAGAGTAGAGAAGATGAAAGCCGTCTGGGCTGGGATCAGCGAGATCTGTCTTCTCCTCGCTGACTGTAAGCTGTACGGGCCAACCGCCGGTGCTTGGGACGCGCCAGATGTTGTATCGGCCGGTGATGTTTGTCTCGAAATAGAGATGCTCGTTGTCAACAGACCAGCGTAGAGCGTAGATGGAACGCGTGTAGTAGAGCGTGTCAATGTCCAACGGACGATAGGTAGGGTTGGACGGGCTAGTGATAGCGTCGCTGGCCAGTTTCGAGGCAGGTGTGGGAATCATTTGACCCGTGACGGGAACACGGAATAGTTAGAACTATCGGAGTGGATGCGAAGTCGTTAGGTTCCACGAACCCGAATCCAACGAGCAAGTGTGAGAATACCGAAGGAGAGCCCCGCCCAGAACAGATAATCTAGTACGACCCCCAATGGGTCGTAGGCAAGGCAGCCCAGCGGACTTCCTGGGCCAAAGCAACCTGGAATTACGTACGCTACTGAAAAGGGGAATCCGCGTGAGACTGCGTAAGGATTCGAAGTAGCATTGACACTTACGCCTAGAAGAATGGGCGCTACTCCGAGCGCAACCGCTAGATTCTGAACGAGTCGGCGCGGGCCATGTCCCAAATGGGAAGTAATCGGGTTCAGGATTTCCGGTGTTCTCCAGACACGCCAGCATATGAGGGATATCCCTACTCCGACAGGGATCAGCGAGCCGGTCATGAAGCTCAAGTCGACTGCAAACGAAAACACGAGAAAGAAGACTACTAGGTTGAAAATCCATCGAGCACGCTTTTCCTCGGCCTCATCATCCAGCATATCGAGGGTTTGATCGGACAAGTCCTGTAGCTAGATGGCAGCTCGAATATTAATCGCTATACGGCGTCTCATTTTTGGAAGTTCGCTAGAGCTCCAGGCATGCTCTGATGTCATTTCTTGTTGCCCATCTTCTTCGTGGGGGTTTTCCTTGCCACTCGACGACCAGTCTGGGCTTGACAGCGGTGGGTGGAGGTGGCATGGGCACGAAGGGCATTGGGTGCTTCAGTCTCTCATCCTCCTTCGACTTTGCTTCGGGTCTGATGCGACCTATCTCGAAAGTGTCTGCTCTAGCTAGGACGTTGTACTCGGATAGGTGGTTGGCGTAGAGGAATTTACGGAGGAGAAACTTGACCTTCTTGTTGGATAGGCCAATGACTTCGAGGCTCTTCCCATGCAGGACAAAATGTCCATCAGCCTTGGCCTTCATGAACTCGACTAGGGAAGAAACCTGATGACTGTCGAGATCGTCAGCTTCGCGCTTAGTCCAGCGGCTCAATTCTAGCGCTGGATGTCCAATTGCGCGTTCTTTTTATGACGGGACTCTTCCCATAATAGATTCTGTCAGATTCTAAGGCCGGGTCCCGGGATCCGGAAGACGAAAGAATTCTGGATTATGCTCGGGAGCTGTTGCAGAGGCTAGGGATCAGAAAGCCTGAGCCGGACGCGGTATCCTGGGTCGACCGGATGAAGGCCAGCGACGTGATCGTCGCCTACGGTGAAGTGAAACTGCCTCGGCAGATGAAGGGGAAGCTGACGCTGGAAGATCTGAAACCGCTCATTGCCTCCTCAATGATCTACTACCACCTCATGGTCCCGAAGATGAAACGGGCAGGTTTGACGCGTCTGATCTTGCCGCTGGGGCTGGGCGAGTTTCCCCTCGTCTTCGGGATCCTCCAGTTTGTCAAGATAGAAAGATCAGACTATTCGATCCTGCTTCTATTGGGAATAATTGCTGCATGGATGATCTTCTCTCTCACTGTCCTGAGATTGTACATGTTTGGTTATGTGAAAGGTCTCTTCTTTGAAGCCGATTTCCAAGCAGCCTCGCTTGTTGGAAAGGAAGCCTTGCAAGGGTCACTAGGTAAGATCCGGGATCAGGGCCTGGAATGGAAGCATCCGCTAGCAAGACTGGGCTTTCGGCCCAGGGTCAACGAGAGAATAGAAAGACTCCAAACAGCCCGGGAATAGCTCCTTCCTCAGCCCTCTCGCGCTTCAGTCTCTGAATTCCGGATGATACCCCGGGTTCTCAGCCAATCTTCCTTCGAAATTCTCTTGCTTCCCGCGATGTCGCTGAGCTTGGGCGGGGTTGACCAGGTTTTTCTAAGGACTTTGACCAATTGGGCTCCAGTGAGTATCATGGTCCGTCCTGCGCGTTCCATTACTAGAAGGTCCGGATCTCCTGTGACGAGGTGGTCTGCTTTTCCGGCTACTGCGCAGTCGAGAAATTTCTGGTCGTCAGGGTCTCTGCACTTGGCCTCTGCTTTTTCGGGATTGAGGACGATCTCGCATCTCGACAAGACCATTTGAAAGAGGGTAAGTGCTTCTGGCTGTGTCAACTGGAATTTTGGCCGGGTGAGAACTTCCCTCAGCTCTTCAAGAGTGTCCAGACTGGCCAGGAGAACGGCTCTTCCTTCGATCGCATAGCTGAGTATCTGGGCCTCGTTTCCCTTTGCGAAGAAGATTCCTGATACTAGGACGCTTGTATCCATGACCAGGCGGGGTTTCATCGAGCCCGTCTGGCTTTTCGGGCTCTTACCGCTTTGACTTCCCTGGAGACGTCTTCACGGGTGATGCCAAGCTGGCGAATCTTGTCCCTGACCGAGACAAGGACTTCCTTGTTTTCGCTGGAGGCGAAACCGACTTTTTTCAGGATAATGGTGTCGCCTTCTCCGAAGACCAGTAGTTGGCTGCCGTCGGTCAGCCCGAGCCTGTCTCTTATGAGTCCAGGAATGACGACTTGTCCTTTGCTCGATACCTTTGTCATCCCTAGGTCCATTGTCGCTCTCTGACTAGAGTAAGACGCGTCTTACTTTTAAGCTCTCAGTCCCTCGGACGCTCGACTGGACTGCAAGTCCATAGAGTGGCTTCTAATTTCTTCCTTCTTGAGAATGTGCGTTGGTCGTATCTGAACCATAGAAGGGGGCCGACGATAAACTGGGGAGTAAGCTAACCGGCTTTTGCGGTTCGATTTCTCTTTGACCGGATAACTCTCGTGAGTGGTTGTCCTTGCCATTCGATACTGTCAGAAAGATTGACGGGATGGTATAGGGGCAGGAGGGACATGGTAGGCTTGGAGCATGATAGGGTTCTTTTCAGTTGTTGGATCTCTTCAATCGAAGCCGTTTCTGATTCCCGACGCAGCCATCTTCCTCGGCGGTCTTATCGGGGTGATGGTATCTGGTGCTTTGCTCTACACCGGTAGATGGCGCACGAGGGTGCTCGCTATCCTCATCGTTGTCGCTCGCTTCCATCAGTGGTGTCGTCCCTGTTCTTGGTTGGGAATGGAGTAGATTGGTACTTTCCGAATTATGCGCCTGGTGTGACATCGCTTCTGGCGTCTGGACTTGCTCTCATTCTTGGATTGTGGGTTATGGGCCTAAGGGAGAAGGTCTTGACCTCTCTTGCCTAGAAGAGCGGACTGTCCGTTCTGGTTCAAACATCCCAAGGCCATGCAGGTATTTCCGATTAGTATTGTTTGAGTGTTCGTAGCATTTCGCGGTCGTAGACGTCTCAGATGACCGTCACAAGCTTTGGCTATGTTGCTGTGATCAGCCGCCCTTGCGCCGTTGGGGACCGGCCGCTCAGGGACTGCTAGTACCGGTTTGATCCCGTCAGCGTATCCGATGTCGAACAGCATAGCCTCGGAGACCTCTCCCGTGATCCGTTTTGGTTCAAGGTTGACCACGAACAACGCCTGTTTTCCCTGGACTTCTTTGGGGTTGGAGCGTTCCCGTTTCATACCGGCTAGTATCCGTCTCTTGTGGTCTCCGAAATCCACTGTAAGCCGGACCAGCTTCTCTGAACTAGGAATGTCCTCTACGAGCTCGATGGTGCCTACCCGAACGTCGATCTTGTTCAAGAGATCGATAGAGATAGCTGGTTTGACCGGTGCGACCTTGGCAGTTTTCAACAGCATAGCCGGATCTAGTTATCGTCTGGAGGATAGTTATCTGAATTTGCAGGGAAAAAAGGCTGGAGACTACGCGTTTGGTAGTTTTCCGAGATTAATCTTGAATCTGTCCCTGACCCACCAGAGACATGCCCACGCGACGAGAGAGAATCCGATCGTGTAGAATATCGAGCCTGACAGGAGGGTTAGGACGAGCCCGTATATTGCGTGTGCTTCCGATAGAACTGCGCCTGTCGACATTACCAGATAAGTTCGGCCGACCGGGTCATAACGGCCCCTTTCTGACATGATGCTCTTGCTCGTCTGGAAGAAGACCATCGTGCCGATGTTCACTAGAGAGACGACCACAAAACCATAGAATAGCACGGGAATGATGCTTGGATCTCTCGCTAGGCCTCCCTTTCCAAACGTCAATGGAGCTGCTACAACCAGATACGCCACGGGTGCGACGGCTAGCACGAGCAAGAGCGCGTTCGCGTTTCTGACCATCTTGGCTTTGTCTGGAAACATGAACCCTAGACGCGTTCGAATTGGGCTGAAAAGGCTAGCCGTTGACTCGTGAGGAGGCCAATTTTCTGTATCCAGTATGAAGAAAATCTGAGGTTAGGGTTAGAACCCTTCGGGCTTTGTGCAATTTGTAAACGAACATCCCTTTATTCCCCATCTCTATTATTGACGTCTGAGGTCTGCGAGCGTATGGTCTTCTGGTTGGTGACATCTAAGCCTCGGGTCGAAGGGCTGGGCGAGTTGAGGAGGAGGCTTGACTCTCGGGGGATTTCGAGGATGCGTCCGTTCGTACGATCGCTTGAAAATGGACTTGTCAACGCGCGGCTCAGGGAGGATGGGTCTGCTCTATGGGAAGAGGAGGACTATTGTGTTCCACCTCTCGCGCAGGAGAGGGCTGCTGTCCTCGACGATTACTTTGACAATCTTACTGTCGAGGATATGGGAGACCCGGGTCGAGGATGGGAAAAACTAACAAACCTACCCTCTCTCTGGCACCCTGATGTAAACGAGCCGCCTTCTCCGCGCTAGGGCCAGTGAAAGACCGGCATAAGACCTGCACGAATGGAACAAGAACTAGCGATCAAACTCAGTCAGATAGTCTTTCAAATCCAGGTGGAGATTTCGTTCGCGATTGCTGATTTCTGTTTCGCTCTCGATCCGCGTCCTTTGCTCGTGTTCGTTGACAGGCCCGTGCACCTTGCTAGGGCCCAGATGATAAGAGACAAAGAAACAAGATCATATTTACGAAAGAAAGGATGCAAGACTCTAGAACTCGCCTACGACCACTACAGCGACAAGAAAAGAGACAAGCTCTACCAGGAAATCCAAGAAACACCAAGAAGAAAATAGGATAGACGAAGAGGCTGACGCGGAATAGACTAGTAGTTGAGAGCAGTTGTCGAGTTCAGGCCTTTTGATGATATGATCGTGAGAGAGTAAGTGTGTTGATGTTCGAAGTAAAAACCTGAACTAAGAGTGTCGAGTGTGGCCTGAGTAGCCGCTAGTGGCTGGTTTATCGTTGGATTATTCATCGGAAATGAGTATGATGTAGAGTTGAGATATGGAGTTACGTCTTTCAAAGTGAGAGAGACAAGGGTCACAGGAGTGGTCGCCATATTTGCCAGTGTCAGTGTCAGTCTGGTGGCCTTCGACTGACCATTGTCGACTCCTATCGTGTATTCTGTCATGACCAATCCTGGTGGGGGATAGGTGACGATTAAACCGCCAAACCAGCCTTTGTCAGTCACAATGTCGAACCTGTAATCTTGACCCGTCGTAAAGTAGATTCCCTGGCTGCTAGTGTCAATGCTCACCGGGACAATCGACTGCGATGGTACATTGACTCCTTGAACAGTGAAGGGCGTAAGGCAGCTCGACTCGTTGTAGGGGATCCATTGGCATCCTGGATATTTCATCGGTCCGTTTTCCAGGTATAGTTCCTGCACCTGGAGGCTCTTGCCCGCGGGACCGTGGCCGAAGAGCCACATGGTCAGCATGGTGGGTTTATTGCTCGTATTGTTTTGGACAGTGTAATGGTCAACCTGCAGCATCTCTGGAGGGTTACAGCCTGGGCAGACTACCAGTTGGCCTCGAAGCCAGTCGGTCCCAAACGCCACGTAGACCCCGAAGATGCTAGTTACTATTACGAATATCAGTAGTGTCGCTAGTGGTCGGTGGCTGTGGAACCACTTGAGCTTCAACTCCAACTCTTCTAACCCCTAGAGATGGGGACATAAGGTGACTTGGGCTGTGTGTTCCCTGAGACTTGTCAGAAAGGTGTAGCCTATCCTGACAACGAAGCTCTCACGTTGTGAGCTATCGAAGCGGGATGGTTGGATCTCTTGGAGTCTACTGAAACGTCATTTCCGATATCCTTAATCGGGGTGTGGTTTCTCGATTCATTCGCTTGAGACTAATTAAGCCGGCTTCGAACTTTGCGCTCGGAAAAATCCAGACTGCAGATCGAAAACTGAGATTCTGGGGCCTCAGAGGGGGACTTCTCCTCGCCCTGGCCGCACCATCAGGCTTGGGAATTGGACTGGTCGATTCGGGCACGGGATTTGCTGTTGGAACTGTCCTGGCTGGTTCTGGTTTTGTTTTGGTCATGATTGGGGTAGGCTATTGGCTCGATGTTGGGAACATAAGGAAGGGATTGGAGGGAGAACAGAGTGTTGCGTCGGAGCTGTCCTATCTCGGGGACGAGTTCCTTCTACTGAACGATGTGATGTTGCCCGGCGCGAGAGGGAACATCGACCATGTTCTGGTTGGGCCGACTGGCATCTTTGTCTTTGAGACAAAAAATTACTCGGGCAAGTATGTCTGCTATGGAGACCGATGGTTCTTACAAGGAAGGCGCCAGAAATACGACGTGAAGAGCGTGAGCGTTCAAGCGAAGAATAACGCTGACACCCTTGGAGGACTGCTTCACACATCAGGCTTCACTGTATTCGTGAACCCGGTCATTGTCTTCACCCACCCAGCCGTCCAACTATGGCTACACCACCCAACAGTCCCGGTCTTGAAGGGCGGAACTGTCCGTAACTTCGTCTTGAGCCAGAACCCGGGATTCCAGATCACACCCGTTTATGCCGAGAAAATAGCTACCAAGGTTCTGGCGAATGATAGAGCGAGATTCCCGGTTTTCGCGTAACTCTCATAGAGCCTTCTTTAGACAGCGGCTATTGCAGGGATGCCAACATGAATTATGTCACCGATGCGAATATCAGCGGACTGGCAAAGGAACTCCGGTCCAAGGGAATCGACTGCGAGAAAGTTCACAAGCTCCTGCCGGTGCTTCCTTCCTTCGTGGGAGTGTCTAGGTCCTAGGCTCTATCCCTGAAGGACCCTACCAGGATGTCGCGTCAGCGGAGCGACTGGCGTGACCGCCTCAACGTTAACCCCTCACGGATGGAGCATGAACTAGCTCTCAAGCTACAAGATGACCGGGTGAACTATTTGACTCAGGTTGAGATACCTGTAACTACGGCCGACTTTTACTTCCCGATAGAATCTCGGCCGTTGATCGTGTTCGTTGACGGTCCGGTCCACCTAAAGGCGAGCCAGATGGTGAGAGACGAGAACTGCGAACACTATTACGGAAAAGAGGGTATAGGATCTTAGAACTGAGTTACAGTGGCTGCTCGGATAGGAAAAGGGACGAGTTATAACGGGAAATGATGGGTATCATCTGAAAGTAGGATACTAGCAGATCTTTGACCGAATAAAGGATCCTAGGAAGGTCAGGTTATCCATCGGGTCTTGACTTCTCGGATGCCTCGGATATGGGGGTCGTCGGTGACGCAGACTGCCCGTAGGGACGAAGCTGTGGCTGCGATGATACTGTCGGCCATTGAAATGTGGTACTCTTGTCTTAGCTCCCCAGAGGTGACAGCTAATTCCTCGTCAACCGGAATGACCTTGAAATCTTTGCTCAGGAGCCCGGTGCGGAGGCGAGCAGTCTGCCGCCCGTCCTTCTGAAGAGTCAGCCTGTAAACTTCGTGCAGAACTATTGAGGAGATGGCCTTTTCCTTTTCCCTTCGGATCTCGTTAGTGGTTGAGTCGGTGACCAGGGCGTCGCCAGAGTAATAGTGTTCAACGAAGAAACGCGTATCGTAGGTTGCCCTAGGCATCCTCTGCTCGCATCCGGTCCAGTAGACGTTTCATCTCCGAGACGCTCGCGTGTTTCTTCCCAGAACCCGCAAGGTCAGCCGTTGTCAATTCCGGCTTCAGCAGAATACCGCTACCGGTGTCAATAGCCTCAAGTCGGGACCCTTCCTCAATCTTGTACTTCCGTCGCATCTCCACAGGGATTGTGGTCTGTCCCTTTCTAGTCACGACGACTTCTGTCATAAAGAGTCAAGTAGTACCTGCCTATAGGTACTACTTATTCGTTCCCTTACCTCCACGGAAACCAAGATTCGGACCCTACTAAGGAGGAGGAGAGGATTCAGGATCCTAGAACTGAGATACACTAGCTTCACGGATAAGAAAAGAGATGAGTTATTCGCTGAAATCATGAGCCACCTTGGAAAGTCTTGCTCTAGCCCGTGACCACGCCGGGTCCAGGCCCTGAAGCTGCGGGCTTACCCCTCCGTCGTAACACGAATCCTGTTTCCACCGCCAATGCGACAGCGAGCACAATCGTAGTCACTCCAGCGTACAGATAGGGCCTTGAAAAAACGACCGAACTAGAACCCCCCCCATAGCCACTATCCCAGTTGCATTTTGCGCTCCCCTGTTGAAGTAGTGCAGAGTATAGTTGCCGGAACCGGATACTTCGATAATCCTCGTTTGGAAAAGCGATCCTGGCCTCGTGTTCTCAAGCCCACCATACTTGATACCATACGATAACGCGGTCAGGTCTCCCTGGGGACCCGTGAACCATAAGGGCGACGGGGGCCCTAGTTGTGAGGAGAACTCGAAAGTGAAAATGGCATACCGCACTTCGAAAGATGAGAGGGTCGAGCTCGGCGTCGTCCACAAGAAGTGACCAAACGCGAAGCCCTCACCGCTGGGCACGAGATACGTCCCGGCGCCCATTCCTGCCTGGATTCTTGTCTGATAGAACATGATGAATTGCCCCTCAGACCCAGGCCTGATGAGGGTCCCGTTGCCCTTGGGGCCGAGATAACTGGCGCTTTCGGTTTCTCCACTCAAGACCGCGTTAACAATGCCGCCCTGATCGTTGGGAAACGTCCACATGACACCAAAGACACCCCCGCTCAACATCGCAACTATCGCTCCCCACGTCAGAACGATCTGAATCTGGCCCGTCTTGATCAACCGGGTCAAAGGTTTCAGAGAGCTTGCGCTCGGAACATCTTAAGAGTACCTCACGTGAGTATAGGGTTGAACATCCCTGGCATTCTCATTTGATCTCGGATCAGGGCTAGTCGTCTCCGCCCTAATCGTTCTGGCAATAGGCTTCCTAGTCGGGGTAGTTCTCAAGAAAACTGTGAAGCTCGGACTCGCCATAGTATCCCTCGTCGGCCTTCTGGTCGCAACAGGCTACATCAACCTCACGCTGAGCGACAACAATAAGACAACGATCTACAGAGTCGCCTCGCAAGTCCCCGCTATCGCCAGCCAGGCCTCCAGCCTCGCAAGCATCCTACCGATAACCTCCGCAGCCTTCCTGGTCGGCCTCGCAATAGGCATATGGAAAGGCTGAACAGTTTCGAGACACTGAAATCCTATACGTTATGGCACCTCAGATACCATAGACGGTAGGTACTGGTCATCTGAAGGAAGGGTCGTTCGAAAGTAACATCATTCTTTATATGTTCAAAATAATGAGCATATGCTCAGGAAAATGAGCATCAATTTCACAGCAGTCACGCTGACCATTCTACGGTTCCTTGCAGAGGATCCTGACAACTCATTTCACGGCAGGGAGATCGCCGAAAGGGCCGGAGTGAGCTCCGGGGCTGCAAGCATGACGCTCCGTGCACTGCAGGACTCAGGGCTGCTGGAAATGGAGGAGAAAGGGAGGATGAAGTTCTACAGGTTGAACCTGTCGAACCCGGTTTCAAGGGAGCTCAAGGTCTTGTTCAACATCATAGACCTGCGCAAGCTCGTCGAAGATCTCAAAGGCGATACCGAACGTATCATCCTTTTCGGTAGTAGTGCTGAGGGGAAGGATGCGAAGGACAGCGACTTGGACTTGTTCATTCTTACACGTGACCCTTCAAAGGCGAAGGATGCTGTACGGCGAGCCGGGAAAAAGCTTGTCGGACATCTCTCCACGATAATAGTTGACGCTCAGGGTGAGATTCGATTGCGAAGGGATGAGAGGCCTTTGTACGATAACATTTCTCGAGGGAGAATCCTCTGGGAGAAAGAGTAAGCCCGCATCATAGGAGGCTTCTAAGTTCTCGGAGGATCACGAAAGCCAAGATTTCTGGAGATGGGATCGAGAAAGAGTTCGCAGTTGCCCGAATCCGATCTTGCAGCAGCTAGGCGGTCCCTCGATGGGGATCACAAGTGGGCAACGGTCCAGGGCTACTACTGGATCTTTCACGCTGCGAGGGCGTTATTGTTCGCTCGAGGTTACAGAGAAAAAAGTCACCGCGGGCTTCAGGCCATGCTCCGCGACCTTTATTCAAGCGAGATTCCTCAGCAAATGTTTGATGATTTCAGAGACGCGATGATCATGCGAGAATCCGCTGATTACGGGTTAGTCTCCTCAGTTGAGGGTGCAGAGGATATTCTCGAGAGAGCAGAAGGGTTCCTGAAGAAGGCGAAAGCACTTTTGCATGAACGGAGCGTTCCTCGAAGAAGAAGGCTCAGATCCAAATAGATGATGGACAGTTATCCTCTAAATGGGTCTTGGACTGTAACCTACGAAACTTAGGCACGTTCGCTGAAGGAGTCTATTCCGCCCTTCGAGTCAAACCGGATTGAAAAGCCATATTTCTTGCCAGCATACAAAGCCGTACACTCACGTCCTCGATAGTTCCCCGTCATCTTGATCTCGTCAATCGTCTTCCATCCTGTTCTTTTCTTTACCTCGTTTATCATGTTCTTGAATTCGATCGCGCAGATATCACAACAAAAGAACATGCGTTGTCCTTCGATCTCTTCCCAGTAGTCGCCCCATGTTGCCTGGCAGATCGCGCAGCCTTTCTCAGCTACTTTCAAACTGTCTACTCCTCTCCAACCGGGCCATTAGGTATCGGTCGAAATAGTCAATCGATCTAAGAAACGTAGCCTGAACGTCATCCATATTCCCCAATTTTCTAGAATATTTCCTCACAAGACCCAGGGCTTCTTCAGAATGCCCCACATCCGCTTCATACCCTTCCCGCAAGAACGCTTTCGCTTCTTTCGATACTTCCCTGTTCTTCAATATCACTGGGTCAAAATATCCGATGCTCGCACCCTCAGCCTTCAACTTCCGATTCGCTATCAGTTCCAGCCCGTGCATTGCTGCCATCGCTTCTGTCCAGTGGTCATCCTGACAGATGCCGTCCCAGACCCGAATCGCTTCCCGTGTGTCAGGCAAGGGAGGTGTCCGCTTGACTTTCTTCCGATCCAGCCCGAGACTCTCACCCATCCTAAGTAACAACTCATAATGGCTGGGCTTACTAGGTTCACCAACCATCTCGGTGAAGATATTATCCGCCTCATACAAGACCACCTCCAACTCGCCTGACCGGGCCATGATGAAGGCACAGGACCGGACCCACTGACGGAGGAAATGCTGATGCTCAACAACATAGCCGAGCAATACGGCGCGGGAGGGATGCTGCAACGCCACCACGAACGGGTGCGGACTTGATCCATAGAATTTCTCGATAAAACGCCGTTTAACCCACGCCTCCAGACTACCGCCTCCCAGACTGAAGAATTCACTCAATAATCTCGACAACTTCTTTCGATCGGATTTGTTCTTGGTGATGTTCCGGTTCAGCCACATCACATGCCCCGCATCGCTCCGTCCCGCCTCCGCAACAAAATGACCCGCGAGATCATCGAAGTCATTGTGTTTCTGAAAACCTACCCCGCAACTAGGACACTTCGTCATCAATATCGACCTCTAGATCGGGAAACCCTTAGGCAACCGATCCCGAAGCTTCTGGTAATCAGCATCAGCCCCATATTTGCCTCGAATATCCTCCAGCATCTTCTTCACTTGGTCAACCGTCAGACCGCGTGCATCGCCGACCATTTCTACCGTATGTTCAAAGTCCTCGTGGCATGAAGCATAGCAGTTGCCCATTCCGGTCATGAGTTCTCGTTCTCTTGGAGTCACTAACTATCCTGACCCCTTTCTGAGTCATTGCAACGTCGCGACCCTACTAATAATTTGGCAGTGTCACCACGTACCAACAGCTCTCCACGAGATATGCCATGAGACATGTCCGCTCCTGTTGAGTTGAAGGTTTCAATCCGGCTAAGAGCTTCGCCGGTCACGTCTAGCAAGGGAGAGGCGTCGATGAAGATTACGATGAAAGCTGATGGGAAGCGCCTCAAGCCTTGGAAGATAGCTGACACTGTTTTCCATGCGGAAGAGACTATCAGAGCAGAGCACTTGGAGTTAGTCCGGAAAGCCCGCCTTGTGCCGGAGCCAGAGCGTAAGAAGCTGAATGGTAGAGACGTTTTCGAGCCTGGCGAAGTCTTCTTCATGACAATATCCACGGAGAAGGGCCCGGTGAAGGTTCCTTACGTCCATTGGAGATCTGTAGTTGACTGTGGAGAACACTACCGCTTCCTCAATACCGACGGTACGCTAGGAGAGCGGGTAGGCTCTGTAATCGCGGTCAGAAAAACGGTCTAGATAGCATAGCCAAGACTTTGCGGACGCTTAGAATTTCTCTAATCGGCATCCAGCGGTTACAAGAAGGGTTTGTTCCAGCCTCCCTAGTAGTATCCAGGGAATAACACTTGTCGCGATTCACAAGGAATTTGGCGTTTGTCATCGCGTTCCTACTCCTCCTACCGGCTGTCGCTCTCGTTGCTGCGCCGCCAGCACCGAACATAAGCACGCCCAGCATTACCCCCTCTTCCCCAGGACCCAACGACCAGGTCACAGTAACAGCAACGGTCACCGCCGGAAACTCAGGAGTTCTCAACGTGACCTTAGTGTATTCAACTGACAATTGGAAGAACACGAATACGACCGTTGTGGCATCATACAATTCGACAAGCCAGCTAGCCACAGCTCACATACTCCCACAATACAACGGAGGTCATGTGCAATACTATCTTGTGGCCTTCGATGGCAACGGCAACAAGAAGGTCAACAATAACAACGGCAACTACTTCAGCTATACAGTCGCCGCCTCACCAGCTAGCACCACGACAAACACCTGGATAGAACTCGCACTCGTTGCCGCGACACTAGGCGTTGGTGGAACGATAGCGTTCCACTCTATGCGCTCCAAGACACGGACAGGTTCTTCCTCAACCTCACAAAACTAGACGATACGTTGCAGAGACAACGCCCGCATTATTTTGCCTAAAGAGAATCTTTGAATTTTTCCGGGGCGACAACTGTTCTTAGCGTTCTGAGGCCGAGATTCGCCTGCTTGATCAGGATCGTGGGATCGCTGCGCATGGAAAAGATGGATTTCAGCTCCGATGCGAACTTCGCGGAAGAAATCTCTCCGATCGCGTAATCTATCTGGTCTATCAGTTGTTGTTTCGACCCGCAGGCCGCACACCTTACAACCATCTTCCAGTCAACCCTTTCTGACAGCATCACAACGTCTTCGAAGTCTTGGGTCTCACCCGCGTGAAGCTTCATCGCAACCAGCAGATTTCTCTGCGCCACCCTGGACGGGGTTGATTCCGTTGCTCCAACCACAATCGCCTCTGAAGAATTCTCCCGTATGAACTTGTAAGTCCAGATTCCCCGGGTTGTCGAGTTGACGACCGTATCGACGAGGAGCTCGATGGAGGCCGTTTCTCCCCCAACCGGTTTGGCGTATTCCCTGATCGTCACGCCTATCGGCGGGCGAACCTCACTTCTTCTTAGCTCGTATCCCTCTCCGAGGAGTGTCGCGTCTATGAGCGGAACGTTGTCCCGGTTGGTTGCCAGTTCGCAATCAGCAGAGAACCGGTGCTGTCCGTGGGCGTTGACAGCATATCCTCCGATGACCACGAAGCCATCTGTAGCCTCGTTAAGGACCCTGAGGATCCTTATGATCTCCGTCTCACGCGCGGTCAGGTATCCCGGTTGGCTCATCATTTGAATCGCAACACGCTTTTCTTGGAAACGTCCAGGTTAAACAACAGCGCCCGGTTCTTAGGGTCTAGCTCTTCGGCCTTAGCCTGCGGTAGGCTTTGTCGAATACGTCGTAGATTTCTTTCCAGAACATGTTGTCCGCCAGCTCCTCCGTCGTCCTCTCGTCAATGCGCCACTTCAGCGGGTCCGCCAAGTACTCATGTCCCTTCACTGTCGCCACAAACCGCGTACCCAGCGCAACAAGCTTGTCATCAATAAGGCTCTGAACGACGTGTTGGACAACTTCCCATGCGGTCTTTCCGGGAATGTTCCATCCCGAGACCTTCCCGCAGTCTTTGACGAGCTGCGGCATTGTCATGCCCTTCGGTACATCCTTCAACCTCGTCAACAGTAGGATTCGTCTGATCTCGAGGCCTGAATCGAGCCTACTCTCCATGAAGGAAGACCCCCTGACGATTCGAGGCTACCGGCACATTAACGAGTTGACACGGGACCCTCTAGATGATGAGTTCTTCTAAGAGACCGACCGGCGCGCCTCCAAGCCCCAGTAGCTTATCATGGAATTCTTTGGCAGACGCGGTAGGGTGCTCATGAAAGAACCCTTCTCGAGCCTTCTTGATGAACAGCTTCCCAAGTGTGTACCCGTAGTACGAATGGTCGAAGGTTCCACGCAGCGCCTCCCGCTCCGCCGGCAGTGCCTCCATGTACGCGTTTTCCATGATAAACTGCCGCGCCTCGTTTACCCCTAAGCTCTGCGTGTGCATCCAGAACGAGACGATAAACCGGCAATCCCTCAACAACGCTTCCTTCAACTGGATCAATCGCAACTGCTCATTCCCGTAACCCTCATCCAACATCATCTCTTCGCAGTAGTGTGCCCAGCCCTCCCCGAACGCATAGTTCCAGTACGCCTTCCTAGTCATCGAATTCCCAAACTCCCTCTGAAACACACGGTGAGTGTAGTGTCCTGGGAAGACTTCGTGGATCGAGATATCCTTCAACGTCACGTAGTTGAGATGCCGCAGCCATTCCTCCCGGGTCTTCGCGTCCCACGAATCCTCCGGCGGCGTCACATAGTACAACCCCTCCAAACCCTCCTTCTCAAACGGGCCCGGCGAAGACATCGCCGCAGTTGTAGTCGCGCGCATGTGCTGTGGAGTGGGCACAACCCGGACGCGAGTCCCAGCCGGGATGGAGATGAGATCATGTTCTCTCAACCAGAGCTCCAGATCCCTAAGCCCCTCAGCAGTCTCGTCGATCAATCGATGAGCTGTTGGATGGTCCTCCTGAATTCCATCAATGACGCTCGCGACCGTTTGCCCTGGTCCAATCTTTTCTGCCAATTCCCGTAACGCTTTCAGGTTTGATTCGAGATCTTGCAATCCCATCGCTAAAACCTCTTCTACCGGCTTGTTGATTCGATCGTTCACCCAGAGTAATTTCTGGAATCTCTCTCTTCCCAGGGCAAAATCCGTTGAGAGCGAGTGTTCCTCGGTGAGTTCTTCAATGAATGCAGCCATCTC
>Ga0134088_10000055_pt1 | contig 26003 bp, 26 predicted proteins | sample 15_taG_3_FD_94461 | JGI IMG/M metagenome (GOLD analysis project Ga0134088, IMG submission 94461) | Grasslands soil microbial communities from the Angelo Coastal Reserve, California, USA - 15_D_Rain_20cm_5_09182015 | ecosystem: Environmental > Terrestrial > Soil > Grasslands ...
AATGTCTCGCGCATTGGAGGGAAGTCTGAACTGGGGGTCGCAGGTATTAGGACTAACGATTGATACGAAGAAAGCATTCGCCTTTGAAAACTAATTCGGGTTCGTTTTGGCGCAATATATAATAGAGTACTCTTGGGATTCGCTGATTCTCTCAGGCTAGAAAGGTAGGATTCGTTGCCCCGTTTCAAGAGTTCAGCGGATATTCTGAAGATCGTCTCCAACAAGGAGCAGATCCGCAACATCGGCATCATCGCTCACGTGGACCACGGGAAGTGTATTGACGGTGACAGTATGGTTACCCTATCCGACGGAAGGATAGAAGAGATTGTCCAAATCTACGAGAAACTGAAGCGAAGTGGCCCCGCTACGGCTCTGGTCGATTCGCTGAATCCCAATACGCTCAAGATGGAAGACCGAAACGTCTCACACGTCTGGAAGCTACACACCGACAAGCTGGTCAAGGTTACCCTCAGGAACGGCTACTCTGTGGAAACGACACCAGAACATCCATTCTATACAGTAGCAGAAAACGGAACAGTCAGACAGAAGAGGGCCGACAGGATTACAAGGAATGACTTCGTTCTCGTTCCGAACACCCTGCGATCGCTCCCGAGTAAGATAGAACAGATAAAGTCCGAGATCTTGGAGGGTCTGAGTTCTCGCAAATACTACATCGCCTATCTAGAGAAAGAGTTCTCGGGCGCGATTGCGCGACTGGTTAAAGATAAGGGTGTGAAACAAATTCATTCAGGCCTCAGAACGGACTCTTCGTTCAAGGCGTTCAAAGCCGGACTCAGTCTCGGTAGAATAAGACTAGACGACCTGGCAAGAATCGCGGATTTGCTTGGGATACGGAGAGACCAGGTTTATGATCACATCCATAGAATCGCCTACAGGCAAAGCCACGCGAAGCCTGGCAGGCTTTCAAACCTAGTCAAATTGCCACGAACCTCGAAGCAATTTGAGAAACTTGCATACCTTCTGGGTATCCTCTGGGGCGATGGTTCTGTCCGAGCGAGCTTCACCAACAGTTACAGGCCGCTTCTACACACAGCATCCCAAATCTTTCGAAGTGTTTTCGGGGTTAGCTCAATCCTCGTTAAGGACAAGAGGAGAAACACGTACCGGCTCGACCATCACGGTGGTTTCAGCCTCATCAAATTCCTTGAGGACACGTACGAGTATCCTGCAACGCACAAGGCTCACAACATTGTCTTTCCCAAGCTTATCCTGAAGATGGGGAACGAACACGTCGCGGCATTCCTAAGAGGGGAATTTGACACAGACGGAGGGGTCGAGAGGACCAGCGCGGTCATATCTCTGACGACGGCCAGTCGAAAGTTCGCGCGGCAGGTCTCGATCGCTTTGCTTAGATTCTCGATCATTCCAACGATCCGTCAGAGAGGAAATTACTTCACAATCACAGTATCCGGGCGCGACACTCGGAGATTTGAGACAAGAATCGGATTCAGCATTCCAAGAAAGCGTAGGGCGCTTCGTAATCTCACTCGGAAAGCGGTAAGCAACAGAAAGACAGGAATTGTGCCAGTCGGTGGGCAGACTCTCCTGGAGGTTAGGAACCAGCTGGGCATTCCCTCAACTTACTTGGAGTTGAAGGTGCCTTTCTACCGAAGCTATGAGTCAGGAAGGCAAAACCTCACAAGGCCGATTTTCCGAAAAATTCTTGATGCTTTCGAAGGGTTCTTGGTTTCCAAACCTTCGGGGGTTGCCGCTGTTACACTGATGCACGAGTGGCACAAGCTCCTCGAAGGAGAAATTCGACCAGTCCGGGTGAGGGACATAGCCACACGTACTGGCTCGTTCGACGTCTACGATCTGACTGTTCCAGAAAATCACACATTTGTTGCGAATGGTATGGTTGTCCACAACACGACGATGACGGACAGTCTCCTCTCGGGAGCTGGACTCCTCTCGCCGTCTCTGGCGGGTACGGCTCTGGCGATGGATTTCATGGAGGAGGAACAGAAACGTCAGATGACCATCAAGGCTGCGAACGTCAGCCTGTACTACGAGCACAACGACTTGCCTTTCGTCATAAACCTGATCGATACCCCTGGCCACGTAGATTTCTCGGGTAAAGTCACAAGATCGCTGCGGGCCATCGATGGCGCTGTGGTCGTTGTCGACTCGGTCGAAGAAGTGATGGTCCAGACTGAGACGGTGACGCGGCAAGCTCTGGAAGAACGAGTCCGGCCTGTCCTTTACATTAACAAGATTGACCGGTTGATCAAGGAGCTGAAACTCAACCCGGAGCAGATACAGGAAAGAGTTGCGAGGATAATCAAGGACTTCAATGCCCTTCTTGACCTCTACGCTGAGCCTGAGTTCCGCGAGAAGTGGAAGGTAAGCTTTGCCACCAATACCGTGGCGATGGGCTCGGCCAAGGACAGATGGGGCTTCAATGCCGTAGTGGCTAAGAAGAAAGGGGTCAAGTTCTCCGATGTCGTCGACGCGTACCTAAACGGGAAAGTGGAGGAGCTCAAGAACAGAGCGCCGATCCACGAGGCCATCTTGGGGATGGCGGTTGAAGTCATGCCGCCGCCGCATAAGGCTCAGGTCTACCGGATTCCGAAGATCTGGCATGGAGACCCTGATAGCGAGTATGGCCAAGCGATGATCAAATGCGACGACAAGGGCCCCGTTCTGATGTCTGTCACTAACATCGTTGTGGACCCCCAAGCCGGCGTTGTTGCTACTGGTCGACTTTTCTCGGGCACAGTTACCGACGGCGAGTCAGTCTATCTGATCAACTCCCGCACTCAAGGACGGGTCCAGCAAGTGGCCATCTACATGGGACCACAACGCGAGATCGTCGGACACCTCAGTGCAGGTAACATTCCAGCCCTTCTTGGGCTAGAAAATGTGAAGGCAGGGGAAACTCTTGCCTCGGTGAAACAGTTTGTCCCATTCGAAGCCGTACACTATGTCACCGAGCCAGTTGTGACGATAGCTGTGGAGCCGAAGTTCAACAGAGATCTTCCCAAGCTGGTTGAGATCTTGAGAAAGCTCTCACTTGAAGACCCCAACCTGGTCACCAGCATCAATGAGGAGACTGGCGAGTATCTGATTTCAGGAATGGGGACGCTGCACCTTGAGATTGCAAACACTCTCATCACGAAGACGGGAATGGAGATTGTAACTTCCAAGCCCATCGTGATTTACCGTGAGGCCGTTAGGAGGAATGCAGGTCCCGTTGAGGGGAAGTCGCCCAACAAGCACAACAAGATCTACATCGAAGTCGAACCGCTCGAAGACGCTGTCTTGGACCTGATCAAGCAGGGAAAGATTAGCGAGTACGGCGACAAAGCGGAGATGGCGAAGACTCTCCGAGCAGTAGGATGGGCTCCGGAGGAGGCGAAGGGAGTTTGGAGTATTGACGAGCCCTTCAACATGATTCTCGATGTGACCAAGGGAGCCCAATACATGCAAGAGGTGAGGGATATGGTATTGGCTGGATACCGGTGGGGAATCAAGGAGGGTCCCATTGCCTACGAGCAAATCCGGGGTTTGAAAGTAAAGATCACCGACGTCAGCCTTCACGAAGACCCTGTTCACAGGGGCCCGGCGCAGATAATGCCCATGACGCGGAGGGCCATGTTCGTGGCTTTCCTAGAAGCTGCACCGACATTGCTAGAGCCGGTTCAGAAGATTACTACACGTGTTCCAAACGAGTTGTTGGGCGCCGTAACGAGTGTGATCACACAAAAGCGCGGAAAGATTGTATCAGTCGACCAGAAGGGACACTTGGTCTCAGTGGTTGGAGAGATGCCTACCGCCGAAAGCTTCGATTTGTCAGAAGTAATGAGGAGCCAGACTCAGGGGCGTGCGTTCTGGGGATTGGAATTCGCTCGCTGGTCACCTGTCCCAACTTCTCTGCTGCAGACCGTCGTCGAGGGAATTCGGAAACGAAAGGGACTTTCACTGGAGCCTCCGAAAGCCTCCGATTTCATGGAAGCCTGAGGCCTTCCTTCCGAGCCAGAACCCCGTAGCCTAAGCTATTGTCTCAGCGACAGACCCCTTCTATCGTTAGAGCCTTGCGCGACGGTCTCAAGAGGCTCGGTCCGAGAGCCGGTCGTAGACACGACTCTAGGAGACGAATCGGCTCTCGTTAGCCAACCCCCCTTCCAAGGCGTAGCCAATCCGTACAGCAAGATTGTAAGGGTTAGGAAAAGTGAAACGAAGACAAACAGCATTCGATAGGGAACTGACTCTATCGATGTCCTCTTATACTTCCAAGTGTTGAGCCCGTGTAGAAATCCGGCTAATATCGTTCCTGCAAGGAACCCGGCGGTACTCATCCATTCGCCCCGAAGGGGAACGACGAAAAAGCCACAGGACGACTATCGCTGGGCTCAAGATGAGCAGAAACTGGAACAGGTAAGAGACAAAGGAGGCGGGAAAGGGCTTCCTCCACATGAAACGCCAGGAAAGAACAGATCCATGAATCCAAGCACGAGTCCATCGGAGCTGCTGTCGCAAGAACTGCCTCGGGGAATCCGGCACGATCGTATGGACTACGGCGTTAGACTGGTAGACGACTCTGGAATCTTTCCCTGACACCGCGAAGGCTGTCAGGATCCGGTCTTCTCCAGGCGATTTGATGAGTTTGCCGGCCAGCCCTCGGGCTACCCAGCTTCCCGGCGGCACATCACCTAGGATAACTGGCGTTTTTGCAGTTGGCCTTTCCTTCAACCATTCGTTGACAATCGGGATAATCGCCTCTCTTCTATATGCAGCGAGCATGCCAGAACAGCAGCTGACGCATCCAAAGCGAGATTCCATTCCTTTCAATAGTCTGAACATCTCTGCGTACCGGTAGTGTTGGAGCCTCGGGAGGAGGCCTTCGTCTTTGTTTAAGGCCTCTCCGTGGCCAGATACGGCCATAACTCTGCTGTCATTCAAGGGTTGAACGAGGAGCCTGATTGCGTCTTTGTCCACGAAGCTGTCAGTGTCTATGCAGACGATGATTTCCCCGTGTGATCGAGCGATTGCTGAGGCGAGAGCAGCACGTTTTCCATAGTTTCTCTCATGTTTGACTAGTTCAAGGTGGTCTGAAAATTCGGAGTCTTTTTTTGCCCTTAGCATCCCTTCCCAGGTACGGTCGGTGCTGCCGTCATCGACGACTATCACCTGCATTCTGGAAAGGGAATAGTCGCTGCTGAAAACGGTCCTTATGACGGACTCGATTACCTCCTCCTCGTTTTTAGCCGGAATAACGACGGTGATCTCGGGCCTGAAACCGGAATCTGTCTTCGGCTTGTAGCCTGCCGTGGCTGTGTACATGAAAATGAGGAATCCAGTCATTGATATGGAGTACAGACCAAGTATAGTGTTCTGAGAGGCTCTAAGCCAGACGACCATTATCGCTAGTATGGATCCGAAGGTGAGAAGGGTGACCAACCCGTTAAGCAGTCTATTCCTACCGCTCATCCGGACAGCCGCAGCATGGAGCACATCTGCGATAGACTGAACTGCACTGGTTGCCCGGTGAAAAGTATTGAGGTGATCAACTCATTTTTCTATCTTAAGATACCTAGATATTGTCTCACCTTAGAGCGAGAGAGTCCAAGCGTGCCTCGCCGGAATCAAGCCAACATGCTATTCGGGAGGCCGAGCGCCGAGGTGTGCGTCCATCTCGATTCTAGGTTTGCTTCTGCGCTTGGGAGGAACGGGCTTTATTTGAACCGCTCACGAATATTAGCACGAATCCGACGATGAATAGCACGGTAAAGGCCGAATTGTCAAGGAAGCCATTGATAGCGAACAGCGCGGGTCCCACAATGAGGAAGAATCCGGCGATGGCTGTGAGCTTGCCCAGAGTTCTCACAGGGATCCTGGAAGAAGATCTCATCGCGAATAATTGAACCTAACGAATCTGCAAATAAAGTTCAGCTGGGAATCGGAGAAAACGCTTAGAAAGAGTGGTCCCAAGGGTCCTAACAGCGGCCGTGGTCCAGAGTCAGCGCCACCACCTCCAAGGGTTGACGGACATCCTGGTCTATGACACCGGCTTCCCATCACGGCACGGAAAGAGCCGGGAACCCGGGTTCGAATCCCGGCGGCCGCACCACTTCTAGAAGACGAATCCGGGGAGATCCAAGAACTCGCTAGCTCCGACCTCAGAGTTCGAACCTAAGCTAACGCGAGATAACGACGGTGAGGAGTACTGAGTGGGACAACGATCCGCTCGAAACGGTTACGTTGATCAGGTACGTACCAACGGGAGTGGAGTTCGCCGCGGTCACAGTCAACGTGACCAGAGTTAGGTTCGCCGTCCCCGTAGGAGACTACTGCATCATCATTGTCGACACCGGCCAGACAGACTTGTCGGTCAAGATGAATGCTAAGATTGAATAGACGACAATCTGACAAGACTATACAAAGAAACTGAGCAGTCCCGGTTCTCTGAAATGACAGATTGCAGCGCGCCTGGAGCACACTGTGCCGGAGGAGTTGGATTCTCAGGGGGCGTGACCTCCGGCGTCTATACGAGTGGCGGGGGCCATCGAAGGAAGGTGCCTAGAAACCGGAGATACGTTAAACCAAAACAGTACGAGCCGATCGATCCCTTCGCGTTGACGGGCAGACTAGCCTTCCATCTCAAGGGAAACCAAGTCGAACAGCCTCACGAGGGCTTAGCCCAATGGTTCTCTTCCAGATTCGGCATACTCTCGAAACAGGTCGAGAAATATTCGCTTGAAGAATTTCTGGAAAAATTCTCCCGATTTCTAAAAGAGACATTATTGGAAAACATTTTGGCGATTGAAATCGATTACTACTCGGTTTACAAAGATAGAAAGGACAAATCTCTCAACGACCTAGACAACGCTATCGCCGCCGCGCGGGATTACGTCTCGCATCACAAGGACGCAAACAAGATCCTGATCTCTGCACTTGGAAAGACAAAGCTGGAACCAAGGAAGGACCTCCACCTTACGGTTGAGAGCCAGTATTACAGGAGGCATGGATCTGGAAAGCCCGGAATGGAACTATATTTGACCGGGGTTCCATCTATCTTGCTCCCTAGAAAAAAAGAGACAAATTACGAGTATAAAGCCCGAGAGATCGAATTGTCAAAGAACCTAAACAAGCCTCGAAAACGGAAAGACTTCATGAAAGGGTCAGAAAGAACATTAGAGATCGTAATGAAAGACTACGTGAACCATGTGAAGAAGTTCTTCGACGTCGATTCCGTTGAGAGCTTGTGGAAAAGAGAGGATCATCTTGGTATGGGGCTAGTCAAACAAAACAGGTGAAATGATATCGCTTTTCAACGTGATTAACGAGATACTCTCTACCAAACAAAAATCGCTTACGGCATAGCGTTTAGGATGTGAACTCCATTGGCTTTCTCTTCTCAAGCCGGTTCCAAGCGAGGGCAAGAAATTTTCAAGGATGAAATATTCCGGCTTAGTGTTCACAACGATCTCAAGGTCATGACTCACTACACTCTCACTTCATCTGTCTTCGAGGGGCAGATTTGGAGCGGGAAAACCGCCCCGTTCATTCCACTCGCGTCTGAACCTCCGGTAGCCCCTGCGGTTAAGCAATAGATGCGGAACCGGAAGTGCGGCGAAGAGGACGACGAGAAAAGGCCATCCGCCTGCACGATCTCGCGGGAGATGTACACCATAGTTGTAGAGCACAAAGGCTAGTAGGAAGTCGAGGGTCAATCCAAGTGCCACTCCCGCGGCGAGGGATGGTCTAAATTTCCCCTTCTTCCAAGCCAGATAGTCAGGATGGCTTTCTTGAAGGTGCGAGGCCATGAACATGCCGGCAGGAGACGTGCCAACCAACCTTGCGCCCTCCGAAACGTCCGATCTGAAATCGTGGCCGCAAATCGGACAGTTCGATGGTCCGCGGAGCAACTGTCCTTCCTACCCAACCTAGAGTAACCAAGTGGGCAACATAAGGATAGCTTGGTCTGAGATGACTCATGTTTACAAGCAGATAATGCAGATTCAAGAACATGTTCGATATGACTAATGCAAGTCTCGCTGATATGGCTCCTGAGCTAGAAGCAGAGGCATCGATCGCGAAACTGTTCACAAGCTCATGCACGGCTATGAGCGCTCCCAAAATAGACTCTCGGACGGTCAAGACTATCTCGCCTATTTCCAGAGTTCCGAAGCCATCTTCCACTAACTATGTTTTTTGAGTGAAAAAAATTTCACCCACGCTGACGGTGCCATCTGCGTCCAGGGAGTTTTTCGCGCTTTTACCCGTGGAATTCCTTGCAGTCGCAGCGGTAGTCGAAGCTTGAGTATGAACAGCGGGGCGAATGAATCGACTTCGCATGGCCGCAGTTAGTGCAGTACTGTTGGCCTCCGACTTGAGCCACGGGCTCGCTCGATGGGCATACCTTGTGGACCATTCTGTCCTCAGTCTTCCCTTTTCCAAGCTTTGTCCTGACTACGATGACGTCTTCCTCAGGTATCCGAATCGGCTTGTGACACCGGGGACACAGGTTACTGCTCAATTCGAAACCTCGAACGACCAGACCGTTGTCGGAGCACGACCCCTTTTCAGCGTATCATTTCGATTCGTCGGTGGGCAAATCTGCCAAATCAATTGATCCTTATGATGTTTGAGCCTTCATCGTCATCTGCGGAAGAACCCTACCTGATCTTGCCTTGTATCCTGGGACTCCAACTCCGACGGCGATCATGGGGCTCTTCTCCTTAGCATGTGGTGAGAAGAATTCTGTGACGGCATCGTCGAAGAATGTCGAGCCGGAGGCCCCGATTCCCATTGCATAAGAGGAGAGGTAGATCTTCCCTGCACGAACACCTGCTTCGAATTGCGCTGCTCGATAGCCCCTGTTACCAAGAGATTTCAGAGCGGAAGTCAGGTTGGTCATGAGGAAAAATACGACACTCGCGTCGCTGAAGAGCTGTTGTCCGAGGCAAAGGTAGCCCGACATGGAGCGGTTTCTATGGAGCTTCAATTGCTCGACGGAGTTTTTGTCAACGTTGTAGAAGTAGGATCCCGCGGGGAGTCCTTGGACATCGTTAGCTATGAAGTAGAAATCGATCAATGCCTCGTTGTCTGGAAGGAAGTCCATAGGTATGTCGGTCGCAGAAGTACGGATAATCGTGGAGAGACGGTCGAAGGAGATGGGTTCACGGGCGAATTTTCGGGTGGACCCTCGAAGAAGAATCACCTCGTCTAAATGTGGAAACGGGTCTCTTTCTGAGTCTCGTAATGGAAAGGCTGGCGTAGTTGATGGAACCGTTCGCTTGGATGGCCCTAGGCTCGTCTTCCAAGAATCGATCTCCGACCTGCTTCCTAGTCCAGAGGACTCATTAGTTTCCCAAATTATCGGATAGTCAACTTCTCCCTTTGAGAGTGGGTTGATGTCTAAGGCGAGACTTGGAATTGGCTGATCTAATCTGGGAGCCTTTTCGGCACGGCCAGCTCCGACAATCGCCAAAGCTACAGTTGCCTCTTTCTTTGCCTCTAAACCCAGAAGCCGGTCGACCTCCGAATCAATGAAGCCTAGTTCAATTGTGGTTGCGAGGCCGGCCGAATTGGAGGTGGCAAGAAGATTCGCTGCGATGACCCCCGAGTCCCAGAACCAGTGACGGTAGGATCTTGCTTCATACTTCCATGCATTCCTCCACGCCAGTGACGTGAACGCCAGTGTGAACGGTGCAGATTGGCTGTCGGGGCTTCCTGTGTCGTCGAGTGCGGACCGATAGTCTCCATCTCGCAACTTTGCCAACGAGAACTGCTCGGGATTGAAGTGATACACTCCTGCCTCTAAGCCGGGGATTCGACCGGAGATCACGTAGATTTCAATGGGATACAATGCACCGGTCGCGGAGGCTGCCCGCATGTAGTGGAGTTCCTTGCCAAATCTCATCTTTCGTGTGAGGCCGGCGGAGAAGAAGAGAAGCTCGGAAAGAACCCCTACGTCGATCTGCTGTACGACTGTTTCCTGCCGCTCACCTGCTATCGCCTTGATAGAGTTCTCTTTAGGCAGAGGAAAATTGCGAGGAAGGGCAATGGAAGGGAGATTCTTGTACTCTTTGAACTGTGCTGGTTTGTTGTCCCAGTCGAGATAGTGAGCGGACGCTCCAATGCTGACTTCAGAGTGCTTCGTGGCCTCGTGATATATCAGAGCTGAACTGAAGTCCTTGTCGGCCATTAAGGTGACTCCCATGGTCTGCGGTAAATAGACTTCGCAGATTACAGGGAACTACTCGGTCGAATCGAGAGAGGATTAGATCGAGGGCACAACGGATTTATTCGCGATAGCAGATTCCCCCATAATAGGTCGAGAAACTCACTTGGCCAAATACGCTGACATAGCTGTAAGGGGATCGGTAGAGAATATTCAGAACCTGGTTCTGCAAGCGTTTATCTCCAACGGATTCACGGTTCAGTGGGACGGTGCCCTAAAGGGAAAGACGGACAAGGGCAGTAAGGGAGCTAACATACTCCTTGGAGCAGCGGCCCAACACCATGCGTGACCTTCGAGATCTACCCTCCTACCGAGGGTGGGACGCTGAGGCTGCTGAAGGTTGGTTCAGGTGCTGCTGGAGGGCTTCTGGGAATGAGGAGCGTCAACAAGCAATTCGACAAGCTAACAGACACCCTCTCCTCTTGGTTCAAACAGTAAGGCCTCTTACTCAACGTCAAGAGAGAATAGCCGGGAAGAATTCGCTGCGTCGCCGCTAAGTTCCAAGTCTCGGATCGATCTCTCTCCATAAATAGAATTCACCTCCAGAGTTCCAAAAGGGACGAATTTGCAGCGCGGGAAACCAGTCTCCTCTAGAGACGTTGTAACTCAGCTCAGTCAACTCTACGACGATTACTGGGAATTCATCCTCAAAGAATATCCTCTCAGCGCAACTTATCTCGGAGATCATCGATATGATGGAGTCCTAGAAGATGCCTCGGAGGGCGCGTTCAACCGTCGAGTCGCTCAGTCCAAGAAATACTTGGACCAGTTAAGAAGTGTCAAGAAGCCGTCCTCGAAACCAGATCTGCTAAACTACGAACTGTTCGAGCGCGAACTAGAAGACAATCTAGAAGCAGCTAAGTTTCGTCCCTATCTCACGCCTATGACCCAGCAGTCTGGATTACAGATCGATATTCCCGAGCTGGTCACCTACCATCCATTCAGGACGCTCTCGGATTTCGAGAATTTTTCCAGCCGGCTCCGAGCGTTTCCCCAACTTGTGGACCAGGTGATAGAGAACATGCGAGCGGGAATACGGGCCGGAATAGTTCTCGCAAAAGTGACCGCTGAGAAGATAATTCCCCAACTGGAAGCTAACGTGGGTCATGATCCTGAGAAGCTTGACCTCTACAAGTCAGTCGAGAAGATTCCATCTGGAATTATTTCAAAGGAAGCCCTTCGCATAAAGAACGATATTGCGGAAGCGATTCAACACTCGATCTTTCCAGCCTTTGAAAAGCTCCTCGCCTTCTTCAAGAAAGAGTATCTCCAGGCATGTCGAAGCGACGCCGGGATCTGGTTTCTTCCCGACGGGAACGACCGATATGCCTACACAGTCAGGCACTACACTACAACAAATCTGTCACCGAACGAGATTCATGATCTAGGTCTCCGTGAGCTATCGCGCATTCACACCGAGATGCGGGCCATCGTAGACCGTATCGGCTTCAAAGGGTCGCTCCAAGATTTCATCTCGTCACTCAGACGGGACAGATCGCTCTACAATACCTCGGCAGCCGACCTTCTGGCAGGGTTCAAGAAGATTTTGGAACAGATGGACGCGAAGCTTCCCTTATTGTTTGGACGGCTGCCTAAGGCGAAATATGGATTCCGTGAGATCGAAGCGTTCAGAGCCGAAGCCGCCCCAGACGCGTACTACTACCGTCCGCCGGAAGATGGCTCACGTCCAGCCTACTTTTACGTGAACACGTTCCGACCGGAGCAACGGCCCAAATACACGATGGAGGTGTTGGCGTATCACGAGGCGGTGCCGGGACATCACCTTCAACTGGCAATTCAGCAGGAATTGACAGATCTGCCGAGGTTTCGTAGACATGGAGGCTATACGGCATTCATCGAAGGATGGGGTCTCTACTCAGAGGAACTCCCTAAGCTGGTGGGTTTCTACAAAGACGCTCTTTCTGATTTTGGGAGGCTGAGCTTCGATGCCTGGCGTGCAGCCCGACTGGTTGTCGACACGGGAATCCATCATAAGCATTGGCCGCGTGAGCGCGCCATCCAATTCTTCCTGGAAAATACAGCCCTCTCAGAACTCAATGTAGCGTCTGAAGTGGATAGATACATCGCATGGCCGGGTCAAGCACTCGCCTACAAGATCGGCCAACTCAAGATCAGCGAGCTACGCGCTAGAGCAGAGAAGGCTCTGGGACAACGTTTCGACATTCGCGAATTCCACGATGAACTCCTCGGTGACGGCGCTCTGGCCCTAGATGTGCTTGAGAACAAAATGCGAAGCTGGACAGACAGAAAGTCTGAGACCCACTCTTGAGGTTGACGGGGTCTCTCGAACCATCAGAAGCCCACTCAGGAATAACAGGATAATGCTTTCTTCTTCTTCGATTGTGATGGAAGCGTACGGGACGGGTTCTGATGAGAGTTGGCCAACTTTCCTTCAGTCAGGAGAGCCGCAAAAACCGATGCCCTTGCCGTGGACAGTCTTCTTTCTGAATGGGTTCGATTGGAAGCCAGACTCTGGACGACTGGCCTCGATGCATCGGTCAATTAGGAATAGTGAATTGCTCATCGCAGAGGATAAAAGTCCAGTAATCGGGTTCATCCATTACGTGATGCATGAAGATATCATCGATGGAGGCTTGAACTCGTTCATAACGGCATTCTATGTTACGCCAGCGTACCGCGGAAAAGGAGCGGGTCTCTTCTCCTGGTTGAATCGATTGCAGACTCTGTAGCGAGGGGCGCGGGTGGTGTCGAAACATCAACAATCCATTCCTCCGCAAAGAACCTGTACGAAAGACATCACTTCAAGCAGACCATGGGAGACATCGGCGAGGCTTTCCTTGAGCTTGACATATCCGAATACTTGCAAGCTAAGAAGAAAGGCAATCCATCAAAGAGCTAGAATTGTGTTAGGCCGTATCTCTGTAAATTACGCTAGTTCCTTTCTTTCTGTTCTCCCACACTCTGACCTCGTAGAGTTCCTTGATTGATGGTTTGAGCTTGTTCCAGATCCACACCGATATGCGTTCCATTGTCGGGTTGAGAATAATCTCATTCAGATTCCTCTTGTCCAATTTCGCGATTATTTCTTGGTTGACGATTCTCTCGATAATACGCGTGTCCAGAATTACCCCTCTTTCGTCGGGCGTTCCTTTGACGACGACTCTTAGCTCGTAGTTGTGGCCCTGCATCGCCTTCTCGTCAACATCGAGCGAGGCAGCCGATGAGAACTGGAATTCTCGCATCGCAAACATTTCCATTTCTGGTCGCTCTAGTTCCTGTAATTCATCAAGTATCGGAGAAAGATATGACTCCCTGAGACTCCTACGGACTCAAGCTCTGCGATTGGAGAGTCTTCCAGTCCGAAATGGATCCCAGTGACAAAGCCGGGTCTTCGTTTTCCCTCAGAGTTGAGATCTCCCATGACCTGTGGAGAAAATGTTAGCCTGATCTCATCGACTAGCATCGCTTTGACAAGCCTGCCGGCCAGAATCGGCCCCCCCTGAATGTCCAGGAGATTCGCTTTGTAGTCCTTTCTTAGAATCCCTAAAGCTTTGCCGAGGTCTATGTTCGTGTCTCCAACAGGGTACGTTTTGGTGAGCTCGAGAGCCCGATGCCCTTGAGCGCCAAGTTGTTTCGCCTGATCCTTCAGCCTTTCCTCTCCTTTCCTCGTGGTAAAAAGGACCGGCTGCCACTCCTCGTTCTTAGGGTTGAACACAGGGTGTTTCAGATCAACCTCTCCTCTGCCGGTTACAACTGCCCTGACGGGTTTACCATTCCTTTTCCTCAAGAGACCCTGCAAGTCCTTGTCTCTGGGGTACCAAGTCGCGTTTGGATTGTCTCTGAGGATTCCAGCCCCTCCGAGAACGGCGTCGGCTGATGCCCAACCATATTGGAGAGCTCTGTTATCGGTGAGACCTCCCGCCGCTATTGGATTGTCTTTCAAGTGCCGTAAGGCAATTTCGGATCCTCCGCGTTGACCGGGTTCGAGAGGAACGGCGATCCCATCGATCGTAGTCACAAACATGAGGTAGGTGTGGGGAGATCCCTCGACCTTGTAGAATTCTGATAGGTGGTCCATGGATACGTTCGGGTCTTCAAATAATTGTACCATTCTGACCATGGTCGAACGGCAATGCTAACGGATGTCTATATTGAGCTTCACGTCCCGGACTTCAAGAAGGCAATCGAGTTCTACTCTAGACTCGGTTTCAAGCTCTTGTGGAGAACCGAGGACTATCTTGTTATGAGGAGAAAGAGAAGTGTGCTGAATTTCTACGGCGGCAGTCAGAAGGTATACTCCCACTCTTACTTCGGTCGATTCAAGAAAACCACAAGATGCGGTTACGGGGTCGAGATGATCATTCCAGTTGATCGAGTGGAAGGTTTCTACAACAGTGTGAAGAAATTTGCAAAGATCGTTCAGCCCTTGCAGTTGAAGAAATGGGGGCGTCGCGACTTCAGAATCGTCGATCCGTTCGGTTTCTACCTACGGATCACAGAAAGATACGAGTGGGCTGGCAAGCTTGACGCGAGGCAGAAAGAACTGATCAATGATTACAAGATGAAACTCAAAGAAGGAGATCTGAAGGCCAAGAAAATCTGAATCGACTAATCCGAATTTCCAGTGTGGGGATAGGCCGCTAGATCATCGCGCTGTTCAATATCCAATATATGGCCCAGCTTCTTCTGTTTCGTCTCCAAGTAGAACTTGTCAAACTGATTGGGGGGCATCACGACGGGTATTCTCGCAACCACATTGATTCCGTGAAGCTGCAGATCCTTCAACTTGTCCGGATTGTTCGTCAGAAGCTTGACCGATTTTACGTGGAGGGACATTAGCATGTGGGCCGCTATGTCGTAGTCTCGCTCGTCCGGTCTGAAGCCCAGTTTTTCGTTCGCCTCAACAGTGTCGAAACCAGCATCCTGCAGCTGGTAGGCTTTGATCTTGTTTACGAATCCGATTCCACGGCCTTCCTGTCTCAAGTAGAGAACGATGCCCCGATCCATCTTGCCGATTCGCATAAGGGACTCCACAAGTTGTTCTCGGCAATCGCAACGCAGCGAGCCGATTGCATCACCTGTAAGGCATTCAGAATGCAGTCTTACCGGAACATCTTCCTTCTCGAAGATATCGCCGTGAACAAAGGCAGCGTGCTCTTTTTTGTCGAAATTGTTCCAGAAGGCGACAGCCTGATAGTCACCGTATAGAGTGGGTAGGTTCGCGATGGCCTTGACCTTGACGCAGATCTCCGGGGCCTCACGGCATGAGTGGTCTTCGCTCTCCTTCAACAGCTGCTCGACGGCTGATTTCGGGATGCCCATCAAGGCCGACGCGAAAAACGGGAACAGTCCCTTTTGAGGATTGCTTTCCTAGGAGGGCATTCTCTCGTTCGCGATCAGTGCAAGGGAGCACGTGTCCCTACATAGATTGAGTTCAATTTTCTCGCATAGTCTTTTGTTGTGAGAACACCGTTGAGATTTCAGACCGATTATGGTTCGGATAGCTGTTGATGAAAGGGAGAAGCCGTCGGGTGTTCCTGATGAGCTCCGCTCGAAGGGAGTCTCGGTTGAATATAGGGTCCTTGAGGTAGCAGATTACATAGTTGGTGAGTATGCAGTGGAGCGAAAATCCGCGCGGGACTTCGTCTCCTCATTGTTTAGCGGGAGGCTTTTCGATCAAGCCTATAGGATAGGCGAGTCGTACAGAGACAAGATTCTGGTCGTTGAGGGAAGCTTCGACGACGAACTCAAGAGATCTCGGAACCCGCGTTCTCTCTGGGGTGCCCTGATTTCCGCGGTTTTAGATTTCGGCTTGCACTGTTTCTTCACTCACGATGCGAAAGAGACCGCTGAGTTTTTGGTTACCCTTGGGAAAGGTGGACGGTACAAGGGCCATCGGGGGCCCCCTCCACTCGTCGTCCGGAAGCCGAGGTCGGCTGACATTAACAGGCTTCAGGAATCCATTGTTAGTTCGGTTCCCGGCATCGGGCCTCGCACAGCCGAACAATTGCTGTCCCATTTTGGATCGTTGAGACGGACGTTCAGTGCTTCCGTGACGGAAATGGCAGTCGGAGCTGGAATCGGTAAAGCCAGGGCCTTGAGCGTTAGAGCGCTTCTGGATGCTTCCTACAAGCCTTCAAAAGGAGTCCACTCTCAAACCCAGCTTCGCGCAGAGGCGTAGAAACAACGGGGGTATTTCTTCAAGGATGCGACTGGGTGGTAACGCAGAACCCTGATCGAGAGGTTTTGCGGAACTCCTCTGTCAGCATTGATGACAGTGGAACCATTCGTGACATGGGCATAACTCATGGTTCCAGGAAGGACGAGGTAATCGATTGTAGAGGTAAAGTGTTGATTCCGGGCTTGATCAACACTCACACTCATCTTTCAATGACTCTCTTCAGAGGATACGCTGACGATCTAGAGCTTCAGCAGTGGCTGGAGAAGAAGATCTGGCCTTTGGAGAAACGACTCACGGGTGAAATGTGCTATTTTGGCGCGCTTCTGGGGGCGATGGAGATGACGAGAACCGGAACCACGTGTTTCGTTGACATGTACTTTCACATGGAAGATGTTGCCCGAGCGACCGAGGAGGCAGGGCTTAGAGGAATACTCTCCTACGGAATGATCGATCCCCCAACCCATGAGGGCAAAGAAAAAGAGCGGAAAAGTTCCCTGAAACTGCTCCAACACGTCAGCGCGATGAAATCGCCCAGAATCTCGTTTGCGTTCGGGCCTCATTCTCCCTATACCTGCGGCGAAGAAACTCTGCTCTGGTGCAGAAAGGAAGCTGAAAAGGAAAACGTCCTAGTCAACATTCACATCGCTGAGACCCGAGGAGAGCAGGCGAAGTTTGAGCGAGACAAGAAATCTCGCGAGGTAGATTATCTCGACAAGATAGGTTTTCTTAGCGATAGAGTGCTTGCAGCCCACTCGGTCTGGTTGACGAAATCGGAGGTCAAGTTGTATGGAAAGCATGGCGTCAGAGTAGCTCACTGTCCAGTCTCCAATATGAAACTGGCAGGAGGCAGCGTGGCACCTTTGCCGGAGATGTGGGAAGCGGGAGTCCCGGTTGGCCTTGGAACTGATGGACCCGCAAGCAACAACAGCCTTGACATGTTTGACACGATGAAGGTTTGTGCCCTGGCTCACAAAGCGCATCGGTGGGACGCAACAATTGCTAACGCTCAGAAGGTACTCGACATGGCTACAATCGATGGAGCCCGTGCGATTGGCAAGGAGAAAGAGATCGGGAGCATCGAGAAGGGCAAGCGGGCTGATCTAGTTCTTGTCGATCTAAAAGAGCCAAGCATGATGCCTATTCATGGAAAAGAGACTGTAGTCTCTGATCTCGTATACTCTGCCAGCGGCTACAACGTCGATACAACAATAGTAGATGGGAGGGTCGTGATGAAAAACCGAAAGTATGCTAAGCTGGATCTTGCGAAAATCGAGGAAGGGGTCAACGCCTCAGTTCGTAGACTTATGCTGTAACCGAGCCTTTTCGATTATCAAGTATCCGCTTTGTCCGTCCCACCGACTGGCCACCTTGTCGACACTGACCCGCCACTTGAAGTTAGGCGCGTCGATGACGAAGGTTTCGTATTCTCCTCCCTCACCTGTCAAATGTATTCCATGTTTTCTCGAAAGTCTCTCTAACATAAGCCACCGATCATCAGTGAGCTCTTTTCCCAGCCAGGACTCGTCTAGACCAGTAGCTCCAACACCTGATAGAATGATCTTGAACCCCGCAGATTTCAAGTCGTTAACAAGTATCTTGGGATCCTTATGCCAAAGCGGCGTGAAACTCTTGAGCCCTAACGTGTCACAGATCTGGTCGATTCGAGATTTCTGATAGTCGCTGGCAACGGCGCCTGTCACAACTCCATCTATCCCAAGGGCATCTCGCGTCTTCTCAAGTCCGTCTCGAAGGGTCACCAGTTCTTCTTGACCCGCCTCGATGGTCCGATGTGCAAGACCCATAGCCTCGGCCTGAATTTTTGTCCAAAACACGTTGGGGAAGTGGAACATGAGTGATTCGACTCCCTTCGGCAGAACGCTCACGAGGCTCTCTACGTCCCAACCTTGGTGTTGAGCGATCCATGTGGCGTAAGTGCTGTCCTTGCCTCCGCTGAAGAGAACTGCTACCTTCAAGGGACTTCCTTCAGCAATCGTCCCTTGTTTTCAAACTGTTTCTCGTACAGCTTGCGAAGCCTTTGAATAGTGTCGGCTTCTTCGGGCGCTTTGTCGTCTCTGAACTTCGCGATTCTTGCAAACCGCAGTGCAAATCCCGATTTGTACCGGGGGCTCTTCTGAACCTCGTTGTGAGCAACCTCGACAACGATTTCCGGTTTCACATGAACGGTCCACTTGGATTCCCTGGTTTTCAGCGCTTGGAGCCGTTTGGTTATCATGTCAAACTCCGCATCTGTCAAACCCTTGAACGTCTTCCCAACGACGAGGTACTCGCCGGTCTCATCGTCCCTAACCGCTAGATGGTAGTTGCTCAACCAGCCCACCCTCCTGCCACTACCCCAATCCGCGGCAACGATGACCACGTCGAGCCGGTCAGCAGGCTTGATCTTGAACCACTTCTTGGCCCTGGCGCCAGGAGAATAATCGCTTGTGAGCGACTTCGCCATTAGTCCCTCATGCCCCTCCTTCAGTGCTGACTGCAAGAAATCCTCTACGACCCCAGGGTCACGGGTCACGACTCTTGGCGCGAGAGATTCGGCTGGAACGAGGCTGGCGAGGATCTCCCATCGTTCGGCATATGGAAAGTCTATCAGGGTCCTCCCTTCGGATTGGAGTACATCGAAGAGATAGAGGCGCAGCGGGATCCTCTCGACCATGTCTTGGATACCGTGGACTCGTCGAAACCTGCGCATCAAATCTTGAAACGGTACCGGCTTTCCTCTTTCTCCGAGAGCGACAACTTCCCCTTCAATCAAGAATTCTGATGCCTTCACCTTCGTCTTGGCATAATCCACCATTTCCGGAATACTATCTGTGACATCAGTTAGTCGTCGGCTGAATATTCTGACCCGATCTTCTTTTCTGTGGATCTGGATTCTGGCACCGTCGAACTTGTACTCGAAAGCGCTACCTTCTTTGTGCTCGGAAAGGACTTGAGAGGTGTCCTCTGCCATCTCCGCGAGCATCGGCTTGACGGGTACGAACAATCGTAGTCCTATCTTCTCAACTGCTGTGGAGCCCTCAGTCATCGCCATCCTCGCGACATCGCCGATATCTCCGTGCAGCATGTGTGCACGCGTAACCAGTTTTCGGGAGACCCCTGAGGCCTCGGCGATCGCGTCCAACAAAACTCCCTCAACAACACCGATCCGCATCTCTCCAAGTAACATTCGGCTGAGATATTCTGTCTCTAACGGTGTTGTCCGGTTGAGCAAGGAACCTAGGAGTGTCAGCCTTTTCTCCTTGGACCCCGCCCCTTTCACCTCGGCAAGTTTCTCTAAGGTACCGAAAATCTCAGCAATCGTTAACGAGTCCGTGTTTTCTGTGAGAAGTGCCTGGCTCATGGTCCTTCCTGCTGCTGATAGGGTCGAGTAGCTTATTTCTAGAACGCGAGGATCAGCTTCAGGGAACGCCTTCCCGGCCAAAAATAAAGTCACATAAGCCACGTCCTCTGGTCTGATTCTTCTAAGGACCTCGCTGATGAGCCGGATCTTCTCGTTTCTCTTAGTTGTCTCTTCAAGAGACCGGCATAGTTGCGCAACGATCGAGAATTGAGCGGGCTGTTTTTCTAGTTGAGCCACTGTCCCAACCCGGCGTCCATGCTCTTTCTCGTCCTAGTGAGCCGTTTCGCTAACCGCTCAACTCTTTCCCTGTTGAAGCCGCGTTCCACCGACAGGAACTCGACAAGTCCGTCACGATCAGGTGGAGACCTTCGGAGGTTATATTTTTCGAGAACCCTTGGTTTCAGGAAAATCTGACGAACAGTGTTCAGATCTTCTGTCAGTTTTGATCTGATCTCTTCAGGAATCTGTTGTATTGAACCGTACTCGTGGACTAGTTTCAAGGCTTTCTTGGGGCCTATTCCTTTTACCCCCTGGTTGAAGTCTGTCCCGATGAGAATCGCGAGATCAACCAGCTGTTCGCGGCTTATCCCTAGTAGCGCGAGGTTCTCTGAGAGCTTGATCAACTCCGGAATCAACGGCCGGGATCGCCGTTGGGCCGGAAGCCACTCTCGTCCCGTCAGGGTCAGATATCGTGCGAGGACGGGAGCGCCGTAGAGCAAGCAGTCGTAGTCTTTGCTTCCAACAGCCCAGACATCTCCTTTAGCGGCCATGTAGCTAGCTTGAGCTTCCGCATCCTCTAGCGCTTCGAGCCACGGAATGCCCATCAACATTAGAAGCCGTTTCGCGTCATCGAGTATTGATCCAGTGAGATGACCGGTCATGACAGCCTTGGACCAGGCCTTCGCATGATCCTTCTTTGAAACCGCATCACTGTACTCAATCTCCGCCTTCTTCGTCGCTTCTCTCCTCATCTCGAGCGTCCCTCTCTTCAACGGATTGGGTCTTCCATCGAAGACGAAGACAGGCTTCATGTCGAAATCTGCGATCAGTCGGCTGGTTCTAGTGAGCAGACCGATAAGGTGCGAAGTTACTCTCCCTTGTCGATCGGTGAAAAGGGTCCCATCTCTCTTTCTGACGAGAGCTAGAAATTGGTGGATCTCAATACTAGCATCGATCGCGAAGGACGCGCCTTTGAGGGCCTTGAGTGTGGTTTGCTCTCGTTTCAGAATCGGCGTCAGCATTACTCCCAGTCGGCGTCCCCGCCTTCTCCAACCACCTTACAAATCGAGGCTTGGGACTCTTTAAGCTCAGAAAAATCGCAGAATGGTATTGATAAGAAATCTGGAGAAAGTACTGGATGGCGGAGAGTCGGGCTCTTGTGAGCCCGCTCTTCCCCGCGCTGATTCTTGGCTAGGAAGGATAGCTAGTTGTTTCCGGGCGGAGCAGGCTCGGGGGGCGGAGACGGATTGAATGGCTCGTGAGGGAAGACGAATGAGCCTGTGTCGACTGGCGTCTTCGTGTCGTGGCTTGATTCGTGGTGACTTGTATGGGTGCCTTGCTGGGTTCCTTTTGTGGTGTGCGGGCGACTCGTCTTAGACGAATTGGTTTTCTTCGGGGATGTTGATGTCTTGCTTGTTTTGCCTGAGGCGGATTTTATTCTCTGCACTTCTCTTTTCAGACTGTCGATCTCATTGATTGCCGCGTTAAGGTCTGCCGTGAGTTCTGAGGCGAGCTTGTTGAACACTTTAGCTAACTCCTGTAGCGCTTTTTTTGTCCTTGTAGGTGAAGTTGGCATGACTATGCCTTCCTTCTACGGACTAGTGTAAACATGCTGTAACCTGTGTACTTGGAAGGCGTGGACAGGGAAGTCAATGGAATGGGTAAACGGGCCTCGGAGCCATTCTCGTTTTGTCCAATCTATCGTGAAAATTGAGAAGGAATGATCCCAAAAAGTGGGCTTGGGGTTTAGGCGGCCAAGGCAAGCTCGGTAATCCTAGTTACCGTCTTTCTTGCCGAGGTTGTGCCGCTTTACGTATTGCCAGAGTCTCTTGGTCATCTCGGATGGGGTGACCTTCTGTCCTTCCTTCCCACCGAGTACAGTGGCGAGATGCTCGTCTAGTTCGATCCCGTATCCACCGAAAGACCCTCTCTTGTTTGGCGTCAGGCTCACCTCCTTGGCCTAAAATCCTAAGCTCCGATAGACTACGACGCCAAGGCATCTTTGAAATCCGCATTGTAACTGCTTCACAGCCCTCACTCGTTACAGATGCGCCGCAGATAAGATCAAGCTTTCCGTGCTAATTGCCGATTCTCTCGATTCTGGTCCTCCGTGTACGACCGCGGGTTACAACAATTTCTTGAGCGGAACCTCGTTCAACATCTCAGTGCCTGGGTCCTTGGACACTGTCGCGGTTGCCCTAGACGTTATTGCCATCGGAGCAGTACTTGTCCTCACAACCCTATCTCTCATCCTCTCAAGAGGATTAAACGGTACGGGACTGAGAAGAGGCTTCGCCCTCACGGCTGTCGCGGGCTTTGTACAGATTATCGGAAGCGCAACACAGTTCGCGGTGGACCTTGGGTTCACCAGTTCCAGACTCCCCACAAACATCTTCTCGGGAATCCAGGTCTTGTTCCTCGTCCTATTGGCCTTGGCGGTCCAGAGCTTCTTCCCAGTCTGGTTCAAATCATTCAAAGGCGACAGCAATTCACCGAGCCAGCCACGAGAAGACCCCCACTCCTCACACGGACCTGTTCCTCCAACCACAAACTAGAGTATGCAGAGCAGAAACCACGGTAGAATACAAGTCCTTTCGGGGGTTGGAGAGCGGCTATTTCTTGGAGAAGCTCATTGAGCAGCCGTGTTCGCCGCGAAGCTTTCCTTGGAATTCAAGCTCTAGAGTTTCTGCGGCCTTCTTGTAGCTGCCAATGCATGTGCTGCAAAATATTGACCTGGCCTGGAGCTTTGTCAGCCCATAGGCGTCTGCTTGCGCCAACACGGATTCAATGCACCCGCACCTGTCCAGCCTGACCGTCCGGACTCCATCACCAGTTTCAATATCATAGTCGCTGGCAAATGTCTCGCCCATACTCTCAGCCAGGTTCTGGGAAAGAGCCTCGACCCTACTTCCCTGGTTCTTCGCCTTGATCTCCTCAACTTTGAGATTCGCCTTCATGCCAGTCAGCATATTCATCGCGGGCCCAACTGCGTCAAAACCTGCCAGGCCAACGAACGTGCCTACCTGGAGGAGAAGATAGTGAGCCAGCGTTTTCCTAAGCATCTCATAACGCTCCTCAAGGCTTCGGGTTCGCTTCTGTTGAATCAGCTTGGACATGCCAATGTCGGTAGCCACTTCCTAGCGACCCGTTTTTAAGTTATGGTGAACTCTAGCTCTGTAAATGTCGGACGCTGGCAAACTACCCCTGGCGAAGACATACCGGCCTAAGGAAGAGTATCTCTCCATCCTGAGGGATTCTCTAAGGGACCCGGAATCTTTCTGGGCCAACATTGCTGGCCAGCTTGTCTGGCACAAGAACTGGGACAAGGTGCTGAAGTGGGACCCGCCGTTTGCCCAATGGTTCGTCGGAGGAACACTCAACGCGTCCGAGAACGCCGTGGACAAGCACGTGAAATCATGGCGCAAGAACAAAGCTGCTTATTTCTGGGAGGGCGAAGCAGGCGAACATCGCACAATCACATATCGCGAACTCTATCGAGAAGTCAACAAGTTCGCCAGCATTCTGCAACACTTTGGCCTCCGGAAGGGCGACACAGTGGCGATCTATATGCCTTTGGTGCCCGAGTTCCCGATCGCAATGCTCGCTTGTGCCAGACTCGGACTGCCGTTCACAGTGGTCTTTTCAGGCTTCAGCGCGAAGGCACTCGCAGAGCGAATCCAAGATTGCGAGGCCAAGATCGTTGTGACAGCTGACGGTGGTTATCGTAGGGGAAAGATCTTGGATCTGAAGGGCATTGTTGATGACGCGGTGAAAGAATCCCCTACTGTGAAGCATGTAGTGGTTTTTCGGCGGACTGGCTATACTGTGCCGATGAGTGATGGTCGCGATCATTGGTGGCATGATCTGATGGCGAACGCGGAGAGCTATATTGCGCCTGTACCTGTCGAGTCGACCCATCTCCTCTACATTCTCTATACCTCGGGGACGACAGGGAAACCGAAGGGCGTTGCTCACAGTACTGGTGGATTTCTCGCGTTCGCTTATGCTACTCAGGAATGGGTGTTCGATGCGAAAGATGATGACGTTTACTGGTGCACAGCGGACATAGGATGGGTCACAGGACACACGTACGTCGTGTTCGCTCCGTTGATGCATGGCCTCACCTCGGTGATGTACGAAGGTGCGCTGGATTATCCAGAACCCGATAGATGGTGGGAAATAGTGGAGCGTTATGGCGTCACGATTCTCTATACTTCCCCTACCGCCATCCGCTCGCTGATGCGCTATGGAGATCACCTCCCAGGTAGTCATGATCTCAACAGCTTGCGTCTGCTGGGATCGGTCGGCGAGCCGATTAATCCGGCGGCCTGGCAGTGGTACTCTGACGTGATAGGGCAAAGTCGCTGCCCCATCGTCGATACGTGGTGGCAGACGGAGACTGGTGGGATCATGATCTCGCCCAGCCCTCGCCTGGGTCTCGTCCCATTGAAGGCTGGCTCTGCGACGCTTCCGCTGCCGGGTGTAGAAGCCGATGTTGTAGATGAAAGCGGTCAGGCCCTTGCGCCTGGAGAGAAAGGATTCCTCGTCATCAAGAAGCCTTGGCCGGGCATGTTCATGACCCTCTACAAGGACCCGGAAAGGTATCGCCAAGTCTACTGGACTCGGTTCCCTGGGCTATACTACCCAGGTGACTATGCGATGCGTGACGCCGATGGATACTTTTGGCTGTTAGGGAGAGCAGATGAGGTGATCAAGGTAGCGGGTCATCGACTGGGAACAAAGGAGGTGGAAGACGCCCTTGTGAGCCATCCGTTCGTGGCAGAGGCTGCAGTTGCTGGCAGACCTGATCCGGTAAAGGGCGAATCCATCGTTGCATTTGTGACGTTGAGAAGCATGGCTAACCCTTCCAATGAACTCTCTGAGGAATTAAAGCAACACGTCCGCAAGATGATTGGTCCCATCGCAACTCCCGAAGCCATCTACTTCGCCAAGATCCTCCCCAAGACCAGAAGTGGAAAAATCATGCGACGCGTTATCAAAGCAGTTGCCGCCGGGGGCCCAATCGGCGACTTGTCAACACTCGAAGATGGAGCATCCGTCAATGAAATCCGACTGGCCATCGAAGCGCTTCAGACGGCAGAAAAAACTGCCAAATCCTCCTGACTGTCTTCGAGAGCTCATGGCTCTCATATGACGAAGTTGAAGATTATGAACATCGCCCATAATGGGAGCGCTATGCCGAGCGCGATTGGGATGCTTTTGCGGAATATCTTAGCCCCGTCCAGCAGCGAAACGGGAAGCATGTTGAAGGATCCCAGTCCCACATTTAGTAACAACCCGTAGAGGGCGACCGTAGAGAGGAAACCTGGTTGAACGAGAAACAGCATGACTAAGAAACCGATCGCGAATGCGAGGTTGATGCCCGGACCAGCTGCCGAGATTATCATGTTATCCTCTTCTGGATCCACAGTTCTTCTACCTGAATCATGTCCGTAGAGTTGGGCAGCGGCGGGGGCAATGTAGACTGCTCCGGGAGCGCCGAAGACCAGTCCTCCGCCCGAAAGGGTTACGACAGATATGGTAAGGACCAGTCCCCAGATCCAGAGACGGAAGTGGGCGAGGTATCCGCGTCTTATTGCGAAATACTTGTGTCCCATCTCGTGGAGGATGAATCCGGTCGCTGTGGCAACGAAACCGGCAATAACAACGTCGAGACTGCCCGTTCCGGTAAAGGAACCGACAAGGTTCCGGTATGTCATTGCAACTGAGAGTACTATCCAAGCCACGATGATGGAAAGAATCTCTCCCGAACTGAATTGGGATGACACTGCCTAAGGACCGGAATTAGGAGGATTTTGATCTCGATATTTCACTTTGCTTCTCTCGTTAAGGGCTTATCCTCGACTGGCTCCCATGCGCTTGCAATCCGGTTAACTCGAAGGCGGCGGGATCCTCAGGTGATGATCTCGTCCATGGTCTTTGCTGGTCTTGGTCGAGAGAAAAAAGGAGGTTTCTGGAAGTTCGCTGGTCCCTGTCTAGAACCGTCCGAACTTTTCGGGCAGGGTGTAGGATAGGAGGGTCTCGCTGGCGGTGAT